>Ga0007855_1000137_pt1 | contig 30228 bp, 26 predicted proteins | sample CryBogCBH01Aug08_FD_71230 | JGI IMG/M metagenome (GOLD analysis project Ga0007855, IMG submission 71230) | Freshwater microbial communities from Crystal Bog, Wisconsin, USA - CBH01Aug08 | ecosystem: Environmental > Aquatic > Freshwater > Lake | place: Crystal Bog, Wisconsin, USA | collected...
TTGTTATTTTTACCTGTTGCGGCTTAGGCTATGTAACATTTGCAAATTTTCTCATCCTTCAAACCGGATGGATTGGCGCAGTCGCCTTCATTCTTTATGTGACGACAACGCTGGCGGCCAGCGGCGCAGAGACAGCCCTTTCCCCCAATAATTTTTTTGGTCGCAATCTCACGCGCGGCCTTGGCGTGCGACATGATCAACTCGCGCCATTTGGCGTGTTGTGCGGCGGCGTGCTGACTGTGATTGCCTGTTTTATCGCTGTGCTGCTTGTCTTGGCGCCATGGGGATATCAATCAAATGATTTTCTTGCCAATTTCGTCGCTGCTTTTTTTGCGCTTAAAATTGGCGATGTCACCATATCGCCCTCAGGCGTCGGCGGCGCCATCTGTGTCTTTGCAGGCTTTCTCATCGCCACTCAGGCAATAAGACGATGGCTCGACACACGCCTGTTGCCGTTAACACGGCTGGATAAAGGCTTTAAAAACTCCATCAGCGCCACGCTCGGCTATATTGGCTTCATTGTCGCAGCGGCAATGGCCCTGTCTTATGTGGGCATTGGTTTTGATAAACTCGCAATTGTTGCCGGCGCGCTGTCGGTCGGCATTGGTTTTGGCCTACAATCCATCGTCAATAATTTTGTCTCCGGCCTCATTTTACTTTGGGAGCGGGCTATTCGCGTTGGCGATTGGGTCGTTCTTGGCGATGAACAAGGCTATGTTCGGCGCATTAATGTGCGCTCAACAGAAATTGAAACCTTTGATCGCGCGACGATGATTGTTCCAAATTCCAATCTCGTGACCGGCGTTGTTAAAAACTGGCTCCGCGGCGATAGAATTGGACGCATTAAAATTGCGCTGGCGCCCAGCGCCGCGACAAACCCAGAAACCGTGCGCGATATTATGTTGGCCGCCGCCCGGGCGCAGGACAATGTTTTGCGTGTGCCGGCGCCGCAAGTCATGTTGCTTGGCATGGAGCCAACAAGCTTTAAGTTTGAACTTTGGTGTTATGTCGAGGATGTCGAAAAATCCTCGCGGGTGCGCAGCGATCTGCATTTTGATCTCTATCGGCGCTTGAAAGAAGCTGGCGTAGACATCGCCGCCGCCGCAACCCCGGCGCCCACAACAATCTTGCAGATACCAGATCTTGATAAGCTTGCCGCAGTCGCAGCGAGCGCCCTTACGCTTGGCTCAGCATATTCAGATCAAGACACAGCTGCTGACGCCGCGCCCCAACAAGCAAGCGACGCCGCCGTTGAGATATTAACGCCTGCGCCGCAAACAGCGACTGAAGAATAATATCTCACCTGTAAGAGTTTATTTTATTCCCCCTCTTTAAGGCGCATGCTAAGGGGAGAATTTCCGCCCTCTCCTAGGAATGAGCCTTGCGCCATGTCTGACGTCATCACGCGTTTTGCTCCCTCTCCAACCGGCTTTCTTCATATTGGCGGCGCGCGCACAGCGCTGTTCAATTGGCTTTATGCGAAACGTCATGGCGGCAAGATGTTGCTGCGCATCGAAGACACAGATCGCGAACGCTCAACACAAGCCGCGATCAGCGCAATTATTGACGGCATGAAATGGCTTGATCTCGACTGGGACGGCGAGATTATCTATCAATTTTCGCGCGCCGCGCGACATCAGGAAGTTGCAAGAGACTTGCTGGCGAAAGGCAAAGCCTATCCATGTTACGCCTCACAAAGCGAACTCGATCAGATGCGCGAAATTGCGCGCGCGGAAAAACGCCCGCCCCGCTATGACGGTCGCTGGCGCGACCGCGATCCAAGCGAGGCGCCGCCCAATGTCGCGCCTGTCATCCGTCTCAAAGCGCCTTTGGAAGGCGAAACGATTATCAATGACGCCGTGCAAGGACGCGTCGTCTTCCCCAATAAGGATATTGACGATTTTGTGCTGCTGCGCTCGGACGGCACGCCAACCTATATGCTGGCTGTTGTTGTGGACGATCATGATATGGGCGTTACAAATATTATCCGCGGCGATGATCATCTCACCAATGCCGCGCGCCAGACGCATATTTACCAAGCGCTCGATTGGCAAACGCCCGCCTTTGCCCATATTCCCCTTATTCATGGGGCTGACGGCGCCAAACTTTCTAAAAGACATGGCGCGCTTGGCGTCGACGCCTATCGTGAGATGGGATATTTGCCGCAGGCGCTGCGCAACTATTTGGTCAGGCTTGGATGGAGTCAGGGCGACAAAGAGTTTTTTAGCCTTAATGAGATGATTGAGGCCTTTGATCTTTCACAAGTGCATCGCTCGCCGGCACGATTTGATTTCGCAAAACTTGAAAATATGAATGGCCATTATCTTCGCGATAGCGATGATGAGGCGCTGCTTAAGACGCTAATTGACACATTGCCCTATCTGCCAAACGGTCCGGCGCTCTTGCAGGCGCTTGATGAGAATAAGCGCCAACAACTGCGCGCGGCCTTGCCTGGATTAAAAGCGCGAGCCAAGACGCTCAATGAATTGATCGATGGCGCCAGTTTTATTTTTACGCCGCGTCCGCTGCCGCTTGATGAAAAAGCCGCTCAGATCCTGTCCGCGCAGGCGCGTGCGCGATTAGGCGCGCTGGCGCCAAAACTCGCTGAGCTGCCGCAATGGTCGGCGAGCGCCACAGAAGCGGTTGTGCGTGAGGTCGCTCTTGCGCTTGACGTCAAGCTTGGGGATCTCGCGCAACCCATTCGCGCCGCGCTCACCGGCCGCGCCACCTCGCCCGGCATTTTCGATGTGCTGGAGATCCTTGGACGCGATGAAAGCCTTGCTCGGATCAAAGATCAATCAGAGACAGGCGCTGCTTAAAATTTTGTCGCGCACAGGCATGCATGCGCCCAGCAGACAGGCGAACAGCAAACTTTGTCGGCTTGACAGAGCCTGCGGTTAATATAGCTTTTGTGCAGCGCACAAGAGGCTTCTTCACGGGGCGTTTGTGTTTGCTACGCAGCCCTGCCGACGACGCGACGCAACTTCTTGTGTCGCACGCGCTCCTCCCCGCGGCGCCCTTGCCGCACGCCGTCCGCTCAAGCTGCTGAAAAGGGATCATAATGGTCGAACATAAGGCTAGCTTGACGGTCGACGGCAAAGCGATCGATTTACCTTCTCGCGACGGCACATTAGGCCCCAGCGTTCTCGACATCCGGCATCTTTATGCCGAGACGGAGATGTTCACCTTCGACCCAGGCTTCACCTCGACAGCTTCTTGCGAGTCGAAAATTACCTTCATTGACGGCGACGCCGGCGTATTGCTCTACCGCGGCTATCCCATTGACCAACTCGCCGAACATGGCGACTTTCTCGAAACTTGTTATCTGTTGCTTTATGGCGAACTGCCCTCAGCGGCTGAAAAAGCCAATTTCGATTATCGCATTACGCGCCATACCATGGTGCATGAACAGATGGCGCGCTTCTTCCAAGGCTTCCGCCGCGACGCGCATCCAATGGCGGTTATGGTCGCCTCTGTTGGCGCGCTCTCCGCCTTCTATCATGACTCAACAAATATCGCCGATCCTGTTGAACGCATGGTCGCGTCGACGCGCATGATTGCAAAGATTCCAACGCTTGCGGCGATGGCCTATAAATATTCCGTTGGCCAGCCTTTCGTTTATCCAAAGAATGATCTTGATTACACTTCAAATTTCTTACGCATGTGTTTCGCCGTTCCCTGCGAGGAATATAAAGTCAATCCTGTCTTAGCGCGCGCGCTCGATCGTATTTTTATTCTTCACGCCGATCATGAGCAAAACGCCTCAACATCAACCGTCAGACTATCTGGATCTTCCGGCGCCAATCCTTTTGCCTGTATTGCAGCTGGCATTGCCTCTCTTTGGGGGCCCGCACATGGCGGCGCTAATGAGGCTGTGCTGAAAATGCTGGGCGAAATTGGAACTGTTGAGCGCATTCCGCAATTTATTGCGCGCGCAAAAGATAAAAACGATCCCTTCCGCTTAATGGGCTTTGGCCATCGCGTTTATAAAAATTACGATCCGCGCGCCAAAATCATGCAACGCACGACGCGCGAAGTGCTGAATGAACTTGGCGTCAAGGATCCTTTGCTTGATGTCGCTCTTGAGCTGGAGCGCATTGCGCTGTCAGATGACTATTTCATCGAAAAGAAACTCTATCCCAACATCGATTTCTATTCAGGCATCACCTTAAAGGCCATGAATTTTCCTGTCGCGATGTTCACTGTGCTCTTCGCCGTGGCGCGCACCGTCGGCTGGATCGCGCAATGGAAAGAAATGATTGAGGATCCAGGATCAAAAATCGGCCGACCGCGTCAGCTTTACACAGGCGAGAAACGTCGCGACTATATTCCAATGTCGAAGCGATAATCCGCCCTAGGCCTATCAAAGTGACAACTGCGTCACTTTAGTCACAATCTGATCTACCCAAGTCCAGGCTCTTTGGATTAGATGCAGCCCTGTCGCTTGAGCGCGCGGGGCCCCATGTCGCAGTTATCTCATCTAATGTTTGAAGCGCGCGCTGCTGCCGAGAGTCTGTCTGACTTTATGTCAGGCGGACGCCTTCGGCTGGGCGTGACAGGTCTCTCGCGCGCCGGAAAAACTGTTTTTATCACCGCCCTGGCGCATCAGCTCACACGCGCCCACGCCGTTCAGCAAAACAAACAGCTGCCTTTGTTTCGGGCCATGGCCGAGGGTCGCCTGCGCGCCGGCCATCTCGATCCCCAGCCCGACTATAGCGTGCCCCGTTTCGCCTATGAGGAACATCTCCTCGCGCTGACGGGGCCTTCCCGTCACTGGCCGCATTCAACGCGGCGCGTTTCCGAATTGCGCGTCTCCATCGATTATGACTCGCATCTTTGGTCAAAGCGTCGAATGGGGAAAAAAACGCAGCATCTGGATATTGATATTGTGGATTATCCAGGCGAATGGCTGCTGGATTTACCGCTCCTCTCCAAGTCCTTCTCGCAATGGTCGCAAGAAACCTTATCGGCGGCGAGCGCCGAAGCGCGCAGTCCAATTGCCAATGATTGGCGTAAAGAAACAGCCGCTATTGATCCAAAGTCACGTTATGACGAGGAGACGGCGCAAAAACTCACGCGCCTGTTTACCGCCTATCTCGCCCAAGCCAAGACGGAACGCTTTGCGCTCTCAACCCTGCCGCCAGGCCGCTTTCTGATGCCTGGGGATCTTGAAGGCTCTCCCGCGCTCACCTTCGCCCCGCTGCCTGTCACCCAAGACGAGGACTTGCCCCATCGCAGTTTTGGGCGCGAAATGGCGCGGCGCTATGACGCCTATAAAAGCCAGATTGTGCGTCCCTTTTTTCAAGACCACTTTGCGCGTCTCGACCGCCAAATCGTTCTCATTGATACGCTTGCCGCTCTTAATTCCGGTCCAGAGGCGGTGCGCGATCTGGAAACTGCTCTTGCGGACGTATTGATGGCGTTTCGCACCGGCCGCAGCACGCTTCTGTCCTCCATGTTTCGACCAAAAATTGATAAAATACTCTTTGCCGCGACCAAGGCGGATCACCTTCATCACACAAGCCATGATCGCCTTGAGGCCGTTCTCAGGCTCCTCACCAGCCGCGCCATCGCGCGGGCGGAAGGGGTTGGCGCAAAGATTGGCGTTATTGCCCTAGCGGCGGTGCGCGCCACCCGCGAGGCGGTGGTGCGTCATGAGGGCGAACAGCTCATGGCCATTGTCGGAACGCCTCTGGCGGGTGAGCGGATCGGCTTGGAAGCCTTTGACGGCGAGTCTGAGGGCGCCATCTTTCCCGGAGACCTGCCGCAAGACCCCAAAGAGCTGTTTGAGGGCGCGGCGCTGGGGCTCAGCGACGATGAGGCTGAGTTCCGCTTTCTCAAATTTCGGCCGCCTATTGCGAAATTTGGCGATGACGCCCAGCCCCTGCCTCTGCCCCATATCCGCATGGATCGGGCGATGGAGTTTTTAATTGGCGACAGACTTGCCTGAAGCCTGGCCGCAGGCGCTCGACAAGCGCCCGCACATCCTGTATTGAACCGCCCTCAACTAAAACAAGCGTTCCGAAACGCTCGTCGGCCTCGCGGCTAAGACGAAACGGCAAAGGCAATCTGATGCATATCATTGAACAACTTGAGGCTGAACAGGCCGCCAAGCTCTCTGCTGGCAAGACAATCCCCGATTTTCGTCCAGGCGACACGGTTGTCGTCAATGTGAAAGTCAAGGAAGGCGAGCGCAGCCGCGTTCAGGCCTATGAGGGTGTGGTGATCTCACGCCAAGGCGGCGGTCTCAACGAAAGCTTCACAGTCCGCAAAATTTCTTATGGCGAAGGCGTTGAACGCGTATTCCCCATTCATGGGCCTTTGATCGACTCGATCAAGCTCACGCGTCGCGGCAAAGTCCGTCGCGCCAAATTATATTATCTGCGTGATCGTCGCGGTAAGTCAGCGCGTATCGCAGAGCGCATCGACACGAAGCCAAAGGCTGAAAAATAATCAGCTGACGCATCGTCCCGCTTTCATCAATCGCCCGTGGCCAGTGCTGCGGGCGTTTTTGATTTTAAGCGGCGCTTCTGAGCGGCGCATTTAAAATCCAGCGATGGCCAAAGGGATCTTTCAAAGTAGCGTAACGCGTGCCCCAAAAAGAGTCGGTGGGCTGCGTTTCGATTTTTGCGCCAAGCTTTGAGGCGCGCTGACACGTCTCATCGACGTCTTTCGCCATGTCATACTCAAGACTGATGGAAACAGTCGCAATATCTCCCATGACAGGGATGCGCGTTTGACCTAATTCTGGAAAAAAATCCGAGAGCATGACAGAGCCGTCATTGATGATTAACTCGCAATGCGCCACGCGCAAACCATCAAGTGACGGCATATAGGCGCGTTGACGGGCGTTAAAGGCGCCTGTGTAAAATGCAATGGCCGCAGCCGCGGGACTAACGGTTAGATAAGGCGCTACTCTTGGACGGCTCATGAACTCTCCTCTTGCGGCGCGTCCAATGGATCGCCCCACTCCTTACGTTTCATTTTATCATAACGAGACTTATCGCGTCGCGGCGTGAAAGTCTCAGCAATTCCATGCGCAGAACAAATCCGGGCAATAATGCCGGGCTTGGTTGCGCGTGGGCGCGCAATGAGCCGACCGTAGCGCGGCGCGCTCACGCGCCCAACAATGAGATATGAAAATTTTTCATCTTCAAAAGGCGCAACGCCATCTTTAAGCAATCGATGGTCTTTGGAGCGCGGCACGCGCGCAAAAAAGTGACACCAGTCATTTATCAAGGGGCAAGGCGCATCATGCGGACAAGGAGCCAGAACATGGCCGCCTTGCGCAATGAGATGATCGCGCATGCGCATGAGCCGCGCATAGTCACGCGTTGTGCCGGGCTCGACAATGATCAAGACGCCGTTATCAAGACCGCGCCAATAGGTCTCAACCGTCGCCAGCAAACTGTCGTCGGCAAGTTCTGTAAAACTATATGCTGCGATGGCGAGGTCTGCGCCCTGTATGTCTGGCGGCGGCGCGCGCATGTCGCAGTGAGAGATAAACGCCTGTTTGAGGGCGCCAACGCTGCTTTCTTCCGCAAGATGACGCGCAAGATCAAGAAAAACAGGACTGTGATCGAGCAGGAGAATGGATTCTAACTCCGGCCAATGACGTAAGGCGGCATAGGAGGCCGCCCCTAGCCCACAGCCAATGTCGATCAGCCGGCGCGGAACAAACACCGGCAAAACATCGCTTAATTGCGTCAAGACCGCCGAAACCGCAGCAAAGGTCGCCGGCATGCGGGTCAGCGCATAGGCAAAGGCGTCCGCCTCGTCTTGAATAGACTCAAGGCTCGTTTTATGAGCGCGGTAACGCTCTGAGAGCTGCTGGGCGCGCATGCGCAGGACCTGCCTGGAGCGCCCTTCCAGCCGCGCCTGCAGGGCGGCGGCCAGACCTTCAGGCATTTGGGGAGAACCACCGCTCATCTTCACCTTAATGCGGGCCTGCGCAGGGCTTATACTCTTCCATGCGGCTTGCGTTACGAGTAGAACAGCCCCACCTCACGCTCGATGAAGCAATAAGCCTAAAGGGATATGAAGACATGGTCGCCACTTCTACCGCGCCACGCACGCTCTATGACAAGATCTTCGACGATCACGTTGTTGATCGTCAAGATGACGGCGCCTGTCTGCTCTACATCGACCGTCATCTCATTCACGAAGTAACGAGCCCGCAGGCTTTTGAAGGGTTGCGTATGGCTGGACGCCGCGTGCGCGCGCCTCAAAAGACGCTTGCCGTTGTCGATCACAATGTCCCAACAACTGACCGCTCACAGCCGATCACCGATCCTGAAAGCAAGGCGCAAATTGAACAGCTCGCTCAAAACGCAAAAGATTTTGGCGTTGAATATTACAATGAGCATGATCATCGTCAGGGCGTTGTTCATATTGTTGGACCTGAACAAGGCTTCACTTTGCCTGGCATGACAATTGTCTGCGGCGACAGCCATACCTCAACCCATGGCGCCTTTGGCGCATTAGCCCATGGCATTGGCACCTCAGAGGTTGAACATGTGCTCGCGACACAAACGCTGATCCAAAAAAAAGCAGCGAATATGTTGGTGCAAGTCGACGGCAAACTTGCCGATGGCGCAACGGCAAAAGATATTATTCTTGCGATCATCGGTGAGATTGGCACAGCAGGCGGCACCGGACATGTGATCGAATATGCTGGCGACGCCATCCGCGATCTCACGATGGAAGGTCGTATGACAGTGTGCAACATGTCGATTGAAGGCGGCGCGCGCGCGGGCCTTGTCGCGCCAGATGAAAAAACTTTTGCTTATTTGAAAGATCGTCCCAAATCTCCCAAAGGCGATCAGTTTTTAGCCGCGCAGAAATATTGGGAGACGCTTTATTCTGATGAGGGCGCGCATTTCGACAAAATTATTCGTCTCAACGCCGCAAGCTTACCGCCAATCGTAACATGGGGCACATCGCCTGAAGACGTTGTGCGCATTGACGGCGTTGTTCCAGATCCAACAACGGCGAAAACGCCACAAAAACGCGCCGCTATTGAACGCGCGTTGGAATATATGGGCCTTAAAGGCGGCGAGCGCATGACGGATATAGAAATCAATCGCGTCTTTATCGGCTCCTGCACAAACGGACGGATTGAAGATTTGCGCGCAGCCGCAAAAATAATCGACGGCAAGAAAGTTCATGCCCAGGTCAGCGCTATGATTGTGCCAGGCTCAGGCCTTGTGAAGGCGCAAGCGGAAGCCGAAGGATTAGATAAGATTTTTCTTAATGCTGGCTTTGAATGGCGTGAACCAGGATGCTCAATGTGTCTGGCGATGAATCCAGATCGCTTGGCGCCAGGCGAACGCTGCGCATCAACCTCCAATCGTAATTTTGAAGGCCGTCAGGGCTTCAAGGGCCGCACGCATCTTGTCTCGCCGGCAATGGCGGCGGCGGCGGCGATTGCCGGGCGCTTTGTTGACGTGCGCAACTGGCCGTCATGATAACAAATTAACTCAACCGCCATGATGATGCGGGCGCCGCTTGAGCTATCGCTTCAGCGCGCCGCCTCTCATCGCCACGGGCTCCCAGAGCACCTGTTCAATATGCGCGGCATGCGTTGCTAACATCACTAAACGATCGAAGCCCAATGCGACGCCGCTTGCTGGCGGCATGCGCGCCAGCGCCGCCATAAAATCTGGATCGATCGGATACTCTTCTTGATAGATGCGCTTCTTCTCGCGCATTTGCGTCTCAAAGCGGTTGCGCTGCTCATCAACATCGGTGAGCTCAACAAAGCCATTAGCAAGTTCAACGCCGCAAACATAAAGCTCAAAGCGATCAGCAAAGCGGGGATCATCTGGCTTGGCACGCGCGAGCGCAGCTTCACTTACCGGATAATCAATCAAAAATACTGGTCGCTGATGACCAAGATAAGGCTCCACTTTAGCCGCAAGAATTTTACTAAAGAGATCTGACCAATTATCATCTTGCGCAACGCGCAGTCCATGTTTTGAGGCCGCCTGCGCCAGCCCATCGCGATCTTGCAACAAGGGCTGCAGCTCAATGTCTGCATAACGCAAAAAAGCCTCGCAGACGCTGATTGTCTCAGGAGAGGCAAAAGCATCGCAAACATTTGTGCGCCAAGATAAGTTTGACGCCTCAATGGCGCGCGCAGCCTGCGCTAAAAGGCCCGCGCAATCCGCCATCAGCGCCTGCACGCCCGACTCAACGCGATACCACTCCAACATTGTAAATTCTGGATGATGCAAAGGCGTGCGCTCTCTATTGCGAAAGGCGCGCGCCAGCGTAAATAGTCGCCGCTCGCCAGCCGCCAGCAGCTTTTTGCAGGCAAACTCAGGCGAACTATGCAAAAACAGACGACTGCTCTCACCCGACACATCAATGAGCTCAGTCGCAAAAGCAGAAATATGGGTCTCATTGCCGCCGGAAAACTGCAGGATCGCCGTTTCGACCTCATTGAATTCTAAGGCGTCAAAAAATTGACGGGTCGCCTGGATGATCTTTCGGCGCGCCTGCAAAAAGGGCTGTCGCTGCGCATAAGCGTCTTGATCCCACCAGGGCGATGAGGGCGTCATAAAGCCTCCAAAACCGCCCCGGATTGCCGGCGCGCAAGAAATATGATCTTTCCCCGTCCATAGACCAGCCGGCGTTGATCCGGCAATCAATCATAATTGGTTCAAGCCAGACAGAAGGAAGCGCGCCGTGAAAGTTATCGCCAGTTCAATCCGCAAAGGCAATATTATCGAGCGGGAGGATGGCCAGCTTTATGTCGTTCTCACCGCAGAGAGCTTCTTTCCTGGCAAAGGCACGCCGACAACGCAGATTGATATGCGCCGCCTCTCAGACGGCGTGAAAGTTTCCGATCGCTACAAGACAACAGAACAAGTCGAACGCGCTTTCGTCGAAGATATGGATTTTACCTATCTCTACAGCGATGACGACGGCCACCATTTCATGAATCAGCAAAGCTTTGAGCAAGTGCAGGTTCCAAGCGAGGTGATTGGCGATCAAGCGCAGTGGCTGCAGGAGAACATGGTCTGCATTCTGTCTATCTTCAACGGCACGCCGGTCGCCATTCAATTGCCGCCCCGCGTCACGCTCGAAATTGTTGAAACAGAGCCTGCCATGAAGGGACAGACAGCCTCCTCTTCCTATAAGCCGGCGAAACTTTCAAATGGCGCAAGAGTGATGGTCCCGCCCCACATTCAAACCGGCACGCGCGTTGTTATCCAGACGGAAGACAGCGCCTATGTCGAACGCGCCAAGGATTAATTGCGCTCAGAATACTGGCGCGCTGCTTAAGCTTTGGAAAGAAACAAGCGAAGTTTGCGCGTCAGCCTTGCCGTGTCTTTTAACGCGCATTCCCAAACAACGAGTCGACGCCAGCCTTGCGCAAGAAGCGCAGCCTCATGCTGTGCGTCACGCGCCTGATTGCGCATAATTTTACGCCGCCAATAATCCGCATTTGTTTTTGGCGCCCGCGCCCCGCGTGCGCAGTCATGACCATGCCAGAAACAGCCATGCACAAAAATAACACGCCGGCGGCCAATATAGACAATATCTGGCTTGCCCGGCAGTTCTGCGCGATGAAGGCGATAGCCTGGCGCAAATTGTCTCAAGATGCGACGCACCGCGCGTTCAGGGCTGGTGTCTTTTGATTTCACAGCGCGCATTATCGCTGATCGGCGCGCTGCCTGTTGTAAATTAGGCGGCAAGGCTGCCGCCATTTGCGCGCAAAAGCGGCTCCAACACAAAGGCGGCAAGATGACGAACGACAGGCGCGACAACGCCGTCTCCCGTCAAATGATAGGCGTCAGTATATTTTGGCGGTAGAATATATGTGTCGGGCAGTCCCATTAAGCGCGCTGACTCGCGCGCTGATAATAAGCGCGCGCGCACGCGCTCTTGTTCAACGAGTAAAATATATTGTCGGCTTGATCCACCCGCCGGCGTGCGCAAACAACCAGCAAGATCATCAAACCGCACTTCAGCCCGCTGAACCTTAACGCCGTTTTCCTTGCGTGTGCGTCGATAAAGCGCGCCAATCTGTCTTAGTCCTGACTGACGCGCCAGATGAACTTTTTCAAGATTAGCTGGCGTCATCATGTCCAGCAATGCTTGGGTCTGATCATCACTGCGCCATGCCGGCTGATCGCAGGCAATATCAATAATATCTTGCAACGACATGTTTCTGATTGGCGGCTCAGGCAAGCGCCACCAGATCCAATTGGCCTGTATCGACGACGCCAATCTCTTATAGGCTTTATGCAAGGCGCTTGGATGAAAAATACCCTCTGTGCATTGCGCACGCAGTGACGATGACACGATCAGATCCTGATGTGCGGCAATAAAAAAAAGGCGCGGTCGCGACTGCGGCACAAAAAGCGCCGCATCAAGGACAAAGGCGCCAAAAGAATAATTTTCCTGCGCAAAGGCCTCACACAGCCGCGTGAAATCCGTCCCGCCATTGGCCGTGAGCGCGCCGCAAACATTTTCCAACACAATTGTTTTTGGCGCTCTATTTTCCTGCGCAAGATTTTGAACGAGGCGCCAGAACGGCCAAAAGCTGCCAGAGCGCGCGCCTTCAAGTCCAGCCCCCATGCCTGCAAGAGATAAATCCTGACAGGGAAAAGATCCCCACATCAAATCCGCCCGGCCTGGCGTCTGAGCTGTGCTAAGCGCGCGCACATCGCTTAAATGAAAAACATCGTCGCCCCAGTTGGCGCGATAGCTGTTTGCCTTTTTTGCATCCATATCATTGGCGAAAACGCAGCGCCATCCTGGACCAAGACCAGCGCGCGCCATGCCGCCGCCTGCAAAAAATTCATAAAAAACCGGCTTGTCCATCAGCTCCACCGCGCCGCAGACTTAAATCTTCGTCGCTCATAACAAAATCGAGCGCGCCGTCTCGCTCAGACCGAGACGACCATGACATGCACAATGGGTTTCTTTCCCCAAACCATATTAACGGCGCTGCGCACAGAGCGCTCGAGCGCTGTCGAGATCGTATCCGCATCGCGTCGACGCTGACGCGGCAATCCCTCAAAAGTCGCAAATAAGGCCTCGTCGATAACCGACCCCATTTCCTCGCCAGCTTTGCCCCTTGAGGGCACGCCGGCGAAAACGACGTCTGGATCGCCAACCATGTCGCCTTTCTTATCAACAGCGAGCGCAATTGAAATAACGCCCGCAAAAGAAAGCTTATTGCGTTCGCGGATTGCCCCGTCATTTTCAGTTAAAATAACGTCGCCATCCTTATAGAGACGACCATTGGGCGTTTCGCCGATAACGCCTGGCACGCCAGGCGCTAGTCGCACAAGCGTGCCGTTGCGCGCCGGCGCGACATGTTCAACGCCATGCGCTTTAGCAAAGATTGCATGTTGCGTGAGGTGATGCGCCTCGCCATGAACAGGAACGGATGTTTTTGGTCGAACCCAGTCATACATTTGCGCAACATCGCCGCGACGCGGATGACCCGAGCAATGCACCAGATGATCATGATCTGTGATCACCTCTGCGCCAAGATTGCATAAATTATTAATCAGGCGATGTACTTCACGCGTATTGCCAGGAATTGTGCGTGAGGAAAAAATAACGCGATCGCCGGCCACTATTTTGATTGCAGGATGATCATTATTTGATGCACGCGCCATAGCGGCGCGCATCTCTCCTTGAGAGCCCGTTGCAATGATCAATGTCTTTTCACGCGGCAAGGCTTGAAGCAATTCTACGCCATGAAAGCCCGGCAGACCATCAAGATAGCCGCATTCGCGCGCGACCTGGATCACGCGGTCCATCGCGCGGCCCGCCACCACAACGGTTCTGCCACAAGACATGGCGGCCTCCGCCAAGGCGCGCAACCGCGAAACATTCGACGCGAAGGTTGTCACAATCACGCGGCCCGTTGCTTCTGCAATGAGCGCTTTGAGCGTGCGCGCAACTTCTCCTTCAGAAAAACTCGCGCCCTCGCGCAAGATATTTGTTGAATCGCAAATCAGCGCCATGACGCCTTCATCTCCCAAGGCGCGAAAACGCGCCTCGTCGATGCGTGAGGTAACGCCGGGCTCTGGATCAATCTTCCAATCGCCAGTGTGAATCACCAGTCCAAGAGGCGTGCGAATGGCAAGCGAACAGGCTTCTGGAATTGAATGCGCAACAGCGACATATTCAATATTAAAGGGCTCAAGATTAATTGGCGCGCCAACATGCGCCGGGGTGATGATAATATTTGGCGCGCCAGGCTCATTGAGGCGACGCAGCTCTAAAAGGCCTGAGGCAAAACGCGTTGCATAAACTTTGCACTTGAGGCGCGGCCAAAGCGCGGCGAGCGCGCCAATATGATCTTCATGGGCATGGGTGATGCAGATGCCCACAAGATCTCTTTTGATTTTTTCAACAAAACTAATGTCTGGATAAATGACATCAACGCCAGGCAAATCAGGGCCAGGAAATCCCATGCCGCAATCAACCATCAGCCATTTGCGAGATTTCGGCGGCCCATAACCATAGAGCGCAAGATTCATCCCAATCTCGCCCACGCCCCCTAAAGGAGCAAATACGAGATCTGCCTCAACACTCATCATGCGCGCATCTCCGTTGATACTGGACGCGGCCCAAGAAGAACGTCGCCCGCCTCAATGATGCGGGGGCCATGTGGCGTCGCCAAAACAAGACGACCATCTTTATCAATCGTCTCAAACTTACCTGTAACCGTTTCTTGTCCCAAAACAATGCGGATTGTTTCTCCCAATCCGGCGGCTGCGCCAAGCCATTCATCGCGAATAAGCGCAAAGCCAGCGCCATGTCGCCAAAGATCAAGGGTCTGGGCTAGCGTTTGCGTGAGGGCGCGAAAGAATTGCGCCGCATCTGGCGCAGGCGTGAGAAGCTCTGCGAGGGCTTTTGTTGGCGTTTCTAACCCCTTGGGAGCCTCAGCGCAGTTAACGCCAATGCCAATGATGGCGACAGAAAGCTGCGGCTGACGCGCATCGCCCGTTGGCACGGCGACATTCTCCAGCAGGACGCCGCCAAGTTTCGCGCCAAGATAGACAAGATCATTTGGCCATTTGAGCGCAACATCCCGCACGCAGGGCGCAAGCAAGCGCAATGCTTTGATCGTCGCAACGCCCACGACAAATCCAAGCTGTGGCGCAAGCGTCATATCGATGTGATCGCTGACGATCAAACTCGCATGGAGATTTCCCTGCGCAGAAACCCATTGGCGCCCCAGACGCCCCCGCCCCTTGGTCTGGCGCTTGGCGACGATCCAGAGCGGTCCCCGCTCGCCGGCGTCTATAAGACGCCGCGCTTCATCATTGGTTGAATCGACCTCATCAAGATCGAGCAGGCGATAGCCCTGTGCGCGCGCAACCCTATCAAGCTCCACACGCGCGGCCTTTAAAATAGTGATTTCGCCGCAACGCCAGCCGCATCCAGAATTGGCGTAGGAAAGATCCAAAAGATTAGCAAACTAATGGTCGATAAAGCCAAAATTGCGCGTAGTGAAAAAGGCGAAGGATCAAAACGCGGCGCCGGATCGTCAAAATACATAATCTTGACGACGCGCAAATAATAGAAAGCGGCAACAGCGCTCGCCAGAACGCCAACCACGGCGAGCGGATAAAGCCCAGCGTCCACAGCGGCAAGCAACACATAATATTTTGCAAAGAATCCGGCGAGCGGCGGAATGCCGGCAAGAGAGAACATCAGCATCGCCAGGAAAAAAGCCATCAATCCATTGGTACGCGACAGGCCAGAGAGATCGGCAATATTCTCAACAGATCTGCCCTCAACGCGCATCGACAAGATCGCTGCAAAGGCGCCAAGCGTCATCACAAGATAAATAGCAAGATAGATCGCCACGCCTCTAACGCCAATCTCATTGCCCGCGGCAAGACCAATGAGCGCAAAGCCCATATGACCAATGGAGGAATAGGCCATCAGACGTTTGATGCTGGTTTGACCAATCGCGGCAAAAGAACCAAGCAGCGTTGAGGCGATTGCGAGAAAGATGATGATCTGACGCCACTGCTGCGTCGCGCCTGGAAAAGCGATGATCACAACGCGCACCGTGACCGCTACTGCCGCCGCTTTTGCCGCTGAGGCGAAAAACGCCGTCACTGGCGTTGGCGCGCCCTCATAAACGTCAGGCGTCCACATATGAAAAGGAGCCGCCGACATTTTAAACGCCAGTCCGGCCATGACAAAGACAAGGCCAAAGACCACGCCGATGGGGGCAGAAGAGGAAACAACATTGGCGATACCGGCAAATGACACCGTGCCGGCAAAGCCATAGAGCAAGGATGCGCCATAAAGCATCATACCGGACGATAAGGCGCCAAGCACAAAATATTTTAAACCAGCCTCTGACGCACGCCCGTCTTCGCGCGCAAAGGCCGCCATGACGTAAAGCGCCAGCGACATGAGCTCAAGCCCAAGATAAAGGGCGATGAGATTATTTGCTGAGATCAACAGCATCATGCCAAGCGTCGAAAGAATAATAAGGATGGGATATTCAAATTTTTCCAATCCTGCGCGCTGTAAATAATCAACGGACATGAGGATGGAAACAAGCGCTGCGCTGAGCGCGAGCACCTTCATGAATCTGGCAAAGCCGTCATCAATATAGGCGCCGTCAAAGACGCTCATATCCGGCTTCACAGACAACACGATGGAAACAATCGCTAATCCCAGCAACGCCACCGCAAGCTCATCAACAAGCGCGAAGCCGCGTTCGCCGCGCCAGGCGCCTATGGCCAGCAACGCCATAACGCCAACCGCCAATATGGTTTCAGGCAAGAAATGTTGAAAAATTTCTGGAAGAAGTGACATTGTTCAGTGATCCGTCATTGGCCCGCGGCGGCGAATTTTACTGCGTCAAGCAAAGCCGTATGGGATTGGATAAGATGATCAACGGAGGCGGCCGTCGTATTAAGAATTGGATCTGGCTGAACGCCATAATAGATCGTCAGCAAAACAAGCGGCGTAAAAATCGCAATCTCGCGCGGGCTCAGATCGGCGATATCTTTCAGACTTGATTTTTCCAAGACGCCAAACACAACGCGGCGATAGAGATAAAGCGCATAAGCAGCTGACAGAATAACGCCGCTCGTCGCGATCAACGCAACCCAGCTATTTGTTTGGAAAGCCCCAAGCAAGGAGAGAAACTCGCCAACAAATCCCGCCGTTCCCGGCAAGCCGACATTGGCCATGGTGAAGACCATAAACACAAAGGCGTATAGCGGCATGCGATTAACGAGACCGCCATAGGCGGCAATGTCGCGCGTATGCATGCGGTCATAAATGACGCCAACGCATAAAAACAGCGCGCCCGAAACAAAGCCATGCGAAATCATTAAAAACATCGCCCCTTGCACGCCTTGTGGATTAAGCGTGAACAGGCCCATGGTGACAAAGCCCATATGCGCAACGGAGGAATAAGCGATGAGCTTTTTAATATCCTCCTGCACCAGGGCGACGAGCGAGGTATAGACGATTGCAATCACCGACAGCGCAAACACCAGAGGCGCAAAATAGGCTGAGGCGTCTGGAAACATGGGCAGCGAAAAGCGAATAAAACCATAGCCGCCCATTTTCAGCAAAATCGCTGCAAGGATAACAGAGCCTGCCGTTGGCGCCTCCACATGGGCGTCTGGCAACCAAGTATGCACGGGCCACATCGGCATTTTGACGGCGAAGGAGGCAAAGAACGCCAGCCACAGCCAGAACTGCATTTGCTTTGGGAAATCTGTCTTGAGCAAAACAGTAATGTCAGTTGTGCCGGCAAAGCCATACATCGCTAGGATGGCGAGCAGCATCAACAATGAACCAACCAGCGTATAAAGGAAAAACTTAAAGCTGGCATATACTCTGCGCTTGCCGCCCCAGATGCCGATGATCAAGAACATCGGAATCAAGCCGCCTTCAAAGAAGAGATAGAACAGCACCAGATCCAGCGCGCAGAAGACGCCGATCATCAGCGTTTCCAGGACGAGAAAGGCGATCATATATTCTTTGACGCGCTTTTCGACCGACTCCCAAGACGCAAGGATCGCAAAGGGCATCAAAAAGGTCGTCAGCAGCACAAATGGCATGGAGAAACCATCAACGCCGAGCTTGTAGACAAGACCGGCGCCAAGCCAGCTTCTTTCCTCAACAAGCTGAAATGCAGCGCTTGTGGCGTCAAAACGCGACCAGGCGACGAGCGACAAGGCGAAGGTCGCAAGGGTTGTTAACAGCGTTGCCCAACGAATGTTGCGCAATGTCGCTTGATCATTTCCATTTTGCGTCAATAGGAAGGCGACGCCAACAAGTGGAAGAAATGTTAATCCGCTGAGTAATCCCAATCCGAGCATCAGCGCATTCCTCCGGCAATAAACCAGGTAACAACAGCAGCAACGCCGATCAGCATTGCAAAAGCATAGTGGTAGACATAGCCCGTCTGCAGACGAACAGCGATGCGGGCGCCGTCAGCAACGCGCGCAGCAACGCCGTCTGGACCAAGTCCGTCAATAATTGCGCCATCCCCGCCCTTCCAGAACAAGCGACCAATGGCAAAGGCTGGACGCACGAAGATCGCGTCATAGAGTTCGTCGAAATACCATTTATTGAGCAGAAATTTGTAAAGACCCGGGAAAGCGTCAGCGAGCTTTTGCGCCGTGCCTGGCTTGAGCACATAGACATAAAGCGAGAGCACAAAACCAAGCGCCATCGCCGCTGTCGGCGCAAAGCCGACCCAATGCGGGATTTCATGCATCGCGTGCAGAACATGATTATGTTCGCCCGTGAAAATCGCGCCCTTCCAGAATTCGTCATACGCATGGCCGGCAAAATAAGGCTCAAACACCAGGCCCGCCGCCAGGGCGCCAATCGCCAAAACAGCGAGCGGAATAAGCATCACAAGCGGCGACTCATGCGGCGCATGGTCATGAGCGTCATGGCCGTGCGCGTCATGACCGTGCGCGCCATGGCCCTGATCATCATGCGCGCTATGGCCATGAGCTGCATGCGATTGATGATCATCGGCATGGGCATGATGGCCTGCGCCATGGGCGGCGCGCGCGCCAAAAAATGTCATGAACACCAAACGCCAGGAGTAATAAGAGGTCAGACCTGCCGCCACCACTGTTGACACAAATCCGATCATTGCAGGCGTTTGATGAACGCCGGCTGTAAAGGCGGCTTCAATAATGCCGTCTTTGGAAAAATAGCCCGCCGTATAAGGGAAGCCCGTTAACGCCAGCGTGCCAATCGTCATCATGGCGAAAGTGAACGGAATATCTTTGCGCAACCCGCCCATATTACGCATGTCCTGCTCATGATGCATGGCGTGGATGACAGAGCCGGCGCCTAAAAAGAGCAGCGCTTTAAAAAACGCATGGGTGAACAGATGGAAGACGCCAAGCGAATAAGCGCCAACGCCCTCTGCAACGAACATATAGCCCAGCTGTGAACAGGTCGAATAAGCAATGACGCGCTTAATGTCGTTTTGCACCAGGCCAATCGTGGCGGCGAAAAAGGCCGTCATGGCGCCAATGAGCGTGACAAATTGCAGCGCGTTCGGCGCATGTTCGAAAATTGGCGAGAGCCGCGCAACCATGAAGACCCCAGCCGTCACCATGGTGGCGGCGTGAATAAGCGCGGAAACAGGCGTTGGTCCCTCCATCGCATCGGGCAACCAGGTGTGTAGAAAAAACTGCGCCGACTTACCCATTGCGCCAATAAAGAGCAGGAAGGCAGCCAGTTCGAGCGCGTTCACATCCATGCCAAAGACATGGATGATTTTACCCTCAAGCCCAGGAATAGAAGCGAAAACTTCATTGAAGGAGAGAGATTGGGTGAGCTGGAAAACCAGAAAAATACCCAAGGCGAAACCAAAATCGCCAACGCGGTTCACAACGAAAGCCTTCATCGCCGCAGCATTTGCTGAGGGCTTTTGATACCAAAAGCCAATCAGCAAATAAGAGGCAAGACCAACGCCCTCCCAACCAAAGAACATCTGCACGAGATTATCCGCCGTCACCAGCATAAGCATGGCGAAGGTGAACAGCGACAGATAGGCGAAGAATCTTTGACGATGCGGATCTTCGTGCATGTAGCCGATGGAATAGAGATGCACGAGACAGGAGACAGTGTTGACGACAACAAGCATAACAGCCGTTAGCGTATCAACGCGCAACGCCCAATCAACGCTCAAGGCGCCGACAGTCATCCAATTTGCAAGAACGGGCGTTGCGCCATGATTATGACCAACCGCAACGTCGAGGAACACCATCCATGACATGACTGCTGAAGAGATCAGCAATATGGTTGTGACCAGTTCGGCAGGACGCGGCCCAATCATGCGGCCAAAAGCGCCCGCAATTAAAAAGCCAAGCAGCGGAAGAAAGACAATAGCCTGAATCATCGCGTGTTTAGCCTTTAAGAGAATTAATGTCTTCAACGGCGATGGTGCCGCGGTTTCGATAGAAGGCGACAAGGATCGCCAAACCAATCGCCGCTTCTGCCGCAGCGACGGTCAAGACGTAGAGAGCGAACACCTGGCCTGTTAAATCGCCAAGCGCATGCGAAAAGGCGACAAAGTTGATGTTAACGGAAAGAAGGATCAGCTCCACAGACATCAAAATGACGATGATGTTCTTGCGGTTAAGAATAATGCCCGCAACGCCAAGCGTGAAAAGGATCGCGCCAACAACAAGGTAATGGGTCAAGCCAATGATCATCAGATTACCTCGCTAAACGCCTGTCCGGAACGGCACTTTTTTGATCTCAATGACATTGTCGCGCGTGCGCGCATTCTGGTCAGAGATCCGCTGACGCTTAACATTCGGGCGATGATGAAGCGTAAGCACAATGGCGCCGATCATCGCCGTCAACAGCACCATTGCCGAGACTTCGAAGAAAACAGCGTATTTTGTATAAAGAACTTGTCCAAGCGCGACAGTATTGGAGACATCGGGCGTGATCGGCGAGGCGGCGGCGTAAGGCGCAGTTGGCGCAGACACCCATCCAAGCGCAACCATGCCAAGCTCGATCATGACAACAACGCCAACGCCAAGGCCTATCGGCAAATGCTTCGAGAATCCTTGCTTGAGTTCCGCAAAATCAACATCGAGCATCATCACAACGAAGAGAAAGAGAACCGCTACGGCGCCGACATAGACAACGATCAAAATCATCGCCAAAAACTCAGCGCCAGCAAGCAGGAACAGACCCGCGCCGTTACAAAAAGCCAGGATTAGAAACAGCACTGAATGCACCGGGTTGCGGGCGAAGATCACCACGCAGGCCGATGCGATCATGATCGTCGCGAAGATGTAGAATAATACAGCCGCCACACTACTGTCCTCTCATCTCATCACAAGCGCGCATGCATGAGGCGCGCGTTTGGTTTGTTCTTTTACCGATAGGCTGAATCCAGCGCGATATTACGGGCAATCTCGCGCTCCCAGCGCGCGCCGTTCTCGAGCAGGCGTTCCTTGGTGTAGTAGAGTTCTTCGCGGGTCTCTGTCGCAAATTCTGCGTTTGGCCCTTCGACAATCGCATCAACGGGACAGGCTTCCTGACAGAAGCCGCAGTAGATGCATTTCACCATGTCAATGTCATAGCGCGTGGTGCGGCGCGTGCCGTCATTGCGGCGCGGACCGGCTTCAATGGTGATTGCCTGCGCAGGACAAATGGCTTCGCAAAGCTTACAGGCGATGCATCTCTCCTCGCCATTTGGATAGCGACGCAGCGCATGTTCGCCGCGATAACGCGGCGATTGCGGATTCTTTTCGTGAGGATAATTGAGCGTGGCTTTTGGCTTGAAAAAATATCGCATCGACAGAAAAAACGCTGCGATGAATTCTGACAAGAAAAGCGATTTTGCTGCTTGATCGAGCCTCATCTGTCTCCTCACTTGCCAAATGTTTCAGGGCCAAACTGCAAGACAGCGGCGACGATAACAACCATTGTTAGGGATATTGGCAAAAACACTTTCCAGCCCAAGCGCATGAGCTGATCATAACGGTAACGCGGCACAAAGGCCTTCACCATTGCAAAGAAGAAGAAAAAGAAACTCGCCTTCAACACAAACCAGATCACGCCTGGCACATAGGTGAAAGGCGCCATATTGACGGGCGGCAACCATCCGCCGAAGAATAAAATCGTCAGCAAGGCGCACATTGTGACAATGGCCACATATTCTGCGAGCATGAAGAGCACATAAGGCGTCGCGGAATATTCAATCATAAAGCCGGCGACAAGCTCAGACTCAGCTTCAACAAGATCAAAGGGCGGACGGTTGGTTTCCGCCAGCGCAGAAATAAAGAAGATGACAAACATTGGCAGCAGACGCAGCCAATACCAGCCGAGCATGCCATAATGCGTATCTTGCGCGCGCACGATGTCGGTCAGATTGAGCGAGCCCGCGCACAGCAAGACAGTAATAATGACAAAGCCAATGGAGACTTCATAAGAAACCATCTGCGCGGCGGAACGCAGCGCAGATAGAAATGGATATTTAGAATTAGACGCCCAGCCGCCCATGATGACGCCGTAAACGCCGAGCGACGACAAAGCGAAAATATATAAAACGCCGACATTTATATCGCCAACCGCCCAGCCGTCAGCAACAGGAACCACCGCCCAGGCGGCAATCGACAAGGTCGCCATGATGAAAGGGGCAAACAGAAAGATCCCCTTATTGGCCGTGTCAGGGATAATCGGCTCTTTCAGCGCAAATTTGAAGAAGTCGGCAAAGCTCTGCAGCAGACCCCAGGGACCCACAACATTTGGACCGCGACGCAATTGCACGGCGGCCCAGATCTTGCGGTCGGCAAGAATGACATAGGCGACATAGATCAGCAGCACGACAGCAAGCAGCACGCCTTTTATTGACGCCAGCAGCAGGGGATACTGCACTAACAGGGCGCTCGCTTCATTCATCCAATGCTCGATCACGTGCCTGCTCCTATTCCGCCGCTTGCGTCAGTCGACCCTGCGCCAGGGCCGAACATTCCGCCATGACCGCCGAGGCGCGCGCGATCGGATTGGTCAGATAAAAATCATGGATCATCGACAGCACGGGTTCACGGCCGGCCTGCGCGGGCTGTGCGGCGAGCGCTGAAATCTGGGTTGCCGCGCCTGGCGCAATCTGATCAACGCGACCAAAATGCGGATAGGCCTCAATCAGCTTCTTGCGCAGGGCTGATAGAGAGTCGAAGGGCAGCGGCTGACCAAGCGCGCCAGAGAGCGCGCGCAAAATGGCCCAATCTTCGCGGGCGTCTCCAGGCGGGAACACAACGCGCGACGACATCTGGACACGGCCTTCCGTATTAACAAAAATCCCAGACTTTTCCGTATAGGCGGCGCCTGGCAGGATCACGTCAGCGCGATGCGCGCCGCGATCGCCGTGCGAGCCGATGTAAACAACAAAAGCGCCGGGGTCGATGGCGATCTCGTCAGCGCCAAGATTAAAGATGACGTCGAGCGCGCCAGCCTTCGCCATCGCTTGCGCGTCCAGAGCGCCTGCACCTGGCGTAAAGCCCAGATCCAGCGCGCCAACACGCGCCGCCGCCGTATGAAGGACGCTAAAGCCGTTCCAGCCCTCACCCACGCCGCCAAGCTTCTGCGCCGCTTTGGCGGCGAGCGCCAAGATTGCGCCGCCATCGGAGCGCGACAGCGCACCCTGCCCGACAAGCACAAGCAATTTGCCAACGGGCTGCGCCGTCTCGATAAATTGCATGAGCGACTCTGCGCCAGCGCCGGCGTAATCATAATCATAGGTCAGATCTGCTTGCGCGCCGATAAGGGTGATCGTCAGCTCGCCAGACAACCATCTCTTGCGGATACGGGCGTTTAGAACCGGGGCTTCCTTGCGCGGATTGGCGCCGATAATCAATATCGCGTCAGCCTCATCAATGCCGGCGATTGTCGCATTAAAAAGATAGGAGGCGCGGCCAGCTTTAGGATCAAGCTTTGCGCCGTCCTGACGACAATCCAGATTTGCCACGCCAAGCTGCTCAGCAAGCAGCTTAAGCGCAAAGACTTCTTCAACTGCTGCTAAATCGCCAACAAGCGCGCCAATGCGCGCGGCCGGCGCGGCTTTGGTTTTTTCAGCAACAAGCGCCAGCGCTTCATTCCATGTAGCAGGACGCAACCGCCCATTCTCGCGCACATAGGGACGGTCCAGACGCTGCGTCTTCAACCCATCAACAATTTGACGCGTCTTGTCAGAAATCCATTCTTCATTAATCGCGTCATTGACGCGCGGTAAAATGCGAATGACCTCACGACCGCGAGAGTCGATGCGAATATTGGAGCCAAGCGCGTCCATGACATCGATTGTTTCGGTCTTTTGATATTCCCATGGCCGCGCACGAAAGTTTTGCGGCTTGGCGAGCAAAGCGCCAACAGGACAAAGGTCAGCGACATTGCCTTGCAACTCAGAGGTCATGGCGCTTTCAAGATAGGTTGTAATCTCCATATCTTCGCCGCGGCCAATTGCGCCCATATCGCCAGTTCCGGCAACTTCCGCCGTAAACCGCACGCATCTGGTGCAATGAATGCACCGCGTCATTTCCGTCTTGACCAACGGACCAATGAATTTGTCTTCAACAGCGCGCTTGCTTTCATGATAGCGCGAAGAGTCCGCGCCAAACACCAAGGCTTGATCCTGCAGGTCGCATTCGCCGCCTTGGTCGCATATCGGGCAATCCAGCGGGTGATTGAGTAAGAGAAACTCCATCACGCCTTCACGCGCCTTTTTCACCATTGGCGATTTTGTCAGCACCTCTGGCGGCGCGCCGTTTGGTCCAGGACGCAGATCCTTAACAGACATGGCGCAGGAAGCTTGCGGCTTTGGCGGACCGCCCTTCACTTCCACAAGGCACATGCGGCAATTGCCGGCGATCGACAATCGCTCATGATAGCAAAAGCGCGGCACTTCCGCACCCGCTTCTTCACAGGCCTGCAGGAGCGTGAACTCCCCTGGCACATCAACTTCCACGCCATCGACGAGGATTTTTGTCACGTCAGTGTCTCCGCAGTGTCGCCGCCGCCACGCTTTAAAAACATCTTGCTCATTCTGCCGCCACACGCACCGGATCTGAATGCGGATTGGCCGTATATTGGTCGATGCGCTGCTCGATCACATGACGGAAATGGGTGATCAAGCCCTGAACAGGCCATGCCGCCGCATCACCAAGCGCGCAGATGGTATGCCCTTCAATCTGTTTCGACACATCAAACAACATGTCGATTTCTTTCTTATGCGCCCGCCCCTCAACCATGCGCTGCATCACGCGCCACATCCATCCCGTGCCTTCACGACATGGCGTGCACTGACCGCAGCTCTCATGCTTGTAGAAGTAAGACAATCGCGCAACGGCGCGAATAATGTCAGTTGATTTATCCATGACAATCACAGCCGCCGTGCCAAGACCTGAGCCGAGCTTGGAAAGACTGTCAAAATCCATGGGACAATCAATAATCTCATGCGCCGGTAAACAGCGCACTGATGAGCCGCCTGGAATAACAGCGAGCAAATTATCCCATCCGCCGCGCACGCCGCCGCAATGGGCCTCGATTAATTCGCGAAACGAAATAGACATTTCTTCTTCAACATTACATGGCGTGTTGACGTGTCCAGAAATGCAGAAGAGTTTCGTGCCTGCGTTGTTTGGGCGTCCAATGCCGGCAAACCACGCTGCGCCACGCCGCAAGATGGTTGGCACAACCGCGATAGACTCAACATTATTCACGGTTGTTGGACAGCCATAAAGACCAACATTCGCCGGGAATGGCGGCTTTAACCGCGGCATGCCCTTCTTGCCTTCAAGACTCTCAATGAGCGCTGTTTCTTCGCCGCAGATATAGGCGCCAGCGCCATGGTGCACATAAAGATCAAATGGGTAGCCATGAATATTATTTTTGCCGATGAGATTTGCCGCATAAGCCTCATCAACCGCAGTCTGAAGCGCTTCGCGCTCAGCAATAAATTCGCCGCGCACATAAATGTAGCAGGCATGCGCGCCCATCGCGAAACTTGCAATCATCGCGCCTTCGACCAGCGTATGCGGATCGTTGCGCATAATCTCGCGATCCTTGCAGGTGCCAGGCTCAGATTCGTCGGCGTTAATGACAAGATAATGCGGACGCGCAGGATCGATCTGCTTTGGCATGAAAGACCATTTCATGCCGGTTGAAAAGCCCGCGCCGCCGCGACCGCGCAGACCCGACGCCTTAACGTCTTCGATAATCTTATCGCGTCCAAGCGCAAGCAAGGCTTTGGTGTTGTCCCACTGACCGCGCTTTCTCGCGCCAGTAAGAGAACGATCCCCTATTCCGTAGAGATTGGTGAAAATACGATCTGCGTCGGAGAGCATGGCGTTTCTTTCCCTCCGTTACTTCGAGCCATAGAGCGAGACAAGACTTGTTAGCTTGCCAGCAGGCTCTGATGAGACGCGACCTGTTTGGGAACCAACTTTGACGGGACGGCCAGCCGCCAGATCATCAAGCAGTTTCTCAAAATTCTGCGCGTTTAAATCTTCATAGAAGTCATCATTAATCTGAACCATTGGCGCATTACAACAGGCGCCAAGACATTCAACTTCAAGCCAGGAAAAGAGACCGTCAGCTGTGACAGTGCGTTGTGGACCAACGCGTCGTTCTAATATTTTAATCAACTCATCTGAGCCGCACAGCATGCACGGCGTCGTGCCGCAAAGCTGAATATAATATTTCCCAACCGGCGCGAGATTGAACATCGTATAGAATGTCGCCACCTCAAGCACGCGGATCTTTGGCATGCCAAGACGCTCTGCGACTTTTTCGATCGCCTTTTGCGGCAACCAGTAATTATTTTGTTTCTGCGCCTGCCATAACGCCGGCACGACAGCCGAGGCCTGACGGCCATCGGGATATTTGGCGATTTGTTTGTCGAGCCAGGCGGAATTTTCTGGCGTGAACTCGAAGCTATCAGGCTGCTGATCGGCAAGACGACGGACAGACATTAGCGGTCAACCTCCCCGAAGACGATATCCAGCGATCCCAATATCGCGGAAACGTCCGCCAGCATGTGTTCCTTACACATAAAATCCATTGCAGATAGATGGGCGAAACCAGGCGCTCTGATTTTACAGCGATAGGGCTTATCGCCGCCGTCAGAAACAAGATAAACGCCAAACTCGCCCTTAGGGGCCTCAACCGCGGCGTAGACCTCGCCCGCAGGCACATGAAAGCCTTCTGTGAAAAGCTTGAAGTGATGGATCAAGGCTTCCATCGACCGCTTCATTTCAGGACGCGACGGCGGCGTGATTTTATGATTAGGCGCCAATACAGGGCCGCGACCGTCTGCGCGCATCAGCCTGTCAATGCATTGACGCATGATGGAGACAGACTGACGCATTTCTTCCATTCTGATGACGGCGCGATCATAACAATCGCCGTGCTTGCCAACAGGAATATCAAATTCCAATTCTTCGTAGCATTCATAGGGCTGTGATTTGCGCAAATCCCAGGCTGCGCCAGAACCGCGCACCATGACGCCGGAGAAGCCCCACTTCCAAGCGTCCTCCAAAGAAATGACGCCAATATCGACGTTACGCTGTTTGAAAATACGATTGCCGATGAAAAGCTCTTCCAGATCATCGCAAACTTTTAAAAACGGATCGCAAAACGCTCCGATATCTTCAACAAGCTGATCCGGCAAATCACGCGCGACGCCGCCTGGCCTAAAATAATTGGCGTGCATGCGCGCGCCGCAAGCGCGCTCATAGAACACCATCAATTTCTCGCGCTCTTCATAACCCCACAGCGGCGGCGTTAACGCGCCAACGTCCATAGCCTGCGACGTCACATTAAGAAGATGCGACAAAAGACGACCGATCTCTGCATAAAGCACGCGGATCAATTGCGCTCGGCGCGGCGTCTCAACGCCAAGCAAGCGTTCAATCGCCAAACAAAACGCATGCTCCTGATTCATTGGCGCGCAATAATCAAGCCGATCAAAATAAGGAACGTTTTGCAGATAGGTGCGCGACTCCATCAGCTTTTCAGTGCCGCGATGAAGAAAGCCAATATGCGGATCTACCCGCTCAACGACTTCGCCATCAAGCTCCAAAATGAGACGCAACACGCCATGCGCCGCAGGATGCTGCGGGCCAAAATTAATATTGAAATTTCGCTGGCCTTGCGGGGCTGCTGGAAGTTCATTCATCTGCGACGCACTCACTTGCTCGCCTTCTCATCGCCAGGAAGCTCGTATGACACGGCCTCCCAAGGCGAGAGGAAGTCGAAATTGCGATATTCCTGAGTCAGCTTAACGGGTTCATAGACGACGCGTTTTTGTTCATCGTCATAACGCACTTCAACAAAGCCAGTCATCGGAAAGTCTTTACGCAACGGATGACCGTCAAAGCCGTAATCGGTCATGATGCGGCGCAAATCCGGGTGATCAGAAAAGATCACGCCGAAAAGATCATAAGTTTCTCTCTCATACCAATCAGCGCCAGGGAAAAGACTAACAAGAGAAGCCACTGGCGTTTCTTCCGAGGCGTGCGTCTTGATGCGAATACGCAAATTATGCTGTGGCGATTGCAGATGCGCCACAACATCAAAACGCTGCGCGCGTTCTGGATAATCCACCGCCGTAACGTCGATAATATTGACGAAACGACACGCAGGCGCATCACGCAAATAGGTTGCGACCTCCAACCAGCGATCGCGACGAACGTTCAGCGTAAGTTCGTCAAAAGCAACGACGACATCGCTGATCGCGCCTGAAAGTTGGCTGCTGATGGTCGCGCCAAGCGCCTCGAGTTCCCCACTCATTCAATATCCTCTCGCAGCAAGCCGCAATCTTAAACTTAACGTTCGATTGTGCCCGTACGTCTGATCTTCTTTTGTAGCAACAGCATGCCGTAAACGAGCGCTTCCGCTGAAGGCGGGCAGCCCGGAACATAGACATCGACGGGAATGACGCGATCGCATCCTCGCACGACGGAATAAGAATAGTGATAATATCCGCCGCCATTTGCGCATGAGCCCATGGAAATAACGTAACGCGGCTCTGGCATCTGATCATAAACCTTGCGCAAGGCTGGCGCCATTTTATTGGTCAAGGTGCCGGCAATGATGATGCAGTCAGACTGACGCGGCGACGCGCGCGGCGCAAAACCAAATCGCTCTAGATCATAACGCGGCATCGCCGCTTGAATCATTTCAACCGCGCAGCAGGCCAGACCAAAGGTCATCCACATTAAGGATCCAGTGCGCGCCCAATTGATGACGTCATCCGTCGCCGTAACAAAAAAGCCTTTGTCAGCCAGCTGATTATTGATTTCCAGGTAGAATGGATCATCTGACCCAACCGGCTTGCCTGTGCGCGGATCAATCAGTCCCTTGGCCTGCGGAGCAACCAGCGCGCCGCCAGAAGTCGCGGTCAATCCCATTCCAATGCTCCTTTGCGCCACAGATAGACGAAGCCGATCGCAAGCTCCCCAAGGAAGATCATCATGCCCCAAAAGCCAAAGACGCCAACGTCTTTAAAGGCGACGGCCCAGGGGAAGAGAAAAGCGACTTCAAGATCGAAAATAATAAACAACAGCGACACAAGATAAAAGCGCACGTCAAATTTCATGCGCGAGTCGTTGAAGGGATTAAATCCACATTCATAGGCTGACAGCTTTTCAGGATCTGGCGCTTTGAAGGCCAGCAAGAACGGCGCGATGAGCAAAGCGCCGGAAATGATCGCTGACAAGGCAATGAAGATGAGAATTGGCAGATATTGTTCGAGCAGCATCGGCATGGGTCGTCTCCGGTCAACTCCGACAATCAGGCGCGGCGGGGGCCGCGGTCGTGCAAACCGCGTTTATTAGAATGGCTCCAAACCGCGCGTTCCGTAACAAAGGCGCCTTGTCAAAGCAAGAGACAAGCCGGCCATTCCCCTCCCTTTGATCATTTTCTTCCGCGCCGCCGCATAAAATCCGCACGGAACTATTCATCTGTGCAGTCAAGCAAAAAAGCTGCCGCTTGATAATCCGCAAAGCGCCGCCTGCGCCGTGCTTGAGCCTCGACGTCATCGCCCCAGGTCGAGATCTGAAAATCTTCATCAATATTGGCGGCGGACCAGACCGCATCTGCGCCGAGCGCATGATGGGCAAGCGCAAGCGCCAGACCCAGCGAGCCCGTTAACGCCGCAATTTCATGGAGCGCCGTCAATCGAAAAGGCGCTTTGGGGCCTGCGCCGACGCAGGCGCGGAG
>Ga0007855_1000145_pt1 | contig 28218 bp, 20 predicted proteins | sample CryBogCBH01Aug08_FD_71230 | JGI IMG/M metagenome (GOLD analysis project Ga0007855, IMG submission 71230) | Freshwater microbial communities from Crystal Bog, Wisconsin, USA - CBH01Aug08 | ecosystem: Environmental > Aquatic > Freshwater > Lake | place: Crystal Bog, Wisconsin, USA | collected...
GGCCAACCGGCGGTGGACGAATGGGGCACGGGCTTCGGCGCCTTCCTCACGGCGGGCGAACATTTTGACGCTCGACTCACTATCGCTTGGGCGCTGCTGGGCGCCAATGCCTCCGGCAGCAGCGCCAATAATTATGTCACGACCAAGACGGTGGCCGACACCTGCCGCGCGTATTTTTCCATCGGCTATCAATTTTAATTTACCGCCATGAAAACATTCCATGCCTCCCGCAAATCTGTCTGGCTCGCCGCGCTGGTGTTGCTCGCCGCCCACGCGCCGCAAGTTTTCGGCAACCCGACTGGACTCACTGTTGGTTCCGGCCAGGCGACGGTGCAGCAACTTGGTTCGCTGCTCAACGTCACCGTTGGCCAGACTGCGATTTTGAACTGGCAGACCTTCAACATCGGCGCGGGGGAAACAACTTCGTTCTTGCAGCCGTCCGCTGGCTCCGTCGTCTTCAATATCATTGGCGATAAAAATCCATCGCAGATTTTCGGCAATCTTCACGCGAACGGAACAGTCATTCTTGCGAACGCGAGCGGATTTTATTTCGGGCCGAACTCGATGATCAAAGTCGGCGGCAGTTTCATCGCCACCACCGCGCCGCCCACGCCGGATTTTGGCGCGGGCGCGACGTGGCAATTCACCGGCATGCCGCCGCTCGCGAGCATTGTGAACTACGGCCAGATTGAAGTTGGCCACGGACGCTCGCTCTTTCTCATTGCCGAAAATATTGAGAACCACGGCAGCCTCACCGCGCCGGCGGGCGATGTCGGACTTTATGCCGGCGACACGGTGATGGTCAGCGAAAGTCCCGACGGGCGCGGCTTGAGCGCCGCCGTCACCATGCCCAAAGGTTCCGTGGATAATTTTGGCCGCATCACCGCTGATGCCGGAACGATTGCGCTGCAAGCGAAGGTTGTAAATCAAAACGGAATCATCCAAGCCGACTCGATTCAAAATCAGAACGGCGTGATTGAACTGGTTGCATCGGATTCGCTCAACCTCGGCGCGGATTCCCAAATACTCGCGCGCGGCGATAATTCGACGGCGAACAGTTCCGGCGGAACCATCACGTTGAAATCGGGAAATAATTTCAGCGACAGCGCGGGTGGAAAAATTTCCGTCGCGGGCGGCGCACACGGCGGCAACGGTGGCAACGTGGAAATCAGCGCGGAAAATCTCGGTGATATTCATTCGCAGTTGGACGGCTCGGCGCAAGCCGGTTTCAGCGGTGGAAAAGTTTTGATTGATCCAACCGACCTCGCGTTGAATTCCAGTTCGCTAAATCCATATTTGAATATGGCGAGTATTGTTTTTCAAGCCAGCGGCAATATAACGCTGGCGGCGAACACGCAATGGAATTTGAGCAGCACCACGCACGTCAACACCGGCCAACTCACGTTGGAAGCGGGCGGCAACATCACGTTTGGGAATGGCACCAAGATCACGGATGCAAAAAATTGGTCGGTCACGCTGGACGCAGGATACAATTTCGCCAACAGCACAATCAAACCGGGCGTTGGCAACATTTATCTCAATGGCGGCAGCGGTTTGAATCAGAGTGGCACGATTCAACTTTCGTCCGGCTCGGTCAATCTGTTTGCCGGACAGAGTATTTTGGTCGGTTCCGGATCGGTTTACACGACCGGCGGCGGCAGCATTTTTGCGGCGGCGTTGACCGGCGACCTGAGTGCTGGCACGGCCAATGGCGGCAGCAGTAAAGGGGGCAATTACAATTTTCAGGGCTTCGGCTACAGCACCGCCTCGGTGCTGGGCGGCATTGCGACGGCAGCGGGCGGGAATGTTACTTTGATTGCGGGCAACAACATTGACAGCACGGCCACGCCGATATCGGGCAAACTTGCAGCTGCGTCCGGCACCTATGGTTCCGGTAATGTGACGGTCATCGCGGGCAATCAGATTACGGGAAATTACAATCTAGCGAACGGTGTGGGCACGATGCTTGCCGGAGTGCAGGCTTCTGCCACTCAGGTTGGCGCGCTGCAAAATCCAAACGCGAATCCGGCAAATTATGCGGCTACCTTGCAGGCGTTGGAGTCGGCGGTGAAGCAATCGCAAAATGCCAGCGGCAATATCGGCACACCACCGTCCGCGGGCAATCCATCCACCGCACCGGTAACGCTGGGTTTGATCAATGGTTCTTGGAACGCTTGGGCGGCCAACGACATTTCGCTCAAGCAAGTCCTTAATCCCAATGGCGCCTTCAACAGCAGTCAATCTTTCCGGTATAATTACGCAGCGGATGCGGCGGCAAATTTTTGGGCGGGCAATGCGATTGAACTGGTCGGCGGGTCGTTCGGAAACGTGGCTTCGTCGGTGAACGTGACGCCAATCTATGCGCCCCGACTTTCGCTCAATGCTGGCGCGGATGGCATTCTGGTGGACTCGTCCATCATCCTTGCCCCGTCGAGCGCGGGTTCACTCACCATTGTCACCCGTAACGGCGGCAATCTGGTCGGTGCCCCGACCACAGATTCTACTGTGCTTACGGGCATCACGATGTCCGATAGCGGCTCGACTGATTATAACACCTTTGCCAGCGGGCACGCGGCGGTTCCGCTGCATCTGAATGATTTGAATTCGCAGCCGGTGCTGGTGGATGTTTCCGGTAGCATTGGAAATCTAAGTCTCACGGTGCCGACATTCGCCGACATCACGGTGGAGGGAACCCAGCCGTTTACCACGTCTGCCGGCAAGAATTATTTTGGAACTTATAATTTCGCCTTTAGTGGACGCAATCTGTCGCCCAACCAAACCACATTCATCAATGTGCTGGGCGCTATCACCTATCGCGGCGACGTGACGCCCATCAATTTGACGCCCGAACAATTAGCGGATCCACTGCCGGCGGAGTTGTTCACCGATAGCGCCAATCCGGCGTTGTCATCAGGTCTGCGTTACGATTTGAATACCGGTCAGCTTATCTACGTCGGGGCTATGAGCACCGATGCTTATAATTTTCTGCAAAATCCAAGTGTTCTGGTGCTCGACAAAAATGGTCACCCGAAAACCCAGCTCCTGCTCAATCCAGATGGCACACCGGCTTTGGATGATAATGGCAATCTGCAATATGTAAACGTGACCAAACCGTTGACATTGGACGCCACGCAAAAGGCGATGATTGATGAATTATATGCTGCCAGTGCAGATGCCGCGCTCGGCAGCCAAGGGCTCGCGGTGGCTGGCGCGGGACATTTCAATGTCAGTGCGAACACCATGGATTTGGGCGTTTCCGCCGGCATCACTGTGCAGGCACCGGATGCTGCACTGGCGGCCATTTCCTCTCACGGTGCAGATTTAAACGTCACCACGCTCGGCGACCTCTCGATGACTTCCACCGCGATTGCGAATCAAAGTTTATTTGGTGACATCAATCTGAATGTCGGCGGCGCACTAAGTCTCGGTGGCCAATTCACCGCCTACGATCCGCCCTCCGTTCCGAAAGGAATCTTCACCAGCAGCGGCGGAAATATTGCCGTCACCGTCAACGGCGATGTAAATGTCAACGGCTCGCGCATCGCCGCCTACAACGGCGGCAGCGTTACCGTCCTGTCCAAGACCGGCGATGTGAATGCCGGTTCCGGCGGTGCCGGCTACATCAGCGTGAGCGCGCTACAATTTAATCCGCACACCGGCCAGTTGGTGCTGGATGATTCCGGCCAGCCAGAAATCATCAACTCCAGCATCGCAGGTAGCGGCATCTTGGCGACCACACTTTTTGGTTCTGAAGCCACGCTGGGAAATATTTTGGTGGAGGCACCGAATGGAAATATTTTCGCCAGCCGCGGCGGGGTCATTCAAATTTCATTCAACGCAACGGATGCCTCCAAGGCCAAGGCCGAATTATTAACGGGCTACCAGTTGCAAGACGCCAACGGTCATCTGGTCTTGGCGCAAAATCTTGCCGATGGCACGCCGGTGTTGGCCTTGGGCAATCAGAATCGGGTCACGCTCGGTTCCGCCATCCAGTTCGTGCCGTCAGGCAGCACCGCATCAGTTTCTTTGACGCCCCTTTTGGATTCTCAAGGTCACCCGCATCTTGATGCAAACGGTCGTCCGCTCTATATCGAAACTTCAGATGCTACGAAGAGTGTTGTTGAAATCGTCAACAATACTGTGCAGCCGTTACTTGACGCCAGTGGCTTTCCCATAAAAGTAACCGCGCCTTTGGATGCCAATGGTAATCCGATTCAGGTGCTCGGTAGAAACATTGATGCGGAAGGTTCTGGTGTCATTGCCCAAAATATCGTCGCGCAGGCCACTGGAAAAATAAACGGCCTGTTTATCGGATTTTCGAGCGTGAATTTAACGGCCAATTCTTACGGCAAAGGTCTGGCCATTGGACCAACGGTTTCCGTTGATCAGACCGGTGACTCCGGCTCTGGTCCAGCTATCCAGGTTGTCTCTGACAATCCCTCGGTAAATGGCATTTCTACTGCCCCATCACCATCCGAAGCCGCCAGCGTGCAGCAACCTGTCGCCGCAACTACCGACGCCGCCAGCGATGTCGCAAAATCATCGGGCGACTCCGGCGACGACGGCGATCCGAAGAATAAAAAGAAAGGCATTGCCTTGGCGCAAAAGGTCAGCCGCGTAACAGTGATTTTGCCGGAGTCAAAAAAACTTTCCGAGAAAACGGCGGCGAACAATCCGCTGTAATGACCGGCTCAAATCGCATTTAACACAAAATTAAAAATTAAGAATTAAAAACTTATGATCCAACCCATGCTCGCCGCGAACGCGGCCGTTTACGCCATCGAAAACGCTACGACGGAAGGCAAAGTCACCGTCGTCGTGCTGCTGCTTTTATCGCTCTTCAGTTGGACGATTATTCTCACCAAGCTGCGGCAACTGCTCATCGCGCGCGCGGCGGCGAAAAAGTTTTTTGACGCCTACGCCACCACGCGCGATCCGCTGGACATCAAGAAGCGCGGCGAAATTTTTGACGGCGCGCCCGCCTACGCGCTTTACGAACGCGGCGCGGACGAATTGGCTTATCAGCTGGAAAAAAATCCGGTTACCGTGAAAGGCGAACGTCGCATCAGTCGAGGTTCGTATGAGGCCGTGAAAGTGGTTTTGGAAGAAGCGGCGGCGGGGCAGGCGATGTCGCTGGAAAAAGGCATGATTGTTTTGTCCACCGCCGTTGCGGGTGGGCCGTTCATCGGCTTGCTCGGCACAGTTTGGGGCGTCATGTCCACGTTCGCCGGCATTGCCGAAAGCAATTCAGCTAGTCTCACGACGATGGCACCCGGCGTGGCCGCCGCGCTCGTCGCGACCGTGACCGGCCTGCTCGTCGCGATTCCGGCGATGTTCGGCTACAACTTCATGGTGACGACCATTCGCCACATCACGCAGGAACTGGACGGCTTCGCCTCGCGTTACGCCAATCAAATCGAGCACGCCTACGTGGACAATCGCGACATCGAGGACAAAATTGCCTTTGCTTTGACGCGCGTGGAAATGGGCGAGAACACCCCGGCGATTTGATTCATGAAAAAGTGTTCGCATAGCGCGCACGAGTCGCTGACGGAATTGAACATCACGCCGCTATTGGATTTGGCGTTCGTGTTGCTCGTGATTTTCATCATCACGACGATTCCGCCGGTGAAAGATTTGGCTTTGAAACTGCCAACCGCCGCGCGGCAGTTGAAAGATCCGCCGCGCAAAGCGAATTACATCACCGTGCAAGGCGACGGCACTTTGTATCTCAACAAAAAACAAATCGCCAATGCTTCGGAGATGTTGCAGACGCTCATCAGCCTGCGGACGGACGATCCTGATTTGAATGTCATCGTGCGCGGTGACGCGCACACGAAGTATAAGCAAATTCGCGCCGTGCTGGATGTCTGCCAGCAGGCGAACGTGCCAAAAGTGGATTTGGCGACCGACCCGATAAAATAAATTTTTAATTTTAAGTTTTTAATTTTGAATTACCAATCGCGCGCCAGAAATTTTCCCTCAACTAAAAATTAAGAATTAAAAACTAAAAACTTTTCCCCATGCTGCCGCAATCACAACCGCGCAAACCGACAAATTCATCCAAGGTGAATTTGATGATTTCGTTTACGTTCCACGCCGTGCTGGTGCTGGTGCTGTTTTATTTTGCGGCGCGTGAAGGATTACTCGGAAAAAAACTGAATAAAATCGCGGTGCAAATGATCAAGGAAAAGCCGCCGGAAAAACCCAAGCCGGAACCGCCGAAGGTTGAGCCGCCCAAAATTGAGCCGCCGAAAGTTGAAGCGCCAAAAATTGTCGAAGCACCGAAAGTGCAAACGCCGCCGACCGTCGCGCCGCCCGTAGTTGCGCCACCGAATAATGAAGTGCCGTCGTTTGAATTTGGCGGCGGCAAGACGGTCGAGACGAGTTCTGATCCCGTGCAGCTTTACAAAGGTTATCTGGAATATGTTTTGCGCCAGAAATGGAATCGCCCGGATAACGCGGCGGATGATGATTTTGTCGCCGAAGTTTCCGTGAGTGTGAATCGGCAGGGCGATATCGAAAACCTCAAATGGCTCAAAGGTTCCGGCGATGACCGGTGGGACGCGACGGTAAAAAAAGTTTTTCAATCGGTAAAAAATATTGACCGGCCGCCGCCGACAAATTTTCCGCCGCGCGTGACGATTCGTTTCGACGTGCAGGAACAAACGGAGCCTGTTTTACAATGAGCCTCAAGAAAACAACGCGACGCGGTCACGGCACGATGACGGAATTGAACATCACGCCGCTGCTCGATCTCGTGTTTGTATTGCTCGTGATTTTCATCATCACGACGCCGCAGATGATGAATAATTTGGAAATCAATTTGCCGTCCGGCAAGCCGCCGGTGGCAAAACCGAAAGTTGAGCCAACGCGCATCGAAGTCAGCGCGCAGGGACAAATTACTTTGGACAAAACGCCGGTCACGCCATCGCAGCTGAAAGAAAAACTGGCCGCACTGAAAGCCGCCGATCCGAATTTTGGCGTCGTCGTCAAAGGCGCGGACGACACGGATTATCAAATCATGGTTTCGGTTCTCGATACGCTGCGCCAGCTCGACATCACGAAGATGGGCATGGCGACAGAATAGGATTACAGCAAGATTTTGACGAGGTTGGATGATATGAACGCATCGTCATTGACAAGTCAGCCAGCACATTTAGGATTTGAACTACAGCAGGCGTCAACGCCACTTCGGAAAATTAAAAACCTCACGGCGCTCACCGGTCCACTGGAAGCTTCCATGAAAACGAAAGTATATTCATGTCGAGTTATGCCCAGATTCCGGCACAACCGGAAGTGTTAGTTTTTGCTTCGGCGTTTTCACGCGCGAAATGTCTTCCCGTTTTTCCGACACGCAATCCGCGTTAAATTTTTCCATTCACTAACCACCAAAATAAATTATGAGCAAAGACACCGAACTGCATTTGAGCCTGAGCGCCGCCGCTGCGCGCAACCTCGCCACCGCCACCGTCACCGTCCCGCAATTTACGGAGATTACTCCCCGCTGGCTGCACAAATTGCTACCATGGGTGGATGTGGATGGCGGCGTCTATCGCGTCAACCGCGTCGCCAAAGCCGCCAAGGGTGAGCCAGCGAATGAATTCGGTGAAGGCAAGGTGGACTTGCTGACCGTGGACGGTGGCGAGCCGAAATTGCCGACGACCTACGTGGATTACGATCAAGACCCGCGCGAATATCATTTGAGCACCATCCAGACCGTGCTCCGCACGCACACCCGCGTGACCGATCTTTACAGCAACAAGATTGACCAGCTCCGCGAACAGATCCGTCTCACGGTCGAAGCCGTGAAAGAAAAAGAGGAATGGGAAATCCTCAACAGCTCCGACTTCGGTCTGCTCAAAGAAGTCGCCCCCAGCCAGACGATCAAGACGCGCAAAGGTGCGCCGACGCCGGATGATTTGGATGAATTGCTTGGCCTTGTCTGGAAGAAGCCCGCATTTTTCGTCGCGCATCCCAAGGCGATTGTCGCGTTCGGTCGCGAATGCACGCGCCGTGGCGTGCCGCCGCCGACGGTGCAATTGTTCGGCACGCCGTTCATCACTTGGCGCGGCGTGCCGCTGATTCCGAGCAACAAGCTTGAAGTCAAAAATAACGCCAGCAGCATTTTGCTCCTGCGCGTTGGCGAAGCGGAGCAGGGCGTCGTCGGCCTCCAAAAAACCGGCGTCACCGGCGAAGTGGAACCCGGCTTGTCTGTGCGCTACATGGGCACTAATGAAAATTCCATCGCGTCGCACCTCGTGACGCGCTACTTCTCGGCGGCGGTGCTCACAACGGATTCCATCGCGCGCTTGGACAATGTCGTGGTGAATAATTACTATGACTACGGCTCCAAATAGTGGTGCGTCGGTGCCGATCTCCGCACCAGCCGCCAGCGAAGCTGCGCATACCGACCTGGTCGCGCAGCTCGTGGCGGAGGCATTTTCGGGATTTGCCCGGAGCGGTCGGCCGGCCGCCGCGCCGTCTGTGCCAGCGGAGATTCCGAGCGTGTCCACTTTGCCGGATCTTTCCGGCAAAGACACTGTTTCCGGCACCCCGCCCGTGCATCCCAGTTCGCAGCCCGCCGCGCCAAAATTATCTGAGCCGAACAAAACGTCTTCAGGTGCGCACGCGCCGGATTCTGGCGATAGCTATGCCTACGGCGAACCGCGCTGCAACGGCGCGTATCGTCCGCAAGGCAATCGGCCCGAAACTAAAACGGCCAACGGCAATCCGCTGTTAGGTTTGGCGGACACAGATTCGTTGGCGTCGACGGATTTTTATTTCCTGAAGGGCGGAAACGCTTCCGGCAAAACACCCGCTGCTTGCCAGTCGTATCCGAAAAATTCCCCGCCGGTGCCGAAATTTGACATCGAAGGTGTGCGCCGTGATTTTCCCGCGCTACACCAGCTCGTCAACGGCAAGCCGCTCATCTGGTTCGATAACGCCGCCACCACCCACAAGCCGCAGGCGGTGATTGATGCGACGTCACAATTTTACAGCCGCGACAATTCAAACATCCACCGCGCCGCGCACGCACTGGCGGCGCGCTCTACGGAGTTATTTGAGGCGGGCCGCGAGAAGGTCCGCAAGTTTCTCGGTGCTGGTGATGCGAAGGAAATTATTTTCGTCCGTGGCACCACTGAAGCCATCAATCTCGTCGCGCAAAGCTACGGACGTCAGAACATCGGCGCGGGCGATGAAATCATCGTCAGCGAACTGGAGCATCACGCGAACATCGTGCCCTGGCAGTTGCTCGCGCAACAGACTGGTGCGGTCGTCAAAGTCATTCCTATTAATGATCGCGGCGAATTGATTCTGGAGGAATACGTGAAGTTGCTAAACGGAAAAACGAAGTTCGTTTCCGTCGCGCACGTTTCCAATTCGCTCGGCACCATTAATCCCGTCGAGCAAATCATCGCCCTCACGCACGCGCGTGGCGTGCCGGTGCTTATTGATGGCGCACAATCCACGCCGCATCTGCCGGTGAACGTCTCGGCGCTCGATGCGGACTTCTATGCGTTTTCCGGTCACAAGATTTTTGCTCCCACCGGCATCGGCGCGCTTTACGGCAAGGCTGCGTTGTTGGAAGCCATGAATCCCTGGCAGGGCGGCGGTCACATGATTAAGGACGTGCGCTTTGAGAAAACCGTGTATCAGCACGCGCCGGAAAAATTCGAGGCGGGCACACCCGACATCGCCGGCGTCGTCGGCATGGGCGCGGCGATTGATTACCTGTTTAAGGTCGGCATCCCCGGCATCGCCGCCTACGAACACGCGCTGCTGGAATATGCGCAGCACGCTCTCTCGACCATTTCCGGTCTCCGTCCCATCGGCACCGCGACGAACAAGGCGAGCGTTTTATCCTTCGTGATCCCCGGCGTGCCGAATGAAAGCATCGCGCGGCATCTCGACAAAAACGGCATCGCCGTCCGCGCCGGACATCATTGCGCGCAACCGGCCATCCGGCATTTCGGACTCGAAAGCAGCGTGCGTCCGTCGCTCGCCTTTTACAACACGCGTGAAGAAGTAGACGCGCTGGTGCTGGCATTACGTTCTTTGAAGCGGAGTTGATAAGCTCAAATTGGAATGAAAACAATTTCACCCGTCGAACTGCAAAAGATTCTCGCGGCACAACCATCTGCCCGGTCATTGACGTGCGGACATCGGTGGAATTTGCGGAAGGCCACGTTCCGCAGATGCGCAGCGTCCCGTTGGACGAGTTGAAACCAAGTTCGTTGCAACTTCAAAAAGACCAGCCTGTTTATCTGCTGTGTCGTAGCGGCCAGCGCGCTACAAAGGCGGCGGAGAAATTTGCAAAGGAAGGTTTTTTACAACCCATCATCGTCGAGGGCGGCACGCTTGCATGGATTGAAGCAAATTTGCCGGTGGCGCGCAGCACGGTGAAAGTCATCAGCCTTGAGCGGCAAGTCCGCATTGCCGCCGGTGCGCTTGTTTTCACGGGCGTTTTGCTCGCCTATTTTGCGGACGCCCGCTTCATCTGGCTTTCTAGTTTTGTTGGAGCGGGACTAATGTTTGCAGGCATCACCGACTTTTGCGGTATGGGTCTGCTGATTGCAAGAATGCCATGGAACAAGCGCCCATCTGGTCCCTGAACCTGAATTTACGATAGCAACTTCATCTTACTTTATTTTTGACGAACACGGCATTTGTAATGAAATTATTCGAGCGTGAGTGAAGTGCCTGATATAAAAATGCGCCGTCAGATTGAAATGCGTTTGTGATTTCAATCAGTTTTTTGTGTAAATCCCAACACACTACTCTGGCGTTGGGCCTTCCCGTCTGGAAGTGAACACAAATCCAAGCTAAAAATGCGGCTCAACACCTGCCAATGATTTTCGTTAGGACAGACAATACCGTGTTCCCACTTCCTCACCGTCCTCACAGAAACTCCCGCCTTTTGCGCTATTTCCGGCTGGGAAAGGTTCGCTTCGATACGTTTTAATAGCAGATGTTCACCCAAGGTTTTAGGATTGACTGGAATAAGCTTTCGAGGGCTAAATCTGCCTCCAGAAAGGCTGTGAATGACACAGATTGTCCGCTGTGTAATACCCAACAGCTGACCCGTAAGCAGTTTGGTTAAGTGCCGCAAGATAGCTCATTTCTTTCTTCCAAAGCCAACGGTTATTCTCACCGTGGGCAAATTGGCACCATTATGAACACGTGCGATATCAATGAATTATGAGTTCAAATTCGAGTGAAACAGTCATTCTCATTTTCACTTCTATTCTCACTTTTGAATTTTGAAATCAAAAATCCCTATTTTACCCTTGTTTTATTGGATATAATGAAGTTTTGAGTGGGTGAAGGAAATTGAACCTTGTTTCAGTCTAGCCAGCAGTGAACAGGAAGGACGATGTCTTTGGCTTGAATTTCATAGTGTGTTAAAATGTTATTATTACAAATAACTGCAGGTTAAATTTATGATGAGAATCAAGGTTGGCTGTGAAAAATGTGGCAATGTTTTTGACTGGGATGACCGCTGGCCGGCGGGTTTGAAAAAATGTCCCCTCTGCGGAATACTGCTTGGTGCTCATTCACAAGCAACCCCAGCCGGACAAGAAAAATATTTCCTAACTGGCGGCGATGGTTGGCCAGGCACCACTCACACAGCCGAAGTGCCGGCGTAGTTGTGGAAATTCCGGCGCGGCCGGATCGGGGGTCACCGCCTGTCCCTGCGCATTCAAATAAAGACAGCCAATCTCCGCCGGCGGAAGTTTTAGGAACAGTGCCGTGGCGTCGGCAACGGCGGCCAGCCATTTGCGTTTGCATTCGACCATGTCCAGCGGTTCGCGCAGCAGCAGCGTGTTTACCGCATTTGGTGCAGCAGAGCGTGTCCGGATCGAAGCGGTGTTTACATTTACCGATGACTTGTTGAAGCCATTCAGAGGTTGTGTAGGTTTTGATTTGGTCAGCGGCAGGACGACGCTGAAATTGGTGTTGAGGTCGGCCATAATTTTAATGTTTGTGGTTTTGGTAGGTGAGGTAGAGGCGGAAGATCACCAGTCCAAACACTAGCCAAGTCAAAATCGGAATGATGATGCCGATGAGATGGTAAGCGATGATGATGGCGACTCCGGTTCCAATGGCGCGGTCGATGTATTTTAAATCCATTGGGATTCCTTTTTTAGAACTGGAAATTCACTGCCTTTCCAATTGATGTGTGTGAGGGCAATGACCTCGGGGAAATTATTTTTGAACCGTGATGATGTCCTTGCTCACAAAACGCTTCAGTTCAGACCTGGATATTTTTCGGCCAGGTAAATACAGGTCGAGATGTGCCCAGAGATCTTCCCATCTAATACCGAGTTGTGGGTTGTGCTGTTGATGTAGTGTTGTGAGGATTTTAATGGCTTCAGATCCGGTCAAAACTCGATTCCGTTCATTAGCAGCTCGATGAACGTCTTTTGCTTCCCAAACCAAAGCCATTCTCGATTTCCAATATCGTTTCAGGATAGTTTGGGCTTTGGTCGTGTTTTTGAGGACGGGGGTGAGGTGTTTAACCATTTGAATGATGTGCTGTTCATGCATAGGAAGAGGGAGTCGAAGGTTGAGGGGAGGGAGGGGTCAGATTATCAAATGCGTGAGCAATCAATAACCAGACCCCTCCCCCCAAAATTACGAACGAATCTTGATCTTAAAAACCAAGACTCGGTTTCATAATATTATACCTGCGGAAGCTGGAAACTGAGACGGGGGGAGGGGTAAGGAAGGTTGAGTGATAAAATTAAGCTGTCAGTTCGTGACGGACTAATTTCCATTAAAGGCATCGTGAATCTGCTCTCCAATTTGTGCTCCAATTATTACACCATTTGCAAAGTTGTTCATGCCTTGTCGTGTAATACCATCGGTGCTTATGATGTTTAAGTTGTCCGTCTCAAAGGTGTCATTTGAATTATTGTAAGACATTTGAAAAATTGTTGACCCAGATTGAACCGGTCCCTGCCAGTTCAACACCAGCCTCAAACCAACGCTTTGAATTTTGCCAGCTTCATCCTTGTTAAGAACTACATCTGTAACGGTAATGCTTTTACCCGTTCCGATTGGGTGAATGCAGTCAAATAAAAATTGGGGCGCGAAGACATTATGCGTAAACCCTTGTTCATCTTTTACGGCAAGATCTCCATTTAGTTTCTGTTGAAAAATGGCGGTTATGGTCGTCAGACTCGGTTCGGGAGTAGCTTCCTGATGAGCCGCCTTTAGCCTGTCCCGTCTGTTAATTGCATCTGCATAATCAGGTTTTATTTGGATGGCCTTGTCGTAATCGCCTAGTGCGCCGTCATAATCACCTTTGTTATTATCTATGTTGCCGCGATTAACATGGGCGACGTAATCAGCGGGATTGACTTCAATGGCTTTGCTATAATCTGCATAGGCAGCGGTCATGTCAGCCTTGCAAAATTCCACATTGCCACGATTGCAATAAACTTCGGGAAAATCAGGTCGCAGTTGAATGACCAAATTAAAATCGCCCAAAGCCCCGTCGAAATCATTTATTGAATATTTCACCAAACCGCGAACATTGTAGGCATCTGCGAAATCTGGCCGATACCGTATGACTTTGTTTAAATCAGCCAGGGCAACCACATAATTTCCTTTGGCATATTCATCCGTTCCAGCGTTGAAGAGGATGGTGGATTGTGAACGATGATAAAAATCAACTGCGGTCGTAATGCCAAATATTGACAATGCTGCAATGACCCCAAAAACAATTAGCTTGAGCGTCACGGCCAGTTTTCTGGATATCGGCTTTACCAAGACGGGTGCGATTTCCGCCGGTGCTTTAATTATTGATTGCGGCACCGTTACAGAGAGGGAGCAGGCGGGGCATTGAACCTGAAAACCAGTTGATGCAGCATCAATCACAAGATGCTGTTTGCATTCAGGGCATTCGAAGGTGATGTCTGCCATAAAACTGGATTTGCCTGCCACGTTGATATGCCTCTTGCTGTTTATTCTCAGCAAATAGTCCCATATGTGGGATTTTAGAAGCTGCAACATCCAGTCATGGCACAGAAACGACTGGCGAAGCGGTTGGCCGCGTTCCTCCGAAAGAGACGCGGAGATCTCACTTTTCAACAGTTTTCTCGTAAAACCGGCATCTCTGATTCGACCCTGCACCGGCTCGAACTTGGCGAACAGAACATCACGCTCAATACACTGGAACAGCTCACTGACAGACTAAAATGTTCCGTTGCCGACTTGTTTGAGCAATGAATTGTTAAATATCCCTTTTGTGGGATTTTTGTTTTGACGTTGTGATGGGTTGAGCAGAGATTGGCGGTCATGAATTTTAGGCTCGCTCACTCCAGAATTTATTCAGTCGTTTTGCTCCTTGGCCTGCTTCTAACCGTTGACCTTGAACCTGCTTTAGCTGATGGCATACCTGGTTACGCCTATACCGCTCAAACCAACGATACACTTGAAGATCTGGCTAAAGCTTATCGAGATCAGGGTGTGGAGGTAACGGCTAAACAAATCTTGGCCGCAAATCTGAATGTCAAAATCACCACCGTTTACAGAAATGGGTTGCGTAATCTAGTGCCTGAACTCGGCGCTCAACTTTTCATACCAAGCCAAGTCGTGAAGCAGAGCCAGGATATGAAGTTGATTGCTCCTAGACTAATTGAGTCTTTGAGATTCGCTAACTTCACCGTCTCCCAAATAAATTCAAGAGACGGCATCACCAATCTCCTAAATCAAAAAGTTTACATCGGCACAGAAGACCCTAACGACTACAAGTTTTTATCTAAAAATGAAACCAACTATATTTGCACTGAAACGGTCAATGAATTTAGGGGAGCGATTAAAGATGGATTTGCAGCGAAAACTACTGCTGATTTGACGGCGGAATCGTGGCTGCTTCAAGTTGACCATGTATTGAGTTTTATGGAGCGCACCCAACCTTCGCAGCACTCATTATTTTCGGTCGCAGATTTTAAATATCTACCTGTTTCACTGCTAAATTGGACGGAGGGTGAAGAGGGTAAGCAATTAAAGGAAGCTGCCCTAAATGGAATGACGCTAAACGACTGCACAACTTCCTACGCTAAACACCGCATCCACTCCCTTAAAATCAAAGACAACGGCATGACGTTTTCGGATGATGGATGTGATTATACAGTTCAGGAATTGGCAAGGGGTGATTGGGATGGTGACGGGTATGAGGATGCTTTGGTTTTAGTTTCGACGTATTATTCGGGAGGGAGTGGTCGGTTTTATGAAGTCTATGTAGTGAGCAAGAATCCAAAACTACGGCAATTAAAACTGTCTGTTCAAGATGCAGTTATCTCAAGCACGACAGATAGCGTAAGCAAAACGAAATAGTTTCTGAAATAAATCGAGACTTAAACCAAGCTGTTCACTCCTTGGAAAGTTACGTGAAAGCTGTATGATTAATTGCGTCTATTCAAAAATGAAATGCGTAATTAAATCAGCGGGCATTTTATCTGTGCTGCTTATCTTGGTTGGCTGTGCTTCTTCACATGTAATCAAAGCTGCTAGCCCAATGATGTTCAGCAAGCCCGTCTCGATGGATGTTATTTATGTCACCATCGCCAGCTCTACGAATTGTTTTGAAGCTGAAAGGAATGAGCTTAGTGACGCGGTAATTTCGGGCCTTAAAGCATCAGCAATGTTTACCACTGTGACCGGAGATAAGACGGCTCTTGGTTCTGGTAATGGAATAAAGATTAATGCTGAGATCAAAGAAATCAAAAGAGTGACTGATGATGCTCGTGAATGGGCGGGAGCTTTGGCTGGACACGCACACATTCTAGTTGAAGTCACGGTATCTGATTTAAAATCGGGAAATAAAATTGAGGTGTTTGAAGTAGTTGGTCAGTCTGGGGCATCGGCTTTTGCTGGCACTACCGATGAAGCTATCCAACGAGCAACACAAAAAATCGTGACTGAATTTCTAAAGCTTAATGCACAAACCGGTCTATGATTAGAACTAAGACTCAAGTTTTCCCCATTGACGATACAGAGTTCCCTGATTTAATAGCATCATGAGTATTGCAAATCTAACACCATCACAACTACGTCAAGCCGCTGATCTCATTGAAAAGATCGCTGCATTGGAAAAACAACTAGCTCAAATACAAGGAACCAAAGCCGCCCCTGTCATTGCTAAATCTGCTAAACGAAAAGGTATGAGTGCAGCTGGAAAAGCTCGTATCTCTGCCGCTGCTAAACTTCGTTGGGCTAAAATTAAAGCAGCCAAGACCAAGACTGCTCCTAAACCCGTCGCTGCTAAACCTGCGAAGAAGAAGTTTGTGATGAGTGCTGCCGCTAAAGCTAAACTTTCTGCGCTAATGAAAGCGAGATGGGCGGCAAAAAAAGGCGTGAAGAAGTAATTTCTTAAACTTAATTTGCAAAGGCCACTCTTGAATGGGTGGTCTTTTTCTTTATAGGCGAAGAATCGTTTGGACAACTATTACGATCCAAATGAACGGAAATATTTTATTACATCGCAGAGTATCGAGGCGGTGATTCAGGAGGAAATTCAGCGGACGAAAAAACACAAGAGGCGGAGGCGGAACCTTTCGGAAGCCCTGCGGCACACGTGAAGCATTCGAAACATAGCGCAGACACGGCTGATGATCGAAAACTTCAAGAATTGGAACGAGAAGTCCTGGATTTGAAAATCACCAATCGCGGCAAGGACATATTCATTGAACAACTCAAAAACGAGCGCGGTGATTTTTTTGAAAAACTATTGTCAGCTAACAGAACGATGGGGCAACTCGAAATAAAATTAAATTCGTTGAATGAGCCAAAATAGTTTTGGAAAAATACCCAAGCCTCCGCATTCACTACCCGTCCATAAAATCGAGGCAACGCCAAACCTCCGTGGCAAGGCAAACCGTTCATTGCCGAAGGACGCGGTAGAAGCGATAGGGATAGTTGGCGGCCTTGACATCGAAGAGATTGAACTGGTTGGTGATGGCCGTGTTGGTGGCGATGGGCGTCCAATTGACGAAGTTGGTCGTCGCCTGCAACACATAGTTGCTGCCCGCCGTGCCGAAGAAACCAAGTTGGAATACATTATTGGTGAATCCCTGCGAGGTAAAGTGCAGCGGCTCGACCAAAAAAAGCGCACTCATCGTAATGCTGTTGACGTAACCGGTCGCGTAAGTGCTGGCGGAAACGGTGGCGGTGTCCAGCAAGGTAAACGGCCTGGTATAGAGTAGCGAGTTGGTCGTGGGTAAGGAGCCGTCCAACGTGTAATAAATCATAGCATTCGTGGTCGGTGACTGCACGGCGACATTGATTGAGGCGATGTAACTGCCGCCGTTGGGCGTGATGGTCGGCGGGGCGAGCGCAGGTATGCCGGACAAGCTGTTAATCCAGTCGGCGATCACGGCCAGCGCATTGGTGTCCAGCAGACTTTTGGCGAGCGGCGGCATTTTGACCCCGTTCGCCAGACTGCCGGCGCGCTGATACATTTCCGAACGCCAAATATCGCGGGGCACGATCATGGCCTGATTGTCGCTCAAGGGATCGAGTCCGCCATATATGATGTTCTGGTTCGCGAGCGGCGTGTCGTAGCGCGCGTCGAATGTGGGGCCGGTGCCGCCCGGCTGATGGCATTGCGAGCAGTTCGCGTCGAAGTAGGAACGGGCGCGGGACTCCAGCGACGCGCTCAGATTGGTGAGCGCGGAGAGCTTGGTGTATTGGGCAATGTTCGTCTCGTTGATGGCGGGATTGAACAAGCCCAGCCGGTTCAAGGTTCGCAACTGGTTATCCGTGACGCCAGTCGCGGGATAGTTCTGGTTACCGTTGAGCTGGCGCGTGTTCACGCCTAGAACATAATTTGCCACTGGCGTGTGGCAAGTCAGGCAGTCCGCGCGGCTGGGATAATACCAGGCCTGCGTCCGCACGCCGGTGGCGTTGGTGATCAAAATATTTTCCGACAAACTGTCGGGCAGCAGATCGGCGTCGCTGTTGTCCGCGCGCCATTTGTAGGTGACGCCATAAACCTGACTGTTGACGTCGCGCACTAACAGGCGGGTTTCCAGACGGCGCAGCGGCACGCTGGCATTGGTTTCGTTGACGACCAGATAAAAGTGTTTCACGAACACGGAGCCAGCCGGGAATGTCCACGAGTTAGTCGTGGCAAAACTAATCTGCTCATCGGGGGTGATGACGCCGCCGTTGTTCGGCACGGCAAAGTAGCGTGTCTTCAACGCCGCATCCGACCACAGCGGTGTGTTGGGAGCATAAGGAATAAAGCTGTTCGTCAGCGTCATGCTTGGCGTGTTGCTGAAAACGCCGGTCAGCGAAAGCAGTGGTGGCAGCGAACCGTTAACCGTCGTTGGCATATTGAAAAACGCCGGAACCGCAGAACGGTTCGTCAATCCGTAAGGCAAGCCGCTGCCGGTGGCGACTGTGATGTTGACTGGCGCGGAGGTGCTGCTCAATCCCGTGCTATCCACGGCCACGGCGGCGAGCGAGTAATTAGCGGCCGCCAGACCGGTCGCGGTCACGGTGTAAGGTGCGTTGCTCAGACTGCCAAGGAAGTTGCTGTTAAGATAGAAGCCCACGAAGCTGACCGGATTGTGTGGCGCGTCGGCGTCGGCGCTGACGGTCACGCTGGCGGCGGCGGTGTAACTCGCGCCGTTCGCAGGCGCGGTCAGCACCACCGTCGGCGGCGGATTGGTGAACGGATACAATTGCGTTTGCGGCACGATGGCCAGCGGCGTCGAAGGACTGCTCCACGACAAGGCGACGGATGCGTTGTTCGTCTTCTCGTAGTAATCCAGTTCGAGATTATAGTATTGCTGCGCGACCAGTGTAATGCTGTTCGTCTGCGAAGTGGCATTCGTCTTATCCACCCAGTCGTTGATGAGCAACTGGCCGTTGAGATAGAGGCGCACGCCGTCGTCGGCGGTGGTGATGAAGTTATAAGTCTCGTTGTATTGCGGTTGCACGCAGCCAGTCCAGCGAACAGTAAAATTATTGGATCCGACCACCGCGTTCGGCGCATTCGAGCCCCAGTTAAAATTAATGGTCGCATTGGTCTGCACTAAAACCGGCGTGCCGGTGAACGGACTCGCGCTCGTGTGGTTCGTGAAATATTCGCCGCGCAAACCCACGCCGCTGCCGAGGGCGGCGGTGTTGATGAACGATGCGCTGGCCACACTGCTATTGACCGCGCCCGCTGCCGTGGCAATGGCCTGGACCAAGGCGCTGTTCGTCAGGGTGAACGTGCCGGTGTAGAGCGTGGAACCGGTGGTCGGCGTCGAACCGTCGAGCGTGTAATAAATCGAAACACCGGGCGTCGCGTCCGTCAAACTCACCGTCACCGAATTGGTGAACCCGCCGCCGTTCGGCGAAATAGCTGGCGCGGGCAGAAAAACCGCCGGGCCGAAAACGGACAGCGCGTATTGCGCGCCGACATAAACTTTGCCACCAGCAATGACGGGCGGAACCATCTTCACCGCGCCACCGGGATTGTCGCGCGAAAGATTTTGGCTGGAGTTGTAAAGTTCAATGGCGAGGTTCGTAGCATTGTAGGCGTGCAGCACCGCCGGGCCGCTGCTCAAGTAAGCGTCCGCCTGGATGCTCCACGCGATGCCATTGTTCGTGCCGTTCGCTGAAACCGTCGGCGTGGCTCCGGGAAATCCGTAGCTCGTGGCTGATTGTGAATCCGGCGTGGCCACAATAAACCCGTTGGTGATGAGAAACGCTTTCATCACATCGCCGTTGCCCTGAAAATAAATACGGTTGTTCCAGTAAGCTGGCGAACTCCACACGCCGCCAATCGCGCCGGGCAAGCCCTCGACAATTTGATTATCGTTGGCAGAGTTGAACTGCCCCATGTTGTCGCGATCCAAAAGAAAAATTTTTCCCGCCTTGCCCGCGCCCACGATGAGATGCGGATGATTCGTGCTGCCCACCGAATCCGGCAGCAGTAGCGGCCCGCCCGAACCTAAATCCGAATCGGCTGACTGCAACGCAGCTTGATTGAACGGCGTGAAATAATCCGCCACCGCCAGTTTGTTGGTGGTGGAAAGTTTCACAAAACTGTCGCTGTAATCACCGCCGTTGGTGTTCGCGCTGAACGAGCCGTTGCCGGTTTCAAAATATAAATTGGTGTTCGCGTCCACAGAGAGTCCGTTACCGCCCATCCACAGCGCGCCTTCGCCGGGATTGTTGGGAAACGAGGAACTGTTTGCATTCGGCGTGGTGTTGTAGATGTAGTTGGTTGAGAGCGTGAGATTCGTTGGGTTGTAACCGAGCACCCAGCCGTGATACGGATCGGTGTCATCATGGCTACCGTAGGCGACGTATAAAATTCCGCCGGCGAGCGTGAGCGCGGGCCGCTGGCAATGTTGAATCGCGGAAAACGTCACGACGGTTCCATTGCCGCCCACGCCGCGACCGGGCACGGAAGCGGCGACGACGACCGGGCTGTAAGAACGCTCGGTGCCGTTGGTGACGTTCAACGCGTGGATGCGGTGAACATAATTTGTCGAGACTCCCGCCACGACTTCGCGCGTGAAGGCGTCGAGATAAATGGTGCCGGTGGCCGGATCAATCACCGGCGTGCCGGTCATGCCTTCTTCAGGAACAATGTCCAGGTTGCCGACGCCGGGATGATAGCGCGCACCAAATTCAACGGTGGGTGAAGGGGAAGAAATTCCGAGGTTCGTTTTCCACAGCAGGCCGCCATTGGTATCGCCGTTGCTGTCGGCGTCGAATGCATAAGCCGTGTCGTGCATGGTGAGCACAAACACCACGTTGCGCACGCCTTTGCCGGGAATGTTCAGATTGGTCATGATCAACGGCTGCGCATAAACGTAGCCGTCCACGGGATAAGTGAACAGTTTGCCGAAGCTGGCGGTGTTTACGTTCGCTGGAGTCAGCAACGTTTCGTTCGTGTTCTGTCCCTGGCGCGTGTTGTCGTAATGATATGTCAACACCGGCAGGCGCGTGACCGTGAGCGTGGTGAAGGATTTGGACGGCCCGCCCCACGCAGAGCCAGCCGAGTTGGTGACGAACGTGGTGAAATAATAAGTCGTGTTTTGCGCCAATCCAGGAATCTGCGAATTAAAAACTCCCGACTGTGCGGGCAGCGAAATTTGATTCGCCCACGCCGCCGGATTCGTGCCGCCGTCCGTCGTGCCAAAAAATATTTTCACGGTCGGCCACTCGTTGCCGGTGTTGAGCACCTGACCGCTCAAGATCGCCGACGCAGCGGCAATTCCGGTCGCGGGCAGATTTGTCACCGTCGGCGCGGTCACAGTGGGCGTGGTAAAATTTTTGGAAGGCACGGCCCAGGAGATGCCCGCGCTATTCGTGGCTTTGGCGGCGAAGAAATAAATCGTGTTGGTTTTCAATCCCGTCACCGTCGCCGAAAAATTTCCCAACTGCGATCCCACAGCGACGTTGTTGGACCACGCGCTGACATTCGTTCCGCCATCGCCGGTGCCGTAATAAATCGTGACCGACGGAATGCTGCCGCCGCTGGAAATAATTTTTCCGTTCAGCACCGCCGAGGCCGCCTGAACCAGCGTGGCCGGATTGTTGGTGAGCATCGCCACCGTCGGTGCGCCGGTCGAAACCAGACCGACATCAAAGGCGCCATCGTAACCGTGACTGCTGCCAAACGTGATTGAGCCACCGGCCACGGGAAAAATTCCCAGTTCGCCGTCGGCGTAAAGATTGCCATTGGCATTGTTCAATTGATCCCAGCCGCCGACCGCGCTGGAGGCTTTGCCGAAGGAATATGCATAGACGGCATTGGCCGCGAGCGAAACGCTGAAATTGGTCCACCGCAGCCAGTCGCCGTCGTTGAACGCAACATTAGTCGCACTGAACGTGGCAAGGAGCGTGGCCGTGCTGCCGCTTACGGAAAAAATGTGCAGCGTATAATTTTGCGCCGTGCCGGTGTTGTTCGCACTCCCGCCGCCAGTCCTGACGGTGAGTGAATTGAGCAAAAATCCAGCGGCGCCGTTGGGAGTTGTAAAGCTTTGGCCGGGTTCGCCCGCAGCGTGATCCGACTGGTTGTCGGTATAGTAATTCAACCCGTCCGGCTTGTTCGCCTGGCCAGTCGTAAGCAATTGAGAAACGTCATAAAGCCCCGGCGTTGGGGCGTTAGTGCCAAGACTCATCAGGCTCGCGGGCGTTTGCGCGTGGCTAACGCAGGTCGCAAACCAACCAAGACAAATCATCGCCCAGAGCCGCCGGCTTCCGGTTTGCAATCTGAACAGATTCGTCGTCACGCAAAACAGATTAGCATTTCTACGGATAAGCCAACCGGAAAAAAGCATCGTCTTGGTCAGCGAAATTAAAATAAAATTGATGCCGAAGCTGGGCACATTCACCCAATTTGTGCCGCGACTGATTTTAGGCGAATTTGTCTGCATCGGCTTTGTCCATCCACATGGTTCCTAGGGTTGAAGTGAGACAACCATCGAATATTCCGTCGGGCCGTTGCCGTTCTCGATGCGGTAGAGGATGCGGTTGATGCCTTTTTTGAAATGGACTTTGCGAACGCTTTCGTTGATTTGCCACGGCTTCAAATCTTTACCGCTCATCCACACCAGCGTGTTTTCAATCCAGACTTTGCCAAAGTCATCACTCCCAAAGGCCACCCATAGGTCGCAGTCTCTTTCAAACCAGAGTTCGCTGTAGGCGTAGTAGATAACATATTGCGAATTGCGATCGGCATTCTCACGCGACGTGACCCCACGCTCCCGCCGCGCGGCGTTGTAACCCTTGAACAACGGCTGGACATTGGGCGTGCCGGACTGTTGAAATTCCCAGTGAATGTGAACGCCGTTATTGCCAACATAACTGGCGCTTAAATCAACAATCGTTTCCGGCGGGAATTTCCGGTCAATGTTCTGGCGGTCGGTATTATCAAACGGACCAATGACATACCAGCTATCCACATTAAGCAATTGGGGCGATGTCCCATGCGCGGCGATCCGACGACCCGGAAACGGATGGGCACGATCAGAAATATCCTCTGGCCGACCGGCAGCACCCGACGCTCCCGGAATACCACCGTGTCCTAATCCACCCGGACCAAAAGGTCCGTTGGCATCGCTTTGTCCCAAGCCCTGACCGTCACCATTTTGTCCGGGCTGGCCGGGCTGGCCAGCACCCGGCTGTCCAGCTCCAGGTTGTCCGGCCATGGCATCGCCTGCGCTGTCACCATTATCACTACTATCGCCGCTGTCACCACTATCACCAGCTTGCCCGGGCTTACCAGCTTTACCTGCCTTGCCTGCCTTACCGGCTTTACCAGCTTTTCCTGGGTTACCCTTTTTCCCATTCATCATTTGGGTTACATCTTGAGCCCAGCCTGAATCTGCCGAAGCTAATTTTTCGATTGCGGCGGCCAAATCACTTTGCTCTTCGTATTGTGAAAACGTGAGAGGAGTATTTGCGCTGCTGTCCAGACTTTTCGCCTCATTGAGCATTGAATTTGCCAGTTGAACCATTGAATCAACTTGAAACTTGGCAGTCTGAACCGCTTCGCGAGCCGCCACCGCTTGGTCGCCAGTGTTCACGGATGCCATCAACTCGGCGGCAAGTTCGGGGCGCTCCGGCTTGGCCACTTCCGTCAGGCTAATTGCCTTGGCCAAGGCCAAATTCTGTATGATGGACAGATGCGTGGCGCGCAGGCGGCGATAGGATTCCACCAACGAACCTTCCGTCTTTACCGCCGCATCATAAAGCTGCGCGACATTGAGGTCGTCCAGATTTTTCAACGACGGGGCGGGCGCATTGGTCGCCATTTTATCCAAAACTGACAGCACACTGACCAGCGAGACGGTGGCATTGCTCCCCGTGGCGGGAAGCGCAGCCATGACTTTGGTCGCATTTTCCTGCGCCTGCTGCGCCTCGAGTTGAAGCTGACGGGCGGCGGTTTGCAATTCAACCAGTTTTTTATCCTCGGACGACAGCATAACCGGTGTGGGTTCCGGAGTGGCCAGCCATTTTTTCACATCCGCTTCCTTCAGGGTAATGTCGGCCTGGGCGCGAGCCAGATCTTTTGGAAAATCTGCCAGCCGTTGTTGAGCGTGAGTATAATCCCAGTCAGCCTGATCCAGCAGCCGTTTGGCTTTGCCGGCGGCCGCCTTAGCTTCGTCCGGATTCAGCGTCACCGCATTGCTGGCCACGTTGGCTGCATTTGCTTTTGCCCAAGCCAGCACCTGTTCGGCTATGGCGACTTCCTTTTTCGCCTTTAACAAATTCGCCGTGGCATTGCTAACAATATCCCGATCCAACCATAGCCAATAAGTATAATGATTAATCTGCCCATCGCGATCCGTGCGTCTAGTGGTGTTTCGGGACGAGTTGCGCGCCTTTTCAGCATCGAGCAGCGCTTGAACCGCACGATCCTGAGCCGCACCAGCGGCGATCTGAGCATCGCGAGCTGGAGCATGGGCATCATCCGTCAGGGCAAGCAACGCACCAACTTTATCCTGAAGCTGCTGGATTTGAGCTTCCTTGTCAGCGGCGAGTTTCTGCTGTTTGTCTAAATCGTCGTAATAGGCGTTGGCGCGGGTGTCAACAGCCAGACTGCAACTTTGCGCGGCTTGGTCGAGCACGGCCAATGCTTCCGCTTGAAGTTGGGCGATGGACGGCTGCTGTTGCGCCACCTTTTCAGACGCGCCCCGCCCCATCTCTTGAGCGTAGTTGGTAAATTCAGCCAGCTTGTGACTTTCCAAGACGACCATTTTTTCGCGGATGTCTGCCAATTTACGCAAGCTTACTTGCAGCGATGGCAACTGACGCGCCTTGATATCATCAACCACCTTTTTGGTTTGGGTTGGACTTAAATGAACTTTTGGTTTCTCCGCCGGATTAAAAAAACGCACCGGGGAAAAGAACAACAGCCAGCTCAGCAACACGCCGTGGAAAACCAAAGAAATCATCCACCAGCGCGCCGAGGCGGCGCCGGGTGATTTTCCCACCGGATTGAGAGCCACCCGCTCATCAGCGCCCGGCATCTGATCTGGTGTGGAGTCCGACATTTTTTAGGCCCTCAAACTGGCAAGTATCAACGATGCGTATGATGTCTTCAAACTTGGTCGCGCGGTCGCCGTCAATCCGCACCTGCCGGTTCGGATTCGCCGCCGCCACTTCGCGGATCCGCTGCCGCAGCCGCTCGGTATTCACCGGCTCGATAAACTCGCCGTTGCTCAAATACGGCACTCCCATCTTATCCACGCCAATGATAAAAATATCCGGGGCCTGCTCGATTTGCAGCGCAGCATTGGACGCCGGCAGTTCCAGCGGCAATTCCCGCTCGTGACTTTTCAAAGTGGTCGCGACCAAGAAGAAGATGATGATGACCAACATGCAGTCAATCATCGGGATCAGCATGATCTCGAACGGCTCTTCTTCTGGTTTCTTGACACGCATGGTGGTGAGAAAAATTAATTGCCGGACTAACCCGAAATTTTTTGGGAAACACCATTGCCGTCGTTCGCCTTCATCAGCCACAAGGCCAGCAGGCCAGTGACTTCTTCTTCGAGTTCGGCCCCGAAGTGGGTCGTGCGAAATTTGAAGACATGGTAAAGCGCCAGAAAGGGAATAGCGATCGCCAGGCCCAAGCCAGTCGTCACCAGAGCTTCGGAAATACCGGCGGCCAACTGCGTCGGATCGCCCAGCGAACCGGCCAGCGCGACGGTCTCGAAAGTTTTAATCATCCCAAGAATCATGCCCAGCAATCCCATCAGCGGCGCGAGCGTCGCGATAATGCCAAGCGGATAGGCTCGTTGGTAATGTCCCGACAATTCACGCGAAACAATTTCACCGCAGATTTCCGAAACCTCCGTCATCGGGGAACGCCGATTTTTGGCGATAAAGGAAATCACACGAGCCAGCGTGCTGGGCTGCGTTTCACCCAACTGCTCCAATTCCGCAAACTTTCCTGCGCTCCACAGCTCCCGCGCCTGCCGACTCAAACCTTGCGGGACCAGATTTTTCCGGCGCAGGCGAAACAGGCGCTCAAAAATAAAACTCGCACCAAACACTGACATCCCAATTTGCACCAGTCCTGTAACCCCCGCCTCCTTGAGTTTCTCGCCCCACGATGGCATGGCAATTAGTTTGGGCGCTTCTGCGGGCGCGGCAACATCATTGGCCACATCATTCGTAGCTCCATGAACCGAAGCGACGGCAACGCACAAGCCAGAGATCGCAATGAATACAACGAGCGGAGTTGTCGCCCGCCATTTCAAAAATGAGTTTACCTTGGTAGACACGGTCTTGAGGAAATTCATAGCGGGAAAATAGGCGAAAACGACTTCATTAACAACTACACGAACGGGTGAAAAATTCCAACTGATTAGGGTCTACCTAAAATGAAACAACGAAAATTATTCCGTTCAAAAAGTCGTCAGCTTACTTGGCGGCGCGGGCAAACCAATTTAGATTCCACGCATCCTGCCACGCGATGGTCAGGCTTTCGCCTTTGATCTCAATCGGTAGCCAGACCAAGCGCGAGTCACCCAAATTTTGCGGATGCCACTCGTCGGCGATGAAAATAAATTTTCCCGGCTGATTCGGCACCGGCAGCACAAAGGTGCTTTGCGTGCCAAACGTTTTGTTGGCATTTTCGCCAACACAGGGATTACCAAGCGATCTGTAAGGTCCGAGAATGTTGTCCGCCACCGCGCAGTCCGCTGCGTTTGGCGTCCAACCGGTGCAGGCGGAAGTTATTAAATAATATTTGCCGTTCAATTTGAACGGCGCGGGGCCTTCGCGGTGGGCACGCACTAGAATCTTCGCCCAAGTTTTGTTTTCCACGGCGGGCAATTCCGGGCCGGTAAAATCATCATTCAGCCGCGCGACATACATCGTCCAGTTGTCCTCGCCCGCATAAAACACATACGCGCGACCGTCGTCGTCCACAAAAACATTCATGTCGCGAAACATGCTGCCCAAAACTTTTTCATCCGCCGGGTCGGGATCCAGTTCGGCGAATTCGTTTGTGTTGGCGACGGGGCGGATGGCCTGCAAAAATTTGAACGGCCCGGCGGGCGTATCGCTCGTGGCAATGCCCGCGCGCGCGTAGCTGTAACCGCCCTGCTCAAGGTGCATCCACAACACAAATTTTTTGGTGCGCGGATTGTAGATGACTTTGGGCCGCTCGACGAAAGCGCGCTGGCCATTCACACGCGGCAAATCAAAACGCGACAACGCCACGCCCTCGCGCTTCCATTCATAAAGGTTCGTTGAAGAATAACACGACACCGCGCCGCGGCCGCCGGGCGTGCGATCCTCGCCATACCAGTAATAAACATTGCTGTGCAATAGGATTCCGCCGCCGTGCGCGTGAATCGTTTGGTTACTGGAATCCAACCAGGTTTGACCGGGCGTAAATTCCTTGGCCGCGAAAGTTGAATCCGCTTGCGCCAGAATGACGACGGCAACCAATACTAAAAACCAATTTTTATTTAAGTGCATAATGAAGCCTGATGGCAATTCGTTAGCGGGTTGATAGATAATGCTGTTCACTGCATTCGCGCAGTCGCGCCGCCGCCTGTTCGGGCGTGATGTCACGTTGGGCTTCTGCCAGCAATTCATAACCCACCATAAATTTTTTTACCGTGGCCGAGCGCAGCAGCGGCGGATAAATATGTGCGTGCAGTTGCCAGCCGCGATAATCACCGTCGTCATGCGGTGCGCCATGCCAACCCATCGAATACGGAAATGAAGTTTCAAAAAGATTGTCGTAACGCGCCAGCACCCGGCGAAGCAAATCCGCCAACGCGTCACGTTCTACGCCAGTCAAGTCAGGCAACCGTAACACCTGTCGGCGCGGCAGGATAATCGTTTCAAACGGCCACACTGCCCACCATGGCACGACAGCCAGCCAGTGTTCATTATGCACGACGATGCGTTCGCCCGACTTCAATTCCAGCGCGGCATAGTCGAGCAAGAGCGGCGAACCATTTTCTTTAAACCAAGTTTGTTGCTGGACGAGTTCCTTGGCGGGTTCATTGGGAATAAAGTCGCTCGCCCAAATCTGGCCATGCGGATGCGGATTGGAACAACCCATCACGTCGCCTTTGTTTTCAAAGACCTGAACCCACCGCCATTTTTTTCCCAACTCAGCCACCTGCTCCGCCCAGACGTCCACGACAGGGCGGATTTCTTGAGCCGACATTTGTGCCAGTGTCAAATTGTGCTTCGGTGAAAAACAAATAACCCGACAGGTGCCAG
>Ga0007855_1000151_pt1 | contig 27211 bp, 20 predicted proteins | sample CryBogCBH01Aug08_FD_71230 | JGI IMG/M metagenome (GOLD analysis project Ga0007855, IMG submission 71230) | Freshwater microbial communities from Crystal Bog, Wisconsin, USA - CBH01Aug08 | ecosystem: Environmental > Aquatic > Freshwater > Lake | place: Crystal Bog, Wisconsin, USA | collected...
AAACGCATACGCCACGCTGAAATTAAGCGGCATCAGGCCGGGAATTCGCGACAACGCGAATACCGCCACGAAAATTGCCGGAAGTAGAAATTTACTTTTCAATGCGGAGATTTTAGCGGAGTCAACCGCAGTATCAAGTTTGGCGACGCGCGATTAAAAAACTTTCAGAACCATGCCCAACGCCAAAATAAAAATCCAACTAGCCAATCCAAGAAACAGAGCCAAAGCCAAGCACCCTGAAGTTCTTCGCGATTCCGGTGCTATTTCATTATTTTTGAACACGGCAGTTTTCCCCCACTTGTCGCCATAGCGTTGGTTAAGCGGAGATTTGTCCATTGAGGTGTAAGCAACTCCGCCAAAGAAGATGCTGTCTATGTAGTATGCCAAAGTTCGAACCATTGCACCTTTCATCGTGCTTGGCTTTCCGTCTTCGCTTACAACGCAAATTCCACAACAAAGTTTGCCCAAAGTCGCTCCATGTATTCCTTCACAGAAAAAGTGATAAAGAATGCTTCCTAAAAAACTGCACGTTACAAGTCCAAGACTAAAACCCTGAATCTGATTTTGCCATCCATCTGGCAGGCGACCGGCGTGATCCAATAAAACCATTGCCACAACAGCGATTTTAACGGCAATAAATCCAACACACACTGCGACAAGGATGTCCACAATCCGAGCCAATGCCCGAATCCAAAAGCCAGCCTTGGTTAATTTTTCTATTTCTGGTGCGCTTTGCAATTCCGTCGCACAACCAGAGCAATTCACGGCTTCATCCGGATTTTCACGACCGCAATAATCACATTTTCTCATGTGGAAATAATTGGTGAAAAATTAAAAACACAGCACGGTTAATTTTTTCGGCCCGTGCGCGCCTAAAACCAAAATGCGCTCGATGTCGCCGGTGCGGCTGGGGCCGGTGATGAACGAAATCATGCTGGGAAAATCCGGTGCGTATTTCTGCTGCAACAACGCGAACGCTGCTGGCAAATCAGGCACAAGTTGCTCGCGGCGCGCGATGACGATGTGATGCGGCGGCAGCACGGACAGCGCACGTCCGCCCGCGCTGCGACTGGTCACGACCACGCCGCCGGTCTGCGCGATGAGCGCATCGCATTCGGAAATGCCCGCGTCGCATTTTTCCATTTCCTGAACATCATAGCCTTTGTCCGTCAGCAGAACCGGCAGACCGAGTGAGGCGCTGGCAAAGTTGCTTAACTCGCCGTCGTGACTCGCGATGCGTGACCATTTTTCAGCGGCGGAAATTTTTTTCAGTGCCGCTGACAATTCATCGCGGCTGGAAAACAATTGAAAATCCGCCTTCAAGTCGGCTGCGTTTTTGGCGAACAAATCAAACTGTTCCACTGAACTCGCGCCGACGGACGGCAGCCATTCGCGTGCGTGACTCGCGGGCGATTCTGCGTGCGCGTGTGTGGCGACTTCGCCATGCGAGCCGGGCAGGGGAGCGGAAATTTTCAAGGCTTCGCGGATGCGGCCAAGGATTTTTTCGCGTTCGCTCAAAATGTTTCCTGTATTTTTCATTGCCGATTTTTCCACCAATCCTTGAAAGATTCTAACGGCTGCGGCGGCAGGTCACGCGTCTTCGTCCAAGCTTTTGCGGGATCGAGCGCCGAGCCTTTGACCAATGATTGTAATGGTTGCGTGAGCCAGCCGATTTTCTTTGCGAGCGACCAAAAGGCAGGTTCGTTCGCGACGATGGCAAAAATCTTGTAAGCCAATTTCTCGAAAAATGCCGGTTCGCTGGCGGAAGCGTTGCGGCGGTTTTGCAACAGATGATGGTGCAAATCAATTTTCACCGGACACGCCTCGGTGCACGCACCGCACAGCGAACTTGCATTGGAAAGATGTTTCCAATCCTGCAAGCCGCGCAGATGCGGCGTGATGACCGCGCCGACGGGACCACTGTAAGTCGTGCCGTAAGTGTGGCCGCCGACGTTGCGGAAGATTGGGCAAACATTCAGGCACGCGCCGCAGCGGATGCAGTGGAGCGAATCGCGTTGCTCGGCGTCGGCGAGGAGTTCGGTGCGTCGATTGTCTAGCAAAATGACGTGCCATTCTTCGGGACCGTCGCATTCGCCGGGCTGGCGCGGGCCGGAATACATCGTGTTGTAGCACGTCATCGGCTGGCCGGCACCAGCGGTTGCTAACATCGGCAGAAAGAGGGCGAGGTCGCTGAACCGCGGCAAAACTTTTTCAATGCCCATCAACGTGACCATCGTCTTCGGCAACGCGGCGGTGAGGCGCGCGTTGCCTTCGTTTTCCGTGATGGAAATCATACCGGTCTCAGCGATGGCAAAATTTCCGCCGGTGAAACCGACGTCGGCCTGAATATATTTTTGGCGCATCACGCGGCGCGCAACCATCGTCAACTCTTCCGGCGAATCTGAAGGCGCATCGCCGAGTTCTTTCTGAAATAAATCCTTGATCTCGCCGCGCGTCAGGTGCATCGACGGAAAAACGATGTGATACGGCGGCTCATGCCGGAGTTGCACGATGAATTCGCCAAGGTCGGATTCGACGACGGTAAAGCCTTCTTTTTCCAACGCGTGATTCAAGTGAATTTCTTCACTCGTCATCGCCTTGGACTTGATGATGGAACGGGCTTTTTTGTCGCGGAGAATCTGCGAAATGATTTCGCGCGCCTGTGCGCTGTTGCTCGCCCAATGAACTTTTGTGCCACGCGATTCCAATTTTGAAACGAGCGATTCGAGATGCGTATCAAGGTGATTGATGGCTTCCCATTTCGTTTCCGCCGCGGCCTGACGCGCGGATTCCCAACTTTGAAATGCCGCTTTACGTTTGTCGCGCACGACTTCGTAACTGCGCAGCGCCGTGCGAATGACTGAGCGATGGCGCAGGTCACGCGTCTTTTCGCTGGCGAGCGATTTGAATTGAGAGACAAAACTCATCTTAGATTTTTAGCCACTCTTTAATTTTACTTTTGGGCCAAGTAAACGCCAAGCATTCATAAAGTTCACTATCATCCACTGTCAAAGTTGGGGCAAGATAGGCTGGGTCGCTTGTCGCTGCATGACAAGCAGCCAGATAGTTAAGATCCCTTCGATTGTGTTCCTGTGCTGAACCCCCAAAACATCTGATTAAATCTCCTAACGCGTATGCACCGAGTGCATCACCATTGAACTGGGTAATTCCGTGCTGTTTGAACAAACTCAAATCTTCTTCGCGGGGCGGCGATCCCTCAAGTTGCATAATGTAGTTTATGTCTTCGGCTTTAAATTTGACGCTTGAGGCTAATTTGATACCCGACTTTTCAAGCCAAGCACGCTGATCTTTTGTAGGAGGACCGGCGAGTCTTTTTAACTCTTTTTCATCTCGTAACGACCGAAATTTATAGAGGGCATCTCTTGCCTCCCTATAGGTCAGGCCACATTCCCACACTTCCGCTAAACCCAGTCTCTCTTCCCTATTGATTTTTCGCAATTCTTCTATTTGTTCTAGGGTTGCTGGGCGATTGTAATAGGAATTCTTTATTTCCGGATGCAATTTTTGATATTCATCAATTGCAGATTTAACGCGCTCGGCGGAATCATTTATTTCAAAAACCAATCCGAAATAACGCAGCTTAGATTTTTGTTCGTCGCTAAGACGGGCTTCATAAGCGGGCGGTGCGGGCGGCAGATCGATTGGCATTTGACAAGTCGGACAGGGAACATTTTGTCCTTTGCCTTCAATTGGATATTCAATCGGTTGACCACAATGAGGACAATTGATTTTATGAAATTCATTCATCCGTGGTTAAAAATTATTTTGTGTTCAAAACTTCCGCGAGGTGAATGGTTTTGAGTTTGCTGCCTTGGCGCGATAGCAAGCCTTGAATGTGCATCAGGCAACTTGAATCGTTTGAGACGATAAAATCCGCGCCGGTTTCGGTCGCGGCGGCGCATTTCACCTCGCCCATCGCGGTGGAAATCATCGGGAACTTCGCGGAAAAAGTGCCGCCGAAACCGCAGCAGGATTCTTCCTTCATCTCGACAAATTCCAGTCCGCTGACTTTACCGAGTAGCGCGCGCGGCGCGGATTTGATGCCGAGTTCGCGCAGGCCGTGGCAGCCGTCGTGAAACGTAACTTTATGTGGAAACTTTGCGCCGAGATCGGTCACGCCGAGTTTGCTGACGAGAAAATCAGAAAATTCCCACGTGCGCGACGCAACTTGTTTTGCCAATTCCGCCTGTGGAGTTTTGGCAAAGAGTTCGGGATAAAACTTTTTAATCATCGCGCCGCACGAACCGGAACCAATAACGACAGCTTCCGAATCTTTTAATTTGTCCAACACTGGCGCGGCGATGGCGCGGGCTTCGTCCCAGTAACCGGAATTGAATGGGGGCTGGCCGCAGCAGGCGATTTCGTTTGGGCAAACAACTTTGTGGCCGAGTCGTTCCAAAATTTCCACCATGCTGATGCCCGCGCGCGGAAACAGCGCGTCAATGAAACAGGGAATGAAAAGTGTGACAGTCATGCAAATGCGACGCAGTTATTTTCCCTGACAAACGGAGATGAGTCATTAAAAAAATTGGCCAAGCCAGTTGTGCTGCTGAAAAATCTTGCCTCGGATTTTTTGGTCTGCCAGAATCCTCTTTCGCGGTGACTTGGTTTCACCGACGAATTTTTGCCTCGGTAGCTCAATGGTAGAGCAGTTGACTCTTAATTTCGCTCAATGTTTTCAATTGTTTTCTGACGTTCGCTGATGTTAGCAAATGCCAGCAAAAGTCAGTTTTTAATTTCTGGTTTTAGCTCGGCTTCGCTCGTTTTGCCCTCAAAAAAGTGACGCGGGATACAATGCGGGATACAAAAATCATGTTGATTTTGGCAAAACGTCTCTCCCCATGCTTCACTTCAAATTTATCTGGGAAATTTACTGTTTTCAATTGCCGGGCGCGGAGCGTTTGAGATTTGCTCAAACGGGCGGGCAATTTGCGCTTGGTTTTATGAGGTTGAAAAATTCTTTGTATCCCGGCTTTGTATCCAGTGTCGGATTACAAGTTTTGAACAACCATCACGTTTTTATCCCATAAAATGCCCCTGTGTTTTTAATGGCCGATTTTTGCATCTCGTTGAAGTCGCGGTAAAATAAAACGGCGGTCAGTTTGGTGGACGGTAAATGCGAGAACGAATTAAAATCATACTGGCAAGTCCACCAAACTGACCGCCGTCTTGCTTTGCCTTGATTCCAAAAACGGGTGCGGCAAAATGGCTGAACTAAACGCCAGAGCTTTTCTTTTGCTTTGCCTTGATTCCAAAAACGGGTGCGGCAAAATGCTTTGATGCTGTCTTCGTCGTAACCATAGCTTTGCCTTGATTCCAAAAACGGGTGCGGCAAAATAACACACAAACAGACACCCGAAACCCCGCTGCTTTGCCTTGATTCCAAAAACGGGTGCGGCAAAATAAATCGCCAGCCGCGCAGAGCATCGGCGCTGCTTTGCCTTGATTCCAAAAACGGGTGCGGCAAAATCGTTGGTCATAAGCCACTGGTTTTGCCGCCCTTGCAAAGCTACCAGAGTTGAATTTGTTCGGGGATTTCCTCGGCTTCGACTTCGGTTGCGGGCGATCCTTGGATGACGTAGGAGCGTTCCCATTGCGCTCGCGTCACGAAAACGGCGCGCACGCAGCCTTCTGGCGGTAGGTTTTTTTTGAGCCTGTCAATGTGCGTTTCCTGCCGTGCGAAGGTGACGCACGCCCGCGCATACACGCTGAACTGCATCATTTGATAGCCGTCATCAAGGAGGTAGTTGCGAAAGCCCGTCGCGGCTTTGCGCTGCTTCCTTGTGCCGACCGGCAGATCAAATGCGACAATTAGCCAGGGCGGCAATTAGTGGAGCGGTTTGTTTTGGATTCATATTATTTATTTAATTTTTACCGGATTTATATTTTTCCATTCCGCCAATTCCCTAGAGAATTGCTGGAATGGAAATAATTCCACGAATTTTCCACGAATTTTCCACGGAATTTCCGTGGAATTTTCGCGGAAAATTAGGCTTTCAAGCTAAACAGCTTGTTTTCATCTTCGTTTAGCTTGTTGGCAAACCGTTTTAGTGCGGCATAAGCTGCGGATTGCTTGCAGCCGGTTTGCTCCATTAGCCGCTCGACGGCTTGGCTTTTAGCTAACTTGTGATTTCCGCTGTTAAATGCCGCAACTAAATCGGCTTCCGTGATCGTCATTCGTTGCTCGCTGGGCGCGTCTAATTCTGACCAGTCAAAATTTTCAGCCGGGGTGAAAATTCCATTTTTACGTTCCCATGCGGATGGGCTACCAAGCTCGCCATCATTATTTTTGCAGCAAATCCAAATCACCCGGCTTTCGGTAGTTTCATCGCTGGCAGATTGCAGGATGAATACCGCACGCGGCACACTGCCGAGCAGATATGACCCGGCAAGCATATTAAGCGCATTGCGCCCGCTGGCGCGCTCCTCTGGCTTTGGCTTACGCGTGTGCGTCACAATCCCCAAAGCTGGGGAGTCGTCGCCCGTTGGTAGCACGCCAAGCAAATCGTCAAAAGCCTGTCGGTAATCTTTGGCCTTATCGTCTTGTGCCAGCCGGTTGAACGGATCGAGTAAAAAAACATCGGGCTTAAATTCCTCAATGGCGCGGGTTAGTTGATCTCGAAATTCAAAACGGTCAAAGGCAAAGCCAAAGATTGGTGGCGCACAAATCCGCACATATTCATCTAGCTCCGGGCAATTGATTTCAGACAATTCATTTTTCAAACGGACGCGTCCATTTTCTGTCTGCAAAATCATCGTCTTAAATTTTTTGTGAACCGGTAGACCAAACCAACTTTGCTGCGTTGCTCCGGCTACTGCCAAGGCGACAGCCGCGCGGCTTTTGCCAACGCCCGGAGCGCCGCCGATTACGAATGGAGAGCCTCTTTGAATATGATAATTGCCGACGAGACAAAACCCGTCTGGCGGGATGTAGCTGGCTAGAACTGACGGCTTTTCAAATTCGACAAAAATTTTTGGCGCGCGCCGGGGTTCGGTGGCGTCTGCGGGAACATCTCGGATTTCTGGAGTTGTCAGTAAATCATTCATTTGATTTGCTCCAATGGTTTGAAATTCAGAAAAAAAATAGTTTGGCGATTCCCATTGTCCCTTGTGCCGTCTGGCATCCGCACAAATTGCGAGCGTGTCCACGTTGCGCGATCTGCGCCAAGTGAAACGGCGTAGCGAAAGAATTTTTCAATTTTAGACTCTGGCTGGCCGTGAACATAAAACCAGCCGTGAAGGGATTTGCCGCCACTGTGAACCACGCAAACCAACGGAGCCAAGCTGCCAAGATGCAAAAGCAAAGTGGCGTGTTCGTCAGGCGTGCCAGTGTCAAACTCGCAAATCAAAAAACGACGTGCGCCGGTATTGGCGAGCGTGTGTTTTGAATCGCGCCCGTCTTTGGTTAAACCAGCAACGGCAGACATGGGCGACGGCACAATGACTTGCAGCGCGGCTAATTCACCGCGCCAAACATCGCGCGGTTTTGTGTCGAAAACAGAAATGGATTTACCACAACAGAGCAGGGGATTGCCGGGGAAAAGACGATCAATGATTTCTTCCGTGTGTGCGGCGTTGTCAATTATAGCCGGGCAAGACAATTCCCATAATTCAGCAAGCCCGCTGCCGTCGCGTAAAATATGCGTTCGCTTTTGCGTGTTTATTTTCGGCCATTTTGTTGCCGATGAAATCACCGCTGGCAATTTGCCGTGCTTCCAAGCGCAGGGCAGAGAGTTTTGCACGGCTGAAATTATCTCACTTCGCTGGACAATCCGGCCGCAATTCGCCACGCGGCTTGCCAGCAATTCCACAATTTCACCGGCTGGCAAATGTGCGTGCAATTGTCTGGCGACACTGAAAAGCCAAATGTGAACGCCGTTGCCTGCTTGTGGCGGTTGGTTCAGCAGATCGCCAAGAAACTTTGGCAAGCTGCCCGGAAATTTTGCGCGCTTATTCATTGGGCGATGCTTTCGCGGAGAAAGCGTTCAATTTCCGTTTGCGGAATCACCTTGTTGCGGATCGCATCCGAAGCGCGAATTTTCCCGCGCTTCAAAAGCCGGTGAACGGTGATGTAAGAAACGCCCAAAATCTGTGCCGTCTCGCGCATTGTATAGGCGAGCCGGGGCAGTTGTGCGGCGGTTGTATTTGAGTTATGCGGCGCTGTGACCTTGCTTTCGCTGGCCTCTGCGCGCCCGGTGCTGGTGTTATTTGGTGTAACCATGCCGCGAATCTATCGCGAACGATGATTCGTGTCTTGGCACTCAATGCCAACGACTAGGCCGGACTGCTAAAAAAATAAATCCCGGCCTCTGTCTATTACTCTTGGCCTAGATTTTCCGACTGTGGTTTTCGCCATTGGTTTTCAAAGGAAAGCCCAATGGTTTCACAGGCTTTGCGGATTTCGCGTGAATCGGTATTAGAGGGAATCACAAGTCTGCAATTACTGTTTTCTGGAACTAAAAGCCATCTGTGCAAATCATTTGTGCTTTTGAGTTCGCCAGCATTTTTGAGCCTTTCGATTTCACTCCAATTCATCATTATTGACGCATATATTTTGGCTCGAACTGTCGGTTGCGCTAATTTCTCAACGATCTTTTTTGCGTCATTTCTTGCATTATAAAATGCTGCCGCCTGTTCGGGCGTTGATTTGCTGGCGAGTTGCTTCAAACCTTCTGACATCGGTGCAAGTATGGTGCTTTGATCATTATTTAGCGGCGTAACTTCGGAGATGGAGTTGGTCAACATAACTTCCAAAAGCCGAGTTGCTTTCCCAAGGACTTCGAGCAGCACTGATGGATCAACTCCCGGTTTTAATTCTGAAACAAATTCCAAACCGCTAGATTCAAATGTCTTTTCTGACGCAAGTTTAACCCATGCTGGAACATCAACATTGAAGATTGGCAAACCAGAAAAAAATCCCCTGAAAATTAGAGACGCATCCGCGTCGTTAGGAGCTAGAAATGAAATAATTTTTTCAATTGTTTCATTGGGTGTATTTCCAACTAAAGACGCTGCCCATTCTGGAATTTGGCTAGGCGCATTTGAAGATAAATCAGTCAAATTAACTGGCGTTAAATTATTGGCTTCAGGTTCAGATTTCATAAAGGTATTGCCCAAATTCAAAATTTAACTTTTTGTGCCATCGTTGCCGAGTGTTCACGCCGCAAATGCCCGTAAGTTTTCATTGCCAGCGCGCCGCCGTCTGAGTGTCCAAGCCAACGGCTGACGGTTTGGATGTCCACGCCTGATTCAATGCAACGAGTGGCAAACAAGTGACGCAAATCATGGTGCGTGATCCGATGAATGCCAAGCAACTTGCAACCGCGCGTCAGGGATTTTTCACACTCGCCAACGATGCAAACCGTTTCTTCCGGCTTCCGGTTTGTCTCTTTTAAGCGTGTTAGTAATTCCAGCATGGGCGGAATAATCGGCACGAAACGGAATTGCGCCGCATTGGATGTTTTCGCGCGCTTGGATGTCTTGACGCGGATTTGCGCCTTGTCGAAATCAACGTCTTGCCAGCACACCAGCCCGGCCTCGCTTAACCGGCAACCGGAGAAGGCAAGGAAACGCACGAAGTCCGCGCAATGTTTCGCCTGTCCCGCGCCGCTCGTTGCAATGATGGAAAGCAATTTTTCAAATTGATCCGTTTCCGGCAATTGCAGTTGCTTTTGTTTTACGCCAAGCCGTTTCACTTTGCGCGCCGGATTTTCGTCATGGGAAATGCCCGCGCGTTCTAGGATGTGCCGCAACGTGCTTAACGTATTGTTGAAAAATTGTTCATCGTATTCCGCCGCGAATTTTGCCGCCCATGCGCGGCATTCTGTTTCTGAAATTTTAACCGGGCGCAGGGCGTCCAATCCCGGCCAAGTGCGGAGCAGGGCTTTGATGCAGTTGTGGCGGTAAAGTTTGCTGCCGTCCTTCAAAGTGTGATCCGCGTCCAAATCCGTTTCGTAGAGTTGGCGGGCTTCGGCGAACGTCCCGGCGACGGGGCGGGCGGAGCGTTTGCGCTTGGCCTTGATCCAATCGCCAAGAAGTAGCTTGGCGGTGGTAAAAACATCCGTCTCCAAACTCTCACGAAAAATCTTGCCCTCTATTTTGACTCTGCCAAAATACGCGCCCGTTGTGACGTATTGAATCAAGTTCGGAACTTTGGGAAACGAACGCCATTTGCCGTCAGGTGATAGCTGGTGTTCCCTAGTTTTGGCTGGTTTAGTGTCCGATTCGGTATTTGCCGTTGTTGCTTTCATCGCCAACAGTGTGCGGGATACAAAGTTGGGATACAATGGGAAAAATAAGGCTGAAAAAAGCGTCAGAAAGCCTTGTAAATACAGTGGTTAGCCTCGGTAGCTCAATGGTAGAGCAGTTGACTCTTAATCAATTGGTTTTCGGTTCAAGTCCGAACCGGGGCACCACTTTTAATATCGCCAGCCTACATTTACTTGCACCAAACACCCGACATTTATCTTTTCATCGGACGATTCCACGTGCTGCTGGTGCATCTGCCCATCGGGATGCTGGCGGCGCTCACGGCATTGGAGCTGGCTGCGTTTATTCCGCGTTTCAAAAACGCTAATGGTAGTGCGGGTTTCATACTTGCACTCGCTGCGCCGCTGGCAGTCGTTACGGCAATTTGTGGCTGGCTGCTGTCGCTTGGCGGCGGCTACGACGAAACTTTGCTCGCGTGGCACAAATGGCTGGGCACAGTCACAGCGGTAGCGGCGATGGTGGCGGCAATTTTATTCTGGCGCGGAAAATTTTGTGCATATCGTGCGAGTTTATTTGTCACCGTCGGTTTGCTGATGGCGGCGGGACATCTTGGCGGATCACTGACGCATGGCAGCGATTACCTCACGCGCTACGCGCCCGAGCCAATCAAAAATTTGTTGGGGATTACGGCTATAAAAAATACTTCGGCGACGGTTTCAATAAATGAATTGCGGGCGCGCCCGTTTTTCGCTGGTGTCATCGAGCCGATTTTTCAAAACAAGTGTGTAAGTTGTCACGGGGCGGAAAAGTCCAAGGGCGGCTTGCGACTCGACTCATTTGCCGCGCTGCAAGCAGGCGGCAAAGATGATGTCGCCATCAAGTCCGGCGACGCGGCGCAAAGTCCGATTATCCAGCGCGCGCTGCTGCCGGTCAGCGACGATGATCACATGGCGCCGGAGGGTAAACCGCAGTTGACTGCGGCGGAAATCGTGGTGCTGAAATGGTGGATTAACGCGGGTGCGCCGGAATCTAAAACGCTCGATTCGCTGCAACCGCCGCCGGAAATTCTCTCGGCGTTATCCGCGAAGTGACTTTTATTCCGCATTGAATTAAGGTTGGTTGAGCGCCAATATACTATCGTGAATCGTTGCATCCAATGTCTCGTATTGCTGCTCAGCCTTGCGGCGCTGAAAGTTTCCGCGCAGGGAACGGCTTTTAATTATCAAGGCCGTTTGAACGACACGGGTTCGCCCGCGAGTGGGACTTACGATTTTCGCTTCACCGTTTATGACGCGGTGACCAACGGCACTGCCGACACGCTTCCCATCACCAATTCCGCTGTGGCTGTGAGCAGTGGGCAATTCAGCGTCACGCTCGATTTTGGCGCGGGACTTTTCACGGGCAACAATTACTGGCTCGACATCGGCGTGCGCACGAACGGCAGCACTAATTTCATTTCGCTGTTTCCGCGCCAGCCAATCCGGCCGGTGCCGTATGCTATTTTTGCTACCGGTGCGAGCAACCTAATCGGCACGTTAGCGGCGACGCAAATTACGGGCACACTTCCGTCCGCGCAAATCTCCGGCACTTATTCTGGTGCGGTGAATTTCGTCAATAATACCAATACTTTTTCCGGCACATACACCGGCAATGGTGCGGCTCTAACTAACTTGAACGCGACGCAATTGACCGCTGGAACTGTCGCGGACGCGCGGCTCTCCGGTAATGTTGCATTGCTGAACGCGAGCCAGACGTTCACTGGCAATAATAATTTTAATGGCGGAAATAATTTTACGAATCGCGCGAATAATTTCACCGGCAGTTTTTTTGGCAACGGCCTCGTCGGTTGGGTCGTGATTACTAACACGGCGGTGACGGCTCTGGCAGACACCGGCTATCTGCTGACGAGTTCGCTATTCACCACCGTCACGCTGCCGACGGGGACGAATCTTTTGGTCGGCGATACGGTGCGCGTGTCCGGCGCGGGCGCGGGTGGCTGGCGCTTGCAGCCGAACACTAATCAGTTTTGCGTCGGCACTTTTTCCAGCTACCAAAATTCTCTCTGGAACGCGGCGACCGTATCGGGAACGAAGTGGCTTTCAATCGCTTCGTCGTCGGCTGGCAGCCGATTGTATGCGGCGGGTGGGAGCGGTGTATTCAACTCGACCGATTACGGTCATACTTGGAACGGCCCGTTCAGCGCGCTGGCCGGTTCGTGGAATGCCGTAGCCACTTCCGCCGATGGCCAAACGGTGATTGCGGTTGTGCCGTCGAAAGCGGTCCAAGTTTCTTTCAATGCGGGTTTGACGTGGGGGGCAGTGGGCAGCCTGCTCGCTTCTAACGGCATTGCCGTCGCCTGTTCTTACAACGCCGCCAAAGCCATCGTCGTTAATAAAACCGGACTGGTTTATACGAACAACCCCAGCGGCATTTGGGCTAGTATTGGTGCGAGTTCTGCCACCCGTGTCGCTTATTCCGGCAGCGGCAACAACTACGTCGCTGGCAACAGCAGTGGCACGATCATTTCACAAATTGGCGGCAGCGTGGCTTTGACGAACAAAGCTATCACCGGCATTGTGATATCTGCGGACGGAACGCAACTCGCCGCCTGCGTCAATCCCGGCGGCATTTATACTTCTGCGAACAGCGGCGTGACTTGGAACATCACTTCCGCGCCGTTGACGAATTGGAATTGCCTGACCGCTTCCGCCGATGGCACGCGGCTCATTGCTGGCGTCACGAACGGATTGCTTTACGCCTCCGCGAATCTGGGCGCGACGTGGTCGGCGCTCGCCAATACCACCAACAGCGCGTGGTCGGCACTCGCCTCGTCAGCCGATGGTTCCACGTTGGTCGCTGGCGTTAACAGCAGCACCGGCGGCATTTATTATTCCACGCCTTCCACACAAAGCATCACCAGCACGAACGGATTTCTCACTGGTAGTCAGGGTTCAGCCGTGGAACTGCAATACATCGGCAACAACCAATTCATGCCCGTCAGCGCCGTCGGCACGCTTTGGGCGAATTAAAAATTTGCTGGGCGTAGCAATTCCAACCTTCACCGCGTCACCAAATCGTCTGCTGTCCAAAGAATTTTGTCTGCGCCCGCAGAATGGATTTCCATTTCCGTGCCGGAGAGTTGATGGAAGAAAAAGGGCGTGCCCCACGCGTCAATGAGTTCGCCCCGGTCATTCACGCGCATGCCGGTATCGGCGATGAAGTTGACGGAGCCGGGATTACCGCCGCCGAGCGCGCGGGTGATCTCGGCATTGGAGCCAACGGGATTGCCGCCGAAGCGCTGGCCGTAGTTGCGGATGGCGCGGCTGACAATCTCCAGAACGATCTGCGGCTCCATGTTCGTGACTTCGGGCGCGAACGGCCGGCCATCGGGAATCACGCGGGCGGCGGGCGCCGGCGCGGGCGAGGCGGTGATGCGGGCGAAATTCGATTCAATGGTGGCGACCGCTGCGGGCGGCGCGGTGGTCAATGCCCTGGCAACGGCAGCGGAATATTTTGCAGATGCGATGGCATCGGCCGACGCGTTGGGGGCAGGCGTTTTGGTTTTCGGGAACAGCAGCCAAACGAGGATGAGAACGGCGACGACGGCGAGCGCCGGATTTATTTTCTTCATACGAACCCGAGATTGGGCGTGGGGAAACGACCGATGTTCGGAAATACGGTGGTGAGATTACCGGCGTCCACGCCAAACCACGTCGCGAGCGTGGCGAAGTATTGGTCAATGGCTGTCGTGGGAATCCAGCGACCGGTGCTGGTGTCGTCCGGGCCATTGACGGTGAGCGCGGGAAATTTGCCGTAGGTCTTGCCGCCTTTGACCGCGCCGCCAAGAATGAGGTGATGGCTGCCCCAGCCGTGATCGCTGCCCACGCCGTTGCTCGGAAACGTGCGGCCAAAATCGCTCGAGGTGAACGCGGTGACATTTTGCGAAAGGCCGAGCTGCTCCATCGCGCGCTGGAAGGCGTAGAGCGACTGGCTCAATTCCGCCATCAAGTTCGCGTGCGCACCGACGATGACGTTGGCGGGATTGTTGACGTCGTAGCTCGTCTGGCCGCTGTGCAGATCGTAGCCGCCGACCTGACAGAAAAAAATCTGGCGGCGCATGCCGAAGCCGTTGTTCGGACTGCCGGCGGCGCGGTTACCAGCCTCGATGAGGCGAGCAATCATTTTCAACTGCGAACTTAAACTCGATGTGAATGAGTTTGCCGGATTGGTGTTGGGCGTAACAATTTTTGCGGGAAACGCGTTCGTCCAATAATTCGTGGCGGCGGTATTGGTGATGGCGGAGTTGAGGACATTGCCGGTCTGGATGCTGTGGTTGGCAACGCCCGCGTAAGTTTTGGCCTGCAAATTCTGGTAGGGCAGGCCGAGTATGTTCGTGAGCGCAGCGAGACGCGCGCCGGTGACGCCTTGCATCGCAATCGCGCCGCTGGTGGAGACTGCGTATTGCGAAACGGCGTTGCCGATTTCAAACGTGTTTGCACCGGCAATGGAAACGGAGAGTGAAATGGAGTTATTGGTGTTTGCGGCGTTCAGCAAATCGGCGCAGCGCCCGCCCCAACCGGTCAGCGGCGGTTGGTCGGGAATGGACGTCTGCCATTGCGTGACCTGATCCGCGTGGGAGAAAAGTTGCGGCGGCCTGCTGGGTTGACTCTGACCGCCAAATATTTTTTTGCCACTAATATATTCCGCCTTGGTGATGGGATAAACGAGTGTGCCAGCGTTGAGGAGCGGAGCGAGTTTGCCTTCGTAAAAAAGTTTTGCCAGTTCGGGGCAGGCCGGATGCAGACCGTAACTATGTCCATCAGTGTCAACGTAGTTTCCAGACAAACCAGGTGCGATGCCCGTGCCAACAGAATAATCCGGCGCGGGCAGACTGCCGGGAACTTGAAGATTCAGCAGCGCGCTGGACGGCAGCGCGAGATTCGCGGTGCGGATGGCGGCGTAGTTGGCGTATTCCGACGAGGCGGTCGGGATAATCATGTTGTTGGAGTCATTGCCGCCCGCGAGAAAAATGCAGACCAACGCCTTGTAATCCGTCGGGATGGATTGGTCGGCGATGGCGGCGTTCATGAACCGTAGATCGCGGATGGCTGAAGTCATCGCGGCGGTGCCGACAGCGGCACAGGCGGCGCGGCGTAGAAATTCGCGGCGGGTGATGACGGAAATGTTTTTCTCGTTCATAAATTATTTTTGGATGGTGAAGTCCGGCGAGCAAACGATGAGGTGAACCACAGCGCGGACGCGGTCGCGCATTTGCGTCGCTGTCGGCGGAGCGCTGTAACTGAAATTGGAAATGTTGGTGACGTAGTTGACGATGTTGGTTTTCGCGGCGGCGGACAATTGTCCGGCGAGCAAAAGTGTGTTCAAGTTGTCCACGAGCGACGGCACGCCAGCGGCCGCGGTGTAATTCGTCGTCATCCACGGGCCAAGGTCGAGGACGATGGCGCCGCCACCATTGTTGAAACTGGAAAGGCCGTTGGTGTTTGCGGTGTTGTTTAGAATGCCGGCTTCAAGGAAATTCATCTGCAACACGGTGCTCGTATCGGACGTAAGTTGAAATTCCGGTGTGGTCAAACCCGCCGCCGAGAGTGCACCGGGAAACGCGTAGTTCGGGAAGAAGAAATTGAACACGGTGTTCGCGCTCAACGGTGATTGCGCAAGATTGTAAGTCGGGTCGCTGTCGGTGTAGCCGAGATTCCAAGTGCTCCATTGCACGGTGGCGTTGCCATTGCGCGTGAGCGACGGCGCGCCCAATGGATACAAGGTAAATCCACTTTGCGTCCCGATGTTGTTCGTGAGGACAAACGTGAAGTGCAGGGGATCGGGAATGGTTTTTACCTGATATTGCCCGACAGGAACTGAAGAGTTGTTGGCGGGAATATAAATCGTTTCGTTGACGGTCAACGCGTGCGGTCCGGCGCAACTGACGGTGATGTTTGTGCCGCTTTGCGTCAGACCGCTCGCGGAAATACGGGACAACAGACAGTTGCCAGAGTGGGAGAAAGTATCGAACGCGGTCACGTTGAAGACCGTGCTATTAATCACCGTCACCGCGAACGGTCCGCTGGCCGCGCCGCCGGTGGTGAACACCAGATACGCGGCGTTGCCGGTGACAAGTCCGTGTCCGGCGGAAATGGTGACGGTGATGATGTTGTTCGTCTGCGCGTAAATGCCGGTGAGCAGGTTCGGCATGTTCACGGTGAACGTATTCGAGCCGGTGACGGTCACGGAATAATTTTGATTCGGCGGCGCGGGATTGCCCGAAGTGTCGGTGAAGCTCATCGCCACCGTGTCGCCTGTCGCCATGCGGTGCGGAGAGGGCAGGGTGATGGTGTTCGTTTGATTTCCAGTCTCGACGTAAGTGCCGGTCTGGTTCGCGGGCGCGGCGAACGCGCGCGCGGTCGCGGTCACGCGCAGGAGCGGTTCACGCTGCTTGCCGTAAGTCGCGAGCGGCGTGTTAGTGACAGTGCCGTTGGTGTAGGCAAAAACTAAATCCACGCTGCGCGCTTCATAATCCGTAAGAATTGCGCGGATGACAGCTTTCATATCGCCGCGGATGCCGGAGCCGTTGTCGTTGAATTTTTGCACAACGCGGTAAAGATAATTGCGGCTGGGATTACTGGTGACTAGCCGTTGAATCAACTGACGGCAGACGAACGGCCCGACGTTCGGGTTGTAGAAAATTGAATCCAGCGCGGCTTCCAGATTTTGCGAGCAGTAATTATCAAAATTTGTCACTGTCGAATTCGTTTGTGCGCCGACAGCCGCGGGAATCATCACGTTGTCCAAAAGTTTTTTCGTGCCGAGTTCATGGTGCAGCGGCACGAGCACCATCGGGTTCGTCAAATTCTGGCTGGGCGAAAAACTGGTGGGCAATCGGCCGTTTGCCTGGTTGGTCTGATAATAATTCCAGCCGGTGAATGTGCTCGCGAAACCGTTGATGACATTCTGATCGTAGGTCGGCACGAGCGAATTTTGCGAATTCAAGACGAGCGTGCCGTCCGGCCACAAATGGTAGAGGCCGATGGAAAAAAGCTGATTGATTTCGCGCGCGTAGTTTTCATTCGGGTGCGTGCCGTTAGGCAGACTGCCCATGTCGTTGGCTTGCATGTTGAGATACAAACCCATCGCGGGTGTGAGCGTTACGGCTTTGAGCAAATCGCGGTAATTGCCGAACGCATTATCGATCAGCGTGTCGTAATACGCGGCTAGCGCAGTGGATTTGTCCTGCAACACGCCGCTTTCGGAGACGACCAGAATTTCGCTCAACGCAAATGCGACGCGTTGACGCAATTGGTCGGGCGCGGTCACGGCATTTTGCCACCACGCGTTGAACCAATCGCTGCTCGGAAATGGATTTGACGGATCGGCGCTCATGTTCGTCATGACCACGGGCAAATGATGCGTAGCGGGCAAAGCGAATTGCGCGTTGATCCAATTCGAGTAGCCGAGTGATTGCACGTTGGCGATGTCTGTTAGGTTCGGTCCAAAAGTGGATTGAATCAGAAATCTGGCGGCGGCATTTGTGTCAGTGTGGTCATCCGTCCACGCGGGCGGCGCGGGCGGTGCGATAAAGGTTTGCGAGCCGTTAGCGAAGGTGAAGTGACCACCGATTTCACCATTCGGAAACGCGACAGAGTTGATGACGATACTAGCTTTCCCTTCAATGAGCAGTTCCACAATGTCCGCCGCCGAAAGCGAGCCGGTTGGTTTGATTGGCCAAACGTAACTCCCATCGGCCCGCGGATGTGCCGCTGCGATGTCGAAAACCAGCGTCGTTGGGCTGGCGAGATAGGGGTCGGAATAAATATGGTCAATGTGCGCGCCGCTGATGCCGCTGACGGAATAATTCAAAATCGCTTGCGTGCCATCCGCGCTCACGAGCAACGTTGCGGAACCGACGGCGGAACTATTCACGCCCGGCAATGCCAGCATGTTGGCGGAATATAATGTGCCGCTTAAAATCGAAGCGGGTTGTGGATAGTAGCGCGACAAAACGTAGCCTGGAACGATGCCCGACGGCACGGTGTTCGTGCCGACCGGGTCCTGCGACCAGCCGACTGACCAATGATCCGGCGCGGTTCCGGCCTTGTGCAAAATTTCGACGTAATATTTTTGTCCCGCGACGAGCGACAACCATTTCGACTGCTGATTGGTTTGCGAATTCCAATTCCGGAACGTCGTGCCGCCGTTCGCTGGATACACATTGGCGCGGCGCAATTTGTTCGCCGGTTCGTTGTCGTTGGAAATCCACGCTTCCGCCGAGTCGCTGCCCGCAATCCAGAAATAATAATTACCCGTCACCGGTGCGGTGAGATAGCCGCGGATGCGTTCGCCATAATTACTGCCGTAATTGGTAATGCCTTCCAGCGAGCCGAGTGTGTTCGTCAGCGTTGCGGGTGTCGTCACCGGAATGTCCGCGATGTTCGTGCCGGTAACGCCCGTCCAAACTTCGCGAACGACGGAACTGCCGGTATCAATCACCTGAATGCTCACTGCCGCCGAACCGAGGCCGACGGTGTTGCTCGAAGTCACCATCGTTTGATAAGTGCCAGCGAAATTGGGAATGCCGCTGATGACGCCATTGGTAAATCCAAGTCCCGGCGGTAATCCCGTGGCGGTGTAAGCCAGAGGCGTGTTTGCGCCCGTCACGGTGAAACTGAAGGGCTGACCGAGAAACGCTACCGCTGACAGTGCGCAGGTAATGGACGACGGCGCGTTGACCGCGTTCGTCGGAAACAAACGTGTTGAGGGAATAATTTGTTTCGGCTGACTTGCGCTATACCAATTCAGGTGGGCTTGGCCGGTGCCGCCAGCTTGTAGGTATTCCAACTTGAGGTTGTAACGCGTGCCGCCTTGTAAGGCAATTGTGCCGACTGCATCGCTTACAGATTGTGATTTCCAATTATCAATAATCAGCTGGTCGTTTACCCATAGCTTGCAACCGTCATCGGAATAAACATCGAAGTAATACGTTTCCGAATACTGCGGCAACACCTGTCCGACCCAGCGCACGGAATAAAGTCCGTTACTCAAATTTGGCGATGTGCCATTGGTGTAATTGAAATCCACCGTTGCATCCACACGTGTGAGAAACAGATTGGTTGGATTAAAATTATTTGTGTTCGCGTAAGTTATGCTGCTGTTCGTGTAATAATATGCGTTCAAGCCCGTGCCATTTGCTGTTGGCGAAGGATAAATCACCACGCTGGCATTGCTCACGTAGCTTGTCGTGTAATTTGTGCCGGGCAGCAATTTCATTTGCGCGATGACCGCCGTATGTAGGTTCGTGTCCGCGAGCGGCGTCACGGAAATGTTTTGCGAACTCACGCCTGCCGGAAAAGTCACGGTGCGCGGCAACGTCGCATGATCCACGCCTTCCGCTGCATAACCGGAACCCGGGCCGCCCAATGCGAGATTCACCGTGACAGATTTCAGCGCGAAACCGCCGCGTGAAATTGTCAGTGTGCCAAGGTCGGTCGGTGAATTTCCGGGGTCAGGCTGCACTGTGGTCGGGTCGGTCGCGGCGATAGAAAAAATATTTTGCGTTCCGAACTTTGCAGTCGCATAGGCGGCATCATTCATCAGCTGTCCGTTGCTGTCCATTTGCCCATTGCTCATCGCATTCAGCGGGTCGAGCCCAAGCTTATATTCCTCCCAATCGCTCACGCCATCGCCATCCGTGTCCACGTCCGAAACCGCCGTGCGGAAAAATTTCCCGACCGATCCGGCCGCCGCCATCAGCGTCAGCGTCGTGCCGCTGCGGACAACGACATTCGTTTCCACAATCCAGTTTGTGCTGCCGAGCACGATGACACTTTGCAACTGGTATTGTTTTCCCAATTCGCACGGAATCGTCACCGTGAACGCCGCCGCCTTGGCTGCACTCGTGATTTTGGGAATAGAATTTGCGTCAAACGGATTGCTACCCGCTAACGCTTCTTTAAGATTCGAATATCCGTCGCCATCCGCATCGCCGTTGGGTGACAGACCACTTGCGCCATAAAGTTGCTCCCAGACATCGCTCATGCCGTTCGTGTTTTGGTCAATCATCTGTGCCGGCGAAAGGCGCGAGACGAGGAGTATTAAAACTGCGACAGTCGTGCGTGAAAGCAAGACAGCGAGACAATTTAAAATTGCTCCGAAAGAAAAATTCCGGCGACGGCGGGCATTGGCACTGGCATTCATTTTGGCTAATGTGGGACGGCCTTTACCGTGCTTCTGGCATCAGTGAAAGTCAAGTGCCTGGCTAGCTTTTTTTATGCCACGCGTTAACGCAGATTCCACTCGTTCAACAGACCTTTTGGAATTTCCGAAAGAAAGCGCGACGGCGACTGGTAAGTGTCCACGCCGCTTGTGCCAAAGCCGCCGCGAATGTTCGGGTAGCACAAATACAATTCATTCTTTGCGCGCGTGATGGAAACGTAAAACAGCCGCCGTTCTTCTTCCTCACCGTCGTTACTCTCGCTGGAGCGCGCGGAGGGAAACATTCCATCGCACAGCATGATGACAAACACGACTTCGAACTCCAAACCCTTCGCCTGATGAATCGTCGAGAGCTTGATTTTCTCCGTGTCGTCTTGCGGATCTTCCTCGGCCTCGACGTTGGTAAGCAACGCGAGTTGCGTGAGAAATTCCTCCACGCTGCCGAACTGAAACGCGAACTCCGCGAGCTGCTGGATTTCGTCGAGCCGGCGCTCGTAATTGTCGTAAGTTTCCTTAAGATAATCATCGTAGCCCGCGTCCATCACGAGCCGCAGCATTTTAGCCGCGCTGCGCCGCGTTTCTTCGGCTTCAAGCTGGGAAATGGTCGCGACAAATTGCGTCCACGGGACGGCGGCTTTTTTGGGAATCGCTTTGGTGCAACTTTGCAGCGCGGTGGCGAGTTTGGTTTCCAATTTCAATTCGCCACCCGACAACCTTGCCGTGAAACTTTGATAAATTTTCTCCGCGCCTTTCGCACCGATGCCGGGCAAAAGTAAAACCAATCGCTTGAAGGAAACTTCATCGCGCGGGTTCGCCACAAATTTCAAATACGCCGTCGCGTCCTTGATGTGCGCCTGTTCGAAGAAACGAATCCCGCTCGTGATGGAAAATGGAATCTGCCGGCGCGTGAGTTCCAGCTGCAATTCCAGCGCGTGAAAATGCGAGCGATACAGCACGCAAATCTGATTCAAGCTCGTGCCTTCTTCGCGCAACTCCAGCGCGCGTTGCGCGATGAATTGCGCTTGTTGGCTCGCGTCGTGACATTGCACCAATGCCGGTTTCACGCCGGATTTGCGCGCGGGCGAAAGTTCCTTTGCAAACTGATTTACATTCGCGGCGATGGCGGCGTTGGCGACGTTCAAAATTTCCGGCGTGCTGCGGTAATTGGTTTCGATCTTGAAAACTTTCGCGCCCGGATAGCGCTTGGGAAAATCCAAAATGTTCGCGAAGTTCGCGCCGCGCCACGCGTAAATGCTTTGCGCGTCGTCGCCGACAACCGTGACGTTGTGATGGCGCGCGGCGAGCAGGTCAATCAAGTCGCCCTGCAATTTGTTTGTGTCCTGATATTCGTCCACGAGGATGAATTGAAAGCGCCGCTGAAAATGTTCGCGCACGTCGGCATGGTCTTGCAGCAGCTTGAGCCACAGCACGAGTAGGTCGTCGAAATCCATGCCGTTCGTCGCGCGTTTGCGGGCGAGGTAACGATTGTGCTGATCGGCAATCTGCTCGGTGAACGCCTCGAAGTAACTGAATTTTCCTTCGACCAATTCCGCAATCGTCTGATGCGTGTTGGCCGCGAGCGAAAAAATTTCGTTCAGCACATCCGCCTTCGGAAAATGTTTGTCCTTCGTGTCAATTTTCGCGTCGAGCAGACTGGCCTTGATCAAATCCTTCGCGTCGTCGCGGTCGAGAATCGTGAAGTCTTTTTGATAACCCAAAGTCTCCGCGTGCAGCCGCAAAATCCGTGCGCCGATGCTGTGAAATGTGCCGCCCCAGAGCGAACGCAATTCGTGGCCGAGCAGATCGGAAATGCGCCGCATCATTTCGCCTGCGGCCTTGTTCGTGAAGGTGAGCAGCAAAATGCGGTCGGGCGGAATGCCCTGTTCCAAAAGATACGCGACGCGATAGGTCAGCGTGCGCGTCTTGCCCGAACCTGCGCCGGCGATGACGAGCGCTGGGCCGGGCGGCGCGGTGACGGCGGCGAGCTGCTGTTCGTTGAGTTCGCGCGCGTAGTCAATGTTCAGCCGGATTTCCGGCGTGAACGGCTTTAAGACATATTCGTGCGACATGACGGGGAATTATATTTGGAAGCAGCCGCGCCAACTACAAGTATTCTTCCCACCGTCGAGGATCACGGCGCAAATCCATCACGGCAACAATCAGAATTTCATCGCTGCGAATTTGGTAGAACAGTCCGTAAGGAAAACGGTGTGTGCGGCAACGGCGCGTCCGTGGCGATAGCGGCGACCAAGCCAGTGGAAAAGATTCGATGAGGTTGGTGGTTGCCTCCACTTCTGCGAGAAATTCTGCACCCAAGCCTGTCTGTGCCGACTGATAAAACTCCATCGCCGCCTTGAGTTCCGCTTCCGCCGTTGAAGTGAACCGCACCCTCACTTCGGCAAATCCTTTTTCAAATCAGCAAAAACTTGATTGGCGTCACGCGCTGTCAATTTCCCGGCGTCAAAAGCGTCAACGCGCCGTTCTGATTCCGCCGCCCAAGCGGTTTCGCGCGCCTGTTGTTCCGGCTTGGCAAAAGAACCCCAAAGCAAGTCCAGCAGCCGCGCGCGCTCCGGGGCGGGCAGCCCGAGAATTTCATCTTGAATGGCGGTGACGCTCATGGTGAAAAACTACAACTGATTTCAAGCAAGGCAAACAGAAAAACCGCGCGCCAATTTATTCCTTCAACGCGGCACGCTTTTCTTTCCACGCGAGCAGCAGCAAAATTATTGTGACGATGCCGGTCGCGCCGGTGCAAATCGGCGCGAGATAGCGGTCGAGTGGAATTGAGCCCTGGCGCGGCAAGCGCAGTTGCGCGGAAAAGATTTCGCCGTAGCCGCCGAGAGAAGTTTGCGCGACGACTTGGCCGCCGCCGGTGACGGCCTGCGAAATGCCGGAGCTGGCCACGCGGAAAATCGGGATGCCGTATTCCGCCGCGCGCACGGGCGCGACGCGGGAATGCAGTTCGTGCTGGTGTTTGCCCCAGGATTCCACGTCCATCGTCGGGCAGATAATGAGCTGCGCGCCTTGGCGCACGAGTTCGTCTGTGACGCGCGTGTAGCTCAAATCGTAACAGATGCAGATGCCGATTTTGCCCCACGGCGAATTCCAGACTTCCTGTTTCGGCGCAGGCAAGCCGTCGTGAAAAAACTGGATCGGCACGCTCTTGGCCTGCTGGAAAACAATTTCGCCGTTCGTGCCGACGACGAAGGCGGTGTTGTAATAAACGTCGTTCGTGACGAAATCTTTGCCGCCGATGACGAGAAATTTTGAATTGTCGCGGCACCAGTTTTTCAGCGAATCGGGCACGCCGCCGTCGAGCGAGTATTCACTTAAAACGAAAATGGGCGCGTTGGTGTTTTTGGCGAGGGCTTGATTCAGGATTTGGGGAATGACGGCTTGCGGCGGAAATTCCATTTGGACGCCGACTAGGGAAACCGGTCTGTGGTTTGCGCTGTGGGCGTAAATCTTCATTCCAGAACCAAGTTGTAAAAACCAAGCCAGTGAGATCAAAAATAAAAGGGCCAGACTCGCAATTTGAAGATGAAGTTTTTTGAATGAGCTTCTGAATGCTAAAATAACCGCTGCAAAGAAAAAAATAAATCCAACGCTATACATTCCGAGAGTGATAAACGGAGCGATTGGTAAGTTTTGATAAGCATAGCCCAAATTCATCCACGAGAACTTCAAGTAGTAGAGTTCGCTGCGGAAGTATTCGATGCCTGTCCAGATTATCGGAATCATCCACGCGGTTTTGACTTTGCCCCAGCGCCGCGCGCTGCCGCAGACAATCGCCGCAAACAATCCGACCCAAAACGCCAGCACCAGCCACAGCACCAGTGCGGCGACATTGAAGATGCGGAAAAAGAAAAACAGTTGCGGCGCGTAGCAGAGAAAGCCCATCGCCAGCCCGAAATAAAACGCGCGCCGGACATTCGGCTGGTCGGTCAGTTTGACGAGGCCAAAGGCGTAACCAAAAATCAGCAGTCCGGCGGCGGGATAATGAATGGACGTGTAAGCCGCCTGAAAACACGCCACGGCGAACGCGAGCCACAGAAAAGATTTCTTCCAGCCGAGAGTTTGTGCCGATGAAGTTTGGATGTTCATAGCCCGGTGAATTTGACTTGTTCATTTAAGTCGTTCGGCAAGACTTTCGCCATGCAAAAGAATAAAACCGTGCTCGCGTTTCTGGACGACGTTTATGAAGACCTCGAACTCTGGTATCCGAAGCTGCGCTTGGAAGAAGCGGGCTACGCGCTGAAATGCGCCGCGCCGGAAATCAAAACCTACGCCGGCAAGCACGGTTATCCCGCCGCGTCGGATTTGCTGTTGAAGGACGCGCGCAGCGAAGATTTTTGCGGCTTGCTCGTGCCCGGCGGTTTCATGCCGGACAAATTGCGTCGCGACGCGAAGGTGCTGTCGCTCACGCGCGAGTTTTTTGAACAGGGCAAACTGGTCGCGTTCATCTGTCACGGCGGCTGGATTCCGATTTCCGCCAAGATTCTGAAAGGCAAACGCGTCACCGGCTCGCTCGGCATTAAGGACGATCTGGAAAACGCCGGTGGCATCTGGGTGAACGAGCCGGTCGTCGTGGACGGCAACCTGATCTCCAGCCGCACGCCGAAAGATTGCGCGCCGTTCGGTGCGGCGATGGTGAAGTTTCTTGAAGCGAAATGTTGATGGGCGGATTGTGAATAAGAATTGGCAGTTTTTGCGGGGTAAAATCTTGTTGCTCAAGGCGGGGCTGTGATAACTTTATTGCAGTTCCACCACATTGATTTTATTCCCACAAGCGAGTTTGTGAAATTTCAAGTGAACAGATTTGCCGGGCGGCTTTGCCTGTTGGCCTGGCTGTTGTTTCTGCCGGTTTCAGTTTTCGCCGTCGCGCCTAGCATCACCACGCAGCCGCAAAGCACCAACGGGCTGGCGGGAGCGAATGCCACGTTCAAAGTCACGGCCAGCGGTTCTGCGACGCTGGTTTATCGCTGGTCGTTCAATGGCACGAATCTCGTCAACAGCACGCACATCGGCGGCGCGACTAATTCGACGTTGACCGTCACCAATCTCGCCGCCAACGACGCGGGAAATTATCGAGTCGTCGTCACCAACTTTCAGGGCAGCGTGACCAGCTCCATCGCCGCGCTGACGGTGTGGTTGCCACCGGTGATCACGGTGTCGCCGACGAATTTTTCTGTGCTGCAAAGCAACAACGCCGCGTTCACTGTGACTGCTACGGGCACGACCAATTTAATTTACCACTGGCAGCGCGGCACAACCAATCTCGTGAACGGCGGTCGCATCAGTGGCGCGACGAATGCCACGCTCACTGTCACCGGCGTGTTGACGAACGACGCCGGTTCGTATCACGTGATTGTGACGAATCTTTACGGCTCGGTTACGAGTGCCGTTGCCACGTTGACCGTATTGGTTCCGGCAAAAATTATTTCCCAACCTGCGAACCAGTCGTTGCTGGTCGGTAGCGCGGCGAGTTTCAGCGTGACGGCGGATGGCACGTCGCCGCTGAATTTTCGGTGGTCGCTGAACGGAACCAATCTCGTGAACAGCGCGCACATCAGCGGTGCGACGAATGCAACTTTGACCGTCAGCAATCTGGTCGTCGGCGATGCGGGAAATTATTCGGTCACCGTCACGAATAATTACGGCAGCGCCATCAGTTCCAACGCGCAGCTTACCGTGTTGCAGCCAGCTTTCATCAGCAGTTCGCCCACCAATCAATCCGTGTTGCAAAATAGTAATGTCACTTTGGTTGTGGCGGCAGGCGGCACGACCAACTTGAATTACCAATGGCAACGCGGCGGGACGAATCTTGCCAACGGCGGACGCATTAGCGGCGCGACCAATGCCGCGCTCACCATCACCGGTGCATTGACGAACGACGCCGGCTCGTATCGCGTCATCGTGACCAATCTTTACGGCTCGGCCACAAGCGCGGTTGCCACGTTGACTGTGCTGGTGCCAGCAAAAATTATCACGCAACCCGCGAGCCAGACGGTGCTGGCGGGCACACCGGCGGTTTTCAGCGTGACGGCAGACGGCACGGTGCCGCTGAATTATCAATGGTCGCTGAATGGAACCAATCTCGCGAACAGCGCGCACATCAGCGGTGCAACGAATGCGACTTTGACCGTCAGTAATCTGGTTGCCAGCGATGCGGGAAATTATTCGGTCACGGTCACCAACAATTACGGTAGCGACACCAGTTCCAACGCGGCGTTGACCGTGGTTTTCGCGCCCGCCATCAGCACGCAGCCGGTGGGGCAGGCGGTGGATGTCGGCACGCCGTTCACATTTGCAGTCAGTGCCACCGGCACCGCGCCGCTGAATTACCAATGGCTGTTCAATGGCTTGCTGTTGTCGGGACAAACCAACTCAACGCTTTCGTATGCGGCGGCGGCGATGAATCAAGCTGGCAATTATTCCGTCGTCGTCACAAATCTTTACGGTTCCGTGACTAGTTCCAACGCGCTGTTGCAAGTCACGAATGCGCTACCGATCATCACCGCTCTAGCCAGTCAGCGCACGTTTCCAACCGTGGCCACTAAGCCGATGATTTTCACTGTCGGGGATTTGGAAACGCCGGTGGAAAATCTTGTTGTGACCGGTGTCGCTACGGATACGAACTTGGTGCCGACAGCGAACATTATTTTCTCCGGCTCCGGCGCGAACCGCACGGTTGTCGTCACGCCGGCATCCGGTTTGAGTGGCAGCACGGTGATTACGGTGACGGTGATGGACGGGC
>Ga0007855_1000167_pt1 | contig 26001 bp, 23 predicted proteins | sample CryBogCBH01Aug08_FD_71230 | JGI IMG/M metagenome (GOLD analysis project Ga0007855, IMG submission 71230) | Freshwater microbial communities from Crystal Bog, Wisconsin, USA - CBH01Aug08 | ecosystem: Environmental > Aquatic > Freshwater > Lake | place: Crystal Bog, Wisconsin, USA | collected...
TTCGCCAGCGCCCAGTATTGGTTCGGGGTGATCTGCGGTTTTTTTCCGTCCAGATTATAGTCCTGCTCCCGGATGATGCGGGCGAACTCGGCGGGATCATCTTTGATCACCTTTGGGGTGTTGGCCCAAAAAATACCTGTGCCGGCCATCATCGGCCATGAGGTTTCCAAACAACGAACGGAAGCTTCATCCCAATGGATGAAAAGGCCAAGCCCCGCCTCCGGAAACCATTGGGCATCGGGATGCTGGGTATGCTGGTTGTTTTTCTTGGCTTCAACGACACCGATTCCCGCGTGTTGTCCATTGACCTCCTGATTGTCAGCCAAGACTGTGGAAACATTCAGGGACATGCAGCCAAGAAGGGAAATCAGAAGAATCGTATTACGCACGCGTAAAGCAAGAGAGACCGGAACAACGAGTGGGATAAACAAGGTCGGGTTCATCAATAATGCTCAATTTAACCACCACCGAGACATTCAACAACCCTGTTTTATAAGGCCGAAATATTTCGGCGAAAACCTAAAGTTGCGCATTGTCGATCAACCGCGTCTTGCCGAAATAAACCGCCAGCGCCATGTGCGTGCCGCGCTTCACCTGCGCCACCGGCTGCAAGGTTTCCGGATCAAAAAACTCGACGTAATCCAGTCGCGCCAGCGGCGCGGCGGTGATGAATGCCGCCAAATCTTTTTTCCGCCGCGCCGCCGGCACGTTTTTTTTCGCCACCGCCTGTTTCGCCGCCTGCAACGCGTGGAACAGAATCACCGCCTGCGCGCGCTGCTCCGCGTCGAGATATTTGTTCCGCGAACTCATCGCCAACCCGTCTGCCTCGCGCCGCGTCGGCGCGACGATGATTTGCACCGGAAAATTCAAATCCGCCACCATGCGCCGGATGATGGCCGCCTGCTGAAAGTCTTTCTGCCCGAAAACGGAAACGTCCGGCAGCACGAGGTTGAACAGCTTCGCCACCACCGTCGTCACGCCGCGAAAATGCACCGGGCGCGCCGCACCTTCCATCACGCGTCCCAAACTCTCCTCGACGACGTAAGTGCTATATTTGCCTTCCGCCTTGCCCTGATACATCTCGGCATCGCTCGGCGTGAAGACGACGTCCACGCCCTCAGCTCGGCACATTTGCAAATCACGTTTCAAATCGCGCGGGTATTTGGAGAGATCTTCGGTCGGCGCAAATTGGGTCGGGTTGACATAGATGCTGACGACCACGACGCCGTTTTTGCCGATGCGTTTGCGCGCCTCGCGCACGAGGCTCAGGTGACCGTCGTGCAGATAGCCCATCGTCGGCACAAAGCCGATCTTCACGTCGGCGCGTTTCCAGCGCAGCGCGAGCTGCTGCATTGCGGCAGCATGAGAGACGATTCGCATGGAAAAGGTTTAGCTTAATTCGGCGGCAATTTCACGAAAGAAAAAGCCGCGCCGGATATTCTCCAGCGCGGCGTTTGTTCCCCACCCAAAAATTTCAGGCCTGCGCGTAAAGGTGTGTGTGCTTGCTGCACGACTGGTTGGTCGGCGCATCCGGCACGCGGTCGTTGGGCGTCACGATGTTGTTCGCAAGCATCCAGGCTTCGACCTCGTCGCCACTGATGTCGGGCAGCATGTGGCCGTTGATCTCGACGCACGGGCTGAGCATCTGGCCGCTCTTTTCGATCATCTCCGCGCGCTGCGCCGGATCGTTGATGATGTCTCGGTCTTCAAACGGCAAATCATATTTCTTGAGGATGGCGCGGACGCCGTTGCTCCAGCCACAGGTGGGTTTCAGATAGGCGATGATTTTCGGTTTGCTCATAGGTTTACTAAAATTGTTGTTACAACGACAAAATAGTGCCACATCCAAGGCTAACCTGCAAACTATCTTTGGACACGAATTGCACGGATTAACACGAAACCCATCTGTGAAAATTGGTGTAATTCGTGTCAGACTCGTCAGTTCATTCCTTGGCCGAAGATTTTTTCCGCTGGGCCATGACCTTGGCCGACGGTTTGAAGTTGGCGATGAACTCGCGGTAGTAGTCGGCAAACGTGCCGGCGGCGAGATGCGCGCGGGCATCGGCCATCGTCTTGAGATACATGTGTGTGTTGTGGACGCTCAACATCCGCAGGCCAAGGATTTCATTCACGTTCAGCAGATGCCGCAGATAGGCGCGGGTGAAATTTTTGCAGGCGTAACAATCGCAGCCTTCCTCGATCGGCGAAAAATCCGCCTTGAACTGGCCACCCTTGATGCCGATGGCACCGCGTTTGGTATAAGCCGTGCCGTTGCGTGCGACACGCGTGGGCAGCACGCAGTCGAACATATCCACGCCGCGCGCGACGAGTTCGAGCATCTGCGCCGGCGTGCCGAGCCCCATCGCGTAGCGCGCCTTGTGTTCAGGCAAATGCGGCACGGTGAACTCAATCGCCTGCAACATCTCCGGTTCCGGTTCGCCAACGCTCACGCCGCCGATGGCGTAGCCGTCAAAATCCATCGGCACAATCGCCTTGGCACATTCCTCGCGCAAAGCTGGATTGTTGCCGCCCTGCACGATGCCGAAAACTTTCTGTCCCGCCGCGCGCGGCTGCTCGCGACACTCGCGCGCCCAGCGAATCGTGCGCTCGACGGCGTGGCGCTGCTCCTTGGCGGGTGCGTCGTGCGGCGGACACTCGTCGAACACCATCGCGATGTCGGAACCGAGCACGCGCTGGATGGCCATGGATTCCTTCGGGCCGATGAACAGCATCGAACCGTCGAGATGCGAGCGGAACTCGACGCCGTGCGGTTTGATTTTTCGGATTTTCGCGAGCGAAAAAACCTGGAAGCCGCCGCTGTCGGTGAGAATCGGCAACTGCCAATTCATGAACTGATGCAGTCCGCCCGCCGCCGTAATGATTTCCAAGCCGGGCCGGATGTTCAGATGGTAGGTGTTGCCGAGGATGATCTGCGTGCCGCACTCGATGAGTTCGCGCGGGTCCATGGCCTTGACGCTGGCCTGCGTGCCGACGGGCATATAGACCGGCGTGTCCACGACGCCGTGCGCCGTGGTCAGTTTGCCGAGGCGCGCTTTCGTCGCCGTGTCGGTTTTGAGAAGTTCAAACATCGTGCGAAGAGTAAAACAATTTTTAGGATTTGGCCACAGAGACACTGAGGCACAGAGAAAGATTGGAAAAGAAAAACTCAGCGTCTCTGCGCCTCGGTGGCAAAACTTACCCGCCGGACAGTTCCGCAAACGACACATCCACCAGCAGGTCGGCGGCGATTTTCTCCAGATCCGTTTTCAGGGCGGCGACAGGGCAATTCGCCGGCAATTGCAACCGCGCGGTGGCCTTGAACAACGTCTCGCCGCTCATCGGCGCGCTGACCAGTTCGCTGGAAAATTCCTCCACGTTCACGCCGGCGCGGGCCAGCGCGGCGGTGATTTCGCGGACGATGCCGGGCCGGTCACTGCCCACGATCTCCAATTTGGTTTGCTGGCCGGAAGCCTTTGCCGCCAAAGCCGCATCGTCGCGGACGAGAATCTGCAGGCCGTTCGCCGAAAGTTTTTGCAGCGCGGCGAGCAGCGCGGATTTTTTCTCCGCCGGAATCTCCACGCGCAGGATGCCCGCGAACTCGCCGCCCAGCCGACACATGCGGCTTTCCAGCCAGTTGCCGCCGTGGTCCGCCACCACGCGCGCGACGGATTCCACCAGCCCCGTGCGATCCGGGCTGATGATGGTCATGACAAGAGGGACTTGCATGGCACCTTGTTAAACCTTCGGCCCGCCGCTGGCAAGCGCAGGAATGGGCCGGCGCGAACTATTTCTCCATTTTCAAATCTGCGGCTTGCCGCGCGGCGTCCGACTGCGCTAAAGTTCAGTCAACCTTCAACTACGGAACATATATGTCACAAACCGGCCGCCAGTCTCTCAACCTCAGCAAGGTGCTCTGCGTCATCATGGGTGGCGGCCAGGGCACGCGCCTGTTCCCGCTCACGAAGGACCGCGCCAAGCCCGCCGTGCCGCTCGCCGGCAAATACCGCATCGTGGACATCCCCATCTCGAACTGCATCAATTCGCGCATGCGCCGCATCTACATTTTGACGCAGTTCAATTCCACCTCGCTGCACGGCCACATCTCGCGCACCTACAAATTCGACCAGTTCTCCAGCGGCTTCGTGGAGATCCTCGCCGCCCAGCAGACCTTCAACAACACCTCTTGGTATGAAGGCACGGCCGACGCGGTGCGCAAAAATCTCGTCCACTTCCTCAATCACGACTTCGACTACCTGCTCATCCTCAGCGGCGACCAGTTGTATCGCATGGATTTTCAGGACGTCGTCGAGCAACACCGCGAGACCGGTGCCGACATCACCATCGCCACCCTGCCCGTCGCGCGCGGCGAGGCGAAAGCCCTCGGCATCATGCAGATTGACGACCAGAAACGCATCACCCGCTTCGTGGAAAAACCCAAGGAAGACGCCGTCCTCGATTCGCTGAAGATTTCCCCCGAGATGAACACCGCGCTCGCCATTCCCGGCGGCCGCGAATCCTATCTCGCCTCCATGGGCATCTACGTCTTCAACCGCCAGGTCATCACCGAACTGCTGGACAATCCCCTGTCCGACTTCGGCAAGCACATCATCCCCTCCGCCATCAAGACCCACCGCGTCTTCTCCTACGTCTATCAAGGCTACTGGGAGGACATCGGCACCATCCGCAGTTTCTTCGAGGCGAACCTCGACCTCGTCACCGAGCTGCCCCGGTTCAATTTCTTTGACATGAGCGCGCCCATCTTCTCCCGCCCGCGCTACCTGCCCGGCTCCAAGATCAACGGCGCGCAGATCGACCACGCCGTCATCTCCGACGGCTGCATCATCAACCGCGCCCGCATCAGCAACACCATCGTCGGCCTCCGCACCATCATCGGCGACGGCACCGAGTTGAACCGCGTCGTCATCCTCGGCAGCGACTACTACGAATCCATGGAATCCGTGGAACGCCACGAACGCGAGGGCCTGCCCCGCGTCGGCATCGGTGCCCATTGCCGCATCGAGAACGCCATCATCGACAAAAATGCGCGCATCGGCAACAACGTCACCATCACCCCCGCCGGCAAGGCCGAGAACGCCGACCACGAACGCTATTTCATCCGCGACGGCATTGTCGTCATCCCCAAAGACGCCGTGATCCCGCACGGCATGGTCATTTGAACCGCGCCCAACCGTGCAACCGAGACGACCAACGGAAACCACGCCGACAACGATGAACCAGAACCGGCCTAACCGGAGAAAAGGATAGGCCGCAGAATTTCAGCACAATGCCTGTTAGGCAGCGTATGCGTCCACGAGTTTCCAAGATTTGTTTGGTGGTTTATGCCATCTTGTTTTTATTGTCGCTGATGTTGCTTTCAGTTCCGGGCGACTATTGGCCGTGGTATTTGATTATGAGCGGAGTTTCTATCGTTCCGGTGATTGTCGGGCCGAAGTTCTACCGGATTCTCGGCGCGCTGACGCTATGTTTTTCGGTTCTTTTGATTGTTGGCGACATTCAGTCTGGCAAGACTCATCGCACAAAGATGGAGCGATTGATGGAGCGAGTTCGTCAAGCTCACTCGTTGACCAATTCACCATGATTACAACGCTGCCTAACAAGTCGCCGGAGCCAACCGCCGTTGGCGCTGTCAGTTCCGCTGTCGCGGTTCCCGCCGCGAGTCGGCGGTGGCTCAGCTTTTTTCGTTAGGCTTATGTAGCACCACGATTTATGAAGACCAATATATTGGCTGGTGGAATGTTAGCGTCGGCGGGTATTTATGCCGCATCTTTCGCTTATTTCTGGCCGCAGAAGCTTGGCCTATCTCCCAAGATGCCGCTTTGGTTATTTAGATTGGTGTGCATTATCATCATTATTTGCGGCCTCGCCATGGCCCTCATTCCTGTCTTGTTTCACAGTCCTTCAGATTAGCTATGGAATTTGTCCATGTTGATACGTTTAGCTTCACATTTGCAGTGCGACAGGATTATGAGTCACGAAACACCACCAAACCATTCACCGGCACCGATGGCTGAGGGCGGACGGTGGCCGTCGGCCCAGACCGCCGGCGCGGTTTACGCCGCAAGCCAGCGGCAGCACACCTTTTTTCTTTGACGACCCAACCACTCTTTTATGTATAAAGGCGTCATTCTTTTTTCAGCGTTTTTCGCCGCAGGCCTCTTTATCATTTATGCCGGTGCAGTCACGGCGTTGCGAGATGGAGAAGCTGGCAGTCGATATTCATCATACAATCGCCGAACTCAACCTTTTGGCTTCTGGTTTTATGTGGCTTTCTCCATTTTGCTCGGTGTTATTGCATGTGGATTTGCAGTTTATTTATTACTTCATGCACAAAAGATTTGATTGCCACCGACTAAGCAAGACGCCGGCATTGATGGCTGAGGGCGGACGGTGGCCGTGAGCCGGCAGCACACTTTATGAACAAACCTCTCATCGGTCTGATCGGGTCGGCGGTGCTGACGCTGTCGGGAGTTTATTTGCGCCTGCACGCACACGCGATTGCCTGGCAGGATGTGAAGATGTGGTCCGGCCCCGGTTCCGAGACCAGTTGGGGCCGCCAGGAGATCGCCCTGGGCGAGATCGCCGTTGCGCTGCTGTTCGCCGGCATTCTGCTGTTGGTGACGACCTATGCCCACTGGCTTTTCAAAAATGAACCAGAGAAATGAGCCGGCGGCCCGACGGCGATGCTCGGCTTTATATGTTTAGACAACATTACTCATCATGAACAAGAGACACATTAAATATTTGTTTTTTACGAGTGTGGTATTGGCTCTGCTCGCTCTATTCGCATGGGTGGAATCGGTGAGAGTTATGCATTTACAAAAATCAATTGCCTACAGGCAACATCAACTTGATGAATTTTCTGACGATTTGGAGCATGACAGATTACGTCTTACCGCAACACAGTGGGTGGAGTTTATGAAACGAGTCCATACTGTTGAACAGGATGGATTTTCTTTAGCTTATAGGGAGGCATGGCATTTGGATTTGGTCGGCAAGTGCGGATTTGTAGTGGTTTTGGTAAATTTATTGATTCTTTCAAAAATGAACCGAAGCAATAAACCGGCGGCCCGGCCGGGTTGACATCCAAGCGAACGTGCTGAAAGCCGCATCCATCTTCGGTTATCTGGCCATGGTCGGCGGGCTGATTTTCCTGATCGTGACGCGCCGGTTTTTTTCCGCGTCGCCGCTGGTCATCGTGCCGCAGGTCGCGGCGCTGGGCCTGATGGTCTGGGCGCGGGTGACGTTTGGCCGGCGGAGTTTCCATGCGGCGGCCAATCCCACCGCCGGCCCGCTGGTCACCACGGGGCCTTACCGGCATATCCGGCATCCGATCTACACGGCGGCGTGCGGGCTCACCGTGGCGGGCGCGGCGGCGCATCCGGGCTGGGCGACGGCCGGCGGGTGCGCTCTGGTGCTCGGCGGCGCGCTCGTGCGGATGCGGTGCGAGGAGCTGTTGCTGGCGGCAAGCCATCCCGAATACCGTGAATACGCCGCCCGGACACGGCGCATGATCCCTTTGATCTTCTAGCCCGGCGGTGGCACCGCTCACTCCACCACGAACGGCGCGAATTCCTGATGCAGGTGCGGCGGGGACAAGGTGGTTGCAAGAAATTTGAATTTGGCCCATGATGCCTTCATGCTGACGGATGAACAAGCCAGCCCCGAACAGATCGCCGCGTGGCGCGCGATGAGCGGTCTCCGGCGCTGGCGGCTGGCGGAGCAGCTCTACTGGTCCGCCCGCAAGCTGAAGGCGGCGGGATTGCGCAGCCAGCATCCGGACTGGCCGGCCGGGCGGCTGGAGGACGCCGTGCGCGAGATTTTCAGCCATGCCCGAACCTGATTTATTCCTGTTGTTCGTGCGCCCGCTGAACCGGGCCGGCATCCACTATGTGGTCAGCGGCAGTGTGGCCGCCATCTTTTATGGCGAACCCCGGCTCACCCATGACGTGGATTTTGTCGTTTTTCTCAACGCCAACGACCTGCAACGGCTGGTCGGAGTTTTTCCGGCGGAGCAATTTTATCTGCCACCCGTTGAAACCATGCTGGCGGAAACCGCCCGCGAGCGGCACGGCCATTTCAACCTCGTGCACCGGGACACCGGGTTCAAGGCGGATCTCTATCCGACCGGGCGGGATGAATTGAATGCGCTGGCGTTTCGCGGCAAACGGGCCGTTGAATTTGAGGGGGAAAACGTCATGCTGGCCCCGCCTGAATATGTCATCCTGCGCAAGCTGGAATATTATCGTGAGGGCAAGGCGGAAAAACATCTCCGCGACATCCGCGCCATGCTGGCCGTGTCCGGCGAACAACTGGACCACGCCATCTTAAAAGAATGGATTCACCGGCGCGGCCTGGAAACCGAATGGCAGCAGGTGAAATCCCGCGATTAGCCCCAGCCACGCCGCGCTCACTCCACCACGAACGGCGCAAATTCCTGATGCAGATGCGGCGGGATGCGCACCTTGAACCGCGCATTCTTACCGCTGTAACGGCTCGTCACCACCTGGCCGACGGCGTGAATCCGCGCGATGACGGCGGCCTTTTCCTGCGGCACGCGCAGGTCCAGAAATTCGCGGATGGGCCGGAGCTGCGTGCCGATCTCCGCCAGCAGCGGCGCGATGCCTTCGCCGGTCTTCGCGGAGATGCTGACGGCGTGCGGATATTTCTCGCGCATCACGGCGGAGACGCTGCCGGCGAGTTGGTCGATCTTGTTGAACACCATCAGCACCGGTTTTTCCGCCGCGCCGATCTCCATGAGCACGGTGTTCACGGCGTCGATCTGCTCCTGCGCCTGCGGATGGCTGATATCCACGACATGCACGAGCAGATCCGCCTGCACGACCTCCTCCAGCGTGGCCTTGAACGCCTCGACGAGTCCGTGCGGCAGCTTCTTGATGAAACCCACGGTGTCAGTGAGCAGCACGTTTTGGTTCGTCGGCAATTTCAGCCGCCGCGTGGTCGGGTCGAGCGTGGCGAACAATTTATCCTCCGCAAGCACCGCCGCGCCGGTCAGCTTGTTCAGCAACGTGGATTTGCCGGCGTTGGTATAGCCGACGATGGAGGCAAGCGGCCACTGGCTGCGCTGGCGTCCGGCGCGCTGGGTTTCGCGCTGGCGGCGCACCTTGTCGAGTTCCTCGGCAATCTTGTCGATGCGCTCGGAGATCTTGCGGCGGTCGGCCTCAAGCTGGGATTCGCCTTCGCCGCCGATGGAGCCGGTGGAGCCGCGCTGGCGCGACAAGTGCGACCAGAAGCGCGTGAGGCGCGGCAGGAGATATTTGAGCTGCGCGTGTTCGATCTGCAACTTGCCTTCCCGCGTCCGCGCGCGCTGCGAAAAAATTTCCAGGATGAGCGCGGTGCGATCCATGATTTTGCAACCGAAGATTTTTTCCAGATTGCGGGTTTGCGCCGGCGTCAGCTCGTCGTCGAAGATGACGGTGTCCACGCCGATCTCCTTGCAGGCCGTGGCGAATTCCTCCGCCTTGCCCGGCCCGATGTAGGTGGCGGCGACGGGCACGGCCATTTTCTGGACGCCCTCGCCGACGATCTGCGTGCCGGCGGTGGTGGCAAGTTCTTCCAGTTCCGCGAGCGATTCGCGCACGTCGGCAGCGGTGCGGGACTTGAGTTCCACGCCGACGAGGAAAACTCGGACGGAGCGGGTGTCGCGGGTCTGGATGAGCGATTTCAAATTTTCGTGGCGCGCAGTCTAGCAGAACCGGCGGCGGACGAAAGAGCGGATTGAACGGGCGAGTTTTAAGTTCCGTTCCCTGCCAAAATAAGGTAAGACTTTGCCCGACGTTCACATGCGAAAGCCTTTTTGTCGTCAGCCAAGGTGCCGGCGGAACAATGGCCCGATGTCCGGCGTCAAAAAAATTTCCAAACATTGACGCATGGGCCTACGGCGAAAATTTCTGGATTCCAGTCTGCGGACAAGGGTGCTGGTGCCCGTGTTCGCCGTGATGGTGCTGCTGCTGACGGCCACCATGCTGATTGTGAACTGGCGCTTCAAACAGCAGGCGGAGACGAATTCGCGGCAGCAGCTCAACGCCGCCAAGGTTCGCTTCCAGCAAAGCCAGGCGCAGCACCGGATCTACCTGCAACGGCGCTTTGAAAGCCTGGCCAAAGAGCCGGTCTATCGCGCCGCCCTGCTGAAGCTGGACGTAAACACCACCCGCGACCAGATCAGCCGGATGTTTGAAGTTGAGGAACTCGCCAAGGAAAATATCGCCTTCGTATTTTTTGCCCCGCAATCGGGAACTGCGGCTGATCAGGTGGCAACCCTGGTGCAACATCAAATCTCCCCGGTCAACGAAAAGAAGCTGATCAGTGCCAGTCGCGAGGTGGTCAATCGAACCCTGCGCGGCGAGCCCCAGTTCGACACAATCGCCGTGGACGGTCAGCTGCACAACGTAGTGGCCCTTCCAATCTTCCGCGACAACGAGCATCCTGACGAGGTCGTTGGCGCACTGGTTTTTGGCGAGGAAATCACCTGGAACGTGGCGCAGGAATTCAGCGCGGGGGCGGGCTCCCACAGCTGCACGGTGCTAGTGGCCGGCGACAACATCGTCGCTTCGACGCTCGGAGACACGGACGTGACGCCGGAGGAGCTGACCGAACTGTTCCGCAAACTGATTCATCAGGGCGAAAAAAACACCAAACCGCTGGAGGAACAAGTCATCGGCAACGAACATTATTTTTGCACGGCGGGAAATTTTCTTTCTTTGAACAACGATCCTTCGCTTGGCTACCTCTTCTTCAATTCCTACGAGGAACAGTTGACGGCGCTTTACCAGACCAAGCGGCTGCTGCTGGTGGTGAGCCTCATCGCCATCTTCATCAGCTCGGTCATCGTGCGGTTTTTCGTAAACCGCGCGACCGCGCCCCTGCTGGTGCTGCGCGACAGCGCCGAGGCGGTCGGGCGCGGCGATTTCTCCCGGCGGGTCGCCGTGGACAGCAATGATGAATGCGGCCAGCTGGCCACGGCGTTCAACCACATGACCGAAAACGTCCAGCAATCGCAGACCCAGTTGCAACAGACCGTTCACACACTCAAGACCACGCAGGCGCAACTGGTGCAAAGCGAGAAGCTTTCCGCCGTCGGCGAATTCGTCGCCGGCGTGGCGCATGAATTGAACAACCCGCTCGCGGCGGTGATGGGTTTTTCGGAGCTACTCAAGGACGCGGACATGGACGAGAAACATCGCCGCCACCTCGAGCTGATCTTTAAGTCCGCGACGCGTTGCAAGAAGGTGGTGCAATCGCTGTTGAGCTTCGCCCGCCGCCATCAGCCGGAACGGAAGCCGGTTTCCGTGAACTATCTCATCGAGGAAGTCCTCGAAATCGTGGCCTACCAGCTCCGCAGCAGCAACGTGGAGGTCGTCCAGCAACTCGGCAAAAGATTGCCGTTTGTGTTGGCGGACGGACATCAGGTTCAGCAGGTGTTGCTCAACCTCATCAACAATGCCCGGCAGGCCATCGAAGCCCACCAGCCTTCCGGCCGCATCTACATCACCACCGAAGTGAAAAACGGTTTCCTGCGCATCGGCATCCGCGATACCGGCCCCGGCATCGCGCCGGAAAACTTGAACCGTATTTTCGACCCGTTTTTCACCACGAAAGAAGTCGGCAAAGGCACCGGTCTTGGCTTAAGCCTATGCTACGGGCTCATCAAGGAACACGGCGGCGACATCACCGTCAGTAGCCATCCGGGCGCGGGCGCGACCTTCACCATCGAATTGCCCGTCACCGAAGACGCCTGCGCCGCGCAAGAACCCTCGGCGACTATCGCCGCCGTCCGGGGCGATCCCCATGAAGGCGATGGCAAAAAAATCCTCGTGGTGGACGACGAAGAACTTCTGCTGCACATGGTGCGCGATGACCTCACGCGGCATGGCTACACCGTGGTCACCGCCGACAACGGTGAGCTAGCCTTGCGCGAACTGCACCAAAACCGGTTTGACGCCATCATCTGCGACATCAAGATGCCGGGCCTGAATGGCCGGCAGGTGTTTGAATGGATTCAAGCCACCCGCCCGACAATGGCGCGGCGGCTCATGTTCATGACCGGCGACATCATCAATGACTCCCTGCAAATGTTTCTCGACCAGAACCAGCTTCCCTGCATCAACAAACCCTTTGTGCTGGGCGACCTCCGGCAAAATCTGAAGCGCATCCTCCAGGAAGCCCCCGACAGCTTGGAGAATTCGAGATCAATCTAGATTCCCCACGATTTGAGCAAGATTGGCCACTAGGCTTGGGTCCGAACAATCCAATCAGGAAGTTTTCCCAGCCGGAGCGACAGTTGTGCCTCCCAAAGTGAATCCGGAATCACAGGTGTTCCCAAACTCTCCACCATATGGCAAGTGTCCGATTTCAAAGTCGTGAGCGAGACTATATCCGCCGCTGTTAGCGCAACTCCACTATTGCCTATAGCTATTGAAAAATGCCTTGAGAACATGATAGTTGATTTTCGTATTTCTTGGATTTTCCAGCGCTTCCTCTGCTTGTGACTTTCACTTGACGCTCACCTCTTGGGCTCTACGCTACGCACATGATCAAATCCCAATTTTGCTTGGCAGTTTTATGCCTGTGTCTGGCCAACACCATCGCCGTTGCCGATTCAAATAGCGGTCTCGTGGGCTACTGGCGGTTTGATGGTTGCGATGGCAAAATTGTCAAAGATCGCTCGCCGCGAAACAATTCCGGGATTATCAAGGATGGCGTTTTGTGTCCAGAGAAGGTCACCACTTCCTTGGAATTAGATGGTTGGGGCGGACATGTCTTGATTCGCGAAACTACACCTTTTGGTTTTGACAAAAAAATTACCGCCAGCCTTTGGGTTAATGCGTCTGAACTGCGGGAAAACACCCCGCTCTTTGGGCAGCCACACACCAACGATGGTTGGACGACCCCTATGTTTGGCATGTATGCCTCGAATGGACGGGTGGTCTTTGGACTGTGGGGCGATAAGGAAAACAAAAAGTCATTGGTGGAAACCACCAAGGAAATACAACTGGATACTTGGATCTTCCTGACCGGCACATATGACGGAACAACCGCTCGGTTGTTTATCAACGGCGTGCTCAACAGCGAACAACCGCACGGTGGCCGCATCGTCAATAATGGTCAACCGTTGATTTTGGGTAAGGGCTTAGGTGACACCAAACCTCCGTTCAAAGGCCGCATCGGGGAATTGCGGCTTTATGATCGCAGTTTTACCGCCGAGGAAGTGCGCGCGCTTTATGACCAGACCAAAACGGCTTATGATCTTTCCGAATCACCAGCCCAAACTGCGGCGCGGTTCAAAGATGGAACGGTATTGGTTGAAACGCACGGCAACAGCCCTGAGTCCATCAAACCTTGGCGGGCTTTTACCACAAGGTTGCTCGAGTTACTGGATGGCTACAAGCCGACGGGGAGTGTGAAGACTGATATTTACGGTGGTCGCACCGATCGGCCACGCGAGCAAGCCACCGGTTACTTCCACACAACGATGGTAGATGGGCGACACTGGTTAATCGACCCGGAGGGCAACCGTTACTTTAACGTGGCCATCAATACTGTGCGCGAACCTAAAAACGCAACTGTCACTTACGGTTCCTCAGAGCACTGGGCGGAAGCGGTTACCGACCAGCTTCGCGCCAACGGCTTTAATGGGCTGGGCAATGGCTCTTCCACAAAGCTTCAAGCGGTCAAATCTCCGCTTGTTTGGGTGCTGCGCAAGGATTTCATGTTCGCATTCGCCCGAGAGAAGAAACTCACGCAGCCCGCATCCGGAACTCAAGGTTTTACAGGCCTGTGCATGCCGATATTTTATCCCGACTTTGAATCGTTTTGCGACCGGTTCGGCCAGGATTTGGTAAAGACGGCAAAGGATCCTTATCTGTTGGGGATCATGACCGACAATGAAATCCAATGCAGCACGCGTTTATTGGATCGCTATCTGGCGCTGGACGTCTCGAATCCCGACCTCAAACCCAATCACGATGCCGCAGCGGCGTGGCTAATGGCGCGACACGGTTCTGCGGATCCCGATGTTGCCACCCTGCGTGACCGTTATGAATTCATTGCCTATGCGTTTGAGCGTTACTACCGGATCGTGACAAAAGCCATCCGCAAATACGATCCGAACCATCTCTATCTTGGCTCCCGCCTCAACATGCCCGAGGGTGAATTTGACAATCCCTGGCTTTGGAAAGCGATGGCCCCGTATCATGACGCCGTCTCGGTCAACTACTACGGGTATTGGGGGCCCCAAGCGAAGCAGCTCGCCAAATGGGAAGCTTGGGCTGGCAGGCCAATCATTTTCACTGAATGGTATGCCAAGGCCATGGATGTTCCGGGGCTGGCCAACACCCACGGTGCCGGCTGGCTGGTTCGCACGCAAGAAGATCGCGCCCGTTATTACCAGCAATTTGCCCTCAATGCTTTCGAGCTTAAGAATGTGGTGGGCTTCCACTTTTTTAAATATTTGGATGACCCCAAAGAATCCGTGGCCTTGGATGCGGCCGGTGGGGCGAACAAGGGGATGTTTGATTTGGAAGGCCGGCCATATTTGCCCTTGCTGGATCGCGCCCGCGCAGTCAACCGGGAGGCCTATTCACTCATTGAATTCTTTGATACATTTGGCAGAAACCATTAACGAGTCTTTTCTTATCGCATTTGTTCCTTCTAGTAAAAAGGGCATTGAGATTGCGCTTACCCCACCTCCAGATACAAGGACACACATCTTTTGAACAGCCGCTTGTTCCTTGGGGGAAAAGGCTGAAATTAAACAACAGCAAAAAAGATCAACCACAAGAAACGCCAAACGAAATCGAGATGGGTTCAGGCATTTGAAAACGGGCCGAATATTAAGGTTAAAAATAATCCTTAAGTTTTTGACCTCACACCTAAAACTTGGAATCAAAAGCCCCTCTCACCACACTACCCAGCTATCAACTACAGTCCCAATCCGAAAAGATCAAGACCATAGTCAATAGTAAGGATAGTTAAAGAAAGGGTGGTGTAATTCAATTCCTACAATGATTCTTACAAGCTAGCTTTTCCCGATTACAGTTGAGGTTGTTTTTTTCCAACCCGGCATTTTTCTGATCTCAACCAAAATATCCGGCCAGAAATGCTCCAGCATCTTGTCAGTCAATCGAATTCTCAAATACCGAATCGTTGACGGATTAAGACCTAAACTACGACCAATTTCAGCCCCGTTTAGACCAACCAACATCCCCTCAACGAAAGATTTCTCTCTATCCGTTAATAAAGCCAAAAAGAATTCCCAGTTCATTTTCCTTGCCGCCTTTTGTCCTGGGTCTTCATCGTCAAAGCTCAAAATATCATTATCAATGAGGCCCGCCGGCTCAAGGCGCTGGTGCGGGAGAAGCGTGAGCATCAAGAAGATGCAGGCCGAGGAGATGCTCAAGAACCGCGTATTATCTTACATATACGGAAAAAGTTGTGAGCCCGACCCAGCGCCGGGCGTATGCACACGAAGTGGTCGGTCAGGGACTGTGTTCCCAACGCAAGGCCTGCCAGTTTCTAAAGCTGGCGCGCTCGACGTTCAACTATCATGGACGACCACCGACACCAGCCGAAGAGCAATTAAGGAAACGACTGATGGAACTGTCGGCGGAGCATCCACGCTACGGCTATCGGCGGATTACGGCGTTGCTACAGCGTGAAGGGTGGCGAGTGGGCAGACGACACATTCAGCGGTTGCGCCATGATGAATGTCTGTGCGTGCCACCAACCAAACACAAAATCGTTCGGCGTGGTGTGTCCACGGGTTTGCCGACCACAGCAACGCATCGGAACCACGTTTGGACGTGGGACTTCATCGCGGATGCGACGGTCCGTGGCAGCGCTTTAAAGATGCTGACAATCCTAGATGAATACATACGGGAGTGTCATGTGCTATGGGTGGAACGAGCCTTGAAAGCAAAGAATGCATTGCACTGGCTGCAAAAAGCCGTGGAATAACATGGCACACCGGAATATCTGCAGAGTGATAATGGTTCGGAGTCTATCGCCAAGATTGTACAGCGGTGGCTGAAAGAGAACGGGATCAAGACGTTTAAAATTGAGCCGGGCAGTCCGTGGCAGAACGGGTTCGTGGAAAGCTTTCACGGAAGGTTCCGGGACAAATGTTTGAACCAGGAACAACTGTGGATCTTAACGGAAGCTCGGGTGATGGTGGGCGACTTCCAGCATAAACACAATCAGATGAGATCGCACAGTCGGCTGGATTATGAGAGCCCGGCGAGGTTTACGGCAAACATTTGTCCATCCCCAGCTGGGGATGGACAAGCAACAAATGAAAATCTAAACTCCAACCAGTGCTTCCGTGATAATCCAGAATTTTGTGTCATTGGCAGCTTGATACGCGGATAAAATCCGCAATCCGTCCATCATGACCTAATCATTGATTTCCTTGTCCTCGACACAGATACCTAGAATGAGAAAAGAAAGAACATTGCCGGTTCGCCAGTGAATACCGAGCATAAAAATAACCCCACACATACCTGCGAAATTGGCCGCTCATCGATGCGCTGTCAACGCACGTTTCAACCTGCGACCTGAACCCAAACCGATCCATTTTTGAAGCGTGCCATTCCTGGTTAGATGATAAATAAAAGCCAACTAATAATTTTATATTTAATAATTACTTATATACCTGGAAACACTGCCTAGGTTTTGCAAAAATTAAAATTAACCCATGCGTGCGCGGCACTTGCCAGGCGCAGCGCGGAACGGTAAGAACTGTCATAATTTATGATATTCATCGAAACCCGCGTCGCTCCAAGCGCCATCCACGGACTCGGCTTGTTCACCGTTCACGCCGTTCCACGCGGCACGCCGGTTTGGAAGTTTCAGCCGGGCTTTGACCGCGAATTCTCACCAGCGCAATTCGCCGCATTGCCGCCGGAAGCACAACGGCATTTGCGTTGGTTCGCGTTTTTGGATTTGGCTGATGGTAAATGGGTTTTGAGCGGTGACCACGCCTGCTTCATGAACCATTCTGTTTCGCCAAATACTGGGGCAATGCCGGACGCCGCGCCGCCTGTGGTGACGGTCACCCTGCGCGATCTCGCCGCCGACGAGGAAATCACCTGCGATTATTTTGCCTTCGATGACGAGGCTGCACGGAAACTCGGTCTGAAAGTAGCCGAAAAGTAAGCGGATTATTTTTTACCGCCGCCGAACAGCAACCGCAGGCTGTTCATCACCACCACCACCGTGCTGCCTTCGTGGCCGACCACGCCTATGGTCAGAGGAATCTTCCCCGCCAGCGCAAAGCACACCAGCACCACCACCGTGCCGAGCGAGATGAACAGGTTTTGCCGGATGACCCGCCGCGCCCGCTGGCTTAGCCGGAACGCCGCCAAAAAGTTTTCTAACCGATCATGCATCAGCACCACGTCCGCCTGCTCCATCGCCGCATCCGAGCCTCTGGCCCCCATCGCCACACCGATGTGCGCGGCGGCAAGGCTTGGCGCATCGTTCACGCCGTCGCCCACCATGGCCACAAGCCTCCCCTGCCCGCTCAATTCACGGATGGCGACGACTTTTTGCTCCGGCTTCAATTCCGCGCGCACGTCGTCCAGTTTCAATTCCTCGCGCAAATGCTCGGCGGCAGCTTTGCGGTCGCCGGTGAGAACGATGGATTTCAAACCCGCCGCACGCAACTCGCTGATGACCGATACTGCCTCAAGGCGGATGTCATCGCGCAAGACAACGCGGCCCAGCAACCCACCACCGGCAATCCAGACCTCAGAAGTGCCCGTGCCAGATGACGAAACCGCAAATGTGCCATGCCCTATTTGCGACTCCACCCACTCGCGTTTGCCGAGAAAGATCTCTCTGCCCGCGTGTCTCGCCTTCAAACCCTGGCCGGTGACAGATTCAAAGTTGATGAAATCAATCGCCACTAAGTTCTGCTGCTTGCTGTGACGCGTGATGGCGCGGGCCAATGGATGCGTGGACAATTTTTCCAATGAGTAAGCCAATTGCGCGACATCCGCTTCGCGACCGGTAGGAAAACTTTCAACTTTCTCTACGCGCAGTTCTCCGGTGGTCAACGTGCCGGTCTTGTCCAGACAAACGGTGTTGACCTCGGCCATCTTCTCCACTGCAGCACCGCCGCGAAATAGGATGCCGTGTCGTGCGCCCCATGCAATCGCGGCCAGCACCGCGCTGGGAATGGACAACACCAGCGCGCAGGGCGATGACACGACGAGCAGCGTCATCGTGCGGTAAAACGCACTGTGCGCGAAAGCGGTGGAGGTGAACGCCTTCAGTCCAAAACCCAGCCACCACACAAAAAACATCGCCAGCGAAAGCGCCAGAACGCCGTAGGTGTAATAGGTGCTGAACTTGTCGGCGAATTGCTGGGCGGGGGCTTTCTGATGCTGCGCCTCCTTGATCAGCGTGATGATTTTTTGCAGCGAGCTTTCGGCGGCGGGTTTCGTGACGGAGACCTCAACCGCACCCCAAAGATTGATGGTTCCGGCCAGCGCGGTATCGCCGATCTTTTTTTCCACCGGGGTGGCTTCCCCAGTCAGATTTGATTCATCGGCAGCCGTCAGCCCCTTGACGATTTCCGCATCCACGGGAAACTGCGAGCCCGGCTTGATGACCAGACGCATTCCCGTGCGCAGGCTTTCAACCGGCACCTCTTTTTCGTTGCCACCAGCATCAATGACCGTGGCGGTTTTGGGCGCATCGCGGAACAATGAACGGATTTCCTTCTGCGTCCGGCCCAATGCGTAATGCTCCAACGCGCCGGAGAATGAAAAAAGGAACAGTAACGTCGCGCCCTCGCCCCAAGCCCCGATGCTGGCGCTGCCCGCTGCGACCGCAAGCATAAGGAAATGCACGTCCAACGTGCGTTTTTTGAGGCGCTCCCAGACTTCTTCAGCGGGAAACCATGCACCCGCCAGATAACTCAGGATAAACAGCGGAACCCGCCAGACCGAGGCATCTGGCACGGCAAATCCCGCCAGCAAACCAAACACACCGCACGCACCGGCCAGCACGAGTTGCAGCTTCCATTCGTCCGCGTGATCGTGTTCCTCGGCATGTTCCAAAAATTCGACGTCACGCTGGACGAACTTGGGGAACGGCAAATCCCGCCAGCGCCAGAACTTCGGTGCCGTCGGACAGGTGACGCGGGCGATGGTCGTCGCATCGCCCTCTGTGCGGATAATGACTGACTTGCGTTCGGCTTCTGAAAGCGGGACGGCGCAGGTGGCACAGTCATTCCTACCATCCAGCAGACTACAGCGATTCTCTACAGCGGTTGCCTGCGCCGATTCCAATTCTTGGGTGATGCGGGCGGTGATTTTCTCGACATCTGTCCGGCCAAGGGTGGCAACAGATATTTTCTGCTGCGCCCGGTCAATCGTCACCGCCTCCAGCGCCGGCTCTTCGGCCAGCGTGTTCAGCATCGTGCGTGCAAAACAGTTGGCCTGGGTTTTGGATTTGGCGGCGGTGGTCATGGGATCGGCTAAAGCCCGAGTTTTTTAAACCGGTTGTTCACTTCCTTGAAATGGAAGTCGAGCGAGCAGAGCGCTTCGAGTTCGCCCGTCTTGAAAAGTTTGGATACCGTGGAATCTAATTTCAGTTGCTCCACAAAATCCGCGTCATCGCGACCGGCGTGCTTCACTTCCCAAGTCTTCATCGCGGCATCCTGACAGATTTTGTAGCCGGCTTCACGCGTGAGCCCCTTTTTGATGAGCGCGAGGAGAATCGTCTGACTGTTCCACATGCCGAGGGAGAGCCCAAGGTTCTTCTTCATATTCGCGGGATAGACGACGATGCCATCCATCAGGCGCGTGAGCAGGCCGAACATGTAATCGAGCAATGTGCAGGAATCGGGAAAAATAATCCGCTCGACGGATGAATGTGAAATGTCGCGCTCATGCCAGAGGGCGACGTTTTCCAGCGAGGCCATGGCGTTGCCGCGCAGGACGCGCGCGAGACCGGTGAGGCGTTCCCAAGTGATTGGATTGCGCTTGTGCGGCATGGCGCTGGAACCTTTCTGGCCTTTGGTGAACGGCTCCTCGGCTTCGAGCACTTCCGTGCGTTGCAGGTGGCGGAACTCGACAGCCCAGCGTTCGATGCTCGCGCCAACGAGCGCCATCGCAAGTTGAAACTCGGCGTGGATATCGCGCTGCACCACTTGTGTGGCAATCGGCGCTGGCGCGATGCCGAGTTTTTTGCAAACGAACGCCTCGACGCGCGGCGACAAATGTGCGCTCGTGCCAACGGCGCCGGAAATTTTCCCAACGGCCACGACCTCGCGCACGGTTTCAAGCCGCCGTAGGCCGCGCTTGAATTCGTCATGCATCAACGCGAGTTTCAGGCCGAAAGTCGTGGGTTCGCCGTGGATGCCGTGGCTGCGGCCCATGCACGGTGTGAACTTGTGTTCCTTCGCACGACGGGCAATGACGGGCAGCAGATTCTTTACGTCGGCGATGAGGATGACCGCCGATTGCATCATCTGCACGGCGTAGCAGGTGTCGCCCACGTCGCTACTGGTAAGGCCAAAATGGAACCAGCGGCTGGCGTTGTCGTTGATGGCCTCGGCCACGGCGGTGGTGAAGCCGATGACGTCATGGTTGAGAACCTTTTCCAATTCGCGCTGTCGGGCAACGAGGCCGGGCAGATCAGCAAACCACTTGTCGCAACCAGCTTTGATTTTTTTGAAATCTTTGGCGGGCACAACGCCTTCTTTCACCAAGGCTTCGCTGGCAAGCAACTCGATCTGCAGCCAAATCTTGAGCTTGTTCTCGTCTGTCCAAATTGCCCGCATTTCGGGCCGCGAATAGCGCGTAATCATAAAGCCAGAATAAGCGAACAGGAGAGCTGTTGAAATGCAAAACCGCAGCGATGACCTCAGCGTTTCGCCATCCTTTTCCGGGCCGATTCAAGTATTTCACGCTCACGTGGCGTAAGACTCTGGATGCCGTGCGCGGAAATCTTGTCCAAAATCGGATCCACCTCTTCCTGTAGAAAATCTTTCACCGCAACCTCGTCGCGCATGGATTTGGCGGCTGGCGCCGTTCTGGAAACGCGCCGAAAATGCAATGCGCCGGCCAGCGGCGACCAGTCGCGCTGCATGATTCTGCGGACAAAAAACCAGCCCATCGCCATACCGCCCAGATGCGCGGCGTTCGCGACATTGTTCATCGGGAACACGATTCCAGCCACGGCCAGCACCGCCGAGATGACCAGCAGTGTTTGCGCCCGCAAATGCACCGGGATGACAAAGAAAATCAGCATCGTGAGTTCACGTTCGGGGAAAATCAGCGCAAAGGCCGCCACCAGGCCAAACGCGCAGGCCGAAGCGCCGACCACCGGACCGCCAAAGTATTGCGGCCAGACCAGCGCGACGAGAACTTGAAAAACGCCGCCCACGATGCCGCTGGAGAACACCAGCGCGAGGAATTTTCTGCCGCCAAGCAAGGTTTCCAGTTCCAGCCCGAAGGTGTAGATTGCCCAGCAGTTGAACAACAGATGCCAGAAGCCGGCGTGCAGAAATTGATAACTCACCAACTGCCAGACGTAGCCGTGCCCCAAACCTTCCTTGCTCAACGGTAGATAGCCGGGAAGCCATTCCAGACCGGTCGGGGCCAAAACCGGTTGATCATGAAAAACGCGGCTATGCGGGAAATATTTTTGGGTCGCGAGGTCGGCCAAAAACATGACCGCATAGGCGATCAGCAGCACAACCGTCCACGACCAGCGCGGTTGGAAACGCGGCCTCCAGCCGGAGCGTTTATACTCCGGCTGACGCATATAGTCGCGATCTTCAAGCATGGCGGAAACAATAATCCAAAATTTTCATTGCGCAATCGTGGTCGCGCGCAAGCACCACCAAAACATCCGTTCTTTGCCAGCGCGGTTGGGAAACGAGCGTGGCACCCAGTCACCCAGCAGTTCAAAGTGCGGCAAAAACCGCTCCAACTGCTCTTCATGCGAGGTCCGCCACGGTGGACCATCCTCATCTTGGGTGATGATATAATTCACCGCCAGATATGTTCCCCCCGGTTTCAACCAACGCAATACCGCGCGGACATACTCATCGCGCTCCGAAGGTTGGATGGCGCAGAACAAGGTATGTTCAAACAGCCAGTCAAACTTCTGCGGCGGCTCATCGCGCAGAAAATCCGCCAGTTGAAAAGTGGCCTTCAGTCCGGCGGCGGTTGTTTTCTCCCGACTCAGCCGGACAGCACTGGGGGCAAGATCAAAACCGCAGGCGTCAAAGCCGGCCTTGGCAAATTCGCGGACATCGTGGCCGGTGCCGCAGCCGGGCACGCAAACGGTTCCACGGTTCAATTCCGGATGGGCGGCCAGAAAATCCACCAAGCCCGGCGACGGCTCACCCTTTTCCCATTGCATGTCGCCAGTCAGGTAGCGATTTTCCCAATAGTCGCGTGACATGGCAATCAGGCGGCAATCACGCCGTCCACCAGTTCGATGACACGAGGCGCTGCGGCGGCGACTTTCGCGTCATGCGTGGCAACGACCAGCGTCATCTGCTTTTCGGCGCGCAGCGACTGGAGCAACTCCATGATCTCACCGCCAGTTTTGGAATCGAGATTGCCGGTCGGTTCGTCGGCCAACAGCAGCACTGGCTCGTTGATGAGCGCGCGGGCAATGGTAACGCGCTGCTGTTCACCACCGGAAAGCTCGGATGGCTTGTGATCAAGCCGGTCTTTAAGCCCAACCCGGGCGAGCAGCGCCGTCGCGCGTTCTGTGGCATTGCCGGCGGAAATCCGGGCAAGCCGCGCTGGCAGACAGACATTTTCCAACGCAGTCAGCTCCGGCAGCAAATGATACGCCTGAAACACAAAACCGACCCGGCGGTTACGGAAGCGCGTCAGCTCCTTTTCTGAAAACCGCGAGACATTTTGACCGGCAAAATAAATTTCACCGGCGTTTGGCGTGTCGAGCCCACCGATAAGATGCAGCAACGTGCTTTTACCCGTGCCGGAGGCACCACGCAGAGCCACAAAATCGCCGCAAACGATTTCCACATTCACACCACGCAGGACTTCCAGCAAGCGTTCGCCGATGACATAGGTCTTTTTCAGCCCGTGTGCGGACAACAATATCTCATTCATAACGCAACGCCTCCACGGGTTTCAGACTGCCGGCACGAATGGCAGGCAGTAGGCCGCCGAGAATGCAAATCACAAACGAGCTAACGCAGATAATCGCCACGTCGCTCGGCGTAATGAGCGCGGGCAATTCGCCGAAGCCATAGACAGAAGCCGGAAACAATTCCCAGCCGGTCGCGCGGCGCATGAAGTGGAGGAACTCATTACGATACGTCACCGCAAGCATGCCCAGACCGTAACCGGTAGCGACGCCGATGACACCGATGATGGCGCTTTGGCCCAGAAATATTCCAGAGATTTGTAGCCGTGTCGCACCCAGTGCCTTGAGCATGCCGATTTCTCGCGTCTTCTGGATGACAAAGGTGATCTGCGCACTCAAGATGCAAAGCGCAGCAACGAGCACGATGAAAAACAGCAGATAGAACATGACGTTTTTCTCAACGATGAGCGCGTTGAGGATGCCGGAACTTTGTTCCATCCAGGTTGTCACAAAATAACCGTCGCCAAGTTTGCCGGCAATTTCGCGTTTGGCGGCACTGGCCTGATACGGATCCTTCAGCACCACGAACAGGCCATGAACAGAATCGTTCAGGTCATATAAATCCTGAGCGTTATCGAGCGAAGTCACAATGACACGGGCGTTGTATTCGTAATAGCCCGCGTCGAAGATGCCGCGCACCTCGTAATCATCCGGCAAAATCGCCTCGTCCTGCTTGGCATCGTGTGCAGCCTTCATCTTCTTGATTTCGCGGGCCGAATAAATCGAAAGGTGGTCGCCAATTTCCAAATGGAGATTGTTCGCAAAATCCACCCCCACGAGCAGGCCTCGTCCACTCAGATCATATTTTCCGGCGATGATTTCCTTCGGAAGATTGCTGACCTTTCCTTCGGTAGCCGGGTCGATGCCCCGCAGCATCGGTGCGTCCTGCAGCGCTGGACGGTTCGTGTCCCCTGCGGTTTCAACGAGCACAGGGCCAAACACAAACGGCGAAACACCCTTCACCGCCGGGTTGCGCGCAACCGCGCTGGCGACGGCAGAGTAGTTTTTCATCGTGCTGCCGCCGGATGAGACCGTGAGATGTGCATTGAAACCAAGAATCTTATCCCGCAAATCGTGGTCGAAACCACTCATCACGCTGATGACGATGATGAGAACCGCAACGCCGAGTGCAACGCCGAGCACGGAAATCAGAGTGATGACGGAAACAAAAGTCCGTTTGGGCCGCAGATAACGCAGCGCGAGAAAAAGTTCAAACGGCAGTCGAGACATCGTCAAAGGCTAGAGACGCGAGGCGGCGGTGTCAATTTTTGGCGGTGATTTCAGACGCGCGACAATAGCGGGAAAGCAAGCAATTCAACCGGATTGCCGGTCTTTCTGACTAGACATTTTGTCCTGCTCGGATAGACTATTCTTGGAATAGGAGACGAATCTCTTCGCAGCCCAAACCAATGGCTGCATCTGGCTTTCAAGCCATAAAACACAATAAAACTATGAAAACAATCAACTCAATTAAATCTAAATCCAGCAAATCAGCCGCGCCCAAGTCCAAACGCGCAACCACTCCCAAACCCGCACCCGAGATTGAGGTTACAACAGAACAAATCGCCCAACGTGCCCACCTCATCTGGGAACAACAGGGGCGTCCTTCCGGTCGCGCATTGGAAAACTGGCTGGAAGCTGAAAAGCAGCTCAAGTCGCTTGCGCAATAATCTTCGCCTCAAAGCAAAACGGCGTGGAGAAAAACTCCACGCCGTTCGTTTTTTAGCTAAAAACTATTTTTTGTGGCGTCGCTTCACGTTGAGCTGGGCGGTTGCATGCACCAACGCGGCGTGAACAGTGGCAGCCTCTTCGTCCGTCAGCTTCTGCGCCAACCGGGCCTCGGCTGTCCGCTGCGCATCCGCCGCGCGAGCCTCGTCAATCTCGTCGGCCTTGATGGCCATGTCGGTGAGCACGGAAACCTTTTCCCCCGTGATCTGCACAAAACCTTCGCCCACGGCGAGGTAGATATTTTGGCCGTTCTGGCGCGCCGTGATTTCGCCGGCGGCAAGCTGCGTCATCACCGGCATGTGCTGCGGATAGATGCCCATCTCGCCTTCCACGCCGGTGAGCGTCACCATCTCCACGTTGGCGGAAAACACCTTGGCCTCCGGCGTGACGATCTCGAGTTTGAGGGTGGCAGCCATTTATTCTTTGATCTCGTCAATGCCGCCCTTCATGTAGAAGTTCTGCTCGGGCACGTCGTCGTGTTTGCCTTCGAGGATTTCCTTGAACGCGCGCACGGTTTCCGCGACGGGAACCTGCTTGCCTTCGCGGCCGGTGAAGACCTGCGCGACGGTGAACGGCTGGCTCAGGAAACGCTGAATTTTGCGCGCGCGGAAGACGGTGGTCTTGTCCTCGGGCGAAAGTTCGTCCATGCCCAAGATCGCGATGATGTCCTGCAAATCTTTGTAGCGCTGCAAAACTTTTTGCACGCCGCGGGCGGTGTCGTAATGTTCCTGACCGACAAATTCCGGCGCGAGTGCACGGGAACTGGAAGCCAGCGGATCCACGGCGGGGAAAATGCCGAGTTCCGCGATGGAACGTTCGAGCACGATGGTCGCGTCCAAGTGCGCGAACGTCGTGGCCGGCGCGGGGTCGGTCAAGTCGTCGGCGGGCACGTAAACGGCCTGGAAGCTCGTGATGGAACCTTTCTTGGTCGAGGTGATGCGTTCTTGCAAGTCGCCCATTTCGGCGGCGAGCGTCGGCTGATAACCGACCGCTGACGGCGTGCGGCCGAGGAGCGCGGACACTTCGGAACCGGCCTGCGAGAAACGGAAAATGTTGTCCACGAACAGGAGCACGTCCTGATTTTTTTCGTCACGG
>Ga0007855_1000183_pt1 | contig 23828 bp, 22 predicted proteins | sample CryBogCBH01Aug08_FD_71230 | JGI IMG/M metagenome (GOLD analysis project Ga0007855, IMG submission 71230) | Freshwater microbial communities from Crystal Bog, Wisconsin, USA - CBH01Aug08 | ecosystem: Environmental > Aquatic > Freshwater > Lake | place: Crystal Bog, Wisconsin, USA | collected...
GCCTTGCCGCCACTTACTGGAGCGGTCAAGAGGTTCATGGCTGGTGAGCCAATGAAGCCTGCAACGAATGCATTAACTGGTGTGTCATAAAGGTTACGTGGTGTATCAACTTGTTGTAGCAAGCCATCCTTCAGAACTGCAACGCGATCACCCATGGTCATAGCTTCAACCTGATCGTGTGTTACATAAACAGTTGTGATTCCCAAGCGGCGTTGTAGCGCTGCGATCTGGGTACGAGTTGCTACGCGCAACTTTGCATCCAAGTTTGAGAGAGGCTCATCCATCAAGAACACTTGTGGTTCACGAACAATTGCGCGACCCATTGCAACACGCTGGCGTTGTCCACCAGAGAGAGCCTTTGGCTTGCGATCTAGGTATGGCTCAAGGTCAAGAAGCTTTGCTGCTTCAAGAACGCGCTTATCGCGCTCTTCCTTTGCAACGCCAGCAATCTTGAGTGCGAAACCCATGTTCTCTGCTACTGACATGTGTGGGTAGAGAGCGTAAGACTGGAAAACCATCGCGATATCGCGATCTTTTGGAGCTACATCTGTTACATCGCGATCACCGATACGGATCGAACCATTGTCGACCTCTTCAAGACCGGCGAGCATGCGAAGAGATGTTGACTTACCGCAACCGGAAGGACCGACGAGAACTAGAAACTCTCCGTCGTTCACTGTGAGGTTGAGTTTGTCTACAGCTGGCTTAGTTGTGCCAGGGTAAATACGTGAAGCGTTTTCAAATACGACTGATGCCATGAGTTATTCACTCCTTCTCCGGGCAGGTACGTGCCCGACGATCCGTTGGATGAAGGTAAAGCACTAGGAGGCGGAAGCCTTCTGGTGGGTAAAGATTAGCCACTCTCGCCCAGAGAGCCAACCTTTTCTGGCCCTTTAAAGGTGCTTTTCGCATCACGCTACCCTTAGGTCTATGGATCCCAACCCCCAGGTAGGCAGCTTCGGTCAGTTCACAGCCGACCTTCTGCTCGTTCTCCTTTTCATTGTGGTTGCGGGCATATTTGTGGCGGCTGAGATCGCCCTTATCTCTCTCCGTGAGTCTCAACTTCGTCAGATGGAGGCTGCTGGGGCTAAGCCAAAGCGCACCGCCCGATTGGCAAAGCTGACCAAGAATCCCAACAGATTTCTAGCCGCGGCACAGGTCGGTGTGACCTTCTGTGGTTTCCTATCCGCGGCCTTGGGCTCTGAGCGAATTGGTACCACCTTCGTTATCCCAATCTTGGAACGTTGGGGACTCTCGCACGGGTTGAGCACCTTTATCTCAGTTCTCTTTGTGACCATCATGATCGCCTATGTCTCATTGGTGATTGGCGAATTAGTTCCAAAGCGCCTTGCGCTCTATCGCACAGAGCAGATTGCGCTCGCAGCCGCGCCAAGTATCGATCGCATCGCAAATATCTTCCGTCCTATTATTTGGATTCTCTCTAAGTCCACAGATTTCATCGTAAAGCTCTTTGGTCTTAAGGCTCAGGAAGTTCGCGCAGAAATTTCAGAGGCAGAACTCGTTGATTTAGTAACAGGCCATGCAGCTTTATCTGATGAAGAGCGTGACATTGTTGAAGATGTTTTTAACGCTGGAGATTTGGTGCTACACGAGATCATGGTTCCAAGAACTGAAGTAGATTTTCTTGATGTCGGACTAACTCTTGCTGAAGCTAAGGCAACCGCGGTTCGCACCGCGCACTCCCGCTATCCTGTAACCCGCGGATCCAGCGATGAGGTTATCGGATTTTTACATGTGCGCGATCTATTGAATCTTCGCGAAGAAGATTTAGGCAAAACTCTGCTCGACATTATGCGACCAGTAATTTTCTTGCCTGGCACAAAGGGAGTTCTGCCGGCGCTCACAGAGATGCGGGTGAAGAGATCACATCTAGCCATTGTCTTAGATGAATATGGCGGCACCGATGGCATCGTCACACTCGAAGATATAGTCGAGTGCTTTATCGGAGATATTGAAGATGAGTACGACGAGCCGGAGAGTGAAGTAACCGCTCAACCGCGCACGGGTGATTATGAGGTAGATGCCTTGATCTCATTGGAAGATCTCAAGGAGCAGACCGGTATTGAACTGCCCGAGGGACCATATGAAACCGCTGGTGGATTTATTATGCATTCACTCGGTCGTCTCCCAGAGGAGCACGATGTCGTTGCTCTTCCTGGCCTGCGAATCACTGTGCTAACCCTGGAGGGCAAGCGAGCGGGGCAACTATTGATCACCAGGACCACCGCCTAATAGGTAGTATTCCCACATGTCACAGCCCCGCGTCTTATCTGGAATCCAGCCTACAAATGGCTCCTTTCAACTTGGAAACTATCTAGGAGCTGTTAAGCAATGGGTGGATCTACAAGAGAGCCACGATGCTTTCTACTGTGTCGTTGATCTTCACGCTCTCACCTCATCTCCAGATCCCAAAGAGTTGCGACAGAACACGCTCACCTCTATCGCCCAGCTCTTAGCTCTAGGAGTCGATCCAGCCCACTGCACTCTCTTTGTTCAATCTCATGTGCCACAACACAATCAATTAGGTTGGATCATGGAGTGCCTCACTGGATTCGGTGAGGCGAGTCGAATGACTCAATTTAAAGATAAGTCGCAGAAGGTTGGAAATGACCGTATCGGCGTAGGTGTATTCACCTATCCCATGTTGATGGCTGCAGATATCTTGCTCTATCAAGCAGATCAAGTCCCTGTTGGTGAAGATCAGCGCCAGCACATCGAACTCACAAGAGATCTAGCTACACGTTTTAATAGTCAATACGGAAAGACATTCCGCATCCCAGAGGGCTACATCATGAAGGAGGGGGCAAAGATCTATGATCTTCAAGAGCCAACTTCTAAGATGAGTAAGTCCGCTGATTCACTTAATGGACTTATTGAAATCTTGGATACTCCTGAGGCAAATACCAAGAAAATTAAGAGTGCGGTAACTGATACCGGTCGAGAAGTTAAATTCGATCCCGCAGAAAAACCTGGAATATCTAACTTGCTGACTATTTACTCCACGCTGAGTGGTCGTTCTGTTGCAGAAATCGAAACCGAGTTTGCAGGTAAGGGATATGGCGATTTTAAAGGCGCGGTAGCCGAAGTTGTTGTCGAATACCTTCGCCCGGTGCGCACCCGAACCCTGGAACTCTTGGATGATCAAGCTCATCTCGCTTCAATCCTCAAAGTAGGAGCCGAGAAGGCAGAGGCGGTTGCTGCAAAAACTATTAACGATGTATATGAACGGATTGGCTTAGTTGCGCGCGGGTAAAGTCGTTGCCTTTGTCGCGGCGAGCACACTTATTCTCGGCGTTACCACATTCCCTGCTCGAGCAGATATATCAATCAAGATTGCGATCGCCTATGACATTGGAGGTCGTGGTGATCACGGAATAAACGACTATGCCGCAAAGGGCGTAGATGCAATTAAGAAGAAGTACGGGTTGACCCCGTTGTCGGTGCGTGAAATGGTTACTAATGGAACCGAGAGTGATCGCGAATCTCGGCTGCAATTTCTTGCGAGTGCAAAATACAATTTAGTAGTTGCTATAGGACCCGCTTATGCTCACGCCGTGGGACTAGTTGCTCTTGCTAATCCCGAGACTCAATTCGCATTGATAAACGATGCCAGCGTGGGAAATCTCAATATCAGTGACATGATCTTTTCTAATACTGACGGGGCATATCTCGCGGGTGTATTAGCCGGGGTAGCGACAAAGAGCAAGAAGGTGGGATTTATCGCCCCTACCCTCTACGCACCGTATGTATCTGCATTTCAGCTCGGTGTTAAATCTGTGCAACCCAAGGCCAAGGTCGTAAGTCAACTGATTGATTCCGGCGCGGAGTTTGCAACTCGAACCTTGATCTCTGCGGGAGTAGATATTGTTTTCTCAGAATGGACTTCTGGTGGTGAAGTACAGAACACCGTAGCTTCACTTTCTACCAAGAAGCATCCGCTCTATCTCATTGGAGTTACCCCAGATCAATACTTCCTTCTCGACAAGGTTGGTCAAAAAGTTGTGATTGGCGCGGTATCAAAACATATTGATGTGGCGGTAGCAGATGTAATGAACTCTGCAATTGCAGGTACCAGCATTATTGATGTGCTCAACGGAACCGATGGCATCTTCGGCCATATGTATACAGTTAAAGATGGCGGCGAATCGATGGCTCTGACCGCGCTTGGATCTAGTTATGGAGTCCAGGTCGCTGCAGCGGTTGCAAAACTTAAGAGTGGAAAGATCAAGCTCCCTTAATCTTCAATCACGCACAAGAGTTGACCGCTTGAAACGGTCTGCCCCGCGCCGACACCTAGTTGTGCAATAACTCCAGATTTTTGCGCGAGAAGTGGCTGCTCCATTTTCATCGCCTCTAATACAACGATTAAGTCGCCAACCTCTACGCGATCTCCATTGGCTTTCACAATCTTTACAACGGTTCCTTGCATCGGACTGATGACAGAGTTTCCTGAACTCTTAGCCACGCTATTGCTCTTGATGCGGTGGCGTTTCTCTGCAGGTGCTTGAGAGTGAAGAACCACTTCAAAGCGATGGCCATTAACTTCTGCGACCACTTTCTGTGAAGCCACTTTCGATGCTGCAACGCCGGCCTTAAAGTCAAAAGCTGGGATCTTGTTGTCGAATTCATTTTCAATATAACTGGTGTAAACCTTGAACTCTTCAGTGAAATTTGGATCATTAACGATTGCGCGATGGAACGGAAGAGCGGTCGCTAGTCCGCCAATTTCAAATTCGCGAAGTGCACGCCGGGCGCGCTCAATAGCCTCTTTACGAGTTGAGCCTGTGACGATTAATTTAGCAAGCAAGGAATCAAAGTGTGAACCGATGGTGTGGCCGTGATCAAAACCAGCATCAATGCGTACGCCTGGACCTGAAGGCACTTCCCATTGAGTGATTGTTCCAAGAGATGGCAAGAATCCATTTCCTGGATCTTCACCGTTGATACGAAACTCCAAGCTATGTCCGCGAATAATCGGATCAACTGGGTTGATCGCCTCACCCGAGGCAATGCGTAACTGTTCTCGAACTAGATCTAGTCCAGTTACCTCTTCACTGACAGGGTGCTCTACTTGCAGGCGGGTGTTTACCTCTAAGAATGAGATCGTTCCATCTTTACCAACTAAGAACTCACAGGTTCCTGCTCCTACATAACCGACTTCTCGCATAATTGCTTTGGAGGAGGTGTAGAGCTGCTCAATCTGCGCATCGGTGAGGAACGGTGCAGGAGCTTCTTCTACTAATTTCTGGTGGCGACGTTGCAAAGAACAGTCACGAGTACTTACAACCACTGCATTACCGTGCATATCAACCAAGCACTGTGTCTCCACATGGCGGGGCTTATCAAGATATCGCTCTACAAAGCATTCACCGCGACCGAAGCCAGTGATGGCTTCGCGAACCGCAGAGGCGAAGAGTTCTGGGATTTCCTCCAAAGTGAAAGCGACCTTAAGTCCTCGCCCGCCACCACCGTGAGCCGCTTTAATGGCTACAGGTAATCCATGTTCTTTCGCGAAGGCGATGACTTCATCAGGGGAATCCACTGGATCAGCAGTTCCAGCGACAAGTGGTGCGCCTACCTTCGCTGCGATCTTACGAGCTGAAACCTTGTCACCTAATTCACGAATTGCAGCGGGAGGAGGTCCAACCCAGATAAGTCCGGCCTCGATCACTCGCTCAGCGAATTGGGCGTTCTCAGAGAGGAAGCCATAACCAGGGTGGATGGCATCGGCGCCAGATTCTTTAGCGATGGCCAAAATCTTGCTCTGATCAAGATATGTCTCTGCGGCAGAGAGTCCGTTAAGGGCGTAAGCCTCATCAGCAGTGGCTACATGCAATGAGTTGCGATCTTCATCAGAGTAGATGGCGATTGATTTAACTCCGTGATCGCGACAGGCGCGGGCGACACGAACAGCGATCTCACCACGGTTTGCAATAAGTACGGATGAAATCTTCGTCATTTTGAAACTCCTAATTGTGATTCTCCAACTGGAACTACCGCTGACCACTCCAACCCTAAGTTAATCGTGATCTTGCGCAGAGTCGGAAGTGAGAGTCCAATGATCCCGCTGGGATCACCTTCAATATGTGTAATAAATGGCGCAGAATGGCCATCGAGCGTGAATCCACCAGCTACCTGGATTGGCTCGCCAGTGCTTACATAATTTTCAATCTCAGCATCGCTCATGTGAGCAAAGGTCACCTTTGAAGTTGAGATATCAGATACCTCAATCCCTTGATCGGTATCGATCACGCTATGACCTGTGTGAAGATACCCGCTCTTGCCGCTTAGTAAGCGCGCGCGTTCAATGGCCAACTCTGGAGTTCCTGGCTTTCCAAGTGATTCACCTTCAAATTCAAATGTGGAGTCACAGCCGATGATGAGTGAGTTCTTCAGATCAGGATTAGCCATATGAACTGTATGAGCTTTAAGAATCGCTAGAGCAATTACCAACTCAGCAGGTTTGAGTGCGAGCAGCTCTGGGGTTTCCTCATCAACGCCGCTGACCTTAATGATTGGAGAAATCCCAATTGATTCAAGTAAGCGCTTGCGTGATGGAGAGGCTGAAGCTAGAACAATCTCTTTTCTCACGATGCAGTCGTTCCCCACTTACGCGGAAGAGAGTTTGCAATCTTAAGGCGTGCCCAAGAGCTGCGATATTTCTTCGGCGGATTAGCGCTCTTCTCGATCTCATCAATGGCGCGAGTGAGTGCAAGTAACTCTTCTTGAGTAGGAGTTCCGGCGTGAATGGTAAATCCTAATTTGCGAAACTCGCGGGGAAAATCAGCGTTATGTGGCATTAGAGCGGGATATTTCCATGCTTGCGAGTAGGAAGATCTACGCGCTTATTAGCAAGTGCTCGCAGCGCCTTTGTGATCTGGCTACGGGTCTGATGCGGTTCAATCACAGCATCAATAAATCCACGATCTGCTGCGATGTAAGGATTAAGAAGTTGCTCTTCATACTCATTAATAAGTTCTGGAGAGCGCTCTGGGGTCTCCGCAATCTCCTTGCGGTAGAGAATATTTACCGCTCCTTGTGCGCCCATCACTGCAATTTGAGCGGTAGGCCAAGCAAGGTTGATATCAGCACCTAAATGCTTTGAACCCATAACAATGTAAGCCCCACCATATGCCTTACGTGTAATCACAGTAACGAGGGGAATTGAGGCCTCACCATATGCGTAAAGCAATTTCGCTCCACGACGAATGATGCCGTTCCACTCTTGTTCGGTGCCGGGCAGAAATCCTGGGACATCGACGAGAGTTACAACTGGGATACCAAATGCATCACAGGTGCGCAGGAAGCGAGCAGCCTTCTCGGATGCATCAATATCGAGTGTTCCTGCAAAGCTTTGCGGTTGGTTAGCGATGATGCCAACAGATCTACCTTCAATCCGTCCAAAGCCAACCAATATATTTGGAGCGAAGAGAGCATGAACTTCTAAGAAGTCCGATTCATCTAAGATCGCTTCAATAATGACTCGCATGTCATATGGCTTATTTGGGTTATCTGGAATGAGTGAATCTAAGGCGCGATCTGAAGGAGCTATTCCATCTGATTCAGTTGGACGCAAGACTGGTGCATCGTCGAGATTATTGCTTGGCAAGAAAGAGAGAAGCGCTTTTACATATTCCAGGGCAGCATCTTCATTTTCAGCGAGATAGTGCGAGTTTCCGGTCTTGGTGTTGTGAGTAGCTGCGCCACCCAACTCTTCCATTGCGACCTCTTCACCGGTAACGGCCTTGATTACATCTGGACCAGTAATAAACATATGGGAAGTTTCGTTTACCATGATGGTGAAATCTGTAATAGCAGGTGAGTAAACCGCTCCGCCGGCACACGGTCCGAGAATCACTGAGATTTGAGGAATCACTCCAGATGAGCGGACATTGCGCTTAAAAATTTCGCCGTATTGGCTAAGAGATGCAACTCCCTCTTGAATGCGCGCGCCACCTGAATCATTGAGTCCAATCATTGGAATACCTGACTTAAGTGCAAAGTCCATTACCTTAACTATCTTCTTACCCATGGTCTCACCGAGTGAGCCACCAAAGATCATAAAATCTTGAGATGAGATTGCAACGGTGCGACCATCGATAGTTGCATAACCTGTGATTACACCATCACCGTATGGATGTGATTTATCCATTCCAAATCTATCTGCATGGTGAGTGCTGAAGGCATCGAACTCAACAAAGGATCCTTCATCAACTAATTTCATAATGCGCTCACGTGCGGTGTACTTGCCTGCAGCATGTCGCTTCTCAATCGCTGCGGGAGTTCCACTCTGCGCAGCTTTTTCTAAGCGCGCCGTTAACTCTTTGATCTTGCCAGCAGTAGTATTTATCGCATCAGTCACACACACACTTTACTAGTGAAGCGGGCATCTGTGATACGTGCATACCTAGATGAATCAGTAATTTCAGCGAATCTACAGAGCAATTACTGGCGGGTACGGGTCATACCTGAGGTGACATCAACTCAAGATCTCTTAAAAAGTGAACTGACGAGTAATGGTGACTGCATCGTTACTGAATTTCAGAGTGCCGGCCGTGGAAGGCTGGATAGAAAATTTGAATCAATTCCCAATGTTGCTCTCCTCTTTTCGTTCTACATCAAGCCTGAAAGAAAAGAGCAATGGGGTTGGGTACCCCTTATTGCCGGAACAGCGGTTGCTAGAACACTTAATAAAGTTTCTGGAACATTTAATTTTAAGAGCAAGTGGCCCAATGATGTGCTTGGCGAGAGCGGAAAAGTTTCAGGCGCTCTCTGCGAACGTTACGGAGATGGGATTATCGTCGGCATTGGCATAAATGTTTCAACGCAGGTCGATGAGCTTCCGGTCGATACCGCTTCCTCTATCTTTATTGAAACAGGCGTAGAACTAGATCGAAACGCTTTGTTGCCAGAAATCCTTCAGGAGTTTCAATCTCTCTTTGAAAGTTGGGAAGCTGGAGTGGATCTTGTACCCACATATCGCGCACTCTCACAAACAATTGGATCTTATGTCAGAGTGATTGCTCCAGATTCATCGACCCGAGAGGGAAATGCCATTGGGGTAGATGCTGAGGGGTGTCTGCTCCTAGATACAGGGGATGTTGTTAGCGTCGGGGATGTAGTTCACCTTCGCTAGACTTTCACGCATGAGTTTTCCTACCGTTGGGGTTATTGGGGCAGGTCAACTCGCTCGCATGATGGTCCCGCCTTCAGTGGATTTAGGTATCTCACTCTCACTCTTTGCAGGTTCGCCTACCGAAAGTGGGGCGCAGGTTGCCCCTCACACTGTAGGTTCTTTGACAGATACCGCCGCAGTCCTTGAATGGGCGAGCAAGTGCGACGTTGTAACTTTTGAACATGAACTCATTTCGCAAGATTTAATCGAAGCGATTGTTGCTAGTGGTGTAAAGGTTTTTCCAACCGCTGCATCCTTTATTTATAGTCAAAATAAATTAGAAATGCGAAGAAAGATGCATGAGCTCGGACTACCTAACCCTGTGTGGCAAGAGTTTGATGGGAGCGATTGCAATCTTTCCTTCCCGCTCATCGCTAAGAGCATCTCAGGTGGTTATGACGGGCGCGGCGTTTTCGTCGTTGATACTCTCGAAGAGTTGAAGGGGCTGCAGCAACAGGTTGGTGCGAACTTACTTATAGAAGAGAAACTCAACTTTGATTACGAGATTGCGGTGATGGTCGCAAGATCACCACACGGTCAGGCCGCTAGCTGGTCGCCAACGCTTACCGTTCAACGAGATGGAATCTGTACGCAGACAGTTACTCCAGTTCCAGATCTCTCACAAGAGCTGGCGGTGGAAGTAGCGCAGATCGCTCTCAAGATTGCCCAAGGAATTGACTTAGTGGGAGTCATGGCAGTTGAAATATTTGTTGTTGGTGAACACCTCATTATTAATGAGCTCGCGCTACGCCCGCACAATTCTGGACATTGGACAATTGAAGGTTCAGTGACAAGTCAGTTTGAACAACACCTCCGTGCAGTGTTGGATTTGCCTCTCGGTGACACATCCCTCACCGCTCCTTATATCGTTATGGGAAATCTCATTGGCATAGAGACGGATAAGAGCTCAGATCTTTATCGTCCCTACCTTCATCTGATGGCGCGTACTCCTTCACTCAAGATTCACCAGTACATGAAAGAGCTTCGCCCTGGTCGCAAGGTTGGCCATGTCACCCTTTTAGGATCTGATCTTCTACACTTAAGGTCTGAAGTAAGCCACGCGATTGATTATTTGAGCGGAGCGATCGATGAGTAAAGATGTCGCCATCGTTATGGGGTCTGATTCTGATTGGCCCACGATGCAAGAGGCTGCCACAGTACTCGATGAATTTGGCATTACCTATGATGTTGATGTTGTAAGCGCGCATCGCACTCCGCACGAAATGTTGGCATTTGCAACAGGTGCAAAAAATGCTGGTTACAAAGTCATCATTGCTGGAGCAGGTGGAGCAGCGCACCTTCCAGGAATGATTGCATCAGCAACAACCCTTCCAGTTATTGGTGTTCCAGTTGCTCTCAAAGTATTAGATGGAATGGATTCATTGCTCTCAATCGTGCAGATGCCTGCTGGTATTCCAGTCGCCACCGTTGGAGTCGGAAACTCTAAAAATGCAGGACTTTTAGCAGCGCGCATTCTGGGAAGTTCTGATTCGACAATCGCAGAGAAGATTGCCGGTGCTATGGAGTCAGCTCGCTTAGCTTCACTTGAAAAGGGAAAGACCCTTAATTCAAAGCGAAATACCCGTACCGGCTTTTAGTTTTCGCTACGCCCCAACGCACGAAACTTCCAACCAGCGGCACGCCACTTTTCACGATCCAGCGCATTTCTGCCATCAATCATGATGGGATTCGCAACGCTGGAAATTAATTGAGCCGGATCTATCTCGCGATAGATCTTCCACTCGGTCAAATGCAGAACCAAATCTGCATCGCTTACGCACTCTTCAATCGTCTCTGCATAGTTGAGTGCAGGAAATCTTTTGGCAGCATTTGCTATCGCCTTTGGATCGTGAACGGTAACGATTGCACCTGCTGCTTGGATCTGCGCAGAAATATCAAGTGCCGGGGAGTCGCGCACATCATCGCTATCTGGTTTAAATGCTGCACCGAGTACAGCAATCTTCTTGCCTCTTAAATCTTCGGAGAGATCTTTACGCACAAGTTCAATCATGCGTGTACGCGCCCGCAGATTGATGGAGTCAATATCTTGTAAGAACTCCAACGCTTGATCAGCACCTAACTCTTTTGATCGTGCAATAAATGCACGCAGATCTTTAGGGAGGCAACCGCCGCCAAAACCAATTCCAGCTTGCAAAAATCTATTACCGATGCGTGGGTCATATCCAATTGCCTTGGCTAGAACAGTGACATCTCCACCCGCTGCTTCACAAATTTCTGCCATGGCATTGATGAATGAAATCTTGGTTGCTAAGAAAGCGTTAGCAGAAACCTTGACCAGCTCTGCAGTGGGAAGATCAGCCACAACCCAAGGAATATTTTCAGAGAGATTCTTTGCGTAAACCTGACGCAGGATTTCTTCGGCACGGGAATTTGTTACGCCGACCACCAATCGATTAGGTGAGAGGGTGTCTTCGACTGCGAAGCCTTCGCGCAGGAACTCAGGATTCCAAGCCAGATCTACATCTGGATTGATCGCAAGCAATTCTTCGCGCATCGTGGCCGCAGTACCGACTGGAACTGTGGACTTACCGACAACTAAAGAGCCAGCTTTGATGATCGGAGCTATTGAGCGCAATGAAGAGAAAACATAAGAAAGGTCCGCAGCTAGTCCATCAGCAACTTGAGGGGTACCTACGCAGATAAAGTGCACATCGCAATCTGCAATGGAGCTCAAATCTGAGGAAAAGGTGAGACGACCGGTGGCAAGTTCGCTTTGCAATAGTTCTTGGAGCCCAGGTTCATAGAAAGGAATCGTTCCTGAGGCTAAGCTAGCAATCTTCGCGGGATCGACATCGACGCCCACCACTTCAAAACCAAGATGTGACATGCAAGCGGCATGGGTGGCACCGAGATATCCGGTACCAATCACAGAGATTTTAAGAGTCATTGCGCCGATAGTAACGCTCAGAACGGGTAGCGTGAGGGGTCTATGAGCGGTGTGAATGTAAATTCGAAGCAAACTCAAAGTGGCCCAAGGCCGGGGGTCTCAGTTGTCCTGCCCATCTTGAATGAGGAGCGGTACCTCTTTGATTCGATTACCGCGATTTTGGCGCAGCACTACGAAGGCCCGTTGGAGGTTATTTTGGCCTTGGGCCCTTCCAAAGATCGGACCAATGAGATAGCTGCCCAACTTGCCGCCGCAGATAGCAGAGTCCACTTAGTTGAAAATCCATCGGGTCGAACAGCCGCCGCTCTGAATCTGGCGATTGCGGCCTCTCAATACTCAATCATCTGTCGAATTGATGGCCACGCTGAAATATCGAATACCTATATATCTGACGCCGTTGATGTTATGCAGGAGACCAAGGCGGTCAATGTCGGCGGAATTATGGCGGCATCTGGAATAGGAGCATTTGAACGGGCGGTTGCAACGGCGATGCGCTCACCGCTTGGAGTTGGGGCAGCCCGTTTCCATGTTGGAGGCAAGGCCGGACCAGCAGATACGGTCTATTTGGGAGTATTCAGTAAGCAGGCACTCCTTGCTGTTGGAGGATACGACGAGAGATTTACAAGAGCTCAAGATTGGGAACTTAATTTCCGATTACGACAAGCTGGTGGAGTTATTTGGTTTGATCCCAACTTGGTCGTCACCTATCGACCACGACCTAATTTTCGTGCGCTCTCTAAACAATATTTTGAATATGGTCGCTGGCGCAGAGCAGTTACCCGTAGCCATAAGGGAACAATCAACTTCAGATATTTAGCACCACCTGTAACAGTTCTGATCACGGCGTTATCCATTCTGCTTGGCGCAACTCTCAATCCAGTTCACTTCTTACCGGCAGGCCTCTATCTTCTCGGCAATCTAGTTGGATCATTCATCATCGGGAAAGATTTAAAAGAGAAGATCGCCCTGCCCGCAATTCTTGCAACTATGCATTTTTCTTGGGGGATTGGTTTCATTACTTCACCTAAGAGTTTGATTTAGCAATGAAGAAGTTTCTTCTTGCTGTCTTAATACTTTTGAATCCACAAAGCGCAAGCGCTGCGGTAATTCCACCTCATTTTGTCCTTACCGGATCAGGTTTCGGACATGGTGTTGGAATGAGTCAGATCGGCGCTGAAGGTCAAGCGCTAGAGGGTCAGAGTGCGCAATACATATTGAATTATTGGTTCCCGGGTACTCAAGTTATTTCCGTGCCAGATACTCAACTCATTCGAGTAAACATCGGCCACCAAGTAACATCTGCAACGATTTCATTGGCTGATCCAAACTCAAGAGGAAGCGCTGATCTTTCTGCTAACGCTGACGGTTCACTCAATAATGGTGGATTAGGAGTGGCAACAAGTATTTATAGATTCTCACTTGTCGGAAAAAAGATTGTTGCAACACAGGCAAATAAAGGTTCACCAACACTCACCTTCGCAGGTCAATCGCTCTGGAATATGTATTGGACTGGTACCTCAGCATTTCCAGCGCCGAGTGGTGGACTTACAGGCCCAAAGCCAGAGCCATTTACCGTTATCAAGGTAGCCAGCGCAACAGGCACTATTCAACTGCGCTATGGCCAGATACAACTTAAAGTTGTGGGCAGCAAGATAGAAATTACAGCGACTATGAGCGTTGAACAGTACTTACTCGGTATCAGTGAGATGTCATCAAGTTGGCCAGCTGCCGCTCTTCAGGCACAAGCGATTGCATCACGAACGTATGCGTTAGCTCATCTAGCTCTGCGAACTTCATGCGATTGCAATCTTTACAACACCAAATACGACCAGGCTTATGTTGGATATGCCAAGGAATCTGAGGCGGGTGTGGGTGCTAATTGGGTTGCAGCGGTAGCGGCAACTGAAGTAGATCCTGGTAATGCGCAGGCCATCTATTACCAAGGCAAACCGATCAATGTTTATTTCTTCTCATCTGATGGCGGCCAGACTCAACAGAGCGCTGATGTATGGGGGACTGCATTTCCCTATTTAACAAATGTCCAAGATCCTTGGAGCCTGGATATATTTCTTAACCCGCAATATGCGCATTGGCAGAGAGTCTTGATTCAAAGAGATGTTGCCACTGCTTTCAATCTTCCTGATGTGGTCACACTTGCAATTACTTCTCGCTCGGTCTCAAACAGTGCAACGCAAATCACGGCAACGTCCAGCACTGGAGCGATTGCACAATTGTCCGTTGGAGATTTCAAAACAAAATTGAAACTTCCCTCTTCCTGGTTTGAAATCGCACCTAATACATACTGACCAGGATTCGTAGATTCAACCTACTCTATCCGCTGAGCTACAGCCGCATCTTCAAAAAGTAGATGCTTTCCTTCTACTGTGAATTTTTGAAATCTAGAGCTGTTGGAATCTTTCTTTTGTGGACAGTTCTAATCTACAATTATGTTGTCAGATGGCTGCAAAAAGCTCCTTGGTTGATTTCCAAGGAGCTTTTTCTTTTTCTAATTAGCGAACTTAATTTGCATGCAAGATGGAGTTAAGACCTTCCCAGCCACCCACCTTAGGAACTACTTCAAGATTTCCACTTTGTGAGTTACGACGGAAGATCAAATTATTAGCTCCAGATAGTTCGCGGGCTTTCACAATATTTCCATCTGGCAAAGTGATCTTAGAACCAGCAGTTATGTAGGTTCCTGATTCGATGATGCAGTCATTTCCTAGTGAGATACCAAGTCCTGAGTTCGCTCCTAATAAGCAGCGCTCTCCGATGGAGATAACTTCTTTTCCTCCGCCACTTAATGTGCCCATGATTGACGCGCCACCGCCAACATCACTTCCATTTCCAACGACAACTCCAGCGCTAATACGTCCTTCAACCATGGAGGCACCGAGAGTTCCGGCGTTAAAGTTAACAAAGCCTTCATGCATGATGGTTGTTCCAGGTGCAAGGTATGCGCCAAGACGAACTCGATCCCCATCAGCAATGCGCACGCCTTCAGGAATTACATAGTCGACCATGCGTGGGAACTTATCGACGCCATAGACAGTGATGTGACCATGAGCAGCGCGCAATCTGGCACGGGTGGCTTCAAAGTCAACGAGCGAGCACGGTCCGGCAGAGGTCCAAACAACATTTGTGAGTAGTCCAAAGATGCCATCGAGTGTGAGGCCATGTGGCTTTACTAGGCGGTGGGAGATGAGGTGAAGTCTTAGGTAGGCATCTGCTGCGGATGCAGGAGCCGCATCGAGATCAATCTCTAGGTCAACTGATTGCTTGGTAACCCCGCGGGCTGGGTCGCTGGCCAAGAGGGCACTGCGCTCAACGGGAGTGGTGATCTCATCAAGGCTGACGCTGATAAACCAGCAATCAAGGAGATCCCCATTTGCCGCAATCGTTGCTACTCCGCTGCCATACCCTTTTCTCATGTGGTGAACGCTATCAAATGGAGGTATTGGCATATCTCCGTACTACTTTGTTGCTCGTACTAGTAATCTGCCATCTATGAAGCCGGCGCCGACTCTCGCAGAACTCCTGGCGAGTTTGCCGGAGGAGGAGCGCTTCATTCTCTCCCTGCACTATCTCAAGGCGATGAGCACAGAGGAGATAGCAGATGCCCTCGGGGTGCCTCATAAATCAGTGGCTACCGTTGTTGAAATCGGAAAGAAGCGCCTATTGGCAGCGCTGGATTTCCCACCTTTCCCCTGATGCGAGATACTTCTCCCTAGGTTCTTAAGGTCTTATCTTTTCTTCATGTAAGGGAGTTTCACCATGGCAGCCATGAAACCACGTACTGGCGATGGTCCCATGGAGGTCACCAAGGAGGCTCGTAGCCTGGTGATGCGTATTCCGCTGGAGGGCGGAGGCCGTCTAGTGGTCGAGCTCAATGTCGAAGAGGCCACCAATCTTGGTAATGCCCTTCAGGCAGCGGTAGCACTCGTAAAGAAATAAGGTCTGGGCTATGCAACTGCCTGCACCGATTTTTCGCTCATCTGGATCAACAGATAGCGCCAATCTCAGCAAATTTGATGCGGTAGTAATTCCACTGCTCTCAGCCAGTGATCTCGAAAAGAAGATCCTTGACGATGCTAACAATCTGGATCAATTTGGAAAGAGCGTCTTTTCACAACTCAATCTCTCATTGGAAACAATTCTTGGGCAGTGGCCTGATTACACCGCAAAAGCTGGAGAGATTCTAGAAATTCCTACACCTGCCTTAGGTAAGTTAAGACGCCTTTATATTCTTGGAATTGGTTCTGCTTCGATTGAAGATTCTCGTAAGGCTGGCGCAGCATTGGGGCGCAAAGTTAAAGGGACTGGTTTTTCAATCATCTCTGGTTTTAATGAGGACTATGACGCTGCGCTCGCGCATCTAGTAGCTTTCTCAATTTCTCAGTATGGCTGGAATCTTAAGAGCGATCACTCCAAAGCAGATAAGAGCGCTCGCGCTAAAGGTGCCACCACACTCACTGTTACCGATGAACTCGCTGGTGCGATTGCGCGTGCTGAAATTTTGGCAGACGCTGTCTGGATGACGCGCGATCTGATTCACACTCCATCAAATATCAAGAACCCAGCGTGGCTCGCAACGCAAGCAAAGAATTTTGTGAAGCGTAGTAAATCTTCTGATCTATCTGTTGTGGTCAAGAAGGGTCGCGAATTAGAAAGTTTCGGCGGATTGCGCGCAGTTGGTAATTCCTCTCCCAACTCCTTGCCACATCTCATTGAAATTCGTTATGCACCTGCAGGTAGTTCCAAGTGGCCCCATGTTGTATTGGTTGGCAAGGGAATTACATATGACACCGGCGGCATTTCACTCAAGCGTCCCTATGACCTGATGATCCCTATGAAGAGTGATATGGCTGGCGCAGCTGCAATCTTGTCTGCAACAGTGGCTATGGCAAAGATAAATCCGCGTGTGCGTGTAACCGCATTAATGATGTGTGCCGAGAACATGGTTTCAGGAACTGCTCAACGACCTTCTGATGTCATTACTCAATTCGGTGGCACCACCGTTGAAGTCATAAATACCGATGCAGAAGGACGTTTGGTTCTTGCAGATGGATTGGCTTATGCCGATCTTGAGTTAAAACCCGATTATCTACTCGATATTGCAACGCTCACCGGCGCTGCAACTCTTGGCTTAGGCAAGCAACATGCTGCGATGTACTCTCGCAACGCAACTCTCGCTGCGCACCTGCAGGAAGTTGGTGATCGTATTGGCGAGCGAGTCTGGCCAATGCCGCTGATCGATGATTACACACCTGCGCTGGCAAGCACTGTTGCTGATTTCAATCACGATGCATCAGCAAAGAGTTTTAGCGCTGGCTCAGTAACAGCCGCGCTCTTTCTAGAGCAATTTGTCGGTGAACAGAATTGGGTCCACTTAGATATCGCAGGTCCAGCTCGCTCTGAAGTAGATGCAGGTGAATCAGTAAAGGGTGGAACTGGTTTTGGAACTCGCTTACTAATCGAATGGTTGGCATCACTCTCGTGATTGGCAACCGTGGAGATATGTCAGCCTTCGCTGAGAGTTATGTTCGCGAAGATATCTTTATGCAACAGGCACGGAACAATGCACAAGAATTAGGAACGCTTGATCCAAGTCCCGCTGTAGGTGGGTTACTTCGTTTCGTAGTTGAATCTCTCAAAGCCCGTTCAATTGTTGAAATCGGCACTGGTTCAGGTGTGAGCGGGCTCTGGCTATTTTCTGGAGCCTCTGCTGATGCGGTGCTTACCTCTATTGATACTGAACGAGAGCATGCAGCAAGTGCTCGCGCTATCTTTGAAGAGTCAGGTATTTCAACCCAACGTTTTAGATTGATCACAGGAATTGTTATGGAAGTTGTCGGCAAACTTGCAGATAACAATTACGACCTGGTTGTGATTCGACCTGCAGCAGATCTGATGGACCTTATTCATGAGGCACATCGACTTCTTCGTCCCGGTGGAATGCTCTTTGTAGACCACGCGCTCAGCGGTGGCAAGGTTGCAGATCCCACACAACGAGATTTCGAAAGTATCTCTCGTCGCGATGGCATTCGTTCAGTGAAAGAAGATTCGCGCTGGAGTTCAACTATCTTGCCTCTGGGAAGCGGAGTACTTCTAGCAACAAAGCTTTAACTCACTTATAATGAGTAAATGTCTGATGAAGAACTCCCTGTAGCAACCCCTTCCGACGAATCCCAGCCTGTACAGAGTGATACGACGCAGAGTCCTGCGCCATCAACTCCAGCTGTATCGACTCCTCTAGCTCAGACACCGGTTCAAACACCATGGTGGGTTGCAGATGGTCAATCAACTTCAGCTGCTCTGACTCCCATACTTCCCACCAAGCGAGTTCTCCAAGTTACTTGGTACATGGCTCTTGCGATGTCTCTTATCGCTGGACTTGTAGGAGCGCTCGTAGGAAAAGTTGCTTTTGATAATTCTCCGCATCTAACAACATCTAATAAAGTGATTGAACGTTCTCCAGATTCAATCGCGGGTATCGCTGCAAAGGTTTCTCCATCGGTAGTTGAAATTGATTCAACAACGAGTTCTGGAACAGACACTGGAACTGGATTCTTTATTGAATCAAATGGCTACATCATGACCAACAATCACGTCATTGAAGCCGCGGTTCTTGATAATTCCAAAATCACAGTAAAGCTAGCTAACAATAAGGAGTACACCGCAACGGTAGTTGGCCGCGATACTTCCTATGATTTAGCAATACTTAAAATCGATGTCACCGGAGCTCCAGCCCTAGTACTTGGAAATAGCGATAACGTTCAGGTCGGTGATTCTGTAATTGCAATTGGATCTCCACTGGGCTTGCAGGGAACTGTGACCAGCGGAATTATCTCTGCAAAGAACCGCCCAGTTACAACCAGCTCAGATAACACCGCAGGTGAAAACGCATTTATTGATGCACTTCAAACAGATGCTGCAATCAACCCTGGCAACTCTGGCGGACCACTCGTAGATGCAACTGGCGCTGTCATCGGGGTCAACTCAGCTATTGCTTCGCTTGGAAATAATATTTCTGGTCAACCTGGTTCTATTGGATTGGGATTTGCGATACCTATTAATCAAGCAAAGAAGCAGGCTGACCAGTTGATCAAGACTGGAAAATCTCATTACCCAATCGTTGGAATGTCTCTTGATTCAAATTTTGCAGGCCCAGGAGCGAAGATCGCCAATATTTCTAGTGCAATTCTTCCTGGTGGACCTGCGCAAAAAGCCGGCTTGCAGGCTGGAGACATTATTCTTGCGATCGATGGAGTAGATATTTCCACGGCTAATGATTTAATCGTGGCTATTCGTGCCCATTCAATCGGCGACACCGTGACATTGAAGTACCAAAGAGGAAGTGTGACCAAGTCGGTTCAGCTCACGCTTGTCGCTTCAAAATAGCGCTCGTAGAGTGCTCTTATGACAACCGATCTCACTGCTCAGGTTCATGAAGCTCTAGCTAGGGTAAATGACCCAGAGTTGAGGCGTGCGCTTCCAGAGTTGGGAATGGTGGAATCTGTTCTCGTTGCTGACGGAGTGGCAACTATTGGAATCTTGCTCACGATTAGCGGCTGCCCTATGCGCGAGAAATTGGCGAGCGATATTCACGATGCACTCATCGCAATTCCAGGCATTGACTCTGTTCATATCGACTTTGGAGTTATGTCAGATGAGCAGCGCGAAGCGGTAAAGAAATTGCTACGTGGGGGGCGCGAAAAATTTAATCCATTCGCCCAAGAAGATTCACTTACCCGCGTTATTGGAATTGCCTCTGGTAAAGGTGGCGTCGGAAAATCATCGGTCACTGCAAACCTGGCAGTGGCTGCAGCAGCGCGCGGATTAAGCGTTGGAATTCTTGATGCCGATGTCTATGGGCACTCAATTCCACGGTTGATGGGAATCTTAGATAAGCGACCAACTGCGTTGGATCAGACTTTTATTCCGGTTGAAAACCATGGGGTAAAAGTAGTTTCGATGGAGATGTTCAAACCGAATCGAGAAGATCCCATCGCTTACCGCGGACCATTGCTCCACCGAGTTCTAGAACAACTCATGAGCGATGCATACTGGGGTTCATTAGATTTGCTACTTCTTGATTTGCCACCAGGTACTGGAGATATTGCAATCTCCTTAGGACAATTAATTCCCCGCTCGGAGATTTTGGTAGTAACCACTCCTCAGATTGCTGCAGCTGAAGTTGCTGAGCGCGCTGGGCGTATCGCCTTTCAGATGAAGCAGCGCATTATTGGAGTAGTTGAAAATATGTCTGAAAGTCCTTGTCCACATTGCGGTGAACCTATTGCGCTCTTCGGTAGCGGCGGCGGGCTTGAAACCGCCCATCGCTTAACTGGCCTAGTGAATTATGAGGTCCCACTCCTTGCCAAGATTCCATTTGACAGCCATCTGCGAGATGGAGGGGATCACGGAACGCCTGCCTACCTTGGGGCTCCTGAAAGTGTCATCAAGAATTCATTTGACGAGTTGTTGAACTCCCTCTTAGTTCGTCCTCACTCACTGGTTGGGGTTCCTCTTTCGCTTCACACCTAAGTTATTGCACCCGAATCAGCTTGCCACAGCCCGTAGACTGACGGGGTGAAACGCCCTCCTGTCACCTCAATCAACACCGTGGCTAAACGGTTAGTTGGGCGTTCTGACCTGCTTATTTCTAGGAAGAGCGTTCGAGATTCTCTGGTTTCTTTAGCGGGACTTATTGGTCGCCCAGTTTTAGCTCCAGATGGCCGAGAGATTGGACGCTTAGTTGATGTAGTTGTGAGGCATGGTGAGGAGACCTATCCACCAGTTTCAGGACTCATTGTGAAGGTGGCGAACCACAAATCATTTATCAATGGTGCTCGCATCTCTGAGCTCACCCCGAGTTCAATCACGCTCTCATCTACAAAGATCAACCTTGAACAATATTCACGCCGACCTGGTGAGTCCCTGCTCGATGCGGATGTACTTGATCATCAGATCGTTGATGTTGATGGTCTTCGCGTGGTTCGCACATCTGATCTCTATCTCGCACCATTTAATAAAGAGGTTCGCGTAGTTGGCGTTGATATCTCATTCGTTTCATTCTTGCGCAGGCTTTTTCCAGGTTCGCTATCGCGCCGTCCAACTCCTGACCATGTCATCGACTGGGCTTCAGTTGCTTCACTTACTGATTCAACTGGTGTGGTGCGTACTTCTGGAACTAGATCAGCGCTGAGCCAACTTCGCCCTGCTGACCTTGCAGATCTCATTGAGGATCTAGCTGGTCGTGAACAAGGTGCGCTTATTGAAATGTTGGATCCAGATCTTGCAGCAGATGCATTAGAAGAGATGGAAGATGATGAATTAGAAGGTCTGCTGCGCGGACTCTCTGCTGAGCGCTCCGCTGAATTGTTGGCACGCATGGAACCTGATGAATCCGCTGAAGTCTTGCGTGATCTTGATGATGAACACCGCGAGAGCATCTTGAGCGCAATGGAAACTTCTACTGCAAAACAATTGCGTCAACTTGTTTCATTTGATGAAGAGTTGGCAGGCGGAATCATGACAACCCATATTTTAATAGTAAAAAGCACAGCAACTGTCGCTGATGCCCTCACCTTGCTTGTAGAAAATAGAGAGCGTGAAAGCTCTGATGGCGTTGTAGTGGTTGATGGCAAAGGAAAATTGCTAGATCACATTCAGACCGTGGAATTGATTGCAGCTCCAGCAGATAGCTTGGTATCAGATCTCATGGCTAAACCATTTCCAACGGCTGTATCTATTGATACTCCAATCGATGAGGTCGTTGAGGAGTTTTCAAATAACCGCGGCTCTTCGATCATTGTGATCGATGATAAGAACAAGCCAATTGGTCGTATCTTGGCCGATGACTTGGTGGATGCCCTCTCACAAAATCGGGGCATTTTCTCGCAGGGTGGCACGGCTCGTTCATGACCCAACTCAACATTCCTAGCGGTCGCAAACTTCGTATAGCGGCATTTCTCGCGGTCATGGGTCCTGGCGTCATTGCCGGCCTTTCAGATGATGATCCAGCAGGCATTACGACATATTCACAACTAGGTGCGCAATTTGGTTATCGCATGCTCTGGGTGTTGGTCGTATCTACTTTCGCCCTTATCGTTTTTCAGGATCTTGGCGCACGAATTGGCGTTGTAACCCGCCAGGGACTCATCGGATTAGTTCGCCAAAAATATGGTGCGCGTGCCGGAAGTTTTAGCGCAGTGGCATTGATTCTTGCCAACCTTGGAACCATGACCGCGGAATTCGCTGGAGTGGCTGCTGCAGGTCAACTCTTTGGAATATCTAGATATATCACCGTTCCTCTTACTGGTCTTCTGATCTCTGCACTTGTGCTTCGCGGAACTTTTAAGAAAGCCGAACGCGTCTTCTTTGTACTTTCTGCGGTCTTTATCTCTTACATCATCGCTGGATTCTTAGCGCATCCAAAGTGGGGAAGTGCAATTCACGGCATGGTTGTTCCATCGATGCCTTTTAATCGCGGCGCAATCAATATTGCCACTGCAACGCTCGGAACTACATTGGCACCATGGGGATTGGCATTTATTCAATCGTATGCGGTTGATAAGCGTTTAACTCGCGCCGATCTCAAATTATTGCGTGCAGATGTCTGGGTCGGTTCAGCGCTAACAGGAATCATTGGTTTCTTCGTAATCGTTACCTGCGCAGCCACTCTCAATCATGAGCACATCACAAATATCACCGATGCTTCGCAAGCCGCTCGCGCTTTACAACCGCTCGCTGGAACTCTGGCTAAAGATATTTTTGCAATTGGAATTATCGGAGCAGCCCTCTTAGCAGCCTCAATCCTGCCTCTCTCCACGGCCTACTCAGTAAGTGATCTCACTGGATCTCCAGCTGCGTTGGATGACAAGTTTGAAGAAGCTCCTCTCTTTTATCTGACCTTCGCGGCGATCACAGTAGTCGCGGGTGGATTGATCATGATTCCAGGTGTATCGCTGATCTGGATTCTTATCTCCTCACAGATTCTCAACGCGATACTCCTCTTGCCTTTATTGGCCTACATGTTTGGTATTGCTCGCGATAAGAAGCTCATGGGTGAGTTCTCCGCGGGAAAGCGTTCCCTTACTTTGTACGGTGTAATTATCGCAATCGTGGCTATCTGCGTTCTTGCGCAATTCTGGTTCATCTTTAACTTATGAGCCCTAAGACTCACGAACACACTGCACTACCAAAAGGTCGAGATATCCCCTTTTTAGTTGCAGGAATATTCGGCATAGGTTCATCAGGTCCGCTGATTGCCAAGAGTTCTATGCCAATTTCCACTCTTGTTTTCTGGCGCAATTTAGGCGGGGCATTGATCATGGCTCCCTTTGCCCTTAAATCCGGTGAGCTCACCGATAGAAAAAATCGCAAGCTGGTTCTGGTCTCAGCGCTGGCGGGAGTATTTCTGGCGGCTCACTTCATCGCATTCTTCGCTTCAATGCGTTTCACGACCGTTGCGGCGGGCACTGCATTAGCAGCGCTACAGCCGATATTTGCTGCCCTCTACATGAAGTTTCGTGGAGCAAAAATATCTGGGCAATCACTTGGCGGTATGGTCTTGGCGTTCGCCTCTTTACTTCTTATTACCGGGGTTGACTTCACCGTCTCGACAAGAGCTTTCGTAGGAGATCTTTTTGGCATTCTCTGCGGGTTATTAGCAGCGGCCTACATGATTATTGGTTCGGGTGTACAGAAATCTATTGCCAC
>Ga0007855_1000200_pt1 | contig 22874 bp, 19 predicted proteins | sample CryBogCBH01Aug08_FD_71230 | JGI IMG/M metagenome (GOLD analysis project Ga0007855, IMG submission 71230) | Freshwater microbial communities from Crystal Bog, Wisconsin, USA - CBH01Aug08 | ecosystem: Environmental > Aquatic > Freshwater > Lake | place: Crystal Bog, Wisconsin, USA | collected...
CATGGCGCATTCCTCAAGACTTATCTCGATGCATCGTCTTGTCAGGGCGTCCAGAGCATCCACCTTGGCCCATTGCGCTGCTGCGATATGAACATCTATCTCAGGGCTCATTATTGTAGCTTATCTAAACGTGGTCTGGTTTTTTCCCGGGCGGCACGGTCATAAGCGCCAACAATTTGACGCACGAGTTCGTGACGAACGACATCGGCATCGGAAAATTTAACGCGCCCAATGGTATCAATCTCTGAGAGTAATTCAACAGCCTCAGAAAGACCCGAGGTTTGTCCTGGGGGCAGATCGGTTTGCGAGGGATCCCCGGTGATAATCATGCGCGAACCCTCGCCTAAACGCGTAAGAAACATTTTCATTTGCATGGATGTCGCGTTTTGAGCCTCATCAAGAAGCACGCAGGCGCGCGTTAGTGTGCGGCCACGCATGAAGGCCAGCGGCGCAACTTCAATCATGCCGGTTTGAAGCCCGCGTTCAACCATGCGGGAGTCCATGAAGTCATGGAGCGCGTCAAAGATCGGGCGAAGATAGGGGTCTACCTTCTCCCGCATATCGCCTGGCAGAAAGCCAAGCCGTTCGCCCGCTTCAACGGCCGGGCGTGACAGGATGAGCCGTTCGACGGCGCCTTGCTCCATGAGTTGCACGGCATGCCCGACAGCCAGCCAGGTTTTGCCTGTTCCGGCAGGGCCGACGCCAAACACCAATTCATATCTTTTCATGGCGCGTAAATACTGATCTTGCGCAGCATTGCGCGCCCGCACCAATCCTCTTTTGCGCGTAATAATTTGTTCGAAAGCGCCTCTGGTGGGTTCTGAATTTGGAAACAGGCTGCGTTGACGCGCCGTCTCTTCTATTGCGCCGTCGACGTCGCCAGAGTTTATTTTTTGTCCTTTTGAGATGCGCTCATAAAGAGCCTCGAGCACTCTGCGCCCATGTTCACAAGATTCGCCCTTGCCCTTGAGCGTGACGTGATTGCCGTTTGCAAAGGAGGCCACGCGCAAGCGTCGCTCGATCTTTGCAAGGTTTTGATCATGAAGTCCAAATACGAGGGCTGCGTATTTATTATTCTCAAAAGCGAGGGTGATTTCTGTATCAGGTTCTGGCGCATCTTCGCGTCGGGTGGCGATCGAAGGGTCATATACCATTGTCAGCTCATATCCTCATTGTGGGGGTAAACTAACGCGCCTGTGAGAGAGTTTGGTCCGGTCTGGCGTATGGAGACAGGCGCTATTTTGCCAATAAGATGCACGGGCCCGTCAACAAATACTGCTTGTAAATAAGGTGTTTTACCGCCGATCTGTCCATCATGGCGTCCTGGTTTTTCAAACAGAACATCCACAACGCGATCAATTGTGGCGGTATTAAAAGCCTGGCGCTGTTCTTCAAGCAGAGATTGGAGAATATGCAGTCGCGCGCTTTTTACCTCATCGCTGATTTGATTGTCGCGTTCTGCGCCAGGCGTTCCCGGGCGCGGCGAATATTTGAATGAATAACTTGAGGCAAAATTCACGGCGCGAATTAATGTCAGCGTCGCCTCAAAGTCAGCATCGCTTTCTCCAGGAAAACCAACAATAAAATCTGATGAGAGCGCAATATCGGCTCTTACCGCGCGAAGGCGCGAGATAATGTCTAAATATGTTTGCGCCGTATGCTTTCGGTTCATGGCTTTTAAAATTGCGTCAGAACCAGCCTGAACAGGCAGATGCACATATGGCATGAGTTTTTCAATTGACCCATGGGCCTCGATCAGATCTTGCGACATGTCGACGGGATGGCTTGTTGTATAGCGTATGCGCGCCACGCCTGAGATGTCAGCGATCTTCTCAATCAGCCGCGCCAGGCTCCACTCCTTGCCCTTTGCGCAAAGGCCGCGATAGGCGTTGACGTTTTGGCCAATGAGGGTGATTTCGCTCACGCCAGCATCAACGAGACGTTGCGTTTCAGCAATGATTTCATCGACGCTTCTCGAGACTTCTGCGCCGCGCGTATAGGGGACAACGCAGAATGAACAAAACTTATCGCAGCCCTCTTGCACGGTGACAAAGGCGGATATGCCGCGCTGGCGTATTTGTTCTTTTGTGGGGTGAGCAAGCGACGAGAATTTATCTTCGACGGAGAATTCAGTATCGACGACGCGCTGACCTGCGCGAGCCTGTTTCAAAAGACCAGGCAGTCGATGATAACTTTGTGGGCCAACAACAAGATCCACGGCCCGTTGCCGTCGTAAGACTTCGTTGCCTTCTGCTTGCGCCACGCAGCCCGCGACAATAATTTTTAGATCGCGACCTTCCGCATTGCGGGTGTTTTTTAAAATAGCGAGTTTGCCAAGTTCCGAATAAATTTTATCGGCGGCTTTTTCACGGATATGGCAGGTATTCAACAACACAAGATCGGCGTCATTTTCATCCTGCGCGCCAATATAACCTTCATTTTCCAGCAACTCGGACATGCGCGTTGTATCGTAAACGTTCATCTGACAGCCATAAGACTTCATCAGAACCTTGCCGACTGGCGTCGACGCGGTAGGGGGCGCTTCCTCGGCAGTCACCTCAGCATTCACAATCGGCTTATTAATGTCAGGGGCTCCTGGACGTATTGGGGTTTGCGACTCGCGATTTAACGTGACGACTGTATAGTATTTTAGCGCATAACGCCGACTCTATTCTTTGTTATTGCGCCTTGTTTCAGATCTCTAAACGCAGATTAATCGCCGCCCGGCGACTGCCGTCAGCGCGTTGGTAATAGTTTTCCCGTCGACCAATCTCCTTAAAGCCGGCGCGGGCGTAGAGTTTTAGCGCCGGAAGATTGTCATCGGCAACTTCAAGAAAGACCAGACGCGCGCCGCGCCGCTCAAGGTTTTCAAGATGTTTTTCCAGTAGCTTACGGCCAAGACCGCTTTCTCGGCGCGTCGGATCAACGGCGAAGGTGAGAATTTCTGCGTCTGGCGGCGTCAGTCGCGACAGGACCATGCCCGCCAATTGGCTTCCTGCGGCGTAAAGCGCGCCGTCTGCAAGAATGGTTGGCTCGGTGAGATAGCTTTCGAAATCGATCTTTGACCAGCCAAAGGCAAATGAAGCGCCGTGAATGCGTTCGCAGCTTTCCGCCCAATCCGCCCCGATTGCTTCCAGGGCGTAGCTTGGCTTGGCGAAAAAACTGGTCAGCATACTCATGCGCCGGGTGTCGCTCTTTGTCAGACTGGTGCTGAATGCACGGACTTCGTATCTGATTTTACAGTATTACGCGACACTGTAACATCTGGCTCCTTCAGATAAAGCGGACGCGCCGGCGCCGATTGTGGAGAGGCCGCCATCCCCAGACGCGCGACGTAAACAATATCAGGCGCCTCTTGAGCACTGATGAGCTGGACTGGGATGGAGCGTAACCGCGCCTCATTGGCAAGCGCTTGCGCTCCTGAGCCAATGAGACGCAAGGGTCCAGATCCAAGGGCGCGCAAGGCTTCATGAGCGCCATCACGCCGTGGCGTTAAAATTGGCCGCCCGTCGGAGCCAAAGGCTGCGAGATAGACTTTGTCATGACGCGCGTCGATGGCGGCGGCTATAACGCCGTCGGTCTCATCCATGATGAGGGGAGCCGCAAGGGCTGAGAGGGTTGAGACGCCCACAATGTCGCATTTACAGGCAAGAGCGACGCCTTGGGCGGCGGCGATGCCGATGCGAATGCCGGTGAAAGAGCCAGGCCCAACCGTCACAGCGACGCGGTCAAGAGAGCGAAAGCCGCCCTCAATCTTTTCCATGACCCTTTTGATGAGCGGCAGCAAGGCCTCAGCATGACCGCGCGCCATTGGCTGCGTTTCAACGGCGAGAGGTTCTGCATGCGCGTCGTCTAAAACACAAGCGGAAATGGCCGGTAGGGCCGTGTCAATTGCAAGGATTCTCATGAGTCGAGATTATGATTGTTTTTCCCTAGCGATCAACACAGCTCCTTGACCAAGGGCGCGCGTTAGACTTTCTCCACCGCCTTAATGTCAGGAAGAAAATGACGCAGGAGATTCTCTATGCCGTTCCGCAATGTCGCCGTTGAGGATGGGCAGCCAGAACAAGCGCCTTTCATGCTGAGGTAAACAACGCCGTCTCTAAAACCGCGAAACACAATATCGCCGCCGTCATTGGCGACGGCTGGCCTCACGCGCGTTTCAATCAGCTCTTTGATCGTATCAACAATTTGCTGGTCATTTGCGTCATAAAACTCGCCGTCTTCTTGCGTCTCTTTCGCGGCATCAATGAGAAGCGGCGCGCCGCTTGTGAAATGCTCCATAATCGTGCCAAGCACGGCTGGCTTTAAATGGGCCCAATCAGTTCCATCCTTCGTGACTGAGATGAAATCAGCCCCATACATCACTGTCACGACGCCGCTAATGCCAAGAAGCGCCTGAGCGAGCGGCGCGTTTGCTGCGCCATCAATATCTTTAAATTCCATTGCGCCTTTTTCAATGACGCTTTGGCCTGGCAGAAATTTCATTGTCAAAGGGTTTGGCGTAGATTCCGTCTGTATAAACATTGTCTTTTCCTTCAGCTGTCCGGTTCAAGGCCGGAGCCTAGAGGGGCGTTCTATCACAAAAGCCATCAGGCGCGTAAAGCCTTGATGATGAGGATGCGCCCGCGTGATCGCCACGATGCGCAACAAAACCGCTCATGCTGATTTCTTAAAAAGAGGCCAGGGCGCGCGTAGGTTACAGATGACTTTCTGAGTAATGATTAAAGAGCGCCTTTGGTTAAAGGCTTTTTTTTGACGTCTGTTGCTGCGTGTTAGGTAAGCGTATCGTTAGATTGTTTTTGTCGTGAGATTTTCTTTGGCTCCCGTCGCGGGCCTTCTATAAGTCTGACCACAACTCCCCAGAGGGTGCGGACGTCTTGTTCAGTAAGAGACATGCGATGAAACATATTGCGTAAGTTACGCGCCATCACAGGTTTTTTTGTCAGGGGACGAAAAAATCCGCGCGTGTCGAGTTGCTCTTCAAGAAAATCAAAAAAAGCAAAGGTCATTTCTCGGGAGGCGGGTGTGGCGCGCGCATCAACGTCAAATGGAGCCACATCGCCATGCGCGGCGCGAAACCACTCATAGCCTGTCAATAAAACAGCTTGCGCTAGGTTGAGCGAGGCATAGGCCGGGTTGACGGGGAAAGTGAGGATGGCGTCAGCAAGCGCAACGTCATCATTATCGAGGCCCGTGCGTTCTGGGCCAAACAGGAAACCGTGTCTTTGGCCTAAGGCCTGACATTGCGCCGTTATCGGAAGGGCTTGCGCAGGAAGGTGTACGGCCTTCATTTGACCGCGCCCACGCGCGGTGGCGGCATAGACAAAAGAGAGATCTTCGACAGCTTCGCGGGTCGTTTGATAGACTTTTGCCGTTTCGAGCAGATAATTTGCCCCAGCGGCGGCGGCATAGGCGCCTTTTCTATAGGCGCCTGTTCGCGGCCATCCTTCGCGCGGCGCGACAAGTCTGAGGTCGGACAAACCAAAATTAGCCATGGCTCTGGCGCACATGCCAATGTTTACGGCCAGTTGCGGCCGCACCAGCACGATCGCCGGCCCGCCCGAAATTAATGTTTTACTCCGATCTGTTCCGGCGCCGACCACATAAACCTCTTCTTGACTTCCTTAGGCAGGAACGGGTCTTTCGTAAAGCGGATCAGGGGGCTCACGCGGCCTGGCGCCTGATTTGCGCAGCCATTCGCCGGCGCTATAAGAACCCTGGCGCGTAGGGATCAGAAGTGATGCAAAAAATTAAAGTAGCTAATCCGGTTGTGGAGCTCGACGGCGATGAGATGACCCGCATTATTTGGGCTTTCATCAAGCAGAAATTGATTTGCCCTTATCTTGATGTTGATTTGCTCTATTACGATCTCAGCGTCCAAAATCGGGATGCAACCGGCGATCAAGTCACAATCGACGCCGCCAACGCCATCAATAAGCATGGCGTTGGGGTGAAATGCGCCACCATCACCCCAGACGAAGCAAGAGTTGAGGAATTCAAGCTTCGGCAGATGTGGAAGTCTCCCAATGGCACGATCCGCAATATTTTGGGCGGCGTGATTTTTCGAGAACCGATTATTTGCGCCAACGTCCCGCGCCTTGTTCCTGGCTGGACGCTTCCGATTATCGTTGGCCGACACGCCTATGGCGATCAATATCGCGCAACGGATTTCAAAGTGCCTGGCAAAGGGCGCTTGACCATTAAATTTGAGGGTGAAGACGGCGCCATTATTGAAAAAGAAGTCTTTTCATTTCCAGGCGCAGGCGTTGCGATGGCTATGTATAATCTTGATGAGTCAATTCGAGAATTTGCGCGCGCAACATTCAACTACGGCATTGCGCGCAAATATCCGGTTTATCTTTCAACCAAGAACACCATTCTCAAAGCCTATGACGGTCGCTTCAAAGATTTATTTCAAGAAATTTATGATGCTGAGTTCAAAGCAACATATCTTCAAATGGGCCTGACATATGAGCATCGTCTCATTGACGATATGGTCGCATCGGCGCTGAAGTGGTCAGGCGGCTATATATGGGCGTGTAAAAATTATGACGGAGATGTGCAGTCTGATACTGTTGCGCAGGGCTTTGGATCCTTAGGGTTGATGACAAGCGTGCTCATGACGCCGGATGGCAAAACGGTTGAGGCCGAAGCCGCGCATGGCACCGTCACGCGGCATTATCGCGAGCATCAAAAAGGTCACGAAACATCAACAAATTCTATTGCCTCAATCTTTGCCTGGACGCGTGGTCTTGCGCATCGCGCAAAGCTTGACGACAACCTAGAGCTTGCGCGCTTTGCAACCACGCTAGAGAAAGTCTGCGTCTCCACTGTCGAAGACGGATTTATGACAAAGGATCTTGCGCTTCTCGTTGGTCATCACCAAAAATGGCTGTCGACGACGGGATTTCTTGATAAAATTGACGAGAATTTGCGTAAATCACTGCAATAGCGGCTCTTATCAAAAAAACGTCGCTTGAATTTGAGAGAGGCCCGCGTCTCTGTCCACCGCTTGATGGCGCGAGGTTTCTCATTGTGATTGAAAGTAGCGTTTTACGTCTCTATATAACCGCGCAATAGGCCCATAGGGGGATTCGCGGTTATGGTAATCGAACTTGATGTCTCCTATAAGCCGTCGGATGACGAGCCCTTCATGAATGAGCGACAGAAGGAATATTTTCGTCGCAAGCTTTTGTCATGGAAAGACGACATTCTTCAAGAAAGTCGCGAGACGCTTGTTGCTTTACAGAATGAAAATGAAAACCATCCTGACCTGGCTGATCGCGCTTCATCGGAAACAGACCGTGCGCTTGAATTGCGCGCGCGTGATCGTCAGCGCAAATTAATTTCGAAAATTGACGCTGCTTTGGTGCGCATTGACGATGGTAGTTATGGCTATTGTGAAGAAACAGGCGAGCCTATTTCTCTAATGCGTCTGGATGCGCGTCCAATTGCGACGCTTTCCATAGAGGCGCAAGAACGTCATGAACGGCGCGAGAAAGTCTATCGCGACGACTGAGTTTCTCCCATGGCCTGTTGCCTTGGGTCGCCCGTCGCCGCGCAAATCGGCAGCGGCGGGCTTAGTCGGTTAATCCTTATCTGGCCGGCCAAGTAATCTCGCCATTTCCTCTTCAAGCGACTCGAGCGGATCGAGAGCGGGCGCCTGTGAGTCAGACCCCTTTTGGTCGCTGGCGGGGGCTGGCGGTACGAAGGGTGGCGGCGCTTTGGGAGCGACAGGCGGCGGCGGTGGCGGCGCGCTAGGGCTTTTTGCTTGTGGTGGCGGCGGCGGCGGGGCAGCTGGGCTCATTGGCCGTTTTGGCGCAACCGGCGGCGTCGCATCCGTTTCTGCGTTAGACTCATCCTCTTTTTTTGGCGTGATGATGCGTTGGGTGCGCGACAAAAACGAGGGCATGCCTGGGCGCGGCGCCGGCGGCGTTGGACGGATTGGCGGCAGTTGGCCAAGCGTTGGTCTTGCTGGGGCGCCTGCGCCAAGAGATGATTGAGTCAAAGGCGCGTCAGTATTTGGCGTGCTCAGACTTGCGCCTAGTGGCGGCGTAGACGTTTTGGAGGCAAAAAGATCAGGCGGCAGATTGAGTGGCGCTGGTTGTTTCACGCTGACGACTGGCGGACGTGGAGCCTCTTGAGACGGCGCGTCACTGACAGGGGCTGGTGACGTTGGCGCTGCTGGCCAATTATTGCTGTTGGTTGAGGCTGCGGGTCTGCCGGCAGCCTCAACACGATTAATGGTCGCTTCTACGAGCACGTCATTTGGACCGCCAATCAGGAGCAAATGCTCGGTGTTGTCCCGGCGCACAATGACAAGTTGGCGTTCCTTATCAAGATCGAACACATCGACAACGTCGAGTCTGCGGGGACGATTGCGGGCGCCTGGCGCGCGGATTTTTTTTCCAAAAACCAGTCGGAAAATATAAACGAGCAGGAGCGCTGCCAGGAGAAAAGCGACAAGGGCGCCAAGCAGGGGAAGCAGTTGTGTGAATTTGTCAGCCATGAAAAGCGGGTCTCTCGTTTATTCTCTTCTTCGCTCGCCAATTTATCAGCTTTCCTGGCAAGCGCAGGCAGAAGGTAAATAAATGGTTAACGCCGAAAGAGCCGGCTTTAACGCCTTTAACTATGACAAAATTTGGTCTTTGTGGCGCCGTGGCCGACAGTTGTGCCCTGAAAAGCTTAAATTCCGCGTTTTGTCCCGGGGTTTTTAGCATTAACCTATCCATTAAATCGAATCGCCAACGATTTTGGCACTCGTCGTGGCGTGTCTCCATCAACCTCACAAGGCTTGCAGAATGACCGAGCGGGCAGCGTCCCCCGCCTTCAATCAAAATGAGCGTCGCGGCAGCGCGGTGCTTGTGCTGGCGCTCGCGCTACTCATTCTGGGAGTCGCCGCGATTTATTTTCTGGCGCCGACAGCGCTTGCACCGCGTTTTACGATGTTAGCGCTGGCGCTTTTTGGCGTGGCGGGCATTTTCTTCCTTTTTGCCTATGCAGTCGGCTTAATTCAATTTTCCAATCGCCAAATCAGCGATGATTTAACCGGCCTCATCGTCGAGACATCACAAGAAGGCTTGCTCATCACAAATGCGGAGGCCGATGTTCAATACGCCAATCGCGCCTATCTCAATTTTTGCAATGCGGATGATCTTGCCGGCGTGAAGGGTGTTGATCGTCTTTTTGCGGGTCCTCCCGAGGTGTCTGAGGCAATTTATCGTCTTGCTCAGGCAGCGCGCTCTGGCGTGATGCATGCAGAAGATATTCGCCTGTCGCCCCCCCTGACGGGGAATGGGGCAATGGGCTGGTATCGCATTCGCGTGCGCCCCTTGCCTCAAATCGGCGTCAAATGCGTTTTGTGGACGGTCGCCGATATGACGGCTGACCGGGCGCGTCAGGAAAATGTTTTTCAAGAGCTCCAGCACGCCATCGATTTTCTTGATCATGCGCCAGCTGGATTTTTCTCAGCAGAACCTGGCGGCGATATTTCTTATATGAATAATACGCTGGCTGGCTGGCTTGGTTATGACCTGACGCAGGTTGGTTCGGGCGGCGCGACGCTGTCCTCGATTATCGCTAATGACAGCGCCGCCCTCATTGCAGCTATGCGTGGCGCGCCAGGAGAGGTGATAACACAACAGGTCGATGTTGATTTACGCTGCAAGGATGGGCGCTCTTTGCCCGTTCGGCTATTGCATCAGGTCGCATTTGGACAAAATGGACAGGCGGGATCCTCGCGAACCCTCGTTTTAAATCGCGCGGCTGGAGAACAGCCTGAGGAAAATCTCCGCGCCGCTGAAGTTAAATTTGCGCGTTTCTTTAATTCAACGCCAATGGCGATCGCTTCACTTGATGTTGAAGGACGTTTGCATGGCACGAACGCAGCTTTCGCCAAACTCATGCCACAAGCGCTTTCGCCTGGGCAGAGCAAAGACGCGCAAGTCTGGGCGCTTTTTAATGGCATGAGCGATCGTGATCGCACCATGCTGCGCACCGCGCTTCAAGAAGCATTCGCCGGCAAAAGCGACATCACCCCGATAGACGTCATCTTTGAAGACGCGGTATCGCCGCGCTCGGCGCGTTTCTTTGTCTCGCCAGGTGGTGATGCTGGTAAAATTGGCGCCATGCTGTATGCGCTTGATACAACTGAGCAGCGCAAATTGCAGGAGGAGTTTGCGCAATCTCAAAAAATGAACGCTGTGGGACAGCTTGCTGGCGGCATTGCGCATGACTTTAATAATATGCTGACTGCGATTATTGGCTATTCTGATCTTCTTTTATCCAGTCATCGACCGACGGATCCAGCGTTTAAAGATATTCGCTCAATAAAAGAAACAGCAAACCGCGCAGCTGGGTTGACGCGCCAATTACTTGCTTTTTCACGTCGCCAGACCCTGCGTCCGCAAGTCTTGCAATTGAGCGAGGCCTTATCTGATCTGCAGATTCTTTTGCGTCGCGTTGTTGGTGAAAAGAACGAACTGGATGTGCGTCATGGGCGCGATCTGTGGCTTGTCAAAGCAGATATTACGCAATTTGAGCAGGTCATTATTAATCTTGTCGTTAATGCGCGTGACGCGATGTCGGCGACGGGTGGGCGCGTTCAGATCCGCACGCGTAATATTCAAAAGAGCGATTGTTTGAGTGTAGCTGATGGCGCCTTGCCGCCAGCTGAGTATGTCTTGATTGAAGTTGAGGATAATGGCGGCGGCATTCCCCCTGAGGTGCGGGAAAAAATCTTTGAGCCATTTTTCACCACCAAGGAAGTTGGGAAAGGGACGGGGCTGGGCCTTTCCACGGTGTTTGGCATTGTAAAACAATCTGATGGTTTCATCTTTGTTGAGAGTGAGGTCGGGCGCGGCACGGTCTTTAAGATTTTTCTTCCAAGGCATATTCCGGAAGAAAAGGATATTCAGGTTAAAAGCGATGAGACGGCCAAGACAGCTGCCGATTATACGGGTCAAGGCATTGTATTATTGGTTGAGGATGAAGATACAGTTCGATCTATTGGCGCGCGAGCGCTCAAGTCACGTGGATTTACAGTCCTAGAGGCGACAACGGGTCAGGAAGCGTTAGAAATTGTTGAAGAGAATAATGGTAAGATTGATTTGATCATTTCAGATGTGGTGATGCCGGAAATGGATGGGCCGACCATGTTTGCGGAGTTGAGAAAGCGCGGTGTAAAGGCTAAGGTTGTATTTGTCTCGGGCTACGCAGAAGAAGCGTTTGCGAAAAATCTGCCTGAAGGCGAATTTGGCTTTTTGCCAAAACCATTTTCAATCAAGCAGCTGATAGAAACAGTCAAAACGCATCTTGGATGATCTGCTCGCAGCTCTGCATGTTTTTGATTATAAAACCATCGATGGCAACAGGAATAGGATTATTTTTTTTCATCACGACGTCACTATAAAATTCTAACTCTTCGCCATTCTAAGCGCTTTCGCGCAAATCATGTCTAATCTTAAGGGAGAGTGTGATGCGGCCTTTATTTTATTTGATCATCATAAGCTTCATTTGCGTTCTCAACGCCACATTTGTTGCGGCAGAGGAAGCGCCAGATGTCATTTTTCGTAAATCGACGGACTTCAAGCTTGTGACGCCAAATGATAAACTGGCGACATATGGCATTGATGACCCTTTGATTGACGGTGTTGCTTGTTACTACACGGCGCATGAGAAAGGCGGCGTCGCCGGCATGTTTGGCGTTGCAGAGCAGACTTCAGAAATTTCATTGTCCTGCAATCAGCATGGGCCGATCAAATTTAAGGACAAATTTGGTCAGGGCGACTCTGTCTTCAGCGAACGCCGCTCCTTGCTATTCAAACGCATGCAGATTGTCCGCGGATGCGATGTTAAACGTAATATACTGGTATACATGGTGTATTCAGACCGGCTTATTGACGGTTCGCCAGAAAGCTCAACCTCTACGGTTGTCATAACGCCTTGGGGCGATCAAAATAATGTTGCGCGCTGCGCCGATTTTGTGAAGAACTGAGGCCGCACAAGAGGGTGCAGCTGATCATAAAGATAAAGCGCATGCTTGCCAGATTTAGCTTCTGGCAAGCGTGAAGCGTCCTGTTTCTAATGGTGAGAAGACCGCGCGCCGTTCAAGCGCAGGCCGTTTGTTAGACAGCTCATTCATGCGCGCGCGGCGGCTTTGGAGATGACATGCCCTCTACGCTCAAAATCTACAATACTCTAACGCGCGCCAAAGAGGTTTTTGAGCCGGTCGATCCCTTGCGTGTTCGTTTATATGTCTGTGGGCCAACTGTTTATGATTATGCGCATATTGGCAATGCGCGGCCACTGATCGTTTTTGATTTATTATTTCGTTTGCTGCGCCATGCTTATGGCCCTGATCATGTTGCCTATGTTCGCAACATAACAGACGTCGATGATAAAATTAATGCGCGCGCAGCTCAGCGCGGGATTACAATTCGAGAGCTGACGGAAGAAACTAATCGGGTTTTTCAACAAGACGTCCGCGCGCTTGGATGTCTTGATCCCACAGTGCAGCCGCGGGCGACGGAACATATTGATCAAATGATTGCGATCATTCATCGGCTGATCGCCAATGGCCATGCTTATGCCGACGATGGCCATGTTTTATTTGATGTGACCTCGATGCAATCCTATGGGCGACTGGCGCGTCGCTCGCTTGATGAAATGCTGGCAGGCGCCAGAGTGGATGTGGCGCCTTATAAGCACGGCGATATGGATTTCGTCTTGTGGAAACCCTCGTCGTCAACGGAGCCAGGTTGGGATAGCCCCTGGGGGTTTGGTCGTCCGGGGTGGCACATTGAATGTTCCGCCATGGCGTGGGCGCATCTTGGGGAGGTTTTTGATATTCATGGTGGCGGCATTGATCTTGTATTTCCCCATCATGAAAATGAAATAGCGCAGAGTTGCTGCGCATTTGGTCACCCCGTGATGGCTCATTATTGGATGCATAATGGTTTCTTGCAGGTCGAGGGCGAGAAAATGTCCAAGAGCCTGGGCAATTTCATCACCATTCATGAATTGCTGCATAGGGATGTCTTTGGCGGGCGTAAATGGCAGGGGGCTGTTTTAAGATTGGCGATGTTGCGCACGCATTATCGGCAACCAATAGATTGGACAGTTAAAGCTCTTGAGGATGCGGACAATGTCATGAGTGAGTGGATGCGCGTGACAAGGAATATTGAGGCTTCGCAGATCACCCAAGAGTTTCTTGATGCACTTAATGATGATCTTAACTTTGCCAGAGCTGAGGCGCATCTTCATCAATTGCGGAAATCAGATCCAAACGCTCTTCTTGCTTGCTTAAAGTTTCTTGATCTTGAACAAGAAGTCTGCGACGCCAATGCGCATTCCCTAGAAGAGCGGCTTGCAGAAAAAGGCCTCTCTCGCAATGAAATAGAGACGCTGATCGCAGCGCGCCTAAATGCGCGGGCGCAAAAAAACTGGGCAGAGTCAGACCAAATTCGCGATCAATTGCAAAGGATTGGCGTTATTCTTAAAGATAATAAAGATGGCACGTCGTCATGGGATCTGGGTTAAGATCACACCCCTTTTCTTGTTAAGTCTGGTCTCTTAGGCGCATGTCAGGAGTAAAGTTGATGTTTAAGGAAGATTGGAAAAAGACATTGCCTTTTAAACGGCACTGGTTTGTCTATCTTCTCTTTAAAGTCGCCATACTGGCAATTAGCCTGATCCTTTTATGGCGCTTCATCCAGTCAGGGGCCTTTGTTTAGCCATGGCGCGTCACGCTGTGATTGGATTTCGTCCCTTTCTGCCTGCAGACGCTCAGACTGTCGCTGATCTCTTTTGTGCAAGCATAGAAACCCTTGCATCGGAAGATTATGCTGCAGAGCAGATCGTCGCCTGGCAATCGGCAGCGCGTGACATTCAGGCTCTGACGGTTAGATTGAATGAGGCGCTGACGATTTTGGCGATCGTTCAGGGGCAAATTGTTGGTTTTGTTTCTTTGCGGGATAAGACTAAGCTGGATATGCTTTATGTTCATCCTGACCATGTGCGGGCAGGCGTGGGAGCCTCTCTGTTAGAGGCAATTGAAAAGCTCGCTGCTAATCGCGGCGTTGATAAAATCACGCTCGAGGCGTCAGACAACGCGCTTGGTTTTTTTACCGCACGCAACTATACCCCACAAAGTCGCAAGACGCATGTAATTGATGGTCAATGGCTTGGCTGTACGGCCATGTCAAAAGATCTCACAGGCGTCTATGCTGGGAGCATGCATTGATGATGACCGATCGCCTCACACTCTATGATACAACGCTGCGAGATGGGGCGCAGACGACAGGCGTCGATTTTTCTCTTGAAGATAAGCGGCAGATTGCCGCGATGCTTGATGAGCTTGGCATTGATTATATTGAGGGGGGCTATCCAGGCGCCAATCCGACTGACACGGAGTTTTTCAAACAACGGCCAAAGCTTGCAGCAAAATTTACAGCCTTTGGCATGACGCGCAGAAGCGGGCGATCGATTGATAATGATCCAGGGGTTGCGCTTTTGCTCGATTGCGCCGCTGACGCTGTGACATTTGTAGCAAAAACTTGGGACTATCACGTCCATGTTGCGTTAAAATCCACCCTTGACGATAATTTGTCCGCCATCACGCAATCTGTTTCAGCTGCGCGTGCGCGTGGCAAGGAAGCAATTGTTGATTGCGAGCATTTTTTTGACGGCTTTAAAGCCAATCCAGAATATGCACTTGCCTGCGCCAAGGCTGCTTATGAGGCGGACGCTCGGTGGATTGTGCTTTGTGACACCAATGGCGGCACATTGCCTCATGAGGTGAGCGACATTGTCTTGCAGGTTGTGAAAGTTATTCCTGGTGCGCGCATTGGGGTGCATTGTCATGATGATACGGGGCAGGCTGTTGCGAATTCACTTGCCGCTGTGCGGGCTGGCGCGCGTCAGATACAAGGCGCGCTCAATGGCTTGGGGGAACGCTGCGGCAATGCAAATCTGACTACGCTTATACCCACCTTGCTGCTGAAGCCTGAGTTTTCTTCCCAGTTTGATATTGGCGTCAGTCTTGAACAGCTTAAAAATCTCACGCGCATCAGTCATGCCCTTGATGAGCTGCTCAATCGTGCGCCGGATCGTCATGCGCCATATGTTGGGGCCAGCGCATTCGCCACAAAGGCAGGCATTCATGCGTCAGCCGTGATGACAGATCCAAAAACCTATGAGCATGTTTCGCCAGACAGCATTGGCAATGTTCGTCGCGTTCTGGTGTCTGATCAGTCAGGTCGATCAAATCTTGTATCAGAATTACACCGGCTCGGCGTTGCCTGCGACAAGGATGATCCGCGTCTCGTCCGGCTCCTTGATCTCATCAAAGAAAAAGAGTCTGAAGGCTATGCCTATGAAGGCGCTGACGCATCGCTTTATCTTTTGGCTAAGCAGACTTTGGGCGAGACCCGACATTTCTTTGATATTGAACGCTACAGCGTCTTAGTCGATCGGAAGTTTTCAAAAGACCTTCCGCCCGATGATTTACGCGCTGAAGCAATCGTCAAAGTTAATATTGATGGAAAGAGTCATTTATCTGCAGCTGAAGGCATTGGTCCGGTAAATGCATTGGATTTGGCGTTACGAAAAGACTTTGGCGTTTATCAGTCTTACATAGATGATATTCGACTTGTCGATTACCGCGTTCGCGTTTTTCAGGGCGGAACCGATGCGGTTACTCGGGTGCTTGTTGAATGTGCGGATAAAAGCGGTGCGCATTGGTCCACTGTCGGCGTTTCCGCCAATGTGATTGATGCTTCATTTGAGGCGCTGGTTGATGCCGTCAATTACAAGTTGATGCGGGCGACTGAGACAAAAAAGAGCTGATCTAAAAACGCTTGATCATATCTGCGTCTGTTGTCTTATCCTCATCTATTGCCGCTTTGAGGATCATCGGCAAGATGTCTTCAACTGTTTGGGCGACCTGGTAACGAATCTCATGCGAGGGTCTGATGAAGGCGCTTTCGCGCATATGCGAAATGAGTGCAAGCAGCGGTCCCCAGAAGCCATTAATATCTGCTATAATGAGCGGTTTTCTGTGTTGCCCGAGTTGAATCCAGGTCAGTTGCTCTGCGAGTTCTTCTAAGGTGCCAATGCCGCCAGGAAAGGCGACGAAGGCGTCTGAACGTTCAAACATGATTCTTTTGCGTTCATGCATGTCCTTCACAATAATAAGTTCAGAAATACGTTTTTCGGCGACTTCATATTCATCAAAGAAGTCGGGGATAACCCCCGTCACATGACCGCCCGCTGCAAGGGCGGCATGGGCGGCGGCGCCCATCAAGCCACAGGAAGCGCCCCCATAGACCAGACCAATGCCTGCCGTGGCGATTAAACGGCCAAAGCTTTGCGCCGCGCGCGTGAAGGCCGGGTCATTGCCGCTAGCAGAGCCGCAGTATAGACAAATATTTCTAATCTGGCGCATGACTCGCCTTCTCGTTGAACTTCGGCGCTTGCGCATAAGTCGATATAGAAATGTGATAGAAGATAATAATGCATCGCGCCATATATGCGTGAAGCTCAAGGGATTAAGTGGAACATTAATGCGTAGTTTCAGTCAACGGGGCCAGGGCGGTCCAGATATGTCCGCAACGACGATTTCTGAGGCCTCGCTACTTAAGACTATTATTCGGCTGTGGCCCTATATTTGGCCCAAGGGTAGACGTGATCTGGAAATCCGCGTCCTTATTGTCTTTGTCCTGCTGTTTATCAGTAAGGGCTTTAATGCGCTGACGCCCTACGCCTATAAATGGGCAACAGACGCGCTGTCTGAAAAAGGAGCCGACGCACTGGCGACAGTGGGTCAAAGCGCTGTTTATTTTACCCTCCTAATGGGCGCCATCCGTATCATTGCTGTTATTTTAATGCAGACTCGGGATGGGATTTTTGCAGCTGTTGCGATGCATGCTGTGCGGCGTCTTGCTACAGATCTCTTTGTTCATATGCATGAGCTCTCGCTGCGTTTTCATATTACCAGAAAGACAGGCGGTCTAACGCGCGTTTTAGAGCGCGGACGCAACGCCATTGAAACTTTAGCGCGATTGGTTATGTCGACAGGCGCGCCGACGATTATTGAAATGTTTCTGGTTTTGGCTGTCTTTATTTATCAGTTTGATTGGCGCTATGCAGTTGTTTTAATCGCAACTCTTGCAAGTTATTTTGTCTTTACGACTCTTGCGACCAATCACCGTATCGCCATACGTCGTCAGATGAATGACAGCGATACGGAGGCTAATCAAAAAGCAATTGATAGTCTGCTTAATTACGAAACTGTAAAATATTTTAGCGCGGAAGAACGCGAAGCGCAGCGTTATGACAAATCAATGATACATTATGAGAAAGCGAGTATTCACTCCTATGTTTCGCTCTCTGTTCTCAATGCTGGTCAGACGGTGATATATATCATTGGCGTCACCATAATGATGGTAATGTGCGTCTACGATATTCAGGCTGGGCGCAATAGTATTGGCGATTTTGTTCTCATCAACGCCTTAATGATCCAGCTTTCACAGCCGCTTAATTTTATGGGCACCTTTTATCGCGAGGTCAGGCAGGCGATTATCGATATTGAGACGATGTTTTCTATATTAGGCAAGGCTCCAGAAATTATTGATAAACCTAATGCGCAAGCGTTGATTGTCAGTCATGGAAAAGTTGTTTTCGATAATGTGCATTTTTATTATGAGCCAAACCGACCTATTTTAAACGGCGTCAGTTTTGAGGCAAAGCCTGGTCAAACAATTGCGATTGTTGGTCCTTCAGGCGCCGGTAAATCCACGATCTCACGCTTAATGTTTCGTTTCTATGAGCCCCAAAGCGGCGGCATTTTTATTGATGGCCAAAATATTTTGGATGTGACGCAAATCAGTCTGCGTGCGGCAATTGGCATGGTGCCGCAAGACACAGTGCTGTTTAATGACACAATCGGCTATAATATTCGCTATGGCCGCTGGGACGCGACCTCTGATGAGGTTCGTCATGCCGCGCAGCTTGCGCAAATTGATCAATTTATTGAAAATGTTCCTGGCGGCTATGACGCGCAGGTTGGCGAGCGCGGGTTAAAACTCTCAGGCGGCGAGAAGCAACGTGTTGCTATTGCGCGGACGATTTTAAAGGGTCCGCCAATCCTCATTCTGGATGAAGCGACCTCTGCGCTTGATAGCTACACAGAACATGAGATCCAGGAAGCCTTGCGTCGCGTGGCAAAAGGCAGAACCACGCTTGTCATCGCGCATCGTTTAACAACGGTTGTTGAGGCGGATGAAATTCTATTTCTTGATCAAGGCGTTATAAAAGAACGCGGCACGCATCAAGAGCTACTCTCGAAGGCAGGGCATTATGCGGGTATGTGGAACAAGCAGCGTGAGGCTGCTGAAGCGCGCGCGAAATTGATTGAGGCTGAGCGCGAAGATTCTCTCTAATTGATCATAAGCATTCGATGGTGATTTTATCAGGATTATCTGTTTTTATTGTTTGAATTTTGCCATCAACATAGGCTTGAACGCGCGGGCGTTTGTGCGGCTCATCAATCATCTGATAACCGTTTTTACAAAGCGCTTCGGCCCGACGGATGCAAAGCTGCATTTCCTGTACGCAACTTATTTCATAGCCGTTTCTTCTCTTTGACAGGGTAATGGCTTTGGCGTCAGTGCCTGTCATGTCATTAAAGCCCGGCTGTGTTGCTTCTGGGCAGTCGGAAAGACTTAGTCCAAAGGCAACAATTAATCCGCTCAACGCGCACATGGGCGTCCTCTTACGCTTTCGTTAATACAGATCACGTCAGTTAATCGATGTCTTTTTATCATGACAGTTTTTTGTCTGATCCTCAATTAGACGTCCTCAGGCTTATAGGGCGAGTTGGCGCGCTTATAGGGAATAATGAAGAGTTCACGCAAAACTGGCGCAACAACAAGCAGCATGACAGGTCCAAGCAGCATGCCGCCAACAACGACTGTGGCTAAGGGGCGCTGAACCTGAGAACCAATTGCATGAGAAAATGCAGCAGGCAAAAGTCCAACGCCGGCTGATAAAGCCGTCATCAACATCGGACGCATGCGCTGTTCAGCGCCAAAGAAAACGGCGTCTTTGAATTCTCGTCCCTGAAGCATGAGCTCGCGAATATAAGTAATGTTGAGAATGCCATCCATCACAGCAACGCCAAAAAGAGAGATAAAGCCGATGGCGGCGGAGACGCTGAAATCAAGTCCTGAGAGATAAAGCGCGATAATGCCGCCTGACATGGCGAATGGGATGCCGGCCATGGCGATGAGCGTATCTCTGATAGAGTTAAACAGCCCAAAGAGCAGGGCAATAATCGCAAGTATGGTGATTGGGGTCACAATGGCAAGGCGTTGATTGGCTTTCACCATATTATCAAATTCACCCACCCACATAATCTGATAGCCGCTTGGCAACTCCACTGCTTTTTTAACTTTGTCCTGAGCTTCAGCAATAGTGGAGCCAAGGTCTCTGCCGCGAACATTAAATTTTACAGGCAGATTACGACGACTGGCCTCGCGGTAAATAAAGGAGGCGCCGGTATCAAGCGATATGGTTGCTAGTTCTCGCAAGGGAATAAAACTATTTACCGCGCTATTGGGCGCAAGATAGGCCACCTTGATATTGCTGATATTCTCAATCGTATTGCGATATTCTGGTTGAAGTCTCACGACGACGTCAAATTGACGGTCGCCTTCATAGACCGTGGTAGCGGTGACGCCGGCAAGAGCGGACTGAATAAGCGTTGTGACATCGCCAGTATTGAGGCCATATCGCATCACTTTTTCACGATCAATTTTTACATTAAGATTAGGCTGGCCCAGCGTATGAAGGATCTCCAGATCGGTTACGCCTTCAATATCGGCGATTTGATCGCGTACCTCTTTAGCGATTTTCTCCAATATATTAAAATCCGGACCAACGATTTTAGCGGCGTTGCCGCCATTCACGCCTGAGACGGCGACCTCAATATTGTCTTTAATATATTGTGAGAAACTAAAAATGACGCCGGGCAATTCATCGGCTGTTTCCTTTTGCAATTGCGCCGTGAGCTCATCTTTCGTTATTCCAGACTGCCATTCGTCAAAGGGTTTGAGCGGAGCAAAGATTTGAATATTTGAAAAGGCCTGCGCGTCGCTGCCATTATCGGGTCGGCCTAATTGTGAAATAACAGTCTTGATTTCAGGATGGCGCAGCAATATCTCGCGAATTTTACGTGTTGATTGAACGCCGGCTTCCAAGGATAGAGTAGGCGGCAAGCTTGCCCTGATCCAATAATTTCCCTCCTCCAGAGCTGGCAGAAATTCTGTGCCAAGTCTTGTTGCGCACAATAAGCCAATGGCCAAAAAGGCGCCGCCGACACCCAGAGATTTTGCCTTATTGCTCAGCGACCATTTGAGCATGGGCGTATAGGCTTCTCTCAGCCAGTGCACAAAGATTGTTTCTTTCTCTTCAATTTTTTCTGGCAGAACCAGTGAGGCGAGCACAGGCGTGACGGTAAAGGTCGCAAGCAAGGCGCCAGACAAGGCGTAGGCATAGGTGCGCGCCATGGGACCAAATATTTGTCCCTCAACGCCGGTCATGGTGAAGAGCGGAAGGAATGCCGTCACAGTGATAGCGGCGGTGAATATGACGGAATTATCGACCTGTAAGGCGCTAATATAAATAAGGCGTAGGCGGTCCGTCCAACGTCGTGCTGTTCCCGAGGTGCCCGTCACGGCGCTTGGGTCATCGCCCCAAAAGCCTTCTGCGAGTAATTGCAGCAGACGCATTCTTTTATCGCGATTAGCCTGGAAATTGCGAAAAATATTCTCAACCAGAATAACCGCTGAATCGACGATGATGCCAAAATCAACAGCGCCGACAGATAACAAATTTGCGTCTTCGCCTTGAGCCACAAGAATGATGACGGCAAACATTAGGGCAAAGGGAATATTGGCGCCAACGATAATGGCGCTGCGAAGATCTCCAAGAAAAACCCATTGAATAAAAAAGACAAGAAGACAGCCAAAAACGAGATTATGAATGACTGTATGTGTGGTGATGCCGACCAGCGTTCCTCGATCATAAAAGGGCACAAGCTTGACCCCATCCGGCATGGTGCCGCTCGTATTGAGGTCATTTATTGCCGCTTCAATTTTTGGCAGAATTTCATTTGTGTGCTGCAATCTACCCATAACGATAATTGCTGTTACAACATCGTCGTCATGATCGCGTCCAAGAACGCCAAGTCTTGGCCAGTGACCAACAGTAATTTTTGCAACATTTTTTAAAAGAACCGGAACGCCATTTGTTTGTTTGAGCACCACATTTTCAATGTCATTGACGTGGTAGCCTTTGAGGAGATTGTCTCCTCCGCCATCGTCAATCTGCCCAATACCGCGGATATTGATGGATTGCTGGCCAATTTGTATCTCACGACCGCCAACATTAATATTTGAATTATTTAACGCTGTAATAATGTCTGGAATAGAGACGTTGTAGGTGTCGAGTTTTTGTAAATCAACGTCGACGGAGAACTGCTTGCGCGTGCCGCCCAAGGTATTAATTTGCACCACGCCAGGCACTGTCATTAGTCGACGAGAAACGATCCAATCCTGCACAGTTCGCAGATTTGTCAGACCAAAATCTTTTGGCCCTTGGATCTGATAGCGGTAGACTTCGCCAACAAGCGCAGATTGCTGAATTGTCGGAATAACATTATTTGGCAGGGTAACATTTTGCTGAAGCGCAAGCGCCACCTGCGTGTAAGCGAAATAATAATCCACATTGTAAGAAAATGTTACCTGCACCCATGTTAAGCCGTAAAATGACGTCGATCTGATATTTGTAACCTTTGGCACCGGATAGAGCGCGGTCTCCATGGGAATGGTGTAATATTTTTCCATCTCTTCAGCAGAGAGACCTGGAGATTGAGCCGTTATTTCGATGATAACAGGAGCAGGATTGGGGTAGGCTTCAATATTCAATTTAAAGAAGGCAACGACGCCAACGCCAATAAAGACAAGTACGCCAATGACGACAATAGAGCGTCGTGTTAAGCCAAAATCGAGTAAAGCCTTTAACAAATTTTAATTCCCCATCATGCGGCTAAATTCTTTATTCAACGTCGGCTTATTTTCTTAGTGATAAAATTAAAGACCCGTCTCGTAAGACTTTCTCATTTGCCGCGATGCCAGAAAGGATCTGCACAAAACCATCTTTTGTCGCGCCCGTCGTCACATGACGGCGGATAAAACGTCTTTTATCTTTTGTGGTCCAAACGGACAGAATGCCATTGCCCTCATGATAGATGGCGGATTCTGGAAGGGCGAGAGATTGTTTGGGCCCATCAACCTGGATTGTAACCTCAGCAAACATGCCAGCCCTTAACATATGAGTGGGATCACGGACTTCACATCTTGCCATGAGACGGCGGGTGATCGGGTCTAAAGACTCATTCACAACAGTAATTGTTCCGTAGAAAACAGCGTTTGGAAAAGGCGTAACTTTTGCCTCAACCTTTTGTCCCACTTTAATTAGCGGGGCTTGTTCCTCAATAACATTGGCTACGAGCCACATGGTGGAGGTATCAGCAATGGTATAGGGCGCGGGCAGGGCGCCTGGCTGGACATAGAGCCCAGGCGCGGCGCCTCTCGAGGTAATGACGCCTGTGATGGGGCTTCTGACAATCAGTGAGGGATCTGCTTGTCTTTCTGAAATAATTTTATCGATCTCTTCATTGGTCTTGCCAAAAATGAGAACGTTATTTCTTGCAGACTCAAGTGCGCCTTGAGCCGTTTGTTGATCAGAATAGCTTTGATCCGCCGCCATTTGCGAGATGCCGCCGATTTTCACCAGGGCCTTGGCGCGCG
>Ga0007855_1000208_pt1 | contig 21763 bp, 20 predicted proteins | sample CryBogCBH01Aug08_FD_71230 | JGI IMG/M metagenome (GOLD analysis project Ga0007855, IMG submission 71230) | Freshwater microbial communities from Crystal Bog, Wisconsin, USA - CBH01Aug08 | ecosystem: Environmental > Aquatic > Freshwater > Lake | place: Crystal Bog, Wisconsin, USA | collected...
CTCGCCTCCATCGGCCCGGAAACCAGCAAAGCCATCGTCGCGCTCGGTCTCAAGCCGACGCTCGAAGCGAAGGAACACACGACCGACGGTTTGATTGCTGCGTTGCTCAAAGCTGCGAAATAAAAAAACTGCCGGACGAAATATTTTTCATCCGGCAGTTTCGTTGAATTCTTTTAGCCTCAGCGTTTGTAGTAGCAGAGATAGGCGACATCGCCCGCCGCTTCGACTTCAAACTTCACACCTTTCGGCACGATGAAGAATTGACCCGCGCCGTAGCTCGCCCATTCGCCGCCGGGCAATTTCGCCTTGAGCGTGCCCGCCACGACGTGCATGTGTTCGATGCAATCGGTGCCGAAGCTGTATTTGCCGGGTTCGATCACGCCCACGGTCGCCGGGCCGTCGGTGGTGCCGATGGCGAGACTCTGGACTTTGCCTTCAAAATAGGAATTGTGTTTCATGCGCGCGCTTTAATGCCCTTTTTTCCGGCAACAATCAATTCAAACCGCGCGCCGAATTACGCGCCCAGCAAAAAGGATTTTCTTTCGCCGCGTCTGCGCTCATCATTTCCGCGTGACGCACGCCGCCGCCAAACAACGCCACGCCGAACTGTCCGCCGAAATCCGCCGGCACGACCACGCCTATTACGTCGAGGGCCGTCAGGTCATCTCCGATCGCGAATACGATCTGCTGTTCAAGGAACTTCAGGAACTTGAGAAACAATTTACCGATCTCATCACGCCCGAGTCACCCACCCAGCGCGTCGGCGGTGCGCCGAGTGAAAAGTTCGCCCGCGTCAAACATCTCGTGCCGATGCTCTCGCTCGACAAGGTGCAAGCCAGCGATTCGCCGACGAAAGACGTGGAACCTGACCGCGACCAACGCAATCGCGCCCAAGACGAAAACACGCTGGCCGAACTGCGCGCGTTCGACACGACCATCAAGAAACATCTCGGTCGCGACCAAGTGCAATACATCATCGAACCGAAGGCCGACGGCGTGTCCATCGGCGTTCACTATCGTCACGGCAAGCTCGCGCTCGGCGTCACGCGCGGCGACGGCACGGAAGGTGATGATATCACGACGAATCTTAAAACCGTGCGCGGCATTCCGTTGGAGTTGAATTCGAAAAATCCGCCGGCGCTGCTTGAAGTGCGCGGCGAGGCTTACATTTCCATCAAAGATTTCGACGCGCTCAACGCAAAGTTCGCCGCCGCGGGTGAAAAAAGTTTTCCCAACGCGCGCAACGCCACCGCCGGCACGCTCAAGCAGCTCGACCCCAAGCTCGTCGCGCAACGCCCGATTCGCGCGGTGTTTTACGCTGTCGGCGCGGTGGATGGCATCGAGTTCAAGACGCATTCCGAAATGCTCGAAGCGCTCGCCAAGTTCGGTCTGCCCACGCAAAAACTCTGGTGGGTGTGTGACGGCATCGAGGAAGTGCTGAAGATTTATCGCGACAAAATCGTGGCGCATTACGACGAGGCGAAAGATTTGCGCGCGCAGTTGCCTTACGAGATTGATGGCATCGTGCTCAAAGTGAACACGCTCGCGGACTGGGCAAAAATTCCCGGCCGTAGCCGTTCGCCGGGCTACGCCATCGTCCACAAACCCGTGCCGTGGATCACGCCGGCGGAAACCATTCTCAAAGCCATCACCGTGCAGGTCGGGCGCACCGGTGTGCTCACGCCCGTGGCGGAATTGGAACCGGTCTTCGTGCAAGGCTCCACCGTCGCGCGCGCTACGCTGCATAACGAGGACGAAATCCGCCGCAAAGACATCCGCATCGGCGACACCGTGGTGGTGCGCAAGGCGGGCATGGTTATTCCGGAAATTTTCGAGGTGGTTAAAACCAAACGTCCGACGGGCGCAAAGGAATTTGATTTGTTCCAGCACGTCGGCGGCAAATGTCCCGCGTGCGGCGGCACGATTGCAAAAGAAAAAATGTCCGACGGCGACACGAATGAAGTCGCATGGCGCTGCCAGAATATTGCGGGCTGTCCGGCGCAACTCACGCGGCGCGTCGAGTATTTCGCGCAACGCAAAGCGCTCGACCTCGAATCGCTCGGCGGCATCGTGGCCGAGAAACTTGTCGAACGCGGACTCGTGAAAGAGCCGCTCGATTTGTTCGACCTGAAACTGGAAGTGCTTGGCAAATTGAATCTCGGCACGGACGACGAGCCGCGCACGTTCGGCGAGAAGAACGCCACAAAAATTCTCGACGCGCTCCAACGCGCCAAGACCGCGCCGCTCTCCCGCTGGATTTTCGCGATTGGGATTCCAAATGTTGGCGAAGTCACTGCCATTGACATTGCAAAATTCCACAACGATTTGGAACAAGTCGCAAACTCAAAAATGCTGGAGGGGATCAAATCATTGGGCGATTTATACGCAGCGCTTACAGCAACCTCACCGTTTGCTGATAATTTATCAGAAGAAGAAAAATCCTCTCGGCAGGAACCATTCAAAAGAAAAAAGCAGGAGCTGCTCGATTTAGGAAACCAGCTTGTCAAAACTGGCTGGGTTCAGAAAAGTGGAAACTGGACGAAGCTTGAGGAAAAAGGAAGCAAAGCCGTTCCTAAATTTTTACCTCTTGTTGACTATGTTCCTGCTGAAAATGTTCTCTCTTATTTCAAATCAAAATTGGGCAAAGATTTGTTGCACAAATTACATCAACTGCGAATCCATCCCGTCTCTTCCTTTAAAGCCATAACCAACGGAAAACTGTCTGGCAAAACCTTTGTTCTCACTGGCGCACTTCCGACGTTGTCACGCGATGATGCCTCAGCGCTCATCCGAGATGCCGGCGGCAATGTGACTGGCTCGGTTAGCAAAAATACTAATTACCTTTTGACTGGAGAAAGCGCCGGTTCAAAATTTGATAAAGCCAAAGAGCTTGGCGTGCATATCATTTCCGAAGCAGAGTTCTTGAAAATGATTGGCTCAAGTTCTGCGCCCGCAAAACCAAATCAGAAGGGACAAAACGAACTTTTCTAAAATGGCAAAGCGCGAACAAGTTGAATATGTGTTGAAGCCTTTCAAACCGGCAAGAAAAGCCAAGGCTGTGAATCCTGACCATACAGATCTTTCCTGCTGCGATGAACCGCCCCCGGAAGTTGTCTTCGAAGGCAGGTCGTTTTGTTTAACGGGAGTCTTTGATTTTGCCGACGGCGACCGCAACAAATGCGAGGATGCCATTCGTGCTCGCGGCGGTGTCTGTTGGCAGCATCCTACTCGTGATTTGAATTATCTGGTCATTGGGACTTTTGTCGAAGGTGCTTGGGCACACAAAGGCTATGGCAGGAAAATTGAAATGGCGGTGGAGCTAAAACGCAACCGAGCTAATTGCAAAATTATTTCAGAAGCGCATTTGGCGGCAGCAATTCAAATCATAAATGAGCTTCCAGTCGAACGACGCGTTGTCGTTGGCGGACAGTCGAGGAGTCACCAACTGGCGCAGCTTCAACAAGAGGTGGATGAGTTGAAAAAGACCCAGGCTATTTTAGCGCAAATCCTCAAAAGCGAACTGGAGCCATCTGTCTTTGGAAAATTGTCCGAAAAACTTCTGAAGGCTGGGGTTGTCATTTGAGTCTTCACCAAAACACCGCGCAAGCCACTTTACTTTCGCGGCTTCATGGCGCAATTTGACGGCGCATGATTCGTCCGTTTTTAATTCTTTCTGCAATTCTATTTGCCACGCAAATCGGCGCGCGCGCGGGCGCGGCGGAAACTGCGCCGCTGTCCGCCTCGCTGCTGGATAATGATGTGCTGCGGCTGCGCGTCGCGCATTTGACGGCCAGTTTTGGGCAGGAATTTATCGCCGCGCAGCCGACCAATAAACTGGACGGCATCATTCTCGATCTGCGCGCGGCGGATGGCGATAAAAACGCGGTGGCGGCGGCGAGCGGTTTTTTTGCGGCTAAAAAAATTCCATTGGTCATTCTCGTCAACGGTCAGACGCGCGGCGCGGCGGCAACGCTGGCGACGGATTTGCGCGCGGTGGGCGACGGCATTTTGGTCGGCTCCGCTGATTTTATCGGCGCAACCAAACCGGACATCGCGGTGACGGTTTCGGCTGCGGACGAAAATAATTTTCTCGCAAATCCGTTCTTCATTCCCGCGACACCAAAAAATGTTTCACCGGTTTCGACCAATGAATTCGCGGAGTTTGTGGATCACACGAGCGAAGACGATCTCGTCCGTCAGCGCGTGAAAGATGGTGATGAAGACAGTTCCTCCACGCCGCGCGTCGCGCCCAGTGCGCCGGTCGTCCGCGATCCGGCGCTGGCGCGGGCGCTGGATTTGTTCAAGGCGATGGCGGCATTGCATCCGGCACGCGGATGATTTCGCGGCAGTTTTTCCCTAATCGTAATCCTAATCTTAATCGCAATCACCGGCGGAAACAGATTAAGATTAGGATTATGATTAAGATTACGAACTGACACCTTTCGCATTGACGATTTGCCTCCGAACAATCACCTTTTCCGTCCGCGTTTGGGATGAAAACAATTCTTTTTCTTTGCACCGGCAATGTCTGTCGCAGCCCGATGGCCGAGGGACTTTTCCGTCACGCCGTCAAGGGTCGTGGCGAGTTCCGTATCGTGTCGGCGGGCATCGGCGCGGTGGATGGCGAACCGCCGACGCATCATTCGGTGCAGGCGATGCGCGAGATCGGCATTGATATTTCGCATCAACGCAGCCGCGCGCTCACGTCGGAGCTGATCCGCTCGGCGGATTTGATTTTGGGCATGACGCACAGTCACACGGACACGGTGGCGTTACTGTATCCGAAGGCGGCGGAAAAAACTTTTTTGCTGCGCGAATTTGACGAGACGCTGGAGCCTTACGAAAAGGACATCAGCGATCCGATTGGCAGTCCGTATCATATTTATGTCGAGTGCCGCGACCAGATCGAGCAAGGCATCGTCACGCTTTTGAAATTTATGGAACAACACAACTTCCTGTCGAAAAATCCCAATCAATCTTCTGCTTCCGTCATCAATTTTGCGCTCGGCGCGGATCACGGCGGGCTGGAACTCAAGGAATCGCTCAAGGCTTTTCTGCGCGAACGCGGCCTGACGGTCAGCGATTTTGGCGCGACGACCAAAGATCCGGCGGATGATTATCCCGACTTCGCCAAGCCGGTCGCGCAAGCCGTCGCGGATGGCAAAGCTGAACTTGGTTTGCTCGTTTGCACCAGCGGCGTCGGCATCTGCATCACTGCGAACAAAGTTACCGGCGTCCGCGCGGGCGTGGCCGAGGACGAAGAAACCGCGAGCATGATGCGCCAGCACAATGACGTGAATGTCCTTTGTTTAAGCGGTAAAAAAACTTCCGCCGAACTCGGCAAAAAAATTCTCGCCGCGTTTATCAATGCGAAATTTGAAGGCGGACGCCACGAACGGCGCGTGTTGAAAATGGATGCAAAATTTCCCGCCGCGAATTTGCGCCTCGCGAATGTTGATCCCGAAATCGCCACGGCGATTGATCACGAACGCACGCGCCAGCAGGAAAATATTGAACTGATTGCGTCGGAAAATTTTACCAGTCCGGCTGTAATGGAGGCGCAAGGCTCGGTGCTGACGAATAAATACGCCGAAGGTTATCCGAAAAAACGCTGGTATGGCGGCTGCGAAAATATTGACACGATTGAGCAGCTCGCGATTGACCGCGCGAAAAAACTTTTCGGCGCAGAACACGCGAACGTCCAGCCGCATTCCGGCTCGGGCGCGAACATGGCGGTTTATTTTTCCGTGCTGAAACCAGGCGACAAGATGTTGACGATGGATTTGAGCCACGGCGGCCATTTGACGCACGGCAACAAGGCGAATTTCTCCGGCAAGTTTTTTGAGATCGTTCACTACGGCGTGAACAAGGAAACCGAGCGGATTGATTACGATCAAATCGCGACGATGGCGCGCGAGCACAAGCCGAAGATGATTACCATCGGCGCGAGTGCGTATCCGCGCGTGATTGATTTCAAACGCATGGGCGAAATCGCGCGCGAAGTCGGCGCGTATCTGCTGGCGGACATCGCGCACATCGCGGGTCTCGTCGCGGCGGGTGTGCATCCGAGCCCGATGGAACACGCGGATTTTGTGACGACGACGACGCACAAAACCTTGCGCGGGCCGCGCGGTGGTTTGATTCTGACGCGCGAAAAATACGCGAAGGAAATTGACTCGAACATTTTCCCCGGCATCCAAGGCGGTCCGCTGGAACACGTCATCGCAGCCAAAGCGGTTTGCTTCCACGAAGCGCTGCAACCGAGTTTCAAAACCTATCAGCAACAAATCGTGAAGAACGCCGCGGCGCTCGCGGACGGCATGAAGCGCAATGGTTATCGCCTCGTCAGCGGCGGCACGGACAATCACTTGATGCTCGTGGACGTCGGCGCGAAAGGCATTACCGGCAAAGATTGCCAGATTGCTTTGGACGAAGCCGGCATCACGACCAACAAAAATACGATCCCGTTCGAAACGCGCTCGCCGTTCCAAGCCAGCGGCATCCGTCTCGGCACGCCCGCTTGCACGACGCGCGGCATGAAGGAAACGGAGATGGCGGCCATTGCAGACATGATTTCCGAAGTTTTGATGGACATCAAAAACGTGGACGCCGCGCACAAAGTGCGTGATCGCGTGCGCGAGTTGACGGCAAAATTTCCGCTGCCATATTAAGAGTCATGTTCAGCGTCGGACAAAAAGTTGTTTTAGTGGATGACAAATGGCCGGAAACGGTCAAGCAACTCTATTTGCAATTGCCCGTGCTGGAGACGGTCTATGTCGTCCGCGCCGTGCGTGTGGGAGTGCGCGCGGACGAACTCATCATGGACATGCGCCGCGTGCTGGAATCCTCGCTGCTGCTCGTGGGCCTTTACAATCCGACGAATAATCTTGGCGTGGAAGCCGGATTTGCCGCGAGCCGTTTCCGCGCGCTGGATGAATTAAAAAAATCCGCGGTCGAAGAGCAAGAAGCGGTCGTCTAAACGACAAGCGCAAGTGGCGCGCTATCTTTTGGAGTTTTGGAAAAACATGATGGCGACGATGCAAATCGCCAGCATGATGGTGGAGAACACAACCCAAAGCATAATTTTAGTCTGCTTCTTGCGTTGCCACGGAGCGAGGCGCGGAAATAACACCTTGCCTAAAAAATTCATCGGCATAACGGTTTCTGGTCTGATTAAGGAATAGTTAATCAAAGCATAATCAAACTGCGTGTCCAGCCTGATTATTAACCGGCAGCGGACAACTCAAGCCGCGACCGCTTCGGCCACACCACGTCCGCGCCCGTGGTTCAAGTTGATGAACTGCCGCGTTTCGGGAACGTAGCCGACGATGTTGAACTTGCCGATCGCCTCTTTCTTCGCCACGTCAAACGCCGCGCCGGTGCGCGGAAAATGTTTTCCGTCAGCCGCAATTTTTGTCCAATGATTGTCAACCGTGAGATATTCCAAGCTGTCGGCGTTCTCGATCATTATGTTCACAGAACGCCAACGTAACAGATGGCTGAACATTATCGGCATCATATCTCCGATTATCTTTACTCCCGCGAGACCGAGCGGCGCGCAGCTTTTTTGACGGAATGGTGCGATTTGTCTGCGAGCATTTTATTTTTAGCGCGACGTGAACGTTTCCGCTTTTGTCGACGGATTTTTTCAATCTCCGCATGTTGCGCGGCGACAAAACCATTTTTTTGTTCCTCGATTTTATCGAGCAACAAACGCCGCACGATGAAACGATTCAATCCCTGCTGACGCGTCGCCTGACATTTCACCGACACGCCGGTCGGACGATGAACTAACATCACGCAGGTGGAAACCTTGTTCACATTCTGACCACCATGACCACCGGAGCGCACAAAACTTTCTTCGATGTCCGCCTCGCGCACGCCAAGCGCGGCCATGCGCAACGCGAGCTGATTTTCTTTTTCAATACTGACGGAAAATGCGCCCATAAATAAATCGTGACATCACGCGCGTGCCTGCACTAGCACGCGAAAGGCTCGTCCCAGATGGTCAGGATGTGTGAGCGTCTGGAACTGGCGGACTTGCCTCGCGTCCAAACTTACAAAGGCTTTTTTCACCACGGCTCGCTGCAAAATGTGCGTGAGAAATTGCGACTGCGTGCAATAATTTTCCGTTTTCAGCCCCACTTCCTCGCCGACTTTTTGGATGGCAGAGAAATTGACGTGCGCGGTCAAATCTTGTTCGCCCGGTTGCGCCAGCAAATCGTCCGCGACGCGATGGCGATGATAGGCGCGCAGCGTTCCATTCACGCGCGCGGGTGAAAATTGTTCGTCCGCATTGAATCCGTAATCAATCGCCAGCAATTTGCCTTGCGCCAAAATTGCGGCGGCTTCGCGCCACCATCTTTCTGCAGCGGGTGAAATTTCGACGGTATAATTATCGGGCAACACGTCCAGAAGCGCTGATGGCTGATGGCTGATGGCTGACGGCAGATCTACCAGCGAAATTTTCGTCCAAACAAATTTTTCGCCATCCTGCATGACACCCCACTCGAACCATTTTTTATTTTGCGCATCCCAGCCGAACCGGCGGACGGGAAAGGCGTCTAGCAGTTCGTTGCTGAACAGCACGCCGGTGAGTTTTGAATTTTTAGTTTTTAATTTTAAGTTTTCAAAATCTGTGAACCAGTGGACGTTTGAAAAATCCTTCAATGTTTTCCGCTGCCAATCCTGTCGGCATAAAGACGGTTCGACGATGCAGTAATTGATTTCGGAAAAAAGTTTTGGCCGGTGGGTTTTCAGCCAATTCAAAATGTCCAACGCCAGTTTTCCATCATGCGCGCCTGCTTCGCTAATCCGTAATTCGCAATTTGCGCTCCGCATTTCCTCCAGCCATTCCGCAAATTGAAACGCCAGCAGTTCACCAAACAGGCTCCCGGTGCTGACGCTGGTGATGAAGTCGCCGCCGCGTCCGACATTGTCTTTATTTGTCTCGTAATAGCCGGTTTCGGGACAGTAAAGCGCCAATTCCATGAAGCGCGCAAAGGGAATTGCGCCGCTTTTGAGAATTTCTTCGCGGATGGCGTCAGTCGGCATTTTCATTGCTTGCAGTGCAGCATGGCTTTGGCTAGTGTCGTTTTACGAGAGAGGACTTATGGCTAAAATTGACGCATTTTTCAACCTGATGTTTGAACAGAAGGCTTCCGACCTTCATATGGCTTCGGGTAACCCGCCGATGATGCGTATCCACGGGGAGCTACAACGCGTGGATTATCCGCCGCTCGAAAACGATACGCTCAAGGCGATGCTCTACGAAATCGCGCCGGATTACAAAATTAAACAGTTTGAAGAAACGGGCGATGTGGACTTCGGCTACGAGATTCCAAATATTTCCCGCTTTCGTGTCAATTTCTTCAACCAAAAAAACGGCGTGAGCGCGGTGTTCCGCCAGATTCCCAGCCGCGTGCTGTCGTTTGAAGATTTTGAAAAATTGGAAGCGCCGTTGCCGGCTGTCTTCAAAAAATTTGCGATGCTGCATCGCGGTCTGGTTGTCGTGACTGGGCCAACGGGTTCCGGTAAATCCACAACGCTCGCGGCGGTCGTTGATTACTGTAATCGCAATCGCAAGGATCACATCATCACGCTGGAAGATCCGATTGAATTTGTGCACGAGAGCAAAAACTGCCTCGTGAATCATCGCGAAGTCGGGGTGCACACGAAGTCGTTCGCATCGGGTTTGCGCGGCGCATTGCGCGAGGATCCGGACATCATTCTCGTCGGTGAAATGCGCGATTTGGAAACCATTGAAATGGCCATCACGGCGGCGGCGACGGGTCACTTGGTCTTCGGCACGCTGCACACGCAAAGCGCGGCCAAGACGGTGGATCGTATCATTGACGTTTTCCCGGCGGACCAACAAAACAAGATTCGGCAGACGCTTTCCGAAGCGTTGAAAGGCGTCGTGGCGCAAACCTTGTTCAAGCGTTCGGATAAAAAAGGCCGCGTGGCGGCGTTTGAAGTTTTGGTGTTCAACACTGCGGTGGCGAACCTCGTGCGCGAAGGCAAGACGCATCAGATTCAAGGCATGATTCAAGTCGGCAAGAAATACGGCAACCAGCAGTTGGACGATCACATCATGGAGCACGTCCGCATGAAACGCATCACGCCGGAAGACGCTTACGACAAGGCGCTCGACAAGAAAAAATTTCGCGCGCTGCTCTCGCACCCGCCGGACGACGACGATACGGTTTAATTTTTATGCGCCGCCCGGAGTTCGACCAGATTCTGACAACGATGCTGGCTTCGCAGCCGGAAGTTTCTGATTTGCTGTTCACCGTGGATCGTCCGCCGCAAGTGGAAGCCTACGGTGAATTAAAACCCGTCGTGCTTGACCCGCCAATCGAGAAACTGACGCCGTTCCAAATTGAGACCATCGCGATGAATATCATCGGCGATAATCTCTGGCACATTGAGGATTTGCTGCGTCACGGCTCATGTGACGCGTCTTATTCGCTCTCGGACAAGGCGCGTTTTCGCGTTAACATTTTTTCGCAGCGCGGCAGTTTTTCCATCGTGTGCCGGCAATTAAATGCATCGGTGCCAACGTTGCAACAGCTGAAGTTCCCAGAAATCTTCACGGAAATTCCCAAGGAAAAAACCGGTCTAGTGCTGATTACCGGTGCAACCGGCTCCGGCAAATCCACCACGCTGGCGGCGATTCTCGATGAGATTAATCGCACCAAGCCGGTGCACATCGTCACGCTCGAAGATCCGGTCGAGTATCTGCACAAACATCAGATGGCGACATTCAACCAACGCGAGTTGGGACTGGATTTTGATACTTACGCCAACGGTTTGCGCGCAGCGTTGCGGCAGGCGCCGAAGGTCATTCTCGTCGGCGAAATGCGCGACCGCGACACGGTGAAAATCGCTTTGAGCGCGGCGGAAACCGGCCATTTGGTTTTAAGCACGCTGCACACGATCAACGCTGGCGAGACCATCAATCGTATTCTTGGTATGTTTGAGGCGGATGAACAGGAACAGATTCGCTCGCGGTTGTCTGATTCGCTGCGCTGGATTGCCAGCCAACGACTCGCGCCCAGAATTGGCGGCGGACGTTACGCGTTGATTGAATTGATGGGAACAAATTTGCGCACGCAGGAAACCATCCGTCTCGGCGAAAGCGAAGGCAAAACGTTTTACGAGATCATTGAGGCGAATTATCCCTTTGGCTGGCGCACGTTTGATAATGCCTGTCACGATGCCTACGAAGCCGGCATCATCACCGAGGAAACCGCCCTGCTCTATTGCACCAAACGCAGCGTCGTTTCGCGAGGCATTGATAACATCAAAAAATCGCGTGGCGAAATGAGTGCCAGCGCCAACACGCTCCGCATGAAAAATCTCAAGGGACCCGGCGGCGATGGCACACCCGCACCACCTGTATTGAAAATAAAATGATTGGCACCTTTGATTTTGTCGGCAGTGAAGACAAGCCCGCGTTGATTGCTTTTTCCACGCCGGAATGGCTGGATACCTGCAAGGCTGCGCTGAACGAACTCGGTTACAAAGTTCACACCGCCGCGACCCACAGCGATTTCCTCATTCGCTTCAGTCAGGCGCGTTATCAAGTCGTCATTGTCGAAGAACTGTTTGGCGCGAACACGCCGGACGAAAATCTCACGCTCAAAGCCCTGCAGGAAATGCCCGTCAACCAACGCCGGCACGCGACCGTTTTGCTCGTCGGCGATTCGTTCCAGACGTTCACGCCGATGGAAGCGTTCAAGAACAGCGTCCACGCCGTCATCAACAGCTCCGAACTTTTCCTGATGAAGCAGCTCGTGGAAAAGGCCGTTGCCGACAACGACGTTTTCCTCCACAGCTTCCGCGAAATCCAAAACCGCGTCTTCACCAGCGGCACCCGGTTCTGATTTGTGACCCGCTTGGATCAAGCGCTCGTCGAACGCGCCCTCTGCGACAGCCGCGAACGCGCCAAACGTCTCGTGCTCGCCGGCGCCGTCCGCGTCAACGGTCATCCCGCCAAAAAAGCCAGCGACAGCATCAAGCCCGCTGACGAAATCACCGTGGACACGCCGGAGAAATTTGTTTCGCGCGGCGGCCACAAACTGGAACACGCGCTGGAACATTTTCAACTGAACGTCGCCGACTTGACCGCGTTCGACCTTGGCGCCTCCACCGGCGGTTTCACCGATTGCCTCTTGCAGCGCGGCGCGAAAAAAGTTTTTGCCGTGGACGTCGGTCAAGGCCAGCTCGCCTGGAAACTGCGCAGCGACCCGCGCGTCGTTGTCATGGAAAAAACCAACGCGCGGTTTCTCAAACCGGAAAACTTTCCTACGCCCGCGGATTTGCTCGTCGTGGACTGCTCCTTCATTTCGCTCAAGAAAATTCTGCCGCCCGCCGTGCCGTTGCTCAAAGCGGATGGAAAAATTGTCGCGCTTATCAAACCGCAGTTTGAAGCCGGTAAAGAGGAAGCGGACAAAGGCCGCGGCGTCATCACTGATTCCGCCATCCACGACCGTGTGCTGGCGGAGCTGCAAGAATTTGTATCCGCGCAGGCTGGCCTTTGCTGGCGTGGTGTGGTTGAATCTCCCTTGCTCGGCCCTGCCGGCAACAAAGAGTTTCTGGCGCTCATCGAGAAACACTGATTGAAAAAGTCCGCTGACCATTTCCAACGCATCGGCCTCGTCGGCAACGCGGAAAAATCCGCCTGCGCCGCCAGCGTCCGCGCCGCCGCCCGCCTCATCCAACGCACCGGACGCAAAATTGTCTGCGACGAAATCACCGCGAAACTTGCCAAGTTGAAATGCCCGACGACGCCCAACGCCGCGGCGCTCGCGCACGAAGTGGATTTGATTCTCGTTTTTGGCGGCGACGGCACGATGCTCCACACGGCGCGGCAGATTGCCAGTTCCACCACGCCCATGCTCGGCGTCAACATCGGCAGCCTCGGTTTTCTCACCGCCGTTCCGTCGGACAAACTCGCGGACGCGTTGAAACTGGTTTGGGCCGGCGATTTCAAATTTGAAAGCCGCGCGCTCATCGAAGCCACCGGCGTCTGCCACGGAAAAAAGCTGACCGCGATTGCGCTCAACGACATCGTCGTCACGCGCGGCGCGTTGTCGCGGCTCATCGCGCTCGACGTGACCGTAAATGGCGATCTCGTCACGCGCTATCGCTGCGATGGGTTGATTGTCAGTTCGCCAACCGGCTCGACGGCATATTCGCTTGCGGCTGGCGGCGCGATCGTTTTACCGACCGCAGATGTCTTCGCGCTCACGCCGATTTGTCCGCACGCGCTTTCCAATCGCTCCATTATTTTGCCGCTGTCCGCGACGATTCGCGTGAAAGCCATCAACACCGTGCCCGCGGCGTTTCTCAATGCCGACGGCCAGATTGTCGGCGAACTCGACGCGAACGACGAAATCACCATTCGCCGCAGCCGCCATTCCGTGCGACTCCTACGGCTGGCCAACAGTTCCTTTCTTGAAGCCTTGCGCCGAAAATTACATTGGCGCGGAACATATCTTTAAAACATGGTTCGCTTAAAAGACATTGCCCAAATCGTTGGTGTCTCCGTGATGACCGTCTCGAAAGCCTTGCGCGACGAGCCGGATGTCTCTGCAGGCACTAAAGCTAAAATCAAAAAAATCGCCGCCGACATGGGCTATGTGCCCGATTCCAGCGCGCAAGGTCTCCGCACCAAGACGACCAAACTGTTCGGCCTCGTCATTCCGTCCACGACGAATCCCATTTACGCGCGCATTGTTTTCGCCATTGAGGAACGCGCACACGAACTCGGTTACGACCTGCTGCTCTGCCACACTTACAACAAACCGGAACGCGAAGACTCCTGTCTGCGCCGTCTGCTTTCACGCCGTGTGGATGGACTGTTCATCGTTCCCGTTTATCGCTTCGAAGCTGAAGCGCGAATTTATCAGGAAATTATTGCGCGCAACACGCCCACCGTTTTACTCGGTTCACCCGCACCGTTCTGCAAAACTTTTCCTGCCATCGAAATCGAAGAACTCGTCGCCAGCTACAACGCCACGAAACATCTCATCGGCCTTGGGCACAAAAAAATTGCCTACCTCACCGGACCGCCCGCTGCGCCGTGGGCGCACGAACGTTTTGAGGGTTACCGCCGCGCGCTGCGCGAAGCGAACATCGAGGTGGACGACAAACTGGTTTTTCAATCCGGCAACACCATCGAAGACGGCACAAAAGCCGCGTTGCAGATGCTCAATGAAGGCGTGCAACCCACCGCCATCATGGCCGTGAGCGACCTCGTGGCCATCGGCTGCGCGGACACCTTGATACAGCAAGGCATCAAGATTCCCGGCGACATTTCCATCGTCGGCTTTGGCAATATTTTGACGGCGGAACATTATCGCGTGCCGCTCACCACCGTCAGCCAGCCAAAATACCGGCTCGGCGTCACGGCGGTGGAAACAATGATGAAGCTGATTCGCGGCGAAAAAATCCAGTTGAAGCGGCTCGCCGCCGAATTTGTGGAACGCAAGAGCACCGCGCCACCGAAAGCCTAAATTTTTGTCGGTCAGGATTTTTTTCCGCCGCCGAACAGTAGGCGCAGGCTGTTCATCACGACGATGACCGTGCTGCCTTCGTGACCAACCACGCCGAGCGTCAGCGGGATTTTGCCGAACAACGCGAACGTCACCAGCACCGCCACCGTGCCGAGCGAGATGAAAAGGTTTTGCCGGATGATGCTCCGCGCGCGACGGCTCAAACGGAACGCGGCAAGAAAGTTTTCCAGCTTGTCGTTCATCAACACCACGTCCGCCTGTTCCAACGCGGCATCCGCCCCGCGCGCGCCCATCGCCACACCGATGTGCGCCACGGCCAGACTCGGCGCGTCGTTCACGCCGTCGCCGATCATCGCAACCTTTTTGCCGGCAGCGGAAAATTCCTGAATCGCAGCAACCTTTTGCTCCGGCTTCAACTCCGCGCGAACATCGTCGAGTTTTAATTCCGTGCGCAAATGTTCGGCGGCGGCGCGACGATCGCCGGTCAGCACGACGGATTTCAAACCTTCATGCCGCAAATCGTCAATGACTTGCGCGGCCTGCGGACGGATGTCGTCGCGCAAGATGACACGGCCGATCAAACCGTCGCACGCAACCCACACTTCGGAAGTGCCTACGCCGGATTGCGGCGCGGCGAATTCGCCCTGCGCCACTTGCGTTTCCACCCATTCACGTTTGCCGAGAAAAACTTCCTTGCCGTCGCGCTTCGCCTTCAAGCCCTGACCTGTGACGGATTCGAACTGCGAGAATTCGTGGGTCGCGAGATTTTGCTGCTTGCCGTGGCGCGTGATGGCGCGGGCGAGCGGATGCGTGGACAATTTTTCCAGCGAATACGCGAACTGAGCGATTTCGTTCTCACGACCGGGCGGAAAACTTTCCACCTGTTCCACGCGTAGTTCGCCGGTGGTGAGCGTGCCGGTCTTGTCGAGGGCGACGACATTGACCTCGGCCAGTTTTTCCACCGCCGCGCCGCCGCGAAATAAAATGCCGTGTCGCGCCGCCCACGCGATCGCCGCCAGCACCGCGCTCGGAATGGACAGCACGAGCGCGCACGGCGACGAAACGACGAGCAGTGTCATCGTGCGGTAGAAAGCGCTTAATTCGGGATTCGCCGGATTCGGCGTGGTGAACGCCGCGAGGCCGAGAGCAAAATGCCAGACGAAAAACATCGCGAGCGAGAGGCCGAGCACGCCGTAGGTGTAAATGGTGCTGAACTTGTCGGCGAACATCTGCGCGGGCGCTTTTTGGTGCTGCGCCTCGCGGATGAGCGTGATGATTTTTTGCAGGGAACTTTCCGCCGCTGGCCGCAGCACGACAACTTCGACCGCGCCCCACAAATTCAGCGTGCCAGCGAGCGCGGTGTCGCCGATGATTTTTTCCACGGGCGCCGCCTCGCCGGTAAGATTGGATTCGTCCGCAGCGGTGTTGCCCTTGGCGATTTCCGCGTCCACGGGAAATTGCGCGCCGGGTTTGATGAGCAATCGCATTCCTGCGGAAATTTTTTCAACGGCAATTTCGGTTTCATTTCCGTTCACATCAATCGTCGTCGAGGTTTTGGGCGCGTCGCGGAAGAGCGAGCGGATTTCTTTTTGCGTGCGGCCAAAGGCGTAATGTTCCAGCGCGCCAGAGAACGAAAAGAGAAACAACAGCGTTGCGCCTTCTGCCCACGCGCCGATGGTGGCCGCGCCGAACGCGACGGCGAGCATCAGAAAATGCACGTCGAGCACGCGCTTGTGCAAGCGTTCCAAAACTTCTTCAGCGGCAAAAAATGCGCCCGCCAGATAAGCGGCGGCGTAAGCAAAGACTTTGAATTGCGCCGGCACGACAAACGCCGCGAGCAATCCGAAAACACCGCACGCGATGGCGAGGACGAGCTGGCCTTTCCACTCGTCGATGTGATGGTCGTCGTCGTGGATTTCCATTTCGCGCGGCGCGATTTTGGGAAACGGAATTTCGCGCCAGCGCCAGAATTTCGGCGCGGTCGGGCAGGTCACGCGTGCGATCGTGATGGCGGTGGCATCTTGCGCGATGGTGATACCGCGCAATTCGGCGGGCGTGAGCGGCGCGGCGCAGTGGGCGCAATCACCGTCGCCTTTGAGCAAGCCGCACGCAGCATCCGCATCGGCAGCTTGGGCGAAATGAAGACGCTCCGTCAATTGACGGGTGAGGCGCGGCACATCGGTCTGCCCTAGAGTGGCGACGGAAATTTTTTGCGCAGCGCGATGGATGGTGACGGCTTCGAGCGTCGGCTCATTCGCGAGCACGTCCACAACCGAACGCGTCAGACAGTTCGCCGGTGATTTTGATTTGGCTTCAACCGCGCTCATAGAATTAATTTTTACCACAACCGAGTTAAATTGAAACATGGATTGGCCGAATAATCGCTAAAAAAACGGCGCGGGCCGGAATAGTTCTTGTTACCGGATGTAATAATAAATTTAATACCTGCTGCCAGGGGGATTTATTTTATCAGATTTATGCTAATCTCTGCCGACACATAAATAACTTGGAATTATATGACTAAATCAAATATCGGAAGTTGCAACACTACCAACGCATCAGTGCTTAGCTGGGTTGAAGCTCAAATTGAACTTTGTCAGCCGGATAAGATTTTCTGGTGCGACGGTTCCGAGGCCGAAGATCAATTGATGCGCCAGCGCATCGTCGATTCCGGCGCGGGCTTGTGGCTCAACCAGAAACTTCGCCCGAATTCTTTGCTCGTCCGCAGCGATCCGCGCGACGTGGCGCGCGTGGAGCAACGCACTTTTATTTGTTCCAAATCACCGAAGGATGCCGGTCCGACGAACAATTGGGAAGCGCCCGCGACGATGAAGGCCAAGCTCAACGGCTTGTTCAGCGGCTGCATGAAAGGCCGCACACTTTACGTCATTCCCTTCAGCATGGGGCCGATCGGTTCGCCCATCGCGCAATATGGCATCGAGATTTCCGACAGCCCGTATGTCGTCGCCAATATGCGCATCATGACGCGCATGGGCGCCGGTGTGTATGAGCAGATCGAGAAGACCGGCACGTTCGTGAAATGTCTCCACTCCGTCGGCCTGCCGCTCGCGGCGGGTCAGAAAGATGTGACGTGGCCGTGCAATCCCGAGGACACTTACATCACGCATTTTCCTGAGGACCGTTTGATCATGAGCTTCGGCTCGGGTTACGGCGGTAACGCCCTGCTCGGTAAAAAATGTTTTGCACTGCGCATCGCCTCGGCCATGGCGCGCGACGAAGGCTGGATGGCCGAACACATGTTGATCCTCGGCGTCAAGGAACCGTCCGGCAAAAAAACCTACGTCTCCGCCGCGTTCCCCAGCGCGTGCGGCAAAACCAATTTCGCGATGATCATCCCGCCGAAACATCTCAAGGAAGAAGGCTGGGAAATCTCCTGCATTGGCGATGACATCGCGTGGATCAAGCCCGGCGCCGATGGCCACTTGCACGCGATCAATCCGGAAGCCGGCTTCTTCGGCGTCGCTCCGGGCACGTCCTACAGCAGCAATCCGATGGCGATGGATTCCATCAAGCGCGACACCATCTTCACCAACGTCGCGCTCACCGATGACGGCGATGTCTGGTGGGAAGGCATGAGCAAAGTTCCGCCCGCGCATTTGATCGATTGGAAAGGCAAAGACTGGACGCCCGAAACCAAAGATGCCGAAGGCAAAACCGTCGTCACCAGCCATCCGAACAGCCGCTTCACGGCACCGGCGAAGAATTGTCCGATCATCGATCCCGATTGGGAAAATCCTGCGGGCGTGAAGATCAGCGCGATGATTTTTGGCGGCCGTCGCGCCACGACGATGCCTTTGATTTTTCAGGCGTTTAATTGGGTGCACGGCGTTTACCTCGGTGCAACCGTCGGTTCTGAAATGACCGCCGCCGCCGCCGGCACACTTGGTCAGGTGCGCCGCGATCCGATGGCGATGTTGCCGTTCTGCGGCTACAACATGGGCGACTACTTTGCGCACTGGCTCGAAATGCGCCGGCTCGTCAAACATCTCCCGCGCGTGTTCCACGTGAACTGGTTCCGCAAATCGCCCGAAGGAAAATTCCTCTGGCCCGGTTTCGGCGACAACATGCGCGTCTTGAAATGGGTCGTGCAACGCTGTCAGCTCGGCGCGCACGCCATCGAAACTTCCATCGGCTGGGTGCCAGAATATCAAGACCTCGACATGCGCGGTTTGGAAAATGAAATCACGCCGGAGAAATTCGCCGAGGCGCAGAAGATTGATCAATCTGAATGGCACCGCGAACTCGTGATGCAGGACGAACTGTTCATCAAGCTCTACAGCCAGTTACCGAAGGAACTGGTGTTCCAACGCGAGCTACTCATTGCCCGGTTGTAAACCTTACCGCCTTCCGAAAACAAAAAGCCCCGCGTCGCGTGACGCGGGGCTTTTTTTGACGGCACGTTTTTAGGCGTGGCGGTGGTGATGCTTACCGGCGAAATGGCCTTGGTGATGTTTGCCGGCATGACGGACAGCTTTGTTGCCGTGATGATGTTTGCCAAAGCCCGATGCATTCGCAGACGCGACGGATGAAGCCAATAAAACGGCGAGCGCCAGATAGACAAGTGTTTTCATATTCATCCGTTGGACGCAGCCAAGCCAAACGCGGTTACACACGTATTCACCTGCGGCTTGTCCAGCGCGACCATTTTTTCTACGGCAAAATTAATCCGCAGGTGGTTTGGCTGCCGAAAAATTAAAACCGCGCAAGCCTGCCTGCGGTTTGTGGCCTTGCGTCATCGCGAACAATCGCCGGCCCAATTCATGCGCCAACGCATTCAACTCGCCGGCTTCCTGCGGCGGTAATGAACGCGCGTTGTTGAATTCCCACAACGCAATCCAGTTCTGAAAATGTTCCGGACGCAGTCCCAGCCCCATGTGCGCGCGGGCAAAGCCGCCTTGGTAGCGCGATCGTCCGCCCGCTTGCAACGCCCAGAAGTCCGCGATCTTTTCCAGATGCGCCGACCAATCTTTGACCTGCGCATTGAAAATCGGGCCGAGCAACTCGTGTTGGCGCACGTCGGCGTAAAACGGCTTGATGAGCTTGAGAATGCCCTCGTGACCGCCGAGCCGTTCGTAGAGTGAACGTGTTTCGCTCATCCGAGCAACGTCTTCGCCTTCGCCAGCGCCTCATCCAACTTGCTCGCGTCCTTGCCGCCGCCGCGAGCGTTGTCGTGCTTACCGCCGCCTTTGCCGCCGACTATGGGCGCGATGGTTTGGATGATTTTACCGGCTTGAATCTTCGCGGTGAAGTCAGCGGAGACACTCGCGATCAACGTGACTGCGCCGTTCGCCGCGCCGCCAAGGACGACCACGCCTTTGAACTGGCTCTTGAGCGAGTCTGCGATGGCTTGCAACGTGTCGCCGTCGTTCGCACCGAGGTTGACGATGATGGCAGGAACGCCGCTGATGGTTTCCGCTTTCGCGACCAAATCCTTCGCGCTGCCGGCTGCCTCGCGTTGTTGCGCGGACTTGAGCGACTTCTCCAATTCCTTCTGATGCGCGAGCAAGGCTTCGACTTTCTTTTCCAATTCGCCAACGGGCGAATTGATTTTGCCCGCGATGCTGCGGATGAGTTGCAACTGTTCGTTCGCCAAGCCGTAAGCGGCCAGACCGGCAACAGCTTCGATACGACGAACACCTGCGGCCACGGCGGCTTCGCTGACGATGCGGAACAAGCCGATCTCACCGGTCGCGCGCGTGTGCGTGCCACCGCAGAGTTCCATGGAATAGCCGTCGAGCTTGTTCGCCGAGCCGCCGATTTGGACGACGCGGACGGTGTCGCCGTATTTATCGCCGAAGAATTGCATCACGTCCTTGCGGTTCTTCACGTCGGCGTGCGCGACTTCCGTCCACGAGACGCCGGCGTTTTCGAGGATGCGTTCGTTGACGAGCTTCTCGATGTCGGCGACCTGTGCGGGCGTGAGCGGCACGCTGTTGAAATCGAAGGTCAACTTGTCCGGTCCGACGAACGAACCTTTCTGCGAAGCCTCCTTGCTCGCGACCTCATGCAACGCCCAATGCAAAAGATGCGTGACGGTGTGATGCCGTTGAATTGCATCGCGGCGGGATTTCTCGACGGTGAGCGTGACGCCAGCGCCGACTGCTGGAGCATCACCACCTTCGACGAAGTGCAGGAATGTGTTTCCGGATTTCTGCGTGTTGGTGACACGCCAGAGCTGGCCGCTGCCGGTCAACTCGCCGGTGTCGCCGACCTGTCCACCCATCTCGGCGTAGCAGGCGGTGGAGTCGAGGATGACGGCGGTCTTATCCTTGAGCGAAACAACTTCCACGACTTTGGTCTGAACCGACAGCTCGTCATAGCCGACAAATTTTGTCGGCGTGGTGGTTTCGATTTGCGAGAGGGAAATGACTTCCTTCTTCTGCGCGGCGCGGGCGCGGACGCGCTGATCTTCCATCAACTTTTCAAAACCTTCCTTGTCCACGGTCAAACCGCGTTCGCGCGCCAACCGCTCCGTTTCCTCAATTGGAAAACCATATGTGTCGTGAAGTAGAAATGCCTCGCGCCCGCCAAATTCATTGTCCTTCCACAATTTTACCACTGCCATGTCCGCCTTAACAAGTTTGAGCAAATCTTGGTAATTACTATTAACTAAAAAATTATAGTTCCCCTCTGATTCGGCATAGAAGCCCTTGAATGGACCAGAAACAAATATCGCAAAACCTTTAATCGCCAAAGTTTCTAACACAGGATTATTCGGGGCGAATCTGTTCACAAGAACAGACAGCTTTTCTGCGTCTGCTTCTATTTCTTTCTGCCGATTTTTCCCGCCTGGATAGCTGTCTGGAAGACAGTTGATGTTTTCTTCCAATCGCTCAATGATTTCGGAAAATTCGCTAATTTTCGACTTAAAGAATTGCCTCGTAATCAGTGCTGATTCAAAAAGGATTAATCCCTTGTCCAAAGTTCTATTAAATGCCTCCTCCTCGCGCTGGATGCTTGCCTGCACTTGCTTCTTGCGGGTTTGGATTTCGGGGAAAACGTCGCCCATCGTGTCGGCCAGGACATCCACGAGTTTGTAGAAGAACGGTTCGTGGAAGCCAAGCGTGCGGCCAAACATCATTGCGCGACGCAAGATTCGACGCAAAACGGAGTTGCGGTCGTTGTTGCCGGGCTGGATGCCGTCGGCGATGGAAAAGCTGAGCGTGCGGATGTGGTCGGCGATGACGCGGAAGGCGACGTCGGCCTTTTCCTGCTCGGTG
>Ga0007855_1000210_pt1 | contig 21695 bp, 22 predicted proteins | sample CryBogCBH01Aug08_FD_71230 | JGI IMG/M metagenome (GOLD analysis project Ga0007855, IMG submission 71230) | Freshwater microbial communities from Crystal Bog, Wisconsin, USA - CBH01Aug08 | ecosystem: Environmental > Aquatic > Freshwater > Lake | place: Crystal Bog, Wisconsin, USA | collected...
AAAAAAAAGACTATGAAAACTACATCACAAAAAAAATCGAACAGGCTCCCTCAAGAATCGAAGCTAGTAGTGCCGCAGGCGCAGACGCCGGAGACACCGCAGCCAGAGCGCGTTGACACGCGTTTGCCGATTGATTCGGAAGCGCGGAAGGCTAACCGGACGTTACCGACCGAGAAGGTTTTGACCTTGCTCCAGCAGCAAGACCGCCGCTTGTGGGAGCTTGCCGAGGTTGTCGGCAAGTGGATTTGGGTTTCATTCAGTGAGCAGCCCGCGCCCACCGTCCGCCAGACGCTCGCGCAGCTTGGCTTCCACTGGAATCGCACCCGTCAGGCTTGGCAACATCCGTGCGGCCAGTTCCGCTTGAGCAGCGCAGGCGACCCCCACGAGAAGTATCCGACCTACAACCCCGCCGACGTCACCACCAACTAACCCACACGGGCGCGGTGACAGCGCGCCCACTTCTCTTATGACTTCTATTTCTTCCAACACTCCAGCAGCCCGCAAGCATGACGGCGAGATCATCACCGCCCGCCAGCAAGCCGCTTGGCTTTCATTCGAGGCTGGCATTCACCAGAACGACACCTTGCGCGCCCGTGTTTCGCGTGCCCTTGACCGCTTTGGTTTGGGCAGCAGCACCGCCACCGTGGACGAGGCGCTTGATTATCTCATCAACAAGGAGCTTGGCCAGTCCGCCCGATATTTCAACCAGACCGGCAAGGCACAATTCAATCAGCAGCAAATCACCCACGCCGTTTTAAGTTTCATGCTGGGCAAAGAGCAGCAGCGCCACATGACCGACTTGCCCATCGTGACTGATGACACCGACGAGGATGATGGCCCGTGCGGCACGCACCGCGCTTGTCATTTGGCCGACCCCGGACACATCCGCCCGGATGAATACGCCGCCCGCCGTGACGCCCTTCGCGCCATTGCCGCCATGATTCCGGCCAGTGACCGCGAGCTTTACAGCCTCATGCTCGCCGTCCGCGAGCCTGGCATGTTAGACCGGATTCATGCCTACGCCGACCGCCACCAGATTGGCCGCAGCACCGTATATTTCCGCATCAAGAAGTTGGCCGAAGCCATCCAGCTCCACCCGTGGTTCGATGAAATCACCGCGCCCTTCCGCACGGCCAGCCGGACAGCGTAGCCAGTCCCACCAACGCCGTGCGCGTGACAGGCGCACGGCCCAAAAATTTTTCGCGGAATACCCAGATTTAATCTCGCTACTAGAAACAGTGTTAAGCCGCACCGAAGCGGGCTAATTATTTTTAGGCGACGAGTCCACACTTTATGAAAATTCGATATATTCCTTTGGGTTTAGTCACACTCGTCACGACGGTTTTTGCGAGTTTGGGCATGCCGCCTTACGACAACTCAAAGCCGCCGACACTTGCATTGCCAGCCGCTTATCAACTCGCGGTTGCATATCTTGGTTCAGCCACCAACCAGTTTCATTGTATCAGTGCATCTATCTCGCAAGAGATTAGCGCACCAGCATGGTATTTTACTTTCTGCTCCACAAACACCCCACCAAAGCAGAAAAAGATAGTGGTTGAGTTTGGCGGGACGGTTTTTAAGGACAATGGATTCAGGTGATTAAGAAAGAAACGGCTAACATGTCGGCACCGAATTAATTTTCTACGTTAGCCCCCTGCTTCGCGCGCGGCGGTAACGGCCTAAAAGAATTTGCCCTGATTTCACTTCACGAACTGGTGCTGGTGTAGCGGCGGATGGAGTAGCGCCAAAACCATTCGGAAATTCCCGCCCACGCCAGCCCCACGCCGAGCAGCAGGAGCCATGACCAAGCCGAAGTTAAAGTATCGGTCAGCACCCGCGTCGGGACGTTGCTCACCAGCAGCACGGGCAGCGCAAAGGTGAACACGGCTTTGAACGCGCCCCGAAACGCCGTGTCCGGCATCCGCGCGATGTTAAACAAATTGTAATAGCCCCAGACAATGCCTTGCGCGCGCACGGTCCAAAAACAAATCGTCGCCAAGATAAACATCAGCGAGTAGTGGATCAAAATCCCGACGGCGCATAACGCGGCGAAGCCCGCGAGCTGGCCGATGCTCGGATGCAGGTGTAATTGCAGCGCCGCGTAGGTCATGACGCACACGGCGAACAGGGCATTCACGAACGCGCCCAAATCCACGACGCGCAGGGAAACAAGGAAGCGCGTGTTCACGGGCAGGAGCAGAAAGAAATCCATTTTGCCCGTGCGGACGAGTTCGGACAGGTTGGTGCAGTTGGTGAGAAAAAAGGCCTGGTAAAGTTGCTGGATGAAGTTGCTCGCGCCGATGAGCAGGACGTATTGCCATTTCGTCCAAGTGCCGATGGAATCGGTCTGGGAATAGAGCACGGAGACGAAACAGATTTGCAGCCCGAACCACAGGAGTTCGACAATGATCCACAAAATGAAGTTGCCCTTGAAGGACATCTCGCGCGATAGGGAATTTTTCCATAACGCGGCATAGAGCGAGAGGTAGCGGGAGAGCGTTTTCATTATTCGACCGCGCCAGAATAATGAATGGAGGCGGCGTGAGGCGAGCGGCAAAATCAGCGGCGCGCGCGGGTGAGGCACGGCTTCAATTCCGTATCCACGCGCAAAATATGATCCTGAATCCAGACATTGATGGTGTCGTTCAGTTCGATGAGCATGGGGATGCGAAATCCTTCCTTGCGGGAACGCAGCTTGAAGCGTTGAAAGATTTGTTTGAAGTTTTCATGCGCCTGACAATTTTTTTGATGCACCGGGCAGCGGTGGCTGGCCATGCACTCCTCCTCGAAGCTGAAATGGCAGGCGATGTAGTGCTCGAGGAAGTCGAGGAACTTCATGATGGTGGCCAGTTGCGCGGGCGTGGGATTGGTCTGCACGAGCAGGCTCTCAAACTCATTGAGGTGACGAATCAGCGCGCGGTGCTGCTCATCAATCTCCGGCGAGCCGGTGGCGAACTGTTCGGTCCATAACAACATAGCGGGATGATTCTAGTTTGGTATTTAAACACACAACTTCCTGTGGTCAGGAACGAAACTAGGTTAGGCGGGGTAAAAAATCTGAACCAACCGGATTTTGTCATTAACGCGGCAATAATTGTCTGCAAATTATGGCCGAGAACCGTCGCTGATGTTCAGCCGCCGAATGCCCCGTAACGGCGGACGCCGCGCGCCCACATGAACCGCGCGAAACCGTAGGCGACGATGACCCAGAGGATTTGCGTCGCCATGCCCAACGAGAGCGCGCTGCCGGTTAGCTTGCCCATGTAAATCTGGATGGGAAAAAACATTTGATACGGGAACGGCGTGAGGTAGAGGATTTCTTTCAGTCCGGGCGACAGCAAATCGAGCGGGAACAAGTGGCCGCTGGCGAGATATTCAAACGCGAACAAAATGAAGATGAAGGTGGAAATTTCCAGCAGCCAGAACGCGAGCATGGCCATCGCGTAGGAAATAAAGAATTGCAGCAACGCGGTAAACACCAGCGAGACGAGAAATATTCCGAACGTCAACGCGTCGGGTGGTGCGAGAAAATATTGCCGGAAGCAGAAAATGAAAATGGCCAGCGGCACGGACGCCATGGCAATAAACGCCATGCGCCCGGAAAAAAACAGGCACAGGCGATAGCTGAGATAATCAATCGGCTTGAGCAGGAACTGGCTGATGTTCCCTTCGCGAATGTCGGCGGCGATTTGCCAATCGTCTTCGTTGACGGCGGTAAACACGTCCACGATGGCGACCATCATGTAATAAAAAATCATCTGCGCTTCGGTATAGCCGTTGTGCGCGCCGGTCTGCGTGTTGTCGTGGTAAATCGTGCGCCAGAGCGACAGCATCGCGAACAGCGGGATAAAACTGAACAGCGTGCGCGTGAGATAATTGAACCGATACTGCAAATTGTTTTGCAGCCCGATGGTGATGACGTGGAAATACTTTTTCATGCGCGCGACGCGAAGAAGTTGCTGTGTTCCGTCATGGCTGCGACAACCGGAAGAATAAATTGCCCGTGGCCGAAGTGATGGTGATGCTGCTCACGCCATTCGTCGTGTTTACCGGATAACTGCTCGTCACCCAACCGCTCGCGACGGCGAGATTGGTATTTTGCTGCAACGTCCAACTCGATGACGGCGTCGGCCACGAAATCACCACCGCGCCGGGCGTGTGCGTGATGCCGAGGGCGGGCGCGTTGGTGGTTTGCACGACGGAAATCAAAGCCCAAAAGCCGCCGGTCACGGAGTAATTGCCGCCGGAGGAAACGGAACCCGCACCGAGTTGTCCGATGCTGCCCGTGACGGAGTATTGCGCGTTGCTGCTCGTGCCGCCGCCGCCAGGAATGACACTCGGATTGATGGAATAATTTTGCGCGCCGACAACCAGAACGGAAGCCAGCGCGAGCAGAACACAAACCAATGGAAATTTTTGCTTCATCAAACGTCAATCGGTTCCGCCAGTTTTCCAAAACCGATTAGGACTAAGATTAGGATTAGGATTACGGCGCGACCAGTCTAAAGCGCGATGGCTTGGGTGCGGCGCGAAAAATTTTCCGCATGAAAATGCGAATGCGTGCGGAATAATTTGTTTGCGGTGACCGGCGTTACAAATTATTTTCAACGCCATGCCGGACGGAGAACGGCTTCACTTTTATTAAGGAAAACTCTTACTCATGAATAAACCTCTAACGAGCGCAGAAGTTAACGAAATCGTGGTCGGGCTGAAAAAAATGTCCCGCAACCTCTGGTGGTGCTGGAATCAGGAAGCGCAGGATTTTTTCTACGAATTGTCGCCGCGCGGCTGGCAAAACATGTTTCACAACGCGGTGGCGGTGTTGCATGAGGTTTCAGATCAGGAATTGCATGCGCGCTTGCAAGACACAGCTTTCGCTGCGCGCGCGCGCTCGGTGCTGCGTGAGTTCCACGCTTACATCGGCGAGAAAAATACTTGGGGACACGCGCACGCGCCCAAGCTCGAAAAAAATCCGGTGGCGTATTTTTCCGCCGAGTTCGGCTGGCACGAATCGCTCCCGATTTCGGCGGGCGGTCTCGGCATTCTCGCGGGCGATCATACGAAATCCGCGAGCGATCTCGGCCTCGGCTTTGTGGGCGTAGGTTTGTTTTACCGCGAAGGTTATTTTCAACAGGCGATTGATTCGAACAACTGGCAGACGGAATATTACAATCCGGTTGAACCTTACAACATCCCGATTGAGCCGTTGCTGAACGCGGACGGTAAACGCGTCATTTGCGAAGTAGAAATCGGCTTGAACGTCGTCGGGTTTCAAATCTGGCGCGTGAACGTTGGTCGCGTTCCCGTTTATCTGCTCGACACCAATCTGCCGCAGAACGAACAGCTTTATCGCGATTTGACCTGCCGCGTTTACGGTGGTGACAGCACGACGCGCATCATGCAGGAAATTCTGCTGGGTATCGGCGGTGTGCGCTTGTTGCGCACGTTGGGCCTCACACCGTCGACATTCCACATGAACGAAGGTCATGCAGCCTTCCTCACGTTGGAACTGATTCGCGAAAAAATGGCGGCGGGAAAAACATTTGAAGAAGCGCAGGCGCTGACGAAGCCCGAATGTATTTTCACCACGCACACGCCGGTGGAAGCGGGACACGACCGGTTCAGTCCGGAATTAATGAACTACGCGTTACAGCGTTATCTTTCAAATCAGTTGGTGCCGTTCAATGACGTGCTCGCGCTCGGTCGCGTGAAGCCGGAAGACGAGCACGAACCGTTTTGTATGACGGTGCTGGCGTTGAAACTTTGTCGCGCGGCCAATGCCGTCAGTGAATTGCACGGTCAGGTCAGCCGCCACATGTGGCAGAGTCTTTACAACGTGCCGGAAGCGAAAGTTCCGATTGGGCACATCACCAACGGCATTCATTTGCTCGGCTGGATGAAGGGTCCCGTCCGCCAATTCTGGCGGCGCAAATTGTCGGATACTGGCAATGGCGAAACCAAATTCTTGCGCGAAAAGATTGGTTCCGACTGGTCGGTGATTATCAATGATCCGGAATTCTGGAAGAAGATGACCGACACGGAATTTGTTACGGACGAAGAGCTTTGGGCGCTGCGCTACAAACTGCGCCGCGAGTTGATTGAGTTCGCGCGCCGCAAATTATTGCTCCAGCAGCAGCGTGTGACACCGGGTGACTTCATCCGCTTCGACCATTTGCTGAATCCCGACGCGTTGACCATCGGTTTTGCTCGCCGCTTCGCGACCTACAAACGCGCGCCGCTGATTTTCCAGCAGTTCGACAACATCGTGAAGCTCGTCCGCGACAAGCAACGTCCTGTGCAATTTATTTTTGCCGGCAAAGCACATCCGCGTGACGACGACGGCAAGCGCTTCATCCAACAGATTATTCACTTGAGCAAACACAGCGAGCTCGCGGGCAATCTGGTGTTCCTTGAGAACTACGACATTCACGTCGCGCGCCAGATGGTTTCCGGCTGCGACATTTGGTTAAACAATCCGCGTCGTCCGCTCGAAGCGTCTGGCACCAGCGGCATGAAGGCGAGCTGTCACGGCTGCATGGGTTTCAGCATCATGGACGGCTGGTGGCGCGAAGGTTACGACACCAAGAATGGTTTCTCCATCGGACCCGATTCGCATCCCGACAACATCGAGGAGCAGGATCGTATCGACAGCGCCAACCTTTACAAAGTGCTCACGGAACAAGTCGTTCCCGAATTCTATAACCGCGACGTGAATGGTATTCCGCGCGCTTGGATCAAGCGGATGCGCCACTCGATGGCGACGCTCGTCTCGCAATTCACTACCGACCGCATGGTCAAGGAATACACCAACAAGTATTACCAGCCCAAATAAACGGGCACAGCCGCTTCAAAAGCAAACGGCGCGGAGAATATTCTCCGCGCCGTTTTTGTTTTGATCCAAAATTTATTTGGCCGTGCGACGTTTTACTTTGATTTGTGCCAGCGAGTGCGCAAGCGAGGCTCTGACAGAAGCTAGTTCTTCGTCAGAAAGTTTTTCCGCAAGCCGGTCTTCGGCACGTTTACGAGCTTCTTCAGCCTTTGCTTCATCAATGTTTTCAGCCCGAATGGCCATATCCGTAAGAATCGAAATCTTTTCACCCGTGACCTGAATGAAACCATCGCCGACCGCGAGGAAAATATTTTCCGCACCCTTGCGGGCGTAAATTTCACCCGCAACCAACTGCGTCATCAACGGCATGTGCTGCGGGAAAATTCCCATCTCGCCTTCGCTGCCGGTGAGCGTGACCACGTCCACATCGTCGGTGAACGTTTTCGCTTCCGGCGTGACAATTTCGAGTTTGATTGTGGCCATGTTAGTTGGTGAATCGGTTCAACGGTTCACGCTTCTTTAATTTCGTCGATGCCACCCTTCATGTAGAAATTCTGTTCGGCCACGTCGTCGTGTTTGCCTTCGAGAATTTCCTTGAACGCGCGCACCGTTTCTTCGCGGGAAACCTGCTTACCTTCGCGACCGGTGAAAACCTGCGCGACGGTGAACGGCTGGCTCATGAATTTCTGAATCTTACGCGCGCGGAACACGGTCGTCTTGTCATCGGCGGAGAGTTCGTCCATGCCGAGAATCGCGATGATGTCCTGCAAATCTTTATAGCGTTGCAAAACTTTCTGCACGCCGCGCGCGACGTCGTAATGTTCCTGCCCGACGATTTCCGGCGCGAGGGCGCGGGAATTCGAGGCGAGCGGATCCACGGCGGGGAAAATGCCCAACTCAGCGATGGAACGTTCCAACACGATGGTCGCATCCAAGTGCGCGAAAGTGGTCGCGGGCGCGGGGTCGGTCAAGTCATCCGCAGGCACGTAAACGGCCTGGAATGACGTGATGGAACCTTTCTTGGTCGAGGTGATGCGTTCCTGCAAGTCACCCATTTCGGCGGCGAGCGTCGGCTGATAACCGACCGCCGACGGCGTGCGGCCGAGGAGCGCGGACACTTCGGACCCGGCTTGGGAGAAGCGGAAAATGTTGTCAACGAACAGGAGCACGTCCTGATTTTTCTCGTCGCGGAAATATTCCGTCACAGCGAGCGCAGACAGCGCCACGCGCAAACGCGCGCCCGGAGGTTCGTTCATCTGACCGTAAACCAGACCGATTTTTGAACCAGTTGCGATGATTGGTAAACCGTTTTCGCCGATTTTCGGATGACCTTTTTCATCCTTCTCAACTTTGATGACGCCGGCTTCGATCATTTCATTGTAAAGATCGTTGCCTTCGCGTGTGCGTTCACCGACGCCGGCGAACATCGAAACACCGCCGTGCAACTTGGCGATGTTGTTGATGAGTTCCATGATGACGACGGTCTTGCCGACACCGGCACCACCAAACGCGCCAACCTTGCCACCCTTGAGGAAGGGGCAAATCAAATCAATGACCTTGATACCAGTGGTCAAAACCTGCGGGCTCGTGGATTGATCCGCGAGCGGCGGAGCGGCACGGTGAATCGGCAAATACTTGTCGGCTTTCACGGGGCCTTGCTCGTCCACCGGTTCACCGGTGACATTGAACACACGACCCATCACGCCTTCGCCCACGGGCATGGAAATCGGCGCGCCGGTGTCGGTGACTTCGTAACCGCGTTTGAGACCTTCCGTGGTGCTCATCGCGACCGCGCGCACCCAGTTGTCGCCGAGGTGCTGCTGCACTTCGAGCGTCAGTTTGACGGGCTGGCCTTGCACGGTGAAGTTCACCACGAGCGCGTTATAAATGGCGGGCAGCTGGCCGGAAAATTCCACGTCCACGACCGGGCCGATGATTTGAACGATTTTACCTTTGTTCATAAAAATTTAATTTCAACCCACCGCCATTTGGGCCGTGGTGATTTCCAACAATTCTTTGGTGATGTTCGCCTGACGCAGCTTGTTGTATTCGAGGGTCAGGTCTTTGATAATCTGCTTCGCATTGTCCGTCGCGTTCTTCATCGCAACCATGCGCGCGCTCTGCTCGCTGGCTTTGGCTTCGAGCAAAATCTGGTGCATCTGAAAATTCAAACTGTGCGGCAACAATTCACCCAACACTGTTTCTTCGTCCGACTCAAATTCAAACGTGTCCGTGCGCACACCAGCGACGGGCAATTCCTGCGCCGGTGCATTCGCGCCAACCGTGACCGCCTTAATTTTTCCAACCGGCAAAAACGGAATCGTCTTCGGTTGTTGCACCAAAGTGGAAATGAATTGCGTGAACAAGATGTCCACGGAGTCCGCTTCACCTTTCAAAAATAAATCCTGCGCGAACTTTGAAATCGCGCGGGCTTCAGCAAACGTCGGCGTATCTTTGTAAGTAAATTCCGCCGCGAGTTCTCGTTTCGTGCGGGCAATAAATTGCGAAGCCTTGCGGCCGGCAGTGATAAAAACCGTCGTGTTCTTGTCTAGCTTGCCCGCTTCGCGAAACAAGTTGCTGTTCAAACCGCCACACAAACCGCGATCAGAACTGACGATGATGACCGCACGTTTTTTGACGTCGCGAATTTCCATCAATGGATGTTTGAACGATGCGATACGCGGTCCGGCTTCGGCCAGAATCTCGTTCATCAACTCCGCATACGGACGTCCAACCAACGCGGCTTGCTGCGCCTTGCGCATCTTGGCGGCAGCGACCATCTGCATCGCCTTGGTGATTTGGGCGGTGTTCTTAACCGACTTGATGCGCCGGCGTATGTCGCGTGTGCTGGGCATGAAAAATCAGCGGTAGCTCTGCTTGAATTCCGTGACGGCTGCCTTCAATTCCGCCGCGAGCGCGTCGCTGATGGCTTTTTCGTTGCGGATTTTGGCGAGCAAATCGGCTTTGCGCGTGTTCATGAAGTCGGCCATTTTATTCTGGCAATCCTTCACCTTTTCCACAGCCACGTCATCGAAGAAATTATTTTGCACGGCCCACAACACGGCCGCCTGCGCTTCGACGGGCAGCGGATTAAATTGCGGCTGCTTGAAAATTTCCACCACGCGTTTGCCGCGTTCGAGAATGGCCTGTGTCTTCGTGTCAAGATCCGAACCGAATTGCGCGAACGCCGCGAGTTCGCGGTATTGCGCCAAGTCACCTTTGATACGACCGGCAACTTGTTTCATCGCCTTGATCTGCGCGGCGGAACCGACGCGCGAAACCGACAGACCGACGGAAACGGCGGGACGAATGCCTTGATAGAACAAGTCGGTTTCCAAATAAATCTGTCCGTCCGTGATGGAAATTACGTTCGTCGGAATGTAAGCCGAGACGTCACCTGCTTGCGTTTCGATAATCGGCAACGCCGTGAGCGAACCGTTGCCGTATTTTTCCGAAACACGCGCAGAACGTTCGAGCAAGCGGCTGTGCAAATAGAACACGTCACCCGGATACGCTTCGCGGCCGGACGGACGTTTCAAAATTAGCGAAACTTGGCGATACGCGACGGCGTGCTTCGAGAGATCGTCAAAAATGATCAGCGCGTCCATGCCATTATCCATGAACCATTCGCCAATCGCCGCGCCAGCGAACGGAGCGAGATATTGGTTGGACGCGGAATCAGAGGCCGAGGCCACAACGATAATCGTGTAAGGCATCGCACCCGCTTCTTCCAAAACGCCGATGACGCGCGCGATGGATGATTGCTTCTGGCCGATGGCAACGTAAATATTGTAAATGGGGCGAAAACCTTTTTCGCCGGATGCTTCGGCGGCTTTGTTAATGCGCGCCTGATTAATCATCGTGTCCACGCCAATCGTGGTCTTGCCCGTCGAACGGTCACCGATGATGAGTTCGCGCTGACCGCGACCAATCGGAATCATCGCGTCGATCGCCATGATGCCCGTCTGCACCGGCTGGCTGACGGATTTACGGCGAATGATGCCGGGCGCAATTTTTTCCACCGGGTAACTCGCCTCAGCCTTAATCGGGCCTTTGCCATCGAGCGGCTGACCGAGCGCGTTGACGACGCGACCGAGCAAACCTTTACCGACCGGCACCTGCAAAAGTTTTCCCGTCGTGCGGACTTCATCGCCTTCTTTAATTTTGGTGTAATCGCCCAAAATAATTGCGCCGACTTCGGTTTCTTCGAGGTTGAGCGCGAGGCCGGTGACGCCGTTGCCGAAATCCAACATCTCGTTGAGCATCGTATCGGTCAGGCCTTCAATCTTCGCCACGCCGTCGCCGATTTTGCGGACGGTGCCGACGTTCTGTTTGTTCGTCGCAATCTTCGCGCCGCTAATCTGCGCTTCAATTTCCTGTAGCAAGTTACTCATAAAATTTCGTTAAAAGCTTTCTTCCAATTTCTGCAACCGCATTTTCACGCTGCCGTCGTAAAGGTCGCTGCCAACCTGAATCCGCAAGCCACCGATGAGCGCCGGATTCTGCGCGAACGCAATGCTAACGCCGGCGCCGTATTTCTTTTTGATTTCACCGGAAACTTCCGCCTGCAATTCAGCCGACAGCGGCAATGCGCTTTCCACACGCGCGGCGTGCTGTTCCAAATCCATTTTCACCAAGCGGTGCAAGCGCGACAGAATCTCCACGTAACCGCGCGGCTTTTTCGCGAACAGCAACGCGATCGTTTGGCGGACGCGGGCTTCATCCAACAATCCGTTGACGTGGCAGCTGCGGAATAGTTGCCGGGCGTCGCGTTGAGCTTGTTTGGAAATTTTCATTCCGGTTTGGTCGGCGTGAAAGGCTGAATCCGAATTAAGCGGACAATTGTTTCTCGGTTTCTTCCGCCAGACGTTTTTGGTCGTCCGCCGTGAGAACTTTCCCGGTGACTGTCGAGGTTGTTTGCACGACAAGACGACCGACTTCACGTTTCAAAGATGCGAGCATCTGCGCGCGTTCCTGCGCCGCCGCTTCGCGAGCTTTGGAAACAATTTGTTCCGCTGACGCAATGGCTTTCTGCGTTTCCACTTCGCGCACGCGGGCCGCTGCCTGACGCGCATCGTCAATCAGCTTGTTCGCATTGTCGCCGGCCTCGGCCAGAACGCGTTTGCGTTCGGCCTCGGTTTCGGCGAGTTGCGCCTTGATTTTGTCGGCGTTGGCGATGCCATCGGCGATCTTCTGGCGACGCGCTTCCAACAACTGGAACACCGGTTTGTAAGCGAATCGCCACAGCACGAAGAGCACAATCGCGAAGTTGACGAACTGCGCGATGAGCTTCGGCCACTGAATGCCAAGGGTCTCGAACATAAAGTTGTTACTTGATCACGATCCAGGCCAGAATCGCCAAACCTTCAGCGAGCGCCATACCGATCAACATCGTCGTGAAGACTTTGCCGAACGCGCCGGGGTTGCGGCCGATGGCCATGACACCGCCGGCGGCGGCAATGCCGATACCGATGGCCGCGCCACCGAAAGCCAGACCGATGTGAATATTACCTGTGATTTCTCCGAGCATCATATGTTTTATCTTTAGTTGTTTCAGTTTCTCGCAGCCGTTCGCCGAAAGGTCTCCCGGTTGCAAATCATTAAAATCTCAATGGCCGTGTTCTTCATCTGCGTGCGAGCACAACGTGCCGACAAACGCGACAGACAACATGGCAAACACAAACGCCTGCAACAAGCAGACGACCGTTTCAAAAAAGTAGCCGGGCAGCGCCAACAAAATCGCCATCACGACGGACTTCTGCGACATCGCCATCGTCAACATCGTTTCGCCGCCGAAAACGTTGCCGTAAAGACGCAGGGCGAGCGCCACCGGACGGATGAATAGAATCGAAAATGATTCCATGATACCGATAAAAATAAACAGCAAGAGCAAAGGCACGTAAGCCCATTTGTTCGTGTCCACTTTCACGCCGAAAACGTGTTTGAGCAAACCGAGCGGCCCGTTGTATTTGAACGCCCAATACAAGCTCATCACGAAAAACACCGCAGCCATCGCCACCGTAAGATTGGCGTCAGTCGTGGGCGGACGGAAGAACGGCGATTCCACGTGCGGAACGGAGAGGAACGCACCGGTTTTTTCATGCACCCAGCCGATACTGCCGACACCGGGAAATAAATCTGTGAAGTTAGAAACGACGATAAAAATGAAGAAAGTGGTTGCGAACGGGAAAACCCATTTGACGACTTTCGGCTCCAGCACATTCCCCATCAAACTTTCCCAACCTTCAATCAAAGCTTCCATCACGTTCTGTCCGCGTCCCGGAATTTCAGTGAGTTTCCAAGTGGTGAGACGAACGACGACAATGATCAATGCGGCCACGATCCAAGTGCAAATCATCGAATTCGTCACCGGCAACCAGTCCAAGCCGTAAACCTTGAACAACGTCGGCGCGGCCATCGGCACCAGCGGCGCCGCGGTTTCAACCACGGCATTATCAGATGCAGGTGCGACTGATACCGTTTCCGCCGACAGATTCAAAACGAATCCAACAGCGAGAAATGCCCAAACCGAAATAATTTTTCCAAAACGATTCACGAGAAATGATTTCTGACCGCAAAAACACCTTCCGTTTAAAACAGTCATGCGTCAGAGCCGCAAAATTTGCCGCATCGTGAAATTTTTCACAAGCCTTTTTTGAACTTTTTTTGGTTGAGTTAAGCTAATCAACCACGTTCCAACCAGAACGCAACTCCACCGGTGAAATTCCGTGCGTGCGCAACGTCCGCAAACTCAAGGCATCATGCCGTTTAGCCAGTCGCTGCCCAGCTTCATCCAACATTAAATCGCAGTGGAAAAATGCCGGCGGCGTCAAACCGAGTGCGCGATACAACAAAATCTGCCGTGCGGTGCTGACCAGCAAATCCGCGCCGCGCACGACTTCGGTGATTTGCATCGCCGCGTCGTCCGCGACGCACGCGAGTTGATACGCCGGCACATCGTCGCCGCGCCAGACGACAAAATCGCCGAAGTTTTTTCCGGCGATGAAATTTTGTTCGCCCAAGTTGCCATCAATAAAGGAAATCGCTTCGCCATCCGGCACGCGGAAACGCCAACTGAATCTCGCAGCGGGAAGATTAGCGTTGGCCGTTGCGGATTTAGCCCGACACGTTCCAGGATAAATCGGTTCGTCATCGTCGTTCGCGTGCGGCGCGCGGGTGGCGGCCTGAATATCTTTGCGCGAACAAGTGCAGGGATAAATGAAATTGCCAGCGCGCAACTTTTCCAGCGTGGCGCGGTAAAAATTCATCCGCTCGCTTTGATTGTAAGGCGCAAATTGTCCGCCCACATCCGGTCCTTCGCTCCATTCAAATCCAAACCAGCGCAAGTCTTCCAACATCGCATCCACGAATTCCATTTTGTAGCGGGTGGAATCCAAATCGTCGTTCCGCAAAATCAATTCGCCGCCGTGCGACCGCGCGCGCTCCTGTGCGACCCAAAACGTCCGCGCGTGGCCGAGGTGCAGGTAGCCCGTCGGCGACGGCGCGAGGCGACCGCGATATTTTGCGGCGACAGTTGCAGGTTGCGGATTCACGGCGGGAAATAAACTACGAAGCGGCGACGGAACAAAGTTTTCTTTTTCACGCATCACCAGATTTGGGTATGGACTTTCGGGCGCGACAAATTTAATAATTTCTTTATGAACCTAATTAAATCGCCTTTGCACGGCAATTTGTCGGCAAAAATCTCGCTGCCACTTTTGCTTTGCGCCGGATTTACCGCTCCAATATTACACGCGGACACGACGACTCCGCTTCCTACCGTGCAGATTCAGGCGGATAAAGTCACGGCGCAGTTACCGCCGACGTTTTACGGATTGATGACAGAGGAGATTAATTATTCCTACGAAGGCGGGCTTTACGGCGAACTCATCCGCAACCGCACGTTCAAGGCCGACGCCATTCAACAGCCCATCAAACCGGAAAATTATGATCCCTCGAAATATTATCCCGTGCAAATCGCGGTGACGAATCCGCCAAAATTCTGGAACGCTGTCGGCGCGGGCAAAATCTCCCTCGACACTAACGTCGTTCTGAATGCCGCGCTCAACGTCAGCCTCAAACTGGACGTGAGCGGCGCGAGAAAAGATTCTCCGGCTGGTTTCGCCAACGGCGGCTACTGGGGAATTCCGTTGAAGCCAAACACGACGTATCATGCGTCGTTTTGGGCAAAGGCAAAAAGTTTTGATGGCGCGCTGAAGGTTTCACTTGAAACAGCCGACGGCAAAACAGTTTTTGCCAGCGCCGAAATTTCCAACCTTGGCAGCGAATGGAAAAAATACGAAACCACGCTCACAACCGGCAACATCGTTCCGTCCAAAGAAAACCGCCTCGTGATTTCTGCCACCAAACCGGGCACGTTCTTCAATCATCACGGCACCATTTGGTTTCAGGAAGTATCATTGTTTGGGCCGACTTACCAAGACCGTCCGAATGGCAACCGCGTTGATCTCTCACAAATCCTTGCCGATGCGCATCCGAAATTTTTGCGTTTCCCCGGCGGCAATTTTGTCGAGGGCGATTACTTCAACGAACGTTTCAACTGGAAGGAAACCATCGGCCCCGTCGAGCAACGTCCCGGTCATCGCAGTTGCTGGGGCTACTGGGCCACGGACGGTTTTGGCCTGCCGGAATTTCTCGGCTGGTGCGAAGATTTGAAAATGGAACCGGTGCTCGCTGTTTTTGCCGGTTATGTTTTGAAGCATGATGTCATTCCCGCCGGTCCGAAGCTCGAACCTTATGTGCAGGAAGCGCTGGAGGAAATTGAATACGTCACCGGCGACGCTTCGACGAAATGGGGCGCGCAACGCATCAAGGACGGCCACCCGAATCCGCTGAAGTTGCGTTACGTCGAAATCGGCAACGAAGATTGGTTCGACAAATCCGGCGGTTACGACAGACGTTTCGCGCAATTCCATGACGCCATCAAAGCCAAGTATCCGCAGCTGCAACTCATTTCCACCGCGCCGGTTAAGAGCCGCGTGGCCGATTTGAATGACGAACATTATTACAAGTCCGAAGAAGAAATGGAGTCGCAGTCCTTCATGTATGACAAGCGCGACCGCAGTATCCCAACGAAAATTTTCGTCGGCGAATGGGCCACGCGCGTCGGTTCACCCACGCCCAACATGGCGGGAGCGCTGGGCGATGCCGCGTGGATGTGCAGCATGGAACGCAACGCGGACATCGTGTTGATGCATTGCTACGCGCCGTTGTTCGTCAACGTCAGCGACCTCGGCGCCGGTCATTCGATGCAGTGGAAATCTGACCTCATCGGCTACGACGCCTTGAACAGCTACGGTTCGCCGAGCTACTACGCACAGCAGATTTTTGGCACGCACACCGGCAATGAAGTTCTCGCCGTCACCGCGCAAAACCTGCCGAGCTACACCTATGTTCAAAAGAACCGCACCCGCAACGGCCAGCCGCAACCGGCACGGACGAATGAAGTGAAATCTATTTTCTATTCCGCCACGCGCGACACCGCGAGCGGTAAAATCATTGTGAAAATTGTAAATCGTGCCGATGCAGTGCAGGATGTGGCGGTGGCAATTGCTGGCGTCAGCTCCATTGCCGATGCCGGCACGGCCACGGTTTTGAAAGCGGACAATCGCGACGCGACCAATTCGCTGGAAGATCCGAAGCACGTTGTGCCGACGACTGAACCCGTCACCGGCCTCAGCACCAACTTCACGCGCACTTACCCGCCCTGCTCCATCACGGTTTTGGAACTGATGGCGAAATAATTTCTGCCAACCCTAAACGCAGACCTTTGTCCGCGCCAGCCACCCGTTCAGACCGGGCAGCGGCGCGGACAAAACTTTTTGCACCTTCGCGATATTCAGCGATGTGTCCAACGCGCGCGGCGGACCGGGAAAATCTTTGGCCAAGCCCGCTTCCATCGCCGCGGTGATTTCCGGCCAGCCTTTGACCAAGAGTTCGCCGATTTGATAACGCGACATTTTTTCCGCGCCCGCGACGTGATAAAGTCCCGCGCACTTTTTCTCCACCAGTTCCCAAACGGCGCGCGCTGTTTCCACCGCCGGAATCGGATTGCGAAATTCGTCCGTGAACAATTTCATCCCCTGCCCGGCTTGCTGCAACGAGCGGCGCAACTGCTCGTTGAACGCGCGCTGGCCGGAAAGCGATTGACCGTAATTGAGCGACGTGCGCAAGACGAGATGACGTGGATTCTTCAAAATAATTTCTTCCGCCGCCACTTTGGTTTCGCCGTAAATGTGCAATGGATTCAGCGCATCCGCCTCGGTGTAATCGCCCTTGCGTCCGTCGAAAACTAAATCGGTGGAAAAGAAAACGAAGGGAATTTCCGCCGCGAGTTCCGCAAGAAATTTTGTGGCCTCAACATTCACACGCCGCGCAAGCGCGGGATTTTTTTGCGCCTCGCTGACGACGGTGATGGCGGCGCAATGGATGACGAATGCCGGTTTGTCTTTCCGGAATTCGCGTTCGACGGCGGCGAAGTCCAGCAAATCAAAATCCGCGCGGGCGAGCGCCCGCACGCGCCAGCGCGGGGCAAAACGCGGCGCGGTCTGGACGAGATAATTCCCAATCAGCCCGTTCGCGCCGGTGATCCAACACAACATACAGTTGATCAGTGACGACCTGCCAAAATCATTAAAACAACCATGAGGACAATAAAAACGATAATTAAAAAGCCAAATCTTTTGAGTGGCGGGACAGTTATGACTTTTCCAATCAGTTCTTCGGGTTTTGCATCTTTCCGATCTGAATATAAAACCCAGCCTTTTCTCGAATAGTGCGTGCGCATGATTTGATCGGCAAAAAATGGATAAACCAACCAAGAAAGACCACAGGTAAAACACGCTGCCAAAAAACCAGCTACAGCGTGCGTCCAGACGCCTTTGGCCGCAAAGTAAAAACATCCAAAAAGCAAGACCCACAATGGAGCGCTTGAAACTTCTTCAACAAAGCCATTTTCAGGATTCTGAAACTGGAGCACGCCTGGCTTCTTTTCAACATGGGGGAATTGCCGCTTGGGTGTCGCATCAGCGACATCCTGAATCAGGTAAATCGAAGTGGCTATTTCGGATTGCGGAGTGAAATCAACACGCATTCCTTTCATTGGGAATTTTCCGTTCTCTTTCCATTCTATGCCCTGAAACACATAACGCTGATTATCGTCGCCTGAAATAATTCCAGTGTTGGTTTGAACCGCGAAATCAAGAATTGTTCCTTTGACTGATTTTGTTTGTTGAGACGGTGGGTTTATTTGCGGTTGCGGTTCTGTTGTGCTGGATTGTAAAGAAGCCGAAGGAGCATAAAGCTTGGTTTCCATACCGCAATGTGGGCAAGAAACTGCTTGCCCGACATATTCCGATTCAAACTCGATGTGACCACTGCAAATCTGGCAAGGGCATTTCATGAAACAAAATAGGATTGTTGTTTTGAATTTTAATCAGCTCAATCCACGAGCCGCTTCGTCAGATTGCCATACGCATCAATCCGGCGGTCGCGCAGGAAGGGCCAGTGCGTGCGCGTGGTGTCCACTTTGGCAAGATCCACGGGCACGATCAAAATCTCTTCCTTGTCGCTGGCAGCTTTGGCGAGAATTTCGCCGGACGTGCCGGCGACAAAACTTTGCCCCCAGAATTCCAAACCATCACCGCCGACACCTTTGATGACTTCGTGGCCGATGCGATTTACGGACGCGACGAAGCAACCGTTCGCGACGGCGTGGCTGCGCTGGATGGTTTCCCACGCGCCGTGCTGGCGTTCGCCATATTCCTTTTTCTCGCTCGGATGCCAGCCGATGGCGGTTGGGTAGAAAAGGATTTCCGCGCCTTGCATCGCTGTTAAGCGTGCCGCTTCGGGATACCATTGATCCCAGCAAATCAATACACCGATTTTTCCATAGCGCGTCTGCCACGTTTTGAAGCCGAGATCGCCGGGCGTGAAATAAAATTTCTCGTAGAACAACGGATCGTCGGGAATGTGCATCTTGCGATAGATGCCGAGCAGCGAGCCGTCGGCATCGATGATGGCGGCAGTGTTGTGATAAACGCCAGAGGCACGTTTCTCAAACAGCGAGGCGATGATGACGACCTTGTATTTCTTCGCGAGTTTCTGCATCGCGTCGGTGCTGGGGCCGGGAATTTTTTCGGCAAGTTTGAAATTCGCGTGGTCTTCGCTCTGGCAAAAATATTGCGAACGAAACAATTCCTGCGTGCAGATGATTTGCGCGCCGGACTTCGCAGCACGTTCGACGAGCGAAATTGTTTTCTTAAGATTCGCGTCAGGATTAGCCGACACGTCGGTTTGAATGAGGCCGAGTTTGACGACGGACGAAGCGGGACGTTTCATGAAATTTTACTTGGACGATGACCGAGTGGTCTCATCGAGAATGATGGTTTTGCTATGCGCATCATGCGGCGCATGTTTGACGGGTTCCTGCCCGAACAATTCGCGGATGAATTTACCGAGCGTTTCGTTGGTCGGGCCGTAACCCGCACCATAAATATAAAATTCCAGTTCGGTCAGCAACTGGTCGGCGGTGGCGTAACGATGGTGCAAGTCGCGCGCAAGGCAATGATGCAGGATGTCGTTCAGCTTATCGTCAATGCGTGAGTCGAGCGAACGGAAGTCGGGAATCGGCTGCTGCATGATGCGCTGCCGCGATTCCTCGGCGTTCGCACCTTTGAAAATATTCCGTCCGAGCAACAGGTTGGAAAGCACGACGCCAGCGGAAAAAATATCCGAACGCTTGTCGGTGATCTGAAAATCCGCCTGCTCGGGACTCATGTAATCCGGTTTGCCGGCGACGACTTCGCCTTCTTGATCCGTCAAAAATCCCTTCGCTTTGGCGATACCGAAATCGGTGAGCTTCACATCGCCTTCGAACGCAATCATGATGTTTTTGAAACTCACGTCGCGATGAACAATGCCCATCGGCTTGTTATCCTTGTCAGTTTTGTTGTGCGCGTAAGCAAGTCCGCGCGCGACGCGGCTGGTGATGAATACTGCGAGTTCTTTGGGCAGAACGCGCTTCTTCTCGGACAATTGATGCGTGAACTGTTCGAGATTCACGCCGCGAATCAATTCCATTGCGATAAAACAAAGGCCGTTCGCTTCGCCGAGTTGGTAGGTCTGGACGATGTTAGTGTGGATCAAATCCGCGACGAGCTTGGCTTCGCCGACAAAATTATCCATGAACATTTTCTGACTGCCAAAATTAGGGCGAATGACTTTGATGGCGACACGCTTGACGAAATCGCGCGCGCCGTGCTGTTCCGCTTCATAGACAATGCCCATGCCACCCTCGAAAATCTTCCGGGTGATTTCATAGCGAAATTCGTTCTGGATGGTGAAGAGCGCCACGCGCGAATGGTCGGAAATTGTCCCGCGATGTCAAGTCCTGCCCTTAAGAAGCCCTGAAAAAACTTTGTTTTTTTGATTTTTTCGCTTGCATGACGCGGCCATTGGATTTTAATTCATCTCAAGTCTCGTGACTTTTTGAACAACATAACAAACAAACAACAACACAACCAATAGAACCAATATGGCAAAAGCACTCTCCAAAGCTCAAATCGCCTCCCTCGTCGCCGAAAAGAACGGCCTCTCGAAAAAGCAGGCCGTTGAAATCCTCGACACCATCGCCGCGCTCGCTTACAAGCACGCGAAAGACACCTTCACCCTGCCTGGCATCGGCAAGCTCGTCTTGAAAAACCGCGCTGCCCGCATCGGCCGTAACCCGAAGACTGGCGAACAGATCCAGATCAAGGCCAAACGCGTCGTGAAGTTCCGCGTCGCGAAAGCCGCGAAGGACGCGATCCTCGGCACCAAGTAATTTTATTACTTTCAAAAAACGCGCTCCGGCAACGGGGCGCGTTTTTTTATTTCGCCAGATGAGATATACGACACAGGAACATTTGCGTTGTTTCCCAATTCGATTAACTTTTAACGTCTGATATGAATCGGGAATTATTCCATCTTTTCACCCTTAGCCTGACCAGCATTCTGCTTGTAAATTTTTCCGCTGCGGCGCAAGGAACTATCATCTGGAGCGGCCCGACCATCGCCTTCACCAACACAACGGTCGCGGACGTGGATCAATTAGTTTCCGATGTCTGGCTCACACGCTCATCCAGCCAGGGAATTTTTAATGCCGCGCCTGGATTGGAAAACAGTTATCAAACCAGCGTCAGTCCCGCCGGCACGCAATGGGCGTTGGGCCAACTTGCCAACTACGCAGCACTCACTTACTCCGATTGGGCCACCTGTTATGGCGGGCAGCACAACCTCGCTAACAAAATCGTTGGCAGCGATGCCGTCGTGCATCTCGTCAACAGCGATATCTATCTCGCCGTTAAGTTCACTTCGTGGGGTGGCAATGGCGGCGGTTTCAGTTACGTGCGCTCCACGCCCACCGGCACGCCCGAACCAACCACCACGAGCATCGCGCTGACGGGACTTCTGTTAGCCGGAGTCTGGCAAAGGAAAAACTTTGCCGGCAATCGTTGAAAATAATTTTCTACGGCGGCGCGATTAAATTTTTCGCGCCGTTTTTATTTTTCATCCCTGTGAATCTGTGTTCATCTGTGGCTAAACAATTATGAAACCACGCGGTTCAAGCGTAATGCCCTTTTTTGCTTGTTTTCATTGGGTTTTATCAAACGAATACAAGCAGAGTCCAAGCATATAAGGCCCAATCCGCCGTTTTGCTTCGCAGTTGGAAATAGCAGAGCATTATTGTTCAAAGATTGTTTTCCATTGCCCGCGACTATCGCAAAGGCGATTTGCGGCGCGGTGAATCCAGCGGCGGTGTCCATCCTGTTTTGCGCTTCAGGCTCGCCAGCGGGCAGCGGAGCGC
>Ga0007855_1000211_pt1 | contig 21291 bp, 17 predicted proteins | sample CryBogCBH01Aug08_FD_71230 | JGI IMG/M metagenome (GOLD analysis project Ga0007855, IMG submission 71230) | Freshwater microbial communities from Crystal Bog, Wisconsin, USA - CBH01Aug08 | ecosystem: Environmental > Aquatic > Freshwater > Lake | place: Crystal Bog, Wisconsin, USA | collected...
GTGTAGAATCTGTCCGAGCTCTCGTTGTCCTCGCTCATCGTGTGGGCGTTTCCTTTGGCCAATTACCAGGGTTACTGTGGATGTGTCTGTTCTTTAAGTGAAATAATATTTGATTGGCGAGCGTTGCGTCCAGGCGCGCCTTGGCCTGACAAAAGAAATGCTTGATTGGCCTTATCCCCGTCATAATGCGCAGCAAAAAGTAAAGAAGATAAAAATCAAGTTGCTTGGCTGGATCTGTCGCAACTTTGGGAGTAGGCCTTGCGATGATGAATATACGCCCACGACGCGACAGCAAGTGGTTGCTCAGTCTCCTTTTATGTCTGACGCTGCCCGCTTTTAGCGGGTGCAACCCCGTCACCGGCGGCGGCGTTAAGGATGTCGGCGCGCCGAGCGCAACAGCGCCTGGTGAAAATATTGGCTCTGGTTCTGTAAAGATCGGGCTTGTGGTGCCGTTAACCGGACCCTCGGGGCCTTCTTCCGTTGGCTCCTCGCTGCGTGATGCGGCAAAGCTTGCTTATGCCGATAGTGGCGCGAATGATGTGACCATTCTTGTCAAAGACGATCATTCTACCGCTTCAGGCGCTGCTGCCGCGGCTCAGGCTGCAATTGCAGAGGGCGCTGAAATTCTCATTGGGCCAGTGTTTGCGAGCGATGTGAAAGAGGCAAGTCGCGTTGCGCGTTCGTCAGGACGGCCGATTATCGCCTTCTCGACAGATTCCTCGACAGCCGGCAATGGCACCTATCTCTTGTCATTTCTCGTTGACGGCTATGTTGAGCGGGGCATGGAATATGCGGCGACGCGCGGCAAGAAGTCTGTCGCAGCCCTTGTTCCTGAAAATGAATACGGCTCCTTGGCGATGGCGCAATTTCAGCAAAGCGCCGCCAATCATGGTTTACGCGTGCCAATGATAGAACGCTATAAGGCTGGCGCACATGCGCAGTCGATCAAAAAGCTTGCCGCCGCGCGTGATCAGTTTGATGTTTTATTCATTCCCGAACAGGCTGATGCGATGGGGGAGGTTTCCAAGGAGCTCATTGCCAATGGCCTCGTCTCTAAAAATGTTCAGATCATTGGCACGGGGCTTTGGAATGATACGCGCACGTTAAACTTACCAGCGCTACAAGGCGCATGGTTTTCCGCCCCGGAGAATGCAGGTTTTAATGCTTTTGCGCAGCGTTATCGCTCAAAATATGGCGCAGATCCTGCGCGTGTATCGACGCTTTCTTATGATGCTGTTTCATTGGCAATCGCTTTGTCTCGCGCGCAGGGTTCGCAGCGTTTCGCGCCAAATGTTCTAACGAACCCTTCTGGCTTTAATGGCGCAGATGGTATTTTCCGCTTTAAGCCAGACGGCACCAATGAGCGCGGATTTTCTGTTCTTGAAATTGGCGGCGGCGGCGCCAAAGTCATCTCGCCAGCGCCGCGGACATTCACAGGCACGTAACTTTTTTCTTGCCGCTTTATGCTTCGCTTGATGTGACTTTGCTAAAATCTGCTACGCCTGACATGACATGGCGTAATTCAGACAGCAGACGCAGTCGATTGATCCGCAACTGCGCATCTGTCGCATTGACAGTGACATGATCAAAGAACGCATCGACAGGCTCACGCAGTTTTGCTAGGGCGCGCATTGCGCCGGCAAAATCTTCTTGCGCAATTCTTTCGCTTGTTTCCTCTCTGGCTCTGGCGATTGCTGCGGCCAGTTTATGTTCTTGCGGCTCGATGCGCAAATTTGGCGCGTGATGGGCGCCATAGGCGCTCGCCCCGTCCTTCTTCTCTTCAATTTTGAGAATATTACTCGCGCGTCGGTAGCCAGCGAGAAGATTCTGACCGTCATCGGTTGTCAGGAATTTATCGAGGGCGTCGACTTTTTGGTTGATGATTAATAAGTCGTCTTGAACGCTGGATGTCTCAATAGCGGCGCCTTGTTTGACGAGCGCGCCGAGAGCGGCGTCAATTAAATCATAACGCGCCCCGCGATCGCGCAGATAGACTTTTAAGCGATCAATAAAAAACTCCAGCAAGTCGGGCGAGATGCGGCGCAGCAGCGGCAGTCGTATATTATTTTCCAATAGTATTCTGATGACGCCAAGCGCGGCGCGTCGCAGTGCGTATGGATCTTTGCTGCCTGTCGGCTTTTCGTCGATAGACCAGAAGCCTGTGAGCGTATCGAGCTTATCGGCTAGGGCGACGGCGATTGAGACGGGTTGCGTTGGGATACGATCATTTGGCCCTTGCGGTTTATAATGATCTTCACAGGCTTGCGCGACAGCCGCATCTTCCCCTTGAGCGCGCGCATAGTAACGGCCCATTAAGCCCTGCAGTTCAGGAAACTCGCCCACCATTTCTGAAACTAAATCCGCTTTGCACAACATTGCTGCGCGTTGCGCGAGATCTGGATCTGCGCCAACGATTGGCGCTAAATCACGCGCGCCCTTTGCGATGCGGTCGATGCGCTGACCTTGCGTGCCAAGCTTTTCATGAAAAATAATATGATCGAGCTTCGCTAGGCGATCATCAAGTTTTATCTTTAGATCTGTTTCATAGAAAAACTTTGCGTCAGAAAGACGTGCGGCAATAACGCGTTCATTGCCAGCGATGATGGTTACGCCGCCGTCGCTTGCCTCAATATTTGAAACTAAAATGAAATGATTGGCCATAGCGCCGTCAGTTTTGCGCAGTACAAAACATTTTTGATTGACGCGAATAGTCGTGCGGATGACTTCTTGTGGGATTGCCAGGAAGCTTTCATCAAATTTACCCATCAAGGTAACGGGCCATTCAACGAGGCCGGCAACCTCTTCAAGGAGCGCTGGATCCTCAATAAGCTCTAGTCCTTGGGCAAAGGCCAAATCCTTGGCGTCATGAAGAATAATATCGCGGCGCCGTGCAGCATCAAGAACGACTTTGGCGCGCTCGAGCAACAGCGCATAGTCTTCAAAACGTTTAACGCTGATTGGCGCTGGCGACATAAAGCGATGGCCATAGGTTGTCGCGGCTGCTTGGATATGACCGATTGAGACGGGAATGATCTCAGGCGTTTCTGTTTCCGGGCCAAATGTTGCAACGATAGAATGAAGCGGACGCACCCAACGCAAACTATCAGACTGCGTCGACGCAGCGCCCCAGCGCATCGACTTTGGCCATGGGAAGGTTTTGATCACGCTCGAGAGGACGTCGACGAGAATATCAATCGTCTGGGCGCCAGTTTTGTGCAGGATTGCGACGTAAAATTCGCCTTTTTTTGGATCTTTCTCGATCGTGGCCTCCTCTAAGGAGGCAAGTCCAGCGCTTTTTAAAAAACCCTGTATGGCTGTTTCTGGCGCGCCAACGCGCGGACCTTTTCTTTCTTCACTGACGTCTGGTTGACGCGCGGGCAAACCTGCGATGTGCAGCGCCAATCGTCGCGGCGTTGCAAAGGCGACGGCGCCTTCATACACGAGCCCTTTTTCAACAAGCGCATGCGTAACCAGTCGTTTCAGATCGTCGGCAGCCTGTTGCTGCATCCGCGCTGGTATTTCTTCACTGAAAATTTCTAAAAGAAGGTCGGGCATGGAGGTCGCTTACAATTCTTTATGAGATCCGTCGCAAAGAGGCTCGTTCTTTGTGTGTCGACAGCCGCAAAAAAATGCTTTGCCTGTCGCCTCAGCCTTATAAGCGACTGGAGAGATATCTGTTCCCTTGTGCGAGCCGTCGCAAAAGGGCTGGTTTTTAGTTTTGCCGCAGGCGCACCAATAATAGGTTTTGCCTGCTTCAACTTCTACAGGCATTGCTTTCTTTTGGAAGATTACGCGTTCTGACATCTTATGTCTCCAGCAGGTCGTTACACGGCTTATTCATGTGCATCGATAAGAAATTTTTCGACCTCGAGCGCCGCCATGCAACCAAGCCCAGCAGCGGTAACAGCTTGGCGATAGGTTTCATCGCAGACATCGCCAGCAGCAAAAACGCCCTCTATATTGGTGCGCGTTGTTCCTGGCGCGACATCTATGTAGCCAGAAGGCTTGAGTGTGAGTTGTCCTTTAAAGAGATCTGACGCCGGCGCGTGGCCAATAGCGATGAAGACGCCGTCAGTTTGCAACGTCTGCATTTCTCCAGTGACGGCGTTTTTGATATGTGCGCCTGTCACGGTTAGAGGATCTTGCCCGCCAATAATCTCATCGACAATTGAGTCATACATAATCGTGACATTGGCGCGCTGGCGCAGTCTTTCCTGGAGAACGCGCTCGCTGCGCAATGTATTGCGACGATGAATCAAAGTGACCTGTGCGGCAATGTTCGAAAGGTAGAGCGCTTCTTCAACAGCTGTGTTGCCGCCGCCGACAACAAGAACATTTTTTCCGCGAAAAAAGAATCCGTCGCATGTCGCGCAAGCGGACACGCCATAGCCTTTGAACTTATCCTCGCTTGGAAGTCCCAGCCATTTTGCTTTTGCGCCAGTTGCAATGATCAGTGCGTCACAGGTGTAGCGCGCGCCTGAGTCGCCAATTAGCAAGAAAGGTCTTTGCGTAAGATTGGCTTCAACAATGTAGTCGGAAACAAGTTTTGTTCCGACATGTTCGGCCTGCAAGCGCATTTGCTCCATTAGCCAGGGGCCTTGTATGGGCTCGGCAAAGCCAGGATAATTTTCAACATCTGTCGTGATCATCAGCTGGCCGCCTTGATCAAAACCGGCAATCAGCATTGGCTCCAAAAGCGCGCGCGCGGCATAGATCGCAGCGGTATAGCCGGCGGGTCCAGAACCAATAACAATAACGCGGGCGTGAAAGGAGGCTGACATGTTTAGATGGTCTCACCGACTGGGGTCATGCAGGAGCGCGCAGGCAACGATTATGCGTCTTGCCAGGATTAGGCAACATGGCTTTGATGAATAAAATCATCATAGGCGCGGTTAATGGCTGAGGCGATCATGGGCGTTGAATTGATGGGCTCATAGCGCCACTCTTCAAGGGCCCCGCGCCAGGGACGAATGGCGCCCGCCTGGGTCAGACCCTCAATAAATCTTTTGATTTTTGGATGACCGCCGGAGGGCGCGAAGAAATGGATCGGCGCGCCCGTTGCGGCAGCTTCGCCGAGCATATTAACGCTGTCGGCGGTAACAATAATCGCATCTGCGCAGGCAAGCATGGAGAAATAGGGATTGTCGCCAGCGCCGTCCCAGACAAAGGAGCGATGCGCAGAAAGCGCGACAGTCAGAGCTTTGGCGAGGCTTTGCGGCGTGCGTCGTGAAAATGACGCCATCACTTTGGCGCCTGATGCGCCAACGGTCTTGGCGACGTCAACGAGCTTGGCGACGTCAGAGGGCGTGAAGCGCATATGACGGCTATTGCCGCCAATCAGCATCGCGACCCGCTTCCCGGTGAGAGCGCTCAGACGAGGGTCTAAATGCGTGCGTGCGCGCGACAAAAGCTCTGGCGTGATGCAATTTGCAGGAGTGAGCGGGGACACCACATTTTTCCCGATCAAATTATCATGGCGTGGCGCTATGATGAGGTCAGCAGTTTTTAGGCCGCAAGCCGGCCGATTGAAATAAACGGTAAAAGGCGCCCCGGGTAGGTCTTGCTTCAGGCGGCGCAGGAGAGGAATCGTGCGTCTGCCTGCCGCTAGAATAATATTGGGGCGCAGGGCGCGCAGTCTTTTCACATCTTGCGGATCAGCGGGACCAAAGGGCGCTAAAACAGAATAGATTTTGCGTGAGGAAACATGGCGGATGTTTTCAACGACGCCGAGGGCGCGCGCTACGCCGATTGTTTGCGCCTCATGGCCGGCGCGTCCATCGGAGAGAACAACTAATCTTATGTCGCTGGAGAGGGGATCAGGCGCGCGCAAGGCGCCATCTTCCCAGTTAGACAAAAGCGACCTTGAGTATTTCGTAACTCTTGCCGCCGCCTGGCGTTTTCACTTCAACCGTGTCGCCGGCTTTTTTGCCAATGAGCGCGCGTGCGATGGGGCTGGTCAAAGAAACGCGGCCGCTTTTGACGTCAGCTTCGCTTTCACCAACGATTTGATAGGATTTTTCTTCTTCAGTGTCCTCGTCGACGACAGTCACGGTCGCGCCAAACTTGATTGTCTCGCCAGATAATTTGGCGACATCGATCACTTCGGCGCGCGAGAGTTTGTCTTCGAGTTCGGCGATGCGGCCTTCGTTCAGCGACTGCGCTTCTTTCGCAGCATGATATTCTGCATTCTCAGACAGATCGCCATGCGCGCGCGCTTCTGCGATTTGTTGAATGATTTTTGGGCGGTCTTCTTGCTGGCGACGGCGTAATTCCTCAGTAAGCGCCGCGTAACCTGGCGCTGTCATTGGCACCTTTTCCATAATCTCTGCTCTTCGCCTTTCTACGATCAACAGTGCATGAAAGAAACGCAGTCTTGCCCGCGAGCGGTAAGCCCAACGGCTGTCTTACTCAAACAGAGAGGATCTTAAGGATCTCAGCCGCCTGAATAGGTTTCTTTATGCGGATTGCCTTGGGTTTTTTTGTCGTTAAAGCGTCTTTGTCGCGCCATCCTCGTCTTGGAAGTAATCTTGTAGCGCGCGCGCTTCTAAATCCCCCGATACATAAGCCTGGATGCCCTGCGCCGCCGCAATCGCGCCAGCCAGGGTTGTATAATAAGGAACCTTATGCAGAAGCGCCGCTCTGCGCAAGGAACGCGAATCCGCCAGCGCCTGCGCGCCTTCGGTCGTATTGAAGACGAGCTGGATCGAGCCATTTTTTATGGCGTCGACAATATGCGGACGCCCTTCGGATACCTTATTGATTTTACTTGCTTTAATTCCGTTGTCCGACAAGAAGCGCGCCGTGCCTCCGGTCGCCACAATTGAAAAGCCGATATCAGTTAAAACTTGTATGGCTGGGATCACCCGCGATTTATCAACATCGCGCACGGAGACAAAGACAACGCCCTCGCGGGGCGCCTTTGCGCCGCCGCCAAGCTGACTTTTAACAAAGGCGGCGTCGAAAGAGGTATCAAGCCCGATGACTTCGCCGGTCGAGCGCATTTCTGGCCCAAGCACTGTGTCTACGCCTGGGAAGCGGGCAAAGGGAAAAACCGCTTCCTTGACGCCGACATGTTTTGGCTTGGCGTTGGGCAGGGCGAAGGCGGATAGCTTTTCGCCGGCCATGACGCGCGCGGCTATTTTTGCGATGGGCGCGCCAATTACCTTGGCGACAAAAGGAACAGTTCGCGACGCGCGCGGATTAACCTCAAGCACATAGATTTCGCCATCTTTCAATGCAAATTGTATGTTCATTAAACCAATGACGCCAAGCGCCATGGCGAGGTTGCGAGACTGTTCTTCAAGCGCAAGAATTGTTTCCGGCGGCAGTGAGCGCGGCGGCAGCGAACATGCCGAGTCGCCAGAGTGGATGCCGGCCTCCTCAATATGCTCCATCACGCCAGCAATCACGGCTTGCTGACCATCAGCCAGACAATCAACATCAACTTCAATTGCATCTGTTAAGTAGCGATCAAAGAGCAGCGGATTTTTTCCAAGCACCATATTGATCTGGCCGGTTTTATCATTGGGATAGCGCGTCTTGATTTCAGAGGGCACCAATGTCGGCAGTGTGCCAAGAAGATAATCGTCAAGATCATGCTGATCGCGAATGATCGCCATGGCGCGTCCGCCCAGAACATAAGATGGGCGCACAACCAAAGGCAGACCAAGATCGCTTGCAACGATACGAGATTGCTCGACGGAATAGGCAATGCCATTCTTTGGTTGTTTTAAGCCAAGACGATCCAGCAAGCGCTTAAACCGATCGCGGTCTTCCGCAAGATCAATAGAGTCGACTGGCGTGCCAAGGATCGGCGTTCCGCTTTGGGCCAGACCATGCGCTAGTTTGAGCGGCGTCTGTCCGCCATATTGCACAATAACGCCAGTCAGCGTTCCTGCCGTTTTTTCAACATCGATAATTTCAGCGACGTCTTCATCTGTTAGCGGCTCAAAATAAAGTCGATCAGAGGTATCGTAATCCGTTGATACCGTCTCTGGGTTGCAGTTAATCATAATTGTTTCATAGCCGGCGTCCGCAAGCGCAAAACAGGCGTGACAGCAGCAATAGTCAAATTCGATGCCCTGACCGATGCGATTAGGTCCACCGCCAAGAATGACGATTTTCTTGCGGCTTGAGGGACGCGCCTCGCTCGCATCTGGGCCATCAAATGGCGTCTCATATGTGGAATACATATAGGCGGTTGGAGAGGCGAATTCCGCAGCGCAAGTGTCGATGCGTTTATAAAGCGGACGCACGCCCATCGCTTGGCGCGTCGCGCGCACTTCTTTTTCATCGCGTCCTGTAAGTGAGGCCAGTCTCACGTCTGAGAAGCCGGCAAATTTTAGCGCGCGGAAATTCTCTGCATCATCGGGCAGGCCAAATTTTTCCACCTTCTTTTCTAACGCAATGATTTCAGCGATGCGTTCCAGGAACCATGGATCTATTTTGCTTGCGTCATGCACTTCGCTTACGCTCATGCCCAATCGAAACGCTTGTCCAACCACCAGCAGACGATCTGGCGTTGGCGTGCCAAGCGCGCCACGCAACACATTGAGATCGTCTCCTTTGCCAAGGCCGTCAATTTCTATTTCGTCCAGACCAGACAGTCCGGTCTCAAGAGAACGCAAGGCTTTCTGCAACGATTCAGCAAAGTTGCGTCCGATCGCCATGGACTCGCCAACAGACTTCATCGCTGTTGTCAGCGTTGGTTCGGCGCCAGGAAATTTTTCGAAAGCAAAACGCGGTATTTTGGTTACGACATAATCAATCGTTGGCTCAAAAGACGCAGGCGTCGCGCCGCCAGTAATATCATTGGCGATTTCATCAAGCGTATAACCAACAGCAAGACGCGCCGCGACTTTAGCGATGGGGAAGCCGGTTGCTTTAGAGGCGAGCGCTGAAGAGCGCGACACGCGCGGGTTCATCTCAATGACGATCATGCGGCCAGTTTGCGGATCAACGGCGAATTGCACATTTGAGCCGCCGGTTTCGACGCCAATTTCACGCAGCACCGCAAGTGAGGCGTCGCGCATGATCTGATATTCTTTATCTGTGAGCGTTAAGGCTGGCGCGACGGTAATGCTGTCGCCTGTATGCACGCCCATCGGGTCGAGATTTTCAATCGAGCAAACGATAATGCAATTGTCCGCTTTATCGCGAACAACTTCCATTTCAAATTCTTTCCAACCCAGAACGCTTTCTTCAACAAGCACTTCATTCGTTGGCGAGGCGTCGATGCCGCGTTCGACGATTTCAATGAACTCAGCCTTATTATAAGCGATGCCGCCGCCAGTGCCGCCAAGCGTGAAAGAAGGGCGTATGATGGCGGGCAGACCAATGTCTTCAAGAGCAGCAAGCGCGGCCGAAAGCGTTTTGATGTGATGGGAGCGCGGCGTAGACAGGCCAATTTTCGTCATGGCTTCGCGGAAGAGCTCTCGGTCTTCCGCCTTATCGATCGCGTGCGCAGTGGCGCCAATCATTTCAACGTCAAACTTTTTCAAAACGCCCATTTTTTCTAACGACAAGGCGCAATTTAACGCTGTCTGGCCGCCCATGGTCGGCAATAAGGCGAAACCGCCTGGGATGGCGTAGCGTTCTTTCTCGATAATTTTGGCGACAAACTCCGGCGTTATTGGTTCAACATAGGTTCTGTGCGCCAGATCGGGATCCGTCATGATCGTGGCGGGGTTGGAGTTTACAAGAACAATTCGATAACCCTCAGCCTTGAGCGCTTTACAGGCCTGCGTGCCTGAATAGTCGAATTCGCAGGCCTGACCGATGACAATGGGTCCTGCGCCGATAATCATAATGGTTGATATGTCGGTTCTTTTTGGCATCAGCGTCCCTTTTGCCTCCCCCAGCTCCGTGATGGCCGGCGGTCAGGAATATTTGAACAGCGCCCCTTTCGGGCATGAAAGCGCGCAAAAAAAAGGCCGCAGATCCGACCTTTTACAGCGGAACGCGTCCCGAAATGCTTTTATCAGGCGTCTGCAGAGACGCCCGTCCCATGCACAGGGCAATGGGGCGGCGAGCGGGTGCGCCCAGCTCGTAAGTTCACGTTTCTCTAGACGAGAATGATAGGCATGGGAAGGCCTTGCGATATGTTATACCCGCTTGATTGCTTCGGATAAACAATCTGGCGCGGGACGTCGGGTCATTTGGGCGTCTCATCGCCTGAGCTTGCGCTGGGTTATGAAAGCGTTGACTGGCGCAGTCCGCGCGCGATCTGCGGACGCTTCAAGCGAGATGTTGGCGATATGTTGTTTTTATCTTCAGCGTTTTTGAATCATGTCCGTTAAACGCCAATTTACGCGCTATTTTTTTGTCGGAGCCGGCGCAAGCGCCGCGCATTATAGCGTCTTGATCGCTTTGGTTGAGGGCGCGCGCTGGCAGGCCGTTCCAGCAACGCTTTGTGGTTATCTCATTGGCGGCGTCATTGCTTATGTTCTCAACTACCGACTAACATTTAATGCGCGCTTGTCCCATCGGTTGGCTGCATGGCGTTTTGCGCTCACCGCCTTTGGGGGATTTTGCCTGACATATGTTTTGATGACGCTGTTTGTTGAAAGCTGGGGAGCGCCATATCTGATGGCGCAGCTTGTGACGTCAGCGCTTGCGATGGTGATGACATTTACGCTCAATCGCTTGTGGACTTTTGGGTAGCGCTCTCAGTCCTCATGGCCATTTTACGCTTGGCGGCATGGAGGATAGAATAGACTCGACGTTGCCGCCGGTTTTAAGGCCAAAGATTGTGCCGCGATCATATAAAAGATTGTATTCGACATAGCGTCCACGCCGAATGAGTTGCTCTTCACGCTGCGCATCGCTCCAGGGTTTTGTGTAATTCTGTCGAACAAGTTCGCAATAGATTTTTAGAAAGCTTTCGCCAATGTCTTTCGTGAAGGCGAAGTCTTCTTCCCATGCGCTGTTGTCACCATCGCCAGCGCTGTTGAAATAGTCATAAAACACGCCGCCAATGCCGCGTGGCTCATTGCGATGCGGCAAAAAGAAATAGTCGTCGCACCATTTTTTAAAATGCGCATAGTCGGCGACCTTATGGCGTTCGCATGATTGGCGCATAGCGGCATGAAAGGCGCGCGCGTCTGGATCGTCTTGGCTGCGTCGCGCGGACAAGACAGGCGTCAGATCTGCGCCGCCGCCAAACCAAGACTTTGTCGTAACGACAAAGCGCGTATTCATATGCACGGCTGGAATATTTGGGTTCCAAGGATGCGCGATGAGTGAAATGCCTGTGGCGAAAAATCTTGGATCGTCCTGTGCGCCCGGGATTTGTTTCGCAAATTCTGGCTGAAACGTTCCAAACACCGTTGAGCAATGCACGCCTGCTTTCTCAAACAGGCGGCCATGAATCAGCCCCATGCGGCCGCCGCCGCCTGGCGCGCCATCATGGTTTGCGCGCTCCCAAGGGGTGAGCGTGAAGCGCCCCGGTTCAGTTGCTTGCGAAGAGAAGGGGCCTGACGCGTCATTTTCAAGCGCTTCAAAAGCTGCGCAGATGCGTAATTGCAGCGCCTCAAACCATTCCCTCGCGCGCGCTTTACGATCAGCAAGCTGGTCTTGATTGCCTGTCATGCGGCTCTCCAGTTTGGGTCTTTCACGATTGCGGCAGCAGTCGACTAAGGGGTTGGCCGGTCGTTAAGCGAGAGCTGTCGCAGCGCCTCACTCATAACGATAGCCGCCGCGACAGCGACATTGAGTGAGCGGGCAGGCGGGCGCATGGGTATTTTCACGGCGCGCTCGCAATCGGCGAAAACCTCGTCAGGAACCCCTGCCGACTCTCGACCAACCAGCAATATATCTCCAGCCTGATAGGCGCAATCCGTATAAGCGCTTTCCGCCTTAGTGGAGAGGAGGATTAGTCTTTTGCGGCGCTGTCCTGGCGCTTCCAGCCGAAGACAGTCAATAAAAGCCGCATAAGAGATGTGGCGTTCAAGATGAATTTGGTTGAGGTAATCCATGCCAGCACGACGGAAATCCCTGTCTGTGCTTGGAAAACCGGTTGGTCCGATGATGGCGGCGTCAAAGCCAAGGCATGCGCAGGCCCGAAGTATTGTGCCCGTGTTTTGTGGAATATCGGGTTGGTAAAGGGCAAGTGTAAGATTGTGAGGGCTGGCTTTTGTCAAATAATTCACCAATCAAGTTGAATTTGCGGCAATTCGTCACGCAAGTCATGATGGCTTAAAAATTGCCGGTGTAGGAAAAATAATCGATGATCTGGTTGGGTTGGCGTGATTTGCTTCGCTGAGGATGTCAGTGGCAAGCCAGGGGAAGGCTTGGCGCTGTCAGGGGCTTTACCTTGGCCGCGTTACAAGCCAAAACATGAAACGCGACTGGGGTGACGAATATGACGGTCGGCTTGGAAAGGGAGAGCGCGTGATCATTAAGGGTGGACGTTCGGGAGCAACGCCAAATCCCTCCCGCCGTGATGTTGTTTATCTCGCCACAGGCGCTGGTGCGGTTACCGCCGTTGGCGCTGTCGCCTGGCCTCTCGTCGCTCAAATGAATCCCGATGCCTCAACGCGCGCGCTGGCCTCAACCGAGGTCGATCTCGCCTCAGTTCCCGAGGGGCAGATCATAACGGTCAAGTGGCGCGGCAAGCCCGTCTTCATCCGGCATCGCACCGAGAAAGAAATTAAGGACGCGCAAAGCGTTAGTCTAACCGATCTTCCTGATCCTGAAGCCGATGACAAAAGAGTGCAGAAGCCTCAATGGCTCGTGGTTATTGGCATTTGCACGCATTTGGGCTGCATCCCCACTGGCAAGGAGGGCGAGTATGATGGCTGGTTCTGCCCTTGCCACGGTTCCTCCTATGATGTCTCTGGGCGTATTCGCAGCGGTCCAGCGCCAAATAACATGGAGGTTCCGACATACGCCTTCATCAGCGACACAAAAATAAAAATTGGGTAGGGGCGGAGATATCTCTGTCGCGTTTTATCGCATCTCATGCAGCTTGATCAGGAACTTTAAATGAGCGGTCCTTCGCAATACACGCCCAAAAGCAACTTTGCCAAATGGCTTGAGCGCCGTCTGCCGATCATCAGCTTCGTGTACGACTCATTTGTCGCCTATCCGGTTCCCAAAAACTTAAATTACATGTGGACCTTTGGCGCGATCCTTTCCTTTATGCTGGTGGCGCAAATAATTACTGGCGTCGTGTTGGCGATGCATTACACGCCGGAAGTCTCGTTCGCTTTTAACTCTGTCGAAAACATTATGCGCGATGTGAACTGGGGCTGGGCGTTGAGATATGCGCACGCCAATGGCGCCTCAATGTTTTTTCTGGCTGTTTATATCCATATCTTTCGAGGCATGTATTACGGTTCTTATAAAGAACCGCGTGAACTGCTCTGGATACTTGGTGTTGTTATTTTCATGGTCATGATGGCGACTGGGTTTTTGGGCTATGTGTTGCCGTGGGGACAAATGTCCTTTTGGGCCGCAACGGTGATCACCAATCTTTTCTCCGCCTTGCCAGTTGTTGGGCCCTCGATCACAACATGGTTGCTTGGCGGTTATTCGGTCGATAACGCAACGCTCAATCGTTTCTTTGCGCTGCATTATTTATTGCCATTTATTATTGTCGCTATCGTTGCGCTGCATGTCTGGGCCTTGCATGTTACGGGACAAAATAATCCTGATGGCGTCGAGGTTAAAAATGTCAAAAAGGATACTGTTCCTTTTACGCCCTATGCGACCATGAAGGACGGTTTCGCTATTGGCGTATTTTTGGTGCTCTATGCCTGGATGACATTCTTTGTGCCAAATTATCTTGGTCATCCAGATAATTATATTGAGGCAAATCCCTTGGTGACGCCGCCGCACATTGTGCCGGAATGGTATTTCTTGCCATTTTACGCAATTTTGCGCGCGATCCCGAATAAGTTACTCGGCGTTATTGCGCTCTTCATGTCCATCTTGATTGCCGCAGCGCTGCCGTGGCTTGATACGTCAAAAGTAAAATCTGGAACCTATCGTCCAACCTTTAGAAAGTTTTATTGGATCTTTGTCGCCGTTTCCATTGGTCTTGGCTATCTTGGCTCACAGCCAGCAGAAGGCGCTTTTCTCTGGGTGGCGCGTGTGCTGACTTTCTACTACTTCTTTCACTTCCTGGTTATTCTTCCTGTGTTAAGTCGTCGAGAAAAAACCACGGCTGTGCCAAATTCAATTGCTGAAGCGGTAGAAAATCGTGGAGCGTCGCATGCGTGATCCGCGACAGATGTTTACTGCCTTCACACGCATGAAATCTCTATGCGCCTCAACGCTCATCGGCGCCGTTATGATGCTGACGCCAAATCTCATGATGTTTGAGACCCAGGCCAGCGAGAACTCAAAACATGAAGAAGCGCCAAAGCTGCATGAGTGGAGTTTTGCTGGGGCCTTTGGCCGCTATGATACGGCGCAGATCCGTCGTGGTTTCAAGGTTTACAAGGAAGTTTGCTCGACCTGCCATTCAGTTAAGATGCTCGCCTTTCGCAATCTCAGTCAGCCCGGCGGTCCTGAGTTTTCAGAACGTGAGGTCGCTGAACTTGCCGCCTCCTACAAAATAAAGGACGGGCCAAATGACGCGGGAGATTTTTATGATCGCCCCGGGCGTCCAAGCGATCGTTTCCCGCCGCCTTTCGCCAATGAGCAGGCGGCCCGCGCTGCAATGTCTGGCGCTTATCCGCCTGACATGTCTGTGCTGGCCAAAGCGCGCGGTCATTCGCGCGGTTTCCCACGTTTTCTGCTCGACGCGATTCCTGGCGTTTCCTATCAAGAAGTCGGCGCCGATTATGTTGCGTCGCTGTTGATGGGATACGCCGAGCCGCCTGCGGACGTTAAGATTCCCGATGGTCAGTATTACAACATCTATATGCCAGGTCGTCGCATCGGCATGCCGTCGCCTTTGTCTGATGGCGCTGTGACTTATGATGATGGAGCGCCGCAGACAGCAGAACAATACGCCAAGGATGTTGCCGCATTTATGATGTGGGTTGCTGAGCCGCATCTTGACGCACGCAAGCGCATTGGTCTTGGCGTCATTTCGTTTTTAATTGTGTTTGCCGGGCTGTTATATTTCACCAAGCGTAAAATTTGGTCCAACGTCTCGCATTAAGCATGCTGTGATCCTGTGACGCCTGAGCCCTCGTCGTGGCCGGTGATCGGCGTTAAGCCAGGAGAGTGATGCATCGTTTCTCAAAAGCGCATGAATGACATTTTAATCGTTGCTGCAACATGTAAACGTGAGTTAGATCCAGAGCTGTGATGAGGCGGCGTATGATCCGGCTTGCTTGATAGGGGTGTCGGAATCGGGCACAAAGCCTGTCGTTCCTTGCGCGTTTTGCGCTTTCTTGCTTATCCCGAAAGGGTCAAAATGTCGGAGATTTTACGCGTCGGCATCGCCGGGCTTGGCACTGTTGGCGCCGCCGTCACGCGGTTGCTTCAACGTCAGACAGAAGCTTTGACGGCGCGTACTGGGCGTCGGATTGTCGTCACAGCCGCCTGCGTTAAAGATCAGTCAAAACAACGCGACGCTGATCTCTCAAACATTGAATTTTACGCTGATCCCGTGGCTTTGGCCTCTTCAGAAAAAATAGATCTATTTGTAGAGCTCATTGGCGGATCGGAGGGGCCGGCGCGCGCCAGCGTCGAAACCGCCTTAGCGCATGGCAAGTCAGTTGTTACAGCCAATAAAGCGCTGCTGGCCGCGCATGGGTTACACTTAACGCAGCTAGCGGAAGAAAATCACGCAGCGCTCGCCTTTGAGGCCTCTGTGGCGGGCGGCATTCCGATTGTTAAGACATTGCGCGAGGGACTAGCGGGTAATTCTGTTTTGCGTGTCTATGGTATTTTGAACGGCACTTGTAATTATATTCTTTCGCGTATGGAGAGAGAGCAGCTTTCATTCGAGACCTGCCTCAGCGAAGCGCAAAAGCTTGGATATGCCGAGGCGGATCCAACTTTTGATATTGGCGGATTTGATACGGCGCATAAGCTCTCCATCCTGACCTCATTGGCCTTTGGAACGCGTATTTCTCCTGAAGCAATTGACATTGAGGGCATTGAACGCGTCACGCTTGCTGATATTGAAGCAGCAGAAGATCTGGGTTTTCGCATTAAGCTATTGGGCGTTGCGCAACGAACTGCGGAAGGCATTGAACAACGCGTTCATCCCACCATGGTGAGCAAGAATTCCGCGATCGCGCAAGTGATGGGCGTGCTCAATGCCGTTACGATTGACGGCGATGCAGTTCATGAATTGACGCTTGTTGGTCCTGGCGCTGGCGGAGATGCGACTGCCTCAGCGGTCGTTGCAGATATTGCTGATATTGCCAAAGGCGTCAGAACGGCGCCTTTTGGTCTGCCTTCAAGTCAATTGAAAGAATTAAAGCGCATGCCGATGCGTCGGCATGAGGGCGGCTATTATATCAGGCTGTCCGTTCGCGATGTGGCTGGCGCATTTGCGCGTATCGCCTCGCGCATGGCGGAAAGAAAGATTTCACTCGAGAGCATCATGCAGCGCGGTCGGCGTGGATCGCCGGGCGATTGCGTTGATGTCATTCTTATAACCCATGCCACAAGCGAGCATCTTGTCAGAGAGGCGCTTGAGTTGATTTTTGAAGATGGCACGATTGTCGCGCGCGCGCAGGTTATTCGCATAGAGCGAGAATGATCGTCTTGGGAGGCAATCATTGTGAGTAAGCCAACTCTTGATTCAGCCTCTCTTGGACGTTTTTTGACGATAGAGCTCGCGCGTGCATCGGAACGCGCAGCTGTCGCCGCAGCAAGGTTGCGTGGTCGCGGCGATGAGAGAGCGGCGGATCAGGCGGCGCATGAGGCGATGCGTCAGCACCTTTCTTTACTTCCTGCCAATGCGCGCATTGTTATTGGCGAAAGCCAATCAGTCTCTGGCTTTAGTTTTGGCGAAGAGATTGGATTAAAGGCTGGGCCGTCCATCGATCTGGCAATCGCGCCGCTTGAAGGCGCAACGCTTTGCGTCAAACATATGCCGGGATCATTGACAATTGCCGCTGCAGCAACGCCTAACGCTTTGCTTAATGTTCCTCAAGTTTACATGGATAAAATCGCCATTGGTCCTGGCTATCCAAAAGACGTTGTTGATCTCGATCGCGCGCCAGAAGAAAATGTCCGTGCACTTGCAAAAGCAAAGGGCGTCCAGCCACAGGATATCAATATTTGTATTCTTGATCGTCCCCGACATGCGGAATTAATCTCTGCCTGTCGACATGCAGGCGCAAGCATAAGGCTAATATCCGATGGCGATGTTTCGGGCGTCATTGAGACGACATCCGCGGCAGAAACAGGCGTGGATATGTATATTGGACGCGGCGGCGCGCCAGAGGGCGTTCTTGCTGCGGCTGTTTTGGCCTGCGTTGGCGGGCAAATGCAAGGTAGGCTTGTTCTTGATAGTCAAGAAAAGCGCGCGCGCGCAGCAGAACATGGTATTACTTTAGAAGACTATAAATATTCTGTTACGGATATGATCTCAGGTGACGTTCTGGTTTGCGTCACAGGCGTTACAGATGGCCCGCTTGTTCGGGGCGTTGTGTTTGGCAAGGATTTTATTGAAACAGATACGTTGGCCTATCGTTCATTAACGGGCACAGTTCGCCAAATTCGCGCGCGTCGACGCCTCCCAAGTTAGGACCCCATGACTCCTGCCGCCCATGTTTCAGCTGCAATAGAAATTCTTGCAGAAATTGCACAAAAACGCCGACCAGCGACTGACGCCTTGAAAGATTGGGGTCTGTCGCATCGCTTTGCTGGGTCTAAGGATCGCGCAGCGATTGCAAGTCTCGTTTTTGATACGTTACGAAAATCTTCTTCAGCAGCATTTGTTATGGGGGAGGACACGCCGCGCGCAAAAATGTTGGGCGCTTTACGGGAGGCGCGCGGGATGACTCTTGACGCGATCTCGATGCTCTTCTCAGGTGAAGGTCATGCGTCTGCGCCATTGAGCGCGCATGAGCGTGAAGCGCTTCAATCAACCAGTCTTGAGCAAGCACCAGACTTTATTCGCGGCGATTATCCAGAATGGCTTGCAGCAAAATTTTCAACCGCCTTTGGCGATCAAGCTGCAATAGAGGGCGCGGCGCTTGCGATGCGCGCGCCAATTGATTTGCGCGTTAATATTCTCAAAGGCGCGCGTGAACAGGCGCAACATAAGCTTGCACATCTCTCGCCAAATTTAACGCCATTATCTCCAATTGGGTTGCGTATTGAGGCAGGCGTCAAGCGCGGTCCGGCGATGACGGCGGAGACGGCCTATGTCAAAGGCTATGTTGAGATTCAAGATGAGGCGTCGCAACTGGCAAGCCTGTTATGCGCCGCGGCGCCCGGCGAACAGGTGTTGGATCTTTGCGCCGGCGGCGGCGGTAAAACCCTCGCTCTGGCCGCGCAAATGCACAATCGCGGACAAATTTACGCCTATGATTCTGATGGTCGTCGCTTGATGCCAATCCATGAAAGGTTGGATCGCGCCGGCGCCCGCAACATTCAGGTTCGTCCGCAGCGTGGAAACGTTGATGTTTTGTCTGATCTTACCGATCGCTGTGACCTGGTCGTGATTGACGCGCCCTGCACGGGGACGGGCACATGGCGCCGTCACCCTGATGCGAAATGGCGATTGGCCGCTGGCGCTTTGGATCAGCGCTTGAAAGAGCAAGAAAATCTCCTCTCGCAAGCGCAGCGATTTATCAGGCCGGGAGGCCGACTGGCCTATATGACCTGTTCTTTGCTCGTTGATGAAAATGAGGCTCAAATTAACGCCTTTGTCAGCCGACATCCAGAATTCTCACTCACCCCAGGGGCCCAACTTGCTGTAGATGCAGGACTTGAGGAGCTTGCGCGTTTTTCCTCCCCGCATGGCGCAGGTTTGAGGTTCTCCCCTGCAGCAAGCGGCACAGATGGATTTTTTGTCGCCATATTGCGCAAGGCCGGCGGGATCTCGTAAGGCAAGACATGACTGACGCCGCAGAAACCTTTCATCACACTATCGTTGATCGCCATGACAAGGTTTTGATCATCGACTTTGGCTCTCAGGTTACTCAGCTCATCGCCAGAAGGGTCAGAGAGGCGGGGGTTTATTGTGAAATAACGCCCTTTCAACTTGCTGATCAGGCATTCACCGACATCAAGCCTAAGGCTGTTATTTTATCTGGCGGCCCGTGTTCCGTTGCAGATGATCATTCGCCCCGCGCGCCGCAGAAGATATTTGAGGCGGGCATTCCTGTGCTTGGCATATGTTATGGCGAGCAAACAATGGCGACACAGCTTGGCGGCCGGGTAGAGGCGGGCCATCACCGTGAATTTGGTCGCGCCCGACTTCGCGCTGTGGGCGCAAGCGCTTTGTTTGACGGCGTTTGGCAAAAAGATCACGAATATGATGTGTGGATGAGCCATGGTGATCGCGTTACGCAATTGCCTGAAGGCTTCCAGGTTATTGCCGCATCGGAAAATGCGCCAATGGCCGCTATTGCTGATGAGCAGCGTCGTTTTTACGGCGTGCAGTTTCATCTCGAAGTCGTTCACACGCCAGATGGCGCAAAACTCTTATCCAACTTCGTTCATAAGGTTGCTGGGTTAAAGGCAGATTGGACGATGTCGGCCTTTCGGCAGGAAGCCATTGCAGCGATACGCCGTCAGGTTGGCGACGGGCGCGTTTTGTGCGGTCTGTCAGGCGGCGTTGATAGCGCTGTTGCAGCGGTGCTGATCCATGAAGCAATCGGCGACAGATTGACATGTGTTTTTGTCGATCATGGTCTATTGCGTCAGGGGGAGGCGCAAGAGGTCGTTAAACTTTTTCGTGATCACTATAATATTCCACTTCATCATATTGATGCAGCGCAGGAGTTTTTGAGCGCGCTTGAAGGCGTTGACGACCCAGAAGTCAAAAGAAAAACCATTGGCCGCTTGTTTGTTGAGGCCTTTGAGCGCGAAGCGAAGAAAATTGCGGCTGATGCAAAAGGCGCGTTAAAGTTTCTCGCGCAAGGCACGCTCTATCCCGACGTCATCGAAAGCGTTTCTTTCACGGGCGGTCCGTCTGTGACGATTAAATCACATCATAATGTCGGGGGGTTGCCAGAGCGTATGAATATGGAGCTCGTTGAGCCCTTGCGCGAGCTATTCAAGGATGAAGTGCGCGCACTGGGGCGCGAGCTCGGACTGCCTGAGGTTTTTGTTCGGCGCCATCCATTTCCAGGGCCTGGTCTCGCCATTCGCTGTCCTGGAGTCATCACTCAAGAAAAGCTTGAGATTTTACGCAAGGCTGATGCGATTTATTTAGACGAAATACGTAAAGCGCATCTTTATGATGAAATATGGCAGGCCTTTGCTGTGATCCTGCCTGTACGCAGCGTCGGCGTCATGGGGGATGGGCGCACCTATGATTATGTTCTTGCTTTGCGCGCAGTCACCAGCAGCGATGGCATGACGGCTGATTTCTATCAATTTGACATGAATTTTCTCGGACGCGCCGCCACCCGAATTATTAATGAGGTAAAAGGGATCAATCGTGTCGTCTATGACGTCACGAGCAAGCCGCCAGGGACGATAGAGTGGGAGTAGCCAGGCGCGTCTTATGCCGTCTCTAGAGCGGTGAACTGATTAGTCAGTCAGGGCGGACTTTCCTTGTTCATTCAAATTTACGTGTAATGGCGCCTGTTAATCTATGGAAATAGAAAAATATAGATGCTTCATTTTCTGGCTATTATGTCGCTTATATTCTGGTATGGATTGCATGCCGCTGTAATCATTGCGCTTGTCGTTATCATGGGATCTTTGATTGTCATTCTGTTGCGTCAATAATATTTAAAAATAAGTTTTTATGTTTTTTTGGTAATCGCGCCTGCGCCCAGTCCCTCGCATCATGCTTGATCAATACTCTCGCTATTGTAATTATGTCATTAATGACTATCTGATTGAGTAGGTTGTTGTTTTAGGTGGGCCTATAAGGGCTTTGTCTTCCCTGCATCCAAGCCATGTGGAAAGGGGTTAACGCCATGCATTACGTCACGTCGCATAAAGACGTCCACTCGCCTGCCGCGAGTAATATTCTCACTTTTGATCAGAACGGCGTTGTTCGGTCTATTAGAGAGAAATGCGGTCTGATTGAGAATTTATATTCTGGATCGCAGAATTGGATTTTTAATATTGAGCGCAGCAAATATAATAAAAATACCATTGAAGAGCTGATTGGCTCAATTTATCATATGCTTGATGTTATTAATGATGAGTATCATTATCTTGACGCTGCACGGGAAATTGAAAAAGTTT
>Ga0007855_1000256_pt1 | contig 18782 bp, 16 predicted proteins | sample CryBogCBH01Aug08_FD_71230 | JGI IMG/M metagenome (GOLD analysis project Ga0007855, IMG submission 71230) | Freshwater microbial communities from Crystal Bog, Wisconsin, USA - CBH01Aug08 | ecosystem: Environmental > Aquatic > Freshwater > Lake | place: Crystal Bog, Wisconsin, USA | collected...
GAATGACGCACGAACTCGAAGGCGACGCGAACGATTATTTTGGCAAGGGCTTGAGCGGCGGTAAACTGATTGTGTATCCTCCGAAAGGTTCAACTTTTGCGGCAGAAGAAAATATCATCATCGGCAACGTGGCGCTTTACGGCGCGACGGCTGGCGAAATTTTTGTGCGCGGCATGGCGGGCGAACGCTTCGGCGTCCGCAACTCCGGCGTGAACGCGGTCGTCGAAGGCGTGGGCGACCACGGCTGCGAATACATGACCGGTGGCCGCGTGGTGATTCTTGGCAAGACCGGACGCAATTTCGCGGCGGGCATGAGCGGCGGCGTGGCTTACGTGCTGGATGAAGTCGGCGATTTCGCGACGCGCTGCAACATGGAACTGGTCGGCCTTGAAAAATTGGAAGACGTGGACGAGATCGAGGAGGTCTGGAAATTAATCCAGCGCCACCAGACGCTCACCCACAGCGAACGCGCTGGAAAAATTCTCGGCGACTGGAAAAATTTCATTCCGAAATTTGTCAAAGTCATGCCGCAGGATTACAAGCGCGTTTTGACTTCACTCAAAAAAGTGCAGTCGCAAGGATTGAGCGGCGACGACGCCATCATGGCCGCGTTTGAAGAAAATGTTAAAGGCGGACACTGAACGCATCGAAATAATTTAGAATTAAAACCTAAAACAAGATGGGAAAACCTACTGGATTTTTAGAGTTCCAACGCGAACTGCCCGCCGACCGCTCACCGCTCACGCGCATCGCGGACTGGAAGGAAATTCACCTGCACCAATCCGAAGCCGACCTGAAGAAACAGGGTGCGCGCTGCATGGATTGCGGCATTCCGTTTTGCCACACCGGCCAGCTCGTCAGCGGCATGGCCAGTGGCTGCCCGATTCACAACTTGATTCCTGAATGGAACGATTTGGTTTATCGCGGACTCTGGCGCGAGGCACTCGACCGCCTGCACAAGACGAATAATTTTCCTGAATTCACCGGTCGCGTGTGCCCTGCCCCGTGCGAAGGTTCGTGCGTGCTCGGCAAAAGCGATCCTGCGGTAACGATTAAGAATATCGAGGTCAGTATCATCGACCACGGATGGGAAAATGGCTGGGTCACGCCGGAACCGCCGAAGAAACGCACTGGCAAGAAAGTGGCGGTCGTCGGTTCTGGTCCAGCGGGACTGTCCGCTGCGGCGCAATTGAACAAAGCCGGCCACGAAGTCACTGTATTCGAACGCGCCGATCGTCCGGGCGGTTTGCTCATGTATGGCATCCCCAACATGAAGCTCGACAAAAAAGAAGTCGTGCTGCGCCGCCTCGCGTTGCTGGAAAAAGAAGGCGTGAAATTTGTCTGCAACACCGAAGTCGGCAAAAATCTTCCCGCCGAAAAACTGTTGAAGGATTTTGACGCCGTTATTCTTGCAACCGGCGCGACCAAAGGTCGTGATTTGCCGATTCCCGGACGCGAATTGAAAGGCATTCATCTCGCGATGGAATTTCTCACCGCGAACACTAAGAATTTGCTCGATGGCGTGAAGCCCGGCACAAACATCACCGCTGATGGTAAAAATGTTGTGGTCATCGGCGGTGGTGACACCGGCACGGATTGTGTTGGCACTTCGATTCGCCACGGTTGCCAGAGCATCGTGCAATTGGAGATCATGGCCAAGCCGCCGCTCGAACGCGCCAAGGATAATCCGTGGCCCGAATGGCCCAAGACGCTCAAGGTGGATTACGGCCAGGAAGAAGCTGCCGCGAAATTTGGCGCCGATCCGCGCACTTATCTCACCACGGCCACGAAGTTTGAAGGCGATGAAAACGGCCAGGTCAAAGCCGTTCACACCGTTCAAGTCGAATGGAAGAAGGACGACAAAGGCAATTTTGGCCCGCAGAAAATTGCCGGCACCGAAAAAGTTTTGCCCGCGCAACTCGTGTTGCTCGCGATGGGTTTTCTCGGGCCAGAACAGCCATTGCTGGAGACGCTCAACATTGAGCGCGATGCGCGCTCGAATGCGAAAGCCGACTTCGAAAAATACGCGACGAACCATCCGAAAGTTTTTGCCTGCGGCGATTGCCGTCGCGGGCAGAGCCTCGTTGTGTGGGCCTTCAACGAAGGTCGCGGCGCGGCGCGCGAGTGCGATCGTTTTCTGATGGGCGCAACGGATTTGCCCTGAACATCGGGCAATTATGCCGCAACCGCTCGCGATTTTTTTCTACGAACGCCTCATGCCCGGCAGCCAGTTGGTGAACCGGCTGCAGGATTTGAATTATCGTGTGCTCGCACTCGATAATGCCGCACGACTAGCCGCCACGGTTCAGCGCGAAATGCCGTTACTTGTTTTCGCCGATCTTGATGCCAAGGGCGATGTCACCGCGGCTATAAAAAAAATCAAAGCCGATGAAGCAACAAGCCATGTTCCCATCGTTGGATTTGCGCCGGATAATGCTCCCGACTTACTAACTGCTGGACAGGAATCTGGTGCCAATCTGGCCGTGACCGAAAGTGCGCTCACCGGTCACCTGTCGCAAATCTTGGAGCAGGCGCTCCATGTGGACTAGGCATAACTTTCCCTTGACGGAAGCATGGATTAATTTCATAGTCGCGGCACAACACCGAGGCATGATTATTTGGGAAAAGTGATGTTTCACGGACGCGGCTGAGCCAGCCACGTCCGTTTCATTTTTTCACGGCCTCGCAAATCAGGAGTAGTTATGGCCAGTGGCAAAGTAAAATGGTTCGACAATAAAAAGGGGTTTGGCTTCATCGCCGATGATGCGGGACAAGACGTGTTCGTGCATCACACCTCCATCATTGGTTCCGGATATAAAACCTTAAACGAAGGCGAAACAGTCACCTTTGAGATTCTAGCGGGTGAAAAAGGGCTTAAAGCTGGCAACGTCCAACGCGCCAATCCGGCCTGACCGCCAGCGAATTTCATTCACGTCCGCCAATGGCTTCGCTAACCTGAAGCCATGTTGGAATTGTCGACCACCCCCGTCACCAGCCTCTACGTTCACGTCCCGTTCTGCGCGCAGAAATGCGACTACTGCGCGTTCTACTCCGAAGCTTCTTCCGGCGAACTCATTAATCGCTACGTCCACGCGCTTGTGCGCGAACTAGAAATCGTCGCGGCCGATTTAAAACCGAAAACTATTTTTTTCGGCGGCGGCACACCATCACTGCTGAATTTGCGTCAGTGGGAAACCATTTTGCGCGCGATGGAAAAACTGAATTTGCTCGGCGCGGAAGAATTCACCATCGAAAGCAACCCCGCCACCGTCTCCGCTGACAAATCCAAACTGCTCCGCGATTTCGGCGTGAACCGCATCTCGATGGGCGTGCAATCGCTTGATGAAAAATTGCTCGACCGGCTTGGTCGTATCCATTCGCGCGAACAGGTATTCAAGTCCTTCGACATTTTGCGCGCCGCCGATTTTGAAAATATTAATCTCGATTTGATGTTCGCCATTCCCACGCAAACGATGGAAATCTGGCGCGCGACTCTGAACGAAGCCATGGCGATGCAGAGCGAACATCTTTCCTGTTACGAAGTCATTTACGAAGAGGACACGCCGCTCTACGAACAACTCAAAGCCGGCGAATTTTCCGTGGACGAAGAACTCGCCTGCGCAATGTATGAAGAACTGATTTCCGCCGCCACCAAACGCGGTTTTCACCAATATGAAATCGCTAATTTTGCGCGCGGCGAATTAAACAGCGAAAAAATTCCCGAGCGCGCCTGCAAGCATAATGTCAATTACTGGCGCGGTGGAAATTTCTACGGCCTCGGCCCAAGCGCCACCGGCTACGTCCGCGGCGTGCGGACGAAGAATTGGGCGAACACGCCGCTCTACTGCGATCAGTTGGAAAAAGGCAAACGCGCCATTGAATCCAGCGAGGAACTGCCGCCACTGCGCCGCGCCGGCGAAATCGCCGCGTTCGGTTTACGCATGAACGCCGGCTGGCCGTTTGCTGATTTCAAGCGCACGACAGATTTTGATTTACGGAACGAATGGGATACCGAAATGAATCAATTGGCCGAGCGTGGTTGGGCCAGGCGCGATGCCGAAAAATTCCATCTCACGCATCAGGGATTACGTTTTGCCGATGCCGCGGCGGAAATGTTTCTGCGCTGAAATCAACCTTGCGGCAGCCGCACGGTAAAAGTTGTTCCCGCATTTTCCTCACTCGCTACTTCAATCGTGCCGCCGTGCGCTTCGACAATGGCTTTGGTGATGGCAAGTCCAAGACCGGAATTCCCCGCGCCGGTGCGCGATGTATCGGCGCGGAAAAATCTCCCAAAAACTTGCGGCAGATTTTCAGCTGCGATTCCCTGCCCTGTGTCCGCCACGGTTAAAACAGCCAAGCCGTTTTGTGATTCCAGCTTCACACGCACTTCGCCTTCGGGCTGGTTGTATTGAATCGCGTTGGTCAAAAGATTGGTGACGACTTGCGCGACCCGCTCGGAATCACCAATGATTTCAATGGGTTCAGCTTCAACGAAAAATTTTACAGCGCGCTCATCTGCGAGCGGCGACACGAGTTCTGCACAATCAGAAACTGTTTTTGAAAAATCGAATTGCTGGCGTTTCAAAATTTCCTGACCGGCGTCGAACCGCGCGAGCGCTAGCAGCGACTCGATCAATTTCCGCATCCGCTGCGCGGCACGCTGGCAAGCCTCGACAGTTTGTTTGTAACTGGCGGCATCGCGCTCGCGGTTCAGCGCGGTTTGCGTTTGCGTGAGGATTACGGAAACTGGAGTTCGTAATTCATGCGCTGCATCTGACGCAAATTGTTTCTGCTGCGCGAACGCAGTTTCCAGTCGGGCAAAGGTAGAATTCAAAACGGCGGCGAGCTGGCCAAGTTCGCTTTCGGCCTCGGCGACGTTGATGCGTTGCGACAAATCACCGGCGGATATTTTCACCGCCGTCGCGCTGATTTCATTGATGGGTTTGATGGCGCGCGAAACCAGCCACAAGCCGCCAACAAGGCCGACGATTAAAATTAAACCGCCAAGTGCGATGAAACTTAATTTCGTGCGCCGCAGTTCTTTCAGTTCCGGAGCAATAGTGCAATTGACTTGAATTGTCTCGCCCGACGGAAGTTTGCGGACAAGCCCGCGAAATTCTCCGAGGGTCTGCGGCATCCCCATGTCACCCAATTCAGGTGAAAGATTGGTAAACACAATCTTGGTTTCATAATTGTTAGCAACGACCACCGGCTTCATCCACCAGCCCACCTGATTTTGATCACCATTGAGCATATTGATACCGCCGCGTGGGCTAATTACATAATTAAACTGATTCGGAGCATCATGATCAAACAATGCTTGCGCCTGCGGTGTATTCAGATAATCCGACAAAGCCTTCTGATCTTCTTCGCGGCGGTTGTCTTCCTGAAACCTTTCCGGCGGCGGCCGATCAAATCCACCATCCGGCCCGCGTGGCGGTTGATCCAAAGGCGGACGATTTTCATTTACCCCACGCTGTGGCGGCGGACGATGCAGCCCCTTGGCCAGGAAATCAATCCGCCGATGCAACTCGTCGTCAATCCGGCGGAACTGGCGGTTGCGATCCAGTTGATACGCGGTGATGCCGAAGCCTGCGAGCACAATGATGAGAATCAGGCCATACCAGATTTGCAATCGCCACTTGATGGATTTGAAAATTTTCATTCGATGCAATAGCCGTGGCCGCGCCGTGTGGCGATGAATTCCGCGCCGAGTTTTTTACGCACGTTGGAAACATGAACATCGAGCAGATTGGAAAGCGAGCTTTCGTTTTCGTCGAATAGATGTTCGTAAAGTTGTGTGCGGGTTACGACTTCGCCGCGATGCAGCGCGAGAAATTCCACGAGCGCGTATTCGCGCGCGGTGATTTCCACCGCTTTATCCTTGAAGAAAACACTGCGTGCGGCGGTGTCAATTTTCACGTCGCCGATTTCAATGACGTTCGTCGTCTTGTTCGCGCTGCGGCGGATGATGGCGCGCAGGCGGGCAAAAACTTCTTCGAGGTCGAACGGCTTGACGACGTAATCGTCCGCGCCGGTGTCGAGGCCTTTCACGCGGTCGCGCGTCTGATCGCGCGCGGTGAGCATGAGGACGGGAGTTTTTTTCGTTTTGCGGAGACGCTTGAGAATTTCCCAGCCGTCCATACCGGGCAGCATCACGTCCAAAACAATCGCGTCGTAATCTGTGCCTTCGGCGTTGAAGAGGCCGTCGTCGCCGTTGTCGGCGGTATCCACGGCGTAACCTTCCTCACGCAGCGCCTGGGCGAGGCTCGCGAGCAAATCGGGTTCGTCTTCAACGATGAGAATTCTCATGTGCTTGTGCGCGGAAATTCATAACACGCCCGCGCATGGTCGTCACGTTCGCAAAATGAACCTTAAGGTGAGATGAAGAAAAATGAAAAAAATAATTGCGCAACGCTGCGCAAAATTTGGTTAGCTTCACGTTCGCTTAAGGTTCGCTTACGTAAAGTGGCGACATGAAAACTCAAATTCACACCCAACGGAAATTGAACTTCACCGTCACCCTCACTGGAATAATTTTTGCGCTCGCGACGTTCGCGCAGGCAGCCGATCCGCGCACGAATTCGTGGTTCACGACTTATTCCAGCCAATACGCGCGCATCTATACAAACAACGCCATGAAGACCGCTGGCACGGCGTTGACGACGTGGAGCAACGGCTCGCAGACGCAATCAACGCCAGCGTATTGCGGCGTGCAGGAAGTTTATTCATCGTCCAATTCGGTTTACATCCGCAGCACCGGGCTGGCGGGCTATACGATGGGGCCGTGGCAAAACGGCTCGTTTCCAAATTTACCGTCCAACCAGAAAATTCTTTATCGCGTGCCGCGCACGAACAACGTGACGACGTCCAAAACCATCACCGGCGGCGGGCAAATCGGAATTTTTGTGGACGGCGTGGAGATGTTCAACAGCTGGGACGCGTTTGCGTGGAACGGCTCGGCAGAAGTCAGCGCAGGCAACACGACTTATTATTGGAACCGCGATGCGTATGTGAACGAAGGCGCGACGTTCGACGCGGGCAACGCGCACCAGCAGAACACCGGCACGTATCATTACCACGCCAATCCGCCCGCGTTGCGTTATCTCCTCGGCGACCATGTGGATTACAACTCCAGCACCAAGACGTTTTCCGAGTCCACCAACACGCCGACGAAACATTCGCCGATTCTCGGCTGGGTGGCGGATGGGTTTCCAATTTACGGGCCGTATGGTTATTCCGTTTCCAACAACGCGAGCAGCGGCATCCGCCGGATGGTTTCCGGTTATGTAATCCGCAACGGCAGTTACGGCACGAGCAATCTCACCGCGAACGGGCGCTCGACGATTCCGCAATGGGCGGTGCGCCTGTTCAATGTCGCGTCAAACATCACCGCGGGACCCGCTGTCAGCACGACGTATCCGCTCGGCCGTTACATGGAGGACAATGATTTTCTCGGCGACCACGGAATTGCGCCCAGCACGAACACCTACGACCTCGATGAATACAATGGCCGCTGGTGCGTCACGCCGGAATTTCCGAACGGCACTTACGCCTACTTCGTTTCAATTGCGAGCGACGGCACGCCCGCGTTTCCCTACAACATCGGGCGCGGAATGTATGGCGCGAACGCTGGCGGCTCGGTTACGAGTATTTCGGAAACTGTCGCAACAAATTTCTACGGCGGACCGAACGCCGTGCCGTCGCTCAACACACCCACGGTGAAAAATGGCGCGGTGATATTGAGTTGGAGCGCGATTGAAGGCGGCACTTACATGGTTCAATCAACAACGAATTTTTCAACATGGACAACTAATTCAACCACCGTGACCGCTGTGCTTAACGCGGCTAGCTACACAAACAATCCCACGGACAAATATCGTTTCTATCGCGTCGCGGAAACGGCCTTAGCAGCGTATGACGGAGGCGGCGGCAGTGGCACCACGACCGTCGCTCCCGGTGGCAACGTCACGCGGGGCACGACTGCGACCGTGACCATCACTCTGCCCAGCAATCCGCCGTGGCCGCCAGCGAACGCCCCAATAACGAGCGTCACTTTGGCGGGCAGCATTAACGGCACCAGCGTCTCAGACTCGACTCAAGGAACCGTCGTCGCCACATTCACTATTCCATCCAACGCTAGCACTGGGACGCAAAGCATCGTCGTCGCCTTCAACAACGGCCCGACTTACACTGTGACCGGCGTGACCATAAACTAAATTTCACCCGATTCATGAAACGATTTTTCTTACTGAATGCACTGCTGGTGTTAACGGCGAAAGCCTTGGCTGATCCGCAAATCACTTCGTGGTTCACGCTCGACTCCGGTAAGTTCGCGCAAATCTACCGCACCGTTGCCGAGAAAAATTCCGGCCAGACCGAAACAACTTGGAGCAACGGCCGGAATACGCAGTCGCAGCCAGCATATTGCGGCGTGCAAAAAATCGTTTCGTCGTCCAACTGGATTTACGTTTTCAGCACCGGCCTCGGCAGCCAGATCATGGGGCCGTGGCAGAATGGCTGGTTTCCCAACCTGCCCACCGACCAGCATTTTATTTTTGCGATCCCGCGTCATCCGAAAGTTCAGACCGGAAATAATTTTAATCATCTCGGCGAAATCGGCATGTTCGTGGACGGCGTGCGGATGTTTGATGCCGGCGATGCGTGGTCTTACTCCAGCACGGCCGGCCGCGATTTCGGTCCCGGCGGCGGCGGTGGCAACGGCGACCGCGTCTGGAACCGCGACGCGTTTCCAAACGAAAGCCGGACTTTCGACGCCTCTTTCGCACACCAGCAAAATCGCGGCACTTATCATTATCATGTCGAACCCATCGCGCTGCGCTACGAAATCGGCGACCACGTTGATTTCGACACCACGACAAAAACTTATCGCGAAAGTTCCGGCCAGCCGCAAAAACATTCGCCCATTCTCGGCTGGATGCAGGATGGCTATCCACTTTACGGGCCTTACGGTTATTCCAATCCGACCAATCCCGCGAGCAGTTTGCGGCGGATGGTTTCCGGTTTCGCTTTGCGCAATGGCGAAAACGGCACGGACAATCTCGCGCAAACCGGTCGCACCACCCTGCCCGCGTGGGCGATTCGTGAACAACCTTTCAACGCCACGCAAACCGGCCCGGCGGTGAATCAAAAACGTCCGCTGGGATATTACATCGAAGACTACGCATATCTCGGCGACTGCGGAAAAACTTTTGGAAAAGATTTTGACCTCGACGAATTGAATGGTCGCTGGTGCGTCACACCAGAATTTCCGCAGGGCACTTACGCCTACTTCACTACGATTGATGCGAGCGGCCAGCCCGTCTATCCTTACAATATGGGTCGGCGATTTCATGGCTATCCAAACGGGCAACTGGTTCAGGGCGTTTTTGAACCGGTGACGACAAATTTCGTCGCGCATCCGGTCACAAACTTGAAGACTGCCACCGCCAACAAAACGCTGACTTGGAATGCCAGCAACGGTAATTACGATTCGAAATGAAGCTAACGCAGATAATATTTTTTCTCCTCGCGATATTTTGTTGCGTTAATTTCGCTTCAGCCGCCACATTGCAGATTGAAATCACGCCCAAAGTTTCCGGAGAAAATTTGCAGCCTGCGTCATTCCGTTATCAAACTTCAGCGGGCGAAACTTTTTCCATCACTCGCGTCAGCTATCTCGTCAGCGATTTTGCCCTGCAACGCAACGACGGCTCGTGGCTGGAGATTTCCAATTCCGTCGCTTGGTTGGATTTTGAGCAAAACCGAAATTCGATCTGGCTGGATAAAATTCCGGCGGGTGAGTTTTGCTCCGTGCGCTTTCTCGTCGGATTGAACACCAATCTGAACCACGCGGACATCGCGCAATTTCCTGCGAGCCATCCGCTGAATCCAAACCTGAATGGATTGCACTGGAGCTGGCAGGGCGGATTTATTTTTCTCGCACTGGAAGGCTTGTGGCGCAATGCGAACGGCGAACTGGACGGCTGGGCGTATCACCTCGCGCGTGACACGAACGCCACGCGCATCACGCTCGCCACGCCGCTCGTCGTCACGAACGAAACGAAATTGGAAATAGACTTTGATCTGGCGACTTTATTGAACGCACCGCAACCACTTTCGTTTGGCAAAGACGGTTCATCCACGCACTCGCGCGATGGCGATCCGATTTCCGCTGCGCTGAAAAAAAATCTGGTCGGCTCGTTTTCGGTGCATCGTATCAGCAATTTGACCGACGCAGAAATTGCTGTCGCGCACCCCAAGCCGCTGTATCTGCCGGAAAAATTTACGCCATATCAATTCCACATGAGTGCGACGTTTCCGATTCCCGATTTGCCGCGCGACAATCCGTTGACGGTCGAACGCGTGGCGCTCGGCAAAACTTTGTTTTTCGACAAACAACTTTCCATCAACAACGCGCAGTCGTGCGCGGATTGTCACGCACCGGAAAAAGCATTTACGGATGGACGCCGCACGGCGCGCGGCGCGGAAGGAGAATTTGGAACGCGGAATTCCATGCCGCTGTTTAATCTCGCTTGGAAAAAAGAATTCTTCTGGGATGGCCGCGCGAAAAGTTTGCGGGAACAAGTTTTACAGCCGATTCAAAACCCGATTGAGATGCATGAGTCGCTGACGAATCTTTGCACAAAATTGCGCGCGGCGGACAAAACTGTTTACGCGGAGTTATTTTCTGGCGCGTTTGGTTCGCCGGAAATAACAGCGGAAAAGATTTCGCTCGCGCTGGAAAATTTTTTGCTGACGCTCACGTCGTTCAACGCCAAGTTTGACCGTGTGCTGCGCGGCGAGGAGAAATTCACGGCGGAAGAGCAGCGCGGGTTTGAATTGTTCTCCACGGAATACGATCCGCGACGCGGACAATTCGGCGCAGATTGTTTTCACTGCCACGGCGGACCGCTATTTCAGAGCCAGAGTTTCGCCAACAACGGATTGGATTCTGATTTCAGCGACCTTGGACGCGCAAATGTCACTGGCAAAGATTCCGACAAAGGCAAATTCGCCACGCCGTCACTGCGGAATGTCGCATTGACCGCGCCCTACATGCACGACGGACGGTTTCAGACTTTGGAGGAGGTGGTCGAACATTATACGACCGGCATGAAGCGCAGCGCGACGCTTGACCCAAATCTCGCCAAGCATCCTGATGGCGGCGTGCCGTTGAGTGCGGCGGACAAGCGCGCGTTGGTCGCATTCTTGCGGGCGCTCACCAATGCACAGTTTGTCCAGCCAGTCCGATAATATTTTTCTTAATCATTTCTTAAGGTTGGTGGTGATATGGTGGTCTTGTTCCACTTAAACCCAATGAAACACAAATCATCCCTCCTCTTCGTCGGTTTGCTGATTGCCGGAATTTGCAGCCGAATCTTCGCCCAAGAAACTTCTGACCAACCGCCACAACACAACGGCGGTCCGCATCAATATTCCATCGCGCAGGCGACTTCCGACCGCGCTCAGCTTCACACCATCGCGTTCGACGGCTTGGCTTTTCTTACCGGCGGATTCAACGAGGACACGTTTCTGCCGCCCGGCAAAATTTCCGACTTTTTCGGCTTCCAATACCTGCGCGACATTGACGGCGCGGCGATGGGCCACAACACCGATTTTCTCACCCGCATCGCCAATAACACCCTGCACATCCTGAACGCCGAACAAAAAGCGCTGCTCGTCAGCCTCGGTAAATCACAAACCGACCGCATTCGTGAACTGGCGTTGAAGCGGTTTCCGCTGATTCGCGCCTTTACGCGCAATCTTGCCGGTGATTTGCCCGCCGGCAGCGCCGGATTGAACCGCGAGGCCGTGATGAAATACACCGCCGACAATTTTGAATTGAGCGGCCAACTGGCGTTCGAGCGCGCGGAAGTTTATGGAAAAATCGTCCGCTCGCTGACGCCGGAACAAAAGGCGGCGTTCGTCAAATTGAAATTCGGCGACTCGCGCAGCTGGCCGGAGGTTGATGAAACCGAAGCGTTTGACAAACGCACCGTGCCACACGCCGTGCATGTGGCGATGATGACTTACGCGAGCGAATTCTTCAGTTGGTATGCCGGCAGCATCGAGGCCGACACATATTTCTGCCCCGAAGGCCACGGCACTTATTTCGGTTCGTTTTACATGAAGGACGCGCCGGCGGTGCACCAGAAAAATTATTCCATCAGCACCGCGCTGACCGGCGACAGCGGCGCGGCGTTTCTTGACGCCCTCAATCCCGCGCAGCGCGCGCAGGTGGAAAATCTCTTGGACTTGCAACACAAGGACCTTGTGGACATCGTCGCCACCCGTCGCGCCGTGGCCGTCGAACTGCGAAAATTCATGACCGACGATACCGCCGACAAGTCAAAGGCGCTGGCGCTGTGCCGACACTACGGCGAACTGGACGGCGAACTTGCTTATTTCTACGCCACGCACTTCGCCGAGGTGAACAAAACGCTGACGGCGGATCAGCGCACCGCGCTCAAAAAACTGCGCGGCATCGAGGGTTTCGTCGCCAAAAATCCGTTTGTCTATGCGGATCCCATCCAATCGCCGGCAATTCCTAACACGGATTTTCTGTTTTCTCCGGCCCTCTGATGCCCCAGATTGAAGGATACGCCATGAAATTCATTTTTAACCGCCGCGAGTTTTTAGCTACGCTGATTTCGTCGCTGGCGTGGCTGTCGCTGCCCGCCTTCGCGCAGGACAACGGCGTTCAGCGCAAGAAAGGTAACAAGGGCGGCGGCGGGCGCAACCGCCGTGGCGCGGACGATTATATGCTGCCGCCGGAACTCGCGGCGTTCAGTTGGCTCTCGCTCGTGCTGGGCCGCGTCACGGGCAAATCGGTCACGGTCAGCGCGGTCGCGAAGGAAAACATCGAGGGATTTTTTGAATACGGAACCACGCTCGGAAATTATGCAAACAAAACGGAGCTGATGAAATTTCCGTCCGGCAAACCCGTGGAAGCAACTTTTGCGAATCTCCAGCCAAGTGCTCAATACTTTTATCGCCTGCAATTTCGTAAGCCGGGCGAAACCAATTTCACCGCGCGACCGGAAGCGAGCTTTCACACGCAGCGCGCCGCCGGCAGCACTTTTACTTTTGCCATCCAAGGCGATTCGCATCCTGAGCGCCCGCAGATGAGCGAGCCGAATCTTTATGCGCGCACGTTGCTCAACGCGGCCAAAGACAAACCGGATTTTTATATTTGCATGGGCGATGATTTCAGCGTCGCGCCGATTCGCGAAGTTTCCTTTGACGCCATTGCCGAGCGTTACACGTTGCAGCGGCCATTTGTCGGACTCGTCGCGCAATCCGCGCCGGTGTTTTTGCTGAACGGCAATCACGAGCAGGCGTCGCTGTTTAATTTTAATCAGACTGACGAGCGCCACGCCGTCGCGGTTCACGCGCAAAACGCGCGCAACCAATTTTATCCGACGCCCGCGCCGGACAGTTTTTATTCCGGCGACACGCAGTCGCTCGCCGGCATTGGCTTGCGGAAGGATTATTGCGAGTGGACGTGGGGCGATGCGTTGTTTGTGATTCTGGACAATTACTGGCATTCACCCGCGCAGGTGGACAGCGGTTTTCGCGAACAGGACGCCGGCGGCGGCAAAGGCCGCAATCGCGACGGCTGGGCCATGACGCTCGGCGATACGCAGTATCAGTGGTTCAAGCGCACGCTCGAAACCAGCAAAGCAAAATACAAATTTGTGTTCGCGCATCACGTCATGGGCACCGGCCGCGGCGGCGTGGATCAATCAGACTTGTTTGAATGGGGTGGAAAAAATCATCGGGGCGACGACGAGTTCAAGCAGCGCCGGCCGGATTGGGAACTGCCCGTGCATCAGCTCATGGTGAAACACGGCGTCACGATTTTCTTTCAAGGCCACGATCATCTTTACTGCCAGCAACAGCGCGACGGCATTATTTATCAGGAAGTGCCGATGCCCGCCGACCACGGCTACCAGACTTATAACGAGGATCGTTATCAATCCGGCGTGAAGCTGCCGAACTCCGGCCATCTGCGCGTCACCGTTTCGCCGGAAAATGTGAAGGTGGAATACGTCCGCAGCTTTTTGCCGAAGGACGAAACCGGGCAAAATAAAACCGGAGACATCGCGCACAGCTACACGGTCAAACCCAAATCTCTCCATGCGTAACTTTTTGACAGCCGCCTGCGGACTGGTCGTCTGCTGCGTTTCGGCGTTCGCGCAGGGCGAGAAGCCGCAGGGCAATCACAATCATCGCGCGCCGTCCGGCACGAATTATTTCAACGTAACCGTTCCGGCGCATGACTTGGACATTATTCTCGCGCGGCCGGAAGACCGCTCCATCGCCGTGAGCGTGCAGGCGCATCGCGTGATGACGGGCAACATTGTTTACGGAACGAGTCGCAATGCGCTCACAAATCAGACGACGCGCATTGATTTGCCGAGCGGCGAACCGGCGTTGTTCACGCTCAACAAACTGTTGCCGGACACGCAGTATTACGCCGAGTTTCGCGGCCAAAGCAGTTCCGCAACGAACCCCGTGGTTGCTGCGTTTCAGTTTCACACCGCGCGCGCGGCGGGCAGCACGTTCACCTTCACCATGACGGCAGATGTGCATCTGGACGAGCACACGAGCGCGCAGGTTTACGAACAGACGCTCGCTAACATCCGCGCCGACGCGCCGGATTTTCACATTGATCTCGGCAATCTCTTCATGACCGACAAACACGCCACGCGCGACGAGGCGTGGCGTCAGTATCTCGCGCAGCGGTATTATTTGAATCAGCTCGGCTCGCCGCTCTTACTGGCGCTCGGCGTGCATGATGGCGAAGCGAGCCGCTACGACAACGGTTTTCCGAATAGCCTCGCCGTGCAGTCCAACGCCGTGCGCAAAAAATATTTTCCGAATCCCGAACCGGATGCGTTTTATTCCGGCGACGCGACGCGCCACGCGCAGTCCGGTCTGCTGGAAAATTACTACGCCTGGACGTGGGGCGATGCGTTGTTTGTAGTGCTCGATCCGTATCGCTACTCGCTGCGTTCCGGCGGACGCAACAGCGACGGCTGGAGTTGGTCGCTCGGTCGCGGGCAATACGACTGGCTCGCACGCACGCTGGCAATGAGCAAGGCAAAATACAAATTCATCTTCATCCACAATTTGCTCGCAGGGGATCAAGCCTCGCGCGGCGGCGTGGAAATCGCCGGGTTCAACGAATGGGGTGGGAAAAATTTGGACGGCACGGAAGGCTTCGCGCAGCATCGTCCCGGCTGGCCGATGCCGGTGCATCAACTCCTTTTGAAGAATCACGTCACCGCCGTGTTCCGCGCGCACGATAATTTTTACGCGCGGCAGGAACTCGACGGCATTCCTTACATCATGATTCCGCAGCCGAGTTTTGCGGGCGACGACCGCATCCGCGACTTGGAAAATTACGGTTACAAGCAGGGCGTCTTTCTCGGCAACTCCGGCCATGTGCGTGTCACGGTTTCGCCGGCAAATGTTCGGGTGGAATACGTCAAAGCATCGCCCAGCCGAATTGTCGCCGACAAATATTTGCTTCCGACAAATGAACTTTCCCGCGGAACGAACGGCGGCGGCAATTTAAAATAATTTCAAAAAAATTTCGGACTTCACGATTCCTTAAGGTTGGTTCAGGTAGATTGACCTCATGAAAAGTGAAGCCGGATGCAGCACCAAAAGAATAAATATCACCAGCGAGGAACTGGTGACGTTCGCGGTGCGCGTGGTCTTCAAAAAATAACGAGGAACTATGAAACACCTCTTGGCCACAACTGAAACCAAACATTGGATGCTGGTAGATGATAACGTCAGCGTTCTTGAACTGGTCTCCGCGCTGGTGGAAAATTTGACAGATGCGCCTGTTGAAAAATTTATTTCGCCGCAACTAGCGTTGGCGGCATTGGCAGAGGCGCCCGAGAAATATGCAGTGGTGATCACCGATTTTGAGATGCCGGGAATGGATGGCGTGGAACTGTGCCGCCGGATGTTGGAGCTCGCGCCCAAACAAAAAATCATTTTGGCGACGGGCAGCGGATACTTCACGAAGGCGGCGGCGCAGCACGCGGGGTTCAGCGGACTACTGAACAAGCCTTTTCCAATTGATGCGCTGGGCGCGACACTGATGGAAGCGGGAGTCGAAATGGGATTACTGACCCACGCTTAAAAAATTTGCACCTGAACAAAACAACAAAAACAAAACTATGAAAACAAAAATGACATTGGCAATGGTGGCCGCAATCGGCGCTTTGGCGCTGGCGGCTAACGCACAGGACAACACTCCGCCCTCCGACAGCCAGCCGCCGTCGCAGCACGCCGGCGCTCCCGGTGGTGGTCGCGGTGGATTTCATGTGCTGCCGCCGCCGTTGATGCAGCAGCTCAAACTGACGGACGAGCAAAAGACACAGATTGCCGCCCTCGAAGCGGAAACTAAGGCGAAGTTGGAAAAAATTCTGACGGCCGACCAACTGACGCAGCTGAAGAACTTCCGCCCGCCGATGCGCGGAGGAATGGGCGGCCAGCAACGCGGCGGCAACGGCCCTGATGGCGGCGACAATTCCCGTCCGCCCGGCCCGCCGCCCGGTGAAGATGGCGGCAACACGCCTCCGTCCGGTCCGCCTCAAGGTGGCAACTGAAGAACTTCCGTTCGTGTGAACGGCAAGGCGGCGGGCTGACGAAAACTCCGGGTGTGAACGTCAGTCCGCCGCTCCTTTTTGAAAACGATTTGGCGGTGAAAGAAATTTCGCCGCCGATTTTTATTTTGCCAGCAAGCGACGAACTGACAACAGTCCGGCAAGAATCGCAATGCCGCCACAAATCAGATACGGCAGCGCGCGGGTGGAATCGTTCAAGCCGTAAAGTGTCGCGGCAAAAATCGGGCCGACGATGCGCGCGAGTGCGCCCGCGCTTTGGGCGACGCCGATGGTTGCGCCCTGCTCGGTCGCGGGCGTGAGATTTGAGAGCAGCCCGAAAAGCGGCGCACGCGACAAGCTCGAACCGAGCGAGAGCAGCACGAGCACGGCGAGCATGAGCAGCCACGGCTTATCGGCGAGATGCAAAACCGCCGACCATTTTAACGCACCGTCGCCATGGATCAGCGGCAACAAAACTAAACTCGCGCCGGTCATCACAAGACTAGCGGCGATTAATTTTGGTTCACCGAAAGCTTTTACTAATTTTCCAATCATGCCGCCTTGCACGAAGGCAGAAATCAGACCGCAAAAAATGAACAGCGAAATCACGGTGCTGGCGGGCGCGGCAGCAGATTTGTCCAGGCCAAGGTTGAAATTATCGTTGATGAGCAGCGGCAAGGTGCTTTCAAAACAACTGAAGGCAAACGTGGCGAGGAAAAATACCAAAACGAGCAAACCGATTTTAGGCTGCGTGAGCGTGTGGCTCCATTGCGCGAAACGCGGGCGGTTGGCAACGGGCGTCGTGCCGGGTTTCCAGCTTTCCGCTAAGATGAAATAGGCGAGCAGAAAATTTGCTGCGCACAAGGCGGCCGCCGTCCAACCGGGTGCGGTGACGCCGCCAAATTTTAGCGCGACGCCGCTGATGGCCGGACCAAAAATAAATCCGAGACCAAATGCCATGCCGATCAGGCCCATCCGCTTTGAACGATTTTCCGGCGGCGTGATGTCGGCGATGTAGGCTTGGGCGACGGTGATGTTGCCGCCGCACGCGCCCGCAAAGATGCGCGAGATAAGCAACGCGCCCAGCGCGAGCGAATGACTTTCAAATCCCGAACCGACGGCAAACAGCACATACGACAACGCTGCGCCGGCGGTGCTGATGAGCAAAATCGGGCGACGGCCGTGGCGGTCGGAAAGTTTGCCCCAGATGGGCGAGAAGATGAATTGCATCGCGGAGAACGAGGCGATGATGACGCCGATCATCCAACCGCTCGCGCCGTAGTGGCGGCTGAACATCGGCACGAGCGGCACAACGATGCCGAAGCCGATGAGGTCGATGAAGACCGTGAGAAAAACCACGAGCATGGAGGGTTTGCGATTCATATTTGCCAGAGCGAAGTCTAATTGCGGCGCGCGGAATTGACAGGATTTTCAGAATGAAATTGTGGCGGCGAATAATTTGGGAACAAGAAGAACAACTTTGTCTTGCCGCAAAATATCCAGCGGCGATTCTGTTCGCATGATTGATTCTGTTTCCGACCCGTTGTCCGGCGGTTCTGCCGACGCGGGTGCTGATTTCAAAAAATCGCGCCGCCAAAAAGGCGACCGTCGTTCATCTTCTGCCATGCCCACACTCGATCGTCTGCCGCCGCATTCAAACGAAGCCGAAATGGGCGTGCTCGGTTGCGCGTTGCTTGACCCAAACCAGTGCATCGGCGAGTGCATCGAAAAACTCAAGGACGACGGCAAGTCGGCATTCTATGATCTGCGGCATCAGACGATTTACGAGACGGTGTCGGAGATGTTCAACACGCGGGAGGCGATTGACCTCATCACGGTGCAGCAGCATTTGAAGGATCGGCAGTTGTTGGAACAGGTCGGCGGGATCGCGTATTTGAGCCAGTTGCAGGACGCGGTGCCGAGCGCGGCGAACTTGAGTTACTATCTCGACATCGTCCGGGAAAAATATCTTTTGCGAAAACTGATCGCGACTTGCTCCGGCGTGGTCGGAAAAGTTTATGACTACGAAGGCAACGTGGAAGAGTTGTTGGACGAAGTTGAAAAAGAAATTTTGCACGTCAACGAGTCGCGCGAGCAGGTCGGGATGCAGCCGATCAATGCGCTGGTGAATGGCGCGATTGCGACGATTGA
>Ga0007855_1000260_pt1 | contig 18566 bp, 20 predicted proteins | sample CryBogCBH01Aug08_FD_71230 | JGI IMG/M metagenome (GOLD analysis project Ga0007855, IMG submission 71230) | Freshwater microbial communities from Crystal Bog, Wisconsin, USA - CBH01Aug08 | ecosystem: Environmental > Aquatic > Freshwater > Lake | place: Crystal Bog, Wisconsin, USA | collected...
AACTTGCGAGCGCATATTATGAGCAGAGGTGGTAATGTGGTGGGTGCAACAGTATTGACAGGAAAGCCTCATTCTGCAAAAATGACATTGGATGTAGCGACATATAAACAATTGAGATTAAAACATGGAGAAGGACTCGAAGATTGGTGGAATCAAAGGTTCGGCTTCGGATTTGACTGCCTTACAGAGTCTGAAGCACGTTATTTGCTTAACACCCCGGATGTTGACCGCATCCGAAATAAAATTATTGCGGCAGTCCAAGGTTGAAATAGCCCAGCGGGTCAGCGAATTGGCCGGATTACATGGCAATAAGCAATCGGTAGTAGCCAAGTAAGCAATCACTTGCCAACTGTTTCTCTTTCACTCAGCACTCGGCCCTCAGCACTTAGAACAAGCACTCAGAACTATCTTTCTCAACAATGATTTCATTGCCGACCGCCTACAGCTAACTTTTGTCTGTTGCCGATTGCCATATATTCACCTCGTTCATTGAATGCTTGCATATTTATGGTAAATTGCTGTCATTACTATTGTGAATAATAAAGATCGCAAAACTCTTGATAAGATATTCTCGGATCCGGTATCTGGCAATCTGCCATGGAATGATATCGAAGCACTACTTATAGCTGTTGGTTGCAATGTGGTCGAGGGAAGCGGTTCTTCGGTGACCTTCGAGAAAAATGGCCGACGTGCCTATTATCACCGTCCGCATCCGCAACGCGAGGCACTTATATACCGCGTCAAGATGGCGCGTGAGTTTTTGATAAAACTGGAGATCACCCCATGAAAAACACGATGACCTATTGCGGATATACGGCCAGCTTGGAATTTGACCCTGATGATAATATTCTGGTCGGTCGCGTCCTCGGCATAGATGACCTGATAAGCTTTCACGGAGAATCAGTCGCTGATTTCACCCAGGCATTTCATGAAGCGGTGGATGATTACGTATCAGCCTGTGAAAAATTGGGCCAGACGCCCGAAAAGCCTGCGTCCGGACGGCTTATGTTACGCGTTAATCCTGTGGTTCATGCAGCAGCGCTCAAAGCAGCCGCGCATACCGGGCAAAGTCTAAATCGATGGGCAGAACAAGTGCTCCGACAAGCATCCCATGCATAACCAAGCACTTTTATAAGTCTTCACTTGCCAACTGCCCACTTCTTCATCTTCGCTCAGCACTCAACACTCAGCACTCAGCACTTTCTTTCATCACTCAGCACGATCTTTCCGGAACTTGAAAGTCTTTATTGAAAGTTGTATTGTAGAGTAAAAGGTGATCGATAAAGGAGACAATGTATGTTGCAAAGTTATGAGGCTATATACGAACATGGAGCAATGAAATGGTTAGGCGACAAGCCTCCCGTCAAGCAAGCGCATGTCATCGTAACAATTCTTCCCGAAAAGGAAGCAAGTTTGATTACATCACAAACACAACACCAACCATCAGCATTTATAGCAGGAAAAGGTTCAATACAAGGTGACATTATAACTCCAATAGTACCAGCAAAAGACTGGAACAGCACTGATTTCACTACCAAATGTTGTTATCGCCAAAAAAACTGAATTGATGAACAAGCTCTTAATAACCCAGGCAATGCAGATGCCTCCCATTCAACGAGTTGCATTAGCAGAGTTACTTCTGGCAAGCATCGATAACGAAGAGGAAGAAATCCGTCAAGCATGGATAGGTGAAGTCAACGAACGGATGAAAGCAGTACAAGATGGAAGTTCAACACTTCTTGATTTTGAGGCACTTATATCTTGAAGCTGAAGATTCATGAATTAGCAGGTAAAGAACTACACGAAGCGGTTCAATGGTATAACCAGTTACAAGAAGGTCTTGGTAAGAGATTTCAACAAATGACGCTTATTCAAGTCAATAAAATCAGGAAAAACCCGGAATGGTTCCCCAAGGAAAGCAAGGGGCTATTCAAGGCTTATATTCCAAAGTTCTCCTATAAAATTCTTTACTCAGTAGAAAAAAACTCAATTATTATCTGGGCAATTGCTAACATGCACAGAAAACCTTGGTACTGGCAATCAAGACTTAAGTAAACTCAAATAAATTCAACTCAGCACTATCTTAAGTTTTCACTGCCGACTGCCGACTAATTCGCTTACGCTCAGCACTCAGCACTTTCTTTCATCACTCAGCACTGATTTCATTGTCGACTGTCAACTGCCAACTATTCGCTTTCGCTCAGCACTCTCTTTTTTTCTTGTCTTCGCTCAGCACTCAGTACTCAGCACTATCTTTCCGCACTCAGCACTGAGTACCGATATAAAAATCTTGACCGGCAAATGCATCTTGATTATCTTTCAGTGCGCGCTTCATAGTTCCTCCGGATTGAGTTAAAAGAGTTTAGGTCCTCAAATAATTTAATTCCGGAGGGGCTTTAGTTATACCCCCGTTTTTAACATACGACCTCATCACTCATCACTTTTTTAATGTCCAAAAATAGATCAGTTTTAGTAACCGGTGCCGACGGCTTTATCGGCTCCCACCTGACCGAAACCCTTGTTCGTCAGGGCCACAATGTTCGAGCCTTCGTCCTCTACAACTCTTTCAACTCATGGGGTTGGCTTGACCATTGCGCACCAGACGTCAAAGGCAAGTTTGAGGTTTTCGCAGGCGATATCCGTGACCCGCATGGTGTCAAAGAAGCAATGAAAGGCTGTGACTCTGTATTGCATCTTGCAGCACTGATCGCCATTCCTTACTCTTACCATTCTCCTGATACCTATGTCGATACTAACATAAAGGGTACACTCAATGTGTTACAAGCTGCACGGGAGCTTGGTGTGAACAGGATAGTGCATACCTCCACAAGTGAGGTTTATGGGACAGCCCGTTTTGTCCCGATTAGTGAAGAGCATCCATTGCAGGGGCAATCTCCCTATTCTGCAACAAAGATCGCTGCTGATCAGTTAGCATATTCTTTTTATTCCTCTTTTGATCTACCGGTGGTGATTGCGCGTCCCTTCAATACCTATGGCCCACGTCAGTCCGCACGTGCTGTTATTCCAACCATCATTACCCAAATCGCCAATGGTAAGCGACAGATTAAACTGGGCGCGGTATCACCTACACGCGATTTTAACTTTGTTCAAGACACAGTAGCAGGCTTCATTGCTGCAATGAATTCAGATAAAGTGCTGGGCGAAGTTGTTAACTTTGGTAGCAACTTCGAGATTTCAATTGGTGATACAGTTCAGTTGATTGCCAAAGTAATGAATGCCGACATTGAGATTATCACGGACGAAAATCGCTTGCGTCCCGAAAATTCCGAGGTAGAGAGATTGTGGGCTAGCAACACAAAAGCAAAGGAACTCTTCGGATGGCAGCCATGCTATGGTGGTCGAGAAGGTTTCAAACGAGGTCTTGCTGAAACAGCAGAATGGTTCATGAAACCTGACAATCTCGCTAAGTATAAATCAGATATCTATAATTTGTGATCGCATTGAATACACCTTCAACATTATCAGATAAAGTCATTGCAGCAATTCAAACGGTTATTGGTACTGATCAAGCTTTTCTGCATCAACCAAGCTTTAACGGTAACGAGTGGCTCTATCTTAAAGAATGCCTCGATTCAACCTTTGTATCATCAGTTGGCAAGTTTGTAGATCGCATTGAAGCTGACTTGGCAACCTTTACTGGTGCAAAATATGCGGTTGCTGTCGTTAATGGCACTGCAGCCCTGCACATTGCCCTGAAACTTGCCGGAGTCCAAGCTGGAGATGAAGTTTTGATTCCAGTCCTAACCTTTGTTGCCACAGCAAATGCAGTGACCTATTGCGGAGCCACACCCCATTTTGTCGATAGTGAAGAGCGCACGCTTGGTATCGATGTGGCAAAACTGCGTGATTATCTTAAAAACCATACCGAGCAACATGGGGGGCAGTGTGTCAATAGTGCGACTGGTCGAATCATTCGAGCCATTGTACCAATGCATACCTTCGGACATCCTGCAGATATTGATGGCCTTCTGGCTGTAGCACAAGATTTCAATCTTGCAATGGTCGAAGATGCTGCTGAGTCATTGGGTAGTTACTATCATGGACAGCATACAGGAACCTTTGGGTTGATGGGTACCTTGAGTTTCAATGGTAACAAAACTATCACGACAGGAGGTGGTGGTGCGATTTTGACCAATGACCCGGAACTTGCACGCCATGCCAAGCATATTACCACTACAGCCAAACTGCCACATGCATGGGAGTACCGTCACGATGAGATTGGATATAACTACCGGATGCCAAACATCAATGCGGCATTGGGTTGTGCACAACTGGAACAATTGCCAATCATGCTTGCCGCAAAAAGAGAACTCTTTCTGCGTTATCAATTAGCATTAACTTCTATATCAGGAGTCAGGTTGATGGCTGAACCGGATCAATGTCAAAGCAATTATTGGCTTCAAACTATAGTACTTGATTCCGAACAAACTGAACAACGCAATGCTCTTTTGGAAGCCACCAATAAAGCTGGGATTATGACACGTCCAGCATGGATTCTGATGCATGAGTTGGAATCATTCAAGGATTGCACGCGAATGGATTTGTCCAATGCCCAATCACTTGCACAGCGGTTAATTAACATCCCAAGTAGTTCAAGTTTGATTAAAGTCGTATCATGAGTAAACCAGATATTATCCTCATTGGTGCTGGCGGTCATGCTCATGCATGTATTGATGTTATAGAGCAAGATGGGCAATATAAAATTGCAGGTCTGGTTGGTTTGCCTTCAGAAATGCACAATCGTCACTTCGGATATTCTGTTATTGCCACGGATGATGATTTACCTCAGCTGATAAAAGAATATTGTTATGCTTTTATTACTTTAGGTCAAATACTTACGCCAGACAGTCGTATACGACTTTATCAACAAGCACTCCAAATTGGATTTCAATTACCGGTTATCATCGCACCGACAGCTTATGTTTCACCTCATGCATCTCTTGGTTCAGGCACCCTGATAATGCACGGCGCTATCGTCAATGCAGGTGCGACGGTGGGAGTGAACTGTATCATCAACAATCGTTCTCTTGTTGAGCACGATGCTACAGTGGAAAACCACTGTCACATTTCTACAGGGTCAATTCTCAATGGTGACGTAAAAATTGGTGAGGGTAGCTTTATCGGAAGTTGCAGTGTTATCAGGGAGGGAGTTGTGATTGGAGCAGGTAGTGTAGTAGGTATGGGTTTAGCCGTAAGGCATAACCAGATTGATCACTCGATATTTCGGGGTACCGGTAAATAATGACACAACGAACACTCATCATAGCTGAAGCTGGAGTAAACCATAACGGTGATCTCGTTCTGGCGAAAAAGCTGATTGATATTGCTGCCGAAACTGGAGCAGACCTCGTCAAATTCCAGACGTTCTGCGCTGACCGTCTTGTAACTCACGCAGCCAACAAGGCCGACTATCAGACAAAGGCTAAGGGTGGCAATGAATCTCAGCACGAGATGCTCCGTCAATTGGAACTCAGGCCTGAGATGCACAAAGAACTCATTGCTCATTGTGCGTTACGGAATATCGGTTTTTTCTCCACAGGCTTTGATATTGACAGTATTGATCTGCTGGTGAGTCTCGGTCAGGATTATTTCAAGATCCCCTCAGGAGAAATTACAAACCTGCCTTACTTACGTCATATTGGAAGACTCTGTAAACCTGTTATTATTTCTACAGGAATGGCAACAATGGGCGATATAGAAGCAGCAATTGATGTACTTGAAGAAGCCGGGACCTCTCGTGACAATATGACGCTACTTCATTGTACTACTGAATACCCCACACCCATGGCAGATGTTAACTTGCGGGCAATGCTGAGCATTAAAAGTGCATTTGGCGTGGCAGTAGGATATTCTGATCACACATCAGGTATAGAAGTTGCCATTGCCGCTGTTGCTTTAGGGGCAACAGTCATCGAAAAGCACTTTACTCTGGATCGTAACCTGACAGGCCCTGATCATAAAGCCAGTCTTGAGCCATCAGAACTGAAAGCCTTGGTTTCAGCTATTCGCAACATTGAAGTTGCTCTCGGCGATGGAATCAAGCGTTTGACCCCAAGTGAAGCAAAGAACAAACCAATTGCTCGAAAATCACTGGTAGTGATTCAGGCAATTAAAGCAGGCGAACTCTTTACCGAACATAATATTTCAGCAAAACGACCTGGAACTGGTATTTCACCCATGCAATGGGATAAAGTGGTTGGTCGTAAAGCTCATCGGGATTATGCGGTAGATGAATTAATTGAATTATGATCCGTAAGATTTGTGTTGTTACAGGAACGCGGGCCGAGTACGGTTTGCTGCGTTTGGTTATGCAGGGAATCAAGGATGATCAGGGACTAACCCTGCAAATAATCGCAACAGGCATGCATCTCTCCCCTGAATTCGGATTGACCTATCGCGAAATTGAGCACGATGGCTTTCAAATTGATCGCAAAGTTGAAATGCTTACCAGTTCAGATACTTCTATTGGAATAGCAAAGTCCATGGGCCTTGGTTTGATTGGATTTGCTGATGCTTTGAGTGAATTGAGACCAGACCTGATAGTAGTGCTTGGCGACCGCTTCGAAATATTTTCCGCAGTTGCAGCGGCTTTGGTTGCCCGTATTCCTGTTGCTCATCTGCATGGAGGAGAGGCAACAGAAGGTTCGATTGATGAGGCAATCCGGCACTCAATCACTAAAATGTCACATCTTCATTTTGTTGCAGCTGATGAATATCGTCAACGAGTGATCCAGCTTGGCGAGCAGCCTGAACGTGTCTTTCTTGTGGGTGGATTGGGGGTCGATAATATCAAAAGCCTGAAACTTCTTGATCGTGAAGCATTAGAAGCTTCACTTGACTTTAAGCTTGGAAAAAAGAACCTGCTTATTACCTATCATCCGGTCACCCTTGAAACTGCAACAGCGGTGGAGCAAATGGCAGAACTGCTTGCAGCATTGGCAGAATTGGAGGATACACAGCTTATCTTGACCATGCCGAATGCCGATACCGATGGCCGTGTGATGATCAGGATGGTGGAAAAATTTGTAGCACAGTACACTAATGCCAGAGCTTATAAATCACTGGGGCAACTCCGATATTTGTCGTGTATTTCCCATATAGATGGAGTTATTGGCAACTCTTCCAGCGGATTGGCAGAAGTTCCAAGCTTCATGAAAGGAACCATCAATATTGGTGATCGCCAGCGGGGTAGGATTCAAGCAGCAAGTGTCATCAATTGTGAGCCAAATCGTCAGAGCATTACTGCCGCCGTCAAAAAACTATATTCTACCAATTTTCAAATAAGCTTAAGCAAGGTAAGGAACCCTTATGGGGAGGGCGGTGCTAGTGAAAAAATCCTTCAAATTATTAAATATGTTCGGCTTGAAGATTTGCTTAAGAAACATTTTTACGATTTCGGACACTCATGCGCATAGTATTCATTGGTACTGTTCAGTTTTCCCTTAGAGTTCTTCAGTGCTTGCTTGACAATAAAGCGGAAATTGTTGGCGTATGCACCTTACAAGAATCTCCCTTCAACGCTGATCATGTTGATCTTAGTTCCATAAGTGCAGAGCATGAAATTCCTTGTTTGTATGCTGCGGATATAAATTCTTTGCAATCATTACACTGGATAAAAGAAAAATCACCTGATGTAATTTTTTGTTTTGGTTGGTCAAGATTGCTAAAAAAAAAACTTCTTAGATTAGCTCCCTTGGGAGTTATTGGTTTTCATCCAGCAGCGTTGCCTGCTAATCGCGGACGTCATCCGTTAATCTGGGCATTAGTATTAGGGCTTAATAAAACAGCATCGACATTTTTCTTTATGGATGAAGGTGCCGATACTGGTGACATTCTCTCACAGCGAGAAGTTATCATTGATCATGAAGATGATGCCGCTCTTTTGTATGAGAAAGTGACGAAAACAGCTTTGGAGCAAATCGAAGTGTTTGTTCCCCTACCTGCTGATGGTACGTTTAAGCGTTCACAGCAGAAGGGTGACCTGACAAATACATGGCGTAAGCGAGACCGCGCTGATGGCCAGATTGATTGGCGAATGACGGCTTATTCCATACACAACCTTGTGCGTGGATTAGCTAAACCCTATGTTGGGGCGCACATTGTCGTCGGTGGGCAAGAAATAAAAGTATGGAAAACGGTTATTATTAGCGACAATCGACGAAATATAGAACCTGGAAAAATTCTTGGCTATAAAGGTCAACATCCTATGATAAAATGTGGTGAAGATGCAATATGCCTCTTAAGCACAGATCCATCATTTGAAGCAAAAGTAGGTAGTTATCTATGAAAACTATAGTCGTTGCCCCTCATCCTGATGATGAAGTCCTCGGTGTTGGAGGTACGCTTCTGCGTCGTAAAGCTGAAGGCGCAAAAGTTGCTTGGCTGATCGTTACAAATATTTCCATTGAAACTGGTTGGAGTGAGGAAAAAGTCCGCGAAAGGTCTGATGAAATTCAGCGGGTCAGAGAGCTGTTTTGTTTTGATGAGGTATTCATGCTTAATTTTCCGACTACCCAACTTGACTGTGTGCCTATGAGCGATTTGGTGGCAGCCGTTTCTGAAGTATTCAGTTCATTCTTGCCAACGGAGGTATTTGTTCCTCACCCATCCGACGTACATACCGATCATCGGATTGTTTTTGATGCGGTTGCCAGTTGCACAAAATGGTTTCGATATCCATCGATAAAAAATCCATCGATAAAAAAAATTCTTGCATATGAAACGCTTTCTGAAACTGATTTTAGTTTAGTTATAGATGGCGCTTTTCGGCCAAATGTTTTTGTGAATATTGAACCGTTTCTTGATGGTAAATTGAGAGCTATGAGTCTATACTCGTCTGAACTTGGGATATTACCATTTCCAAGAAGTCATGAGGCTATACGGGCTTTGGCCACTTTACGAGGTGTGGCTTCTGGTTTCCATGCGGCAGAAGCTTATATGCTCTTAAAGGAAATAGAATAATTGATGGCAAAGAATCTTTTGATGTACGTTAATGCGTTTAAATAAATCACATTGTGAGTGTTACTGAGAACATTTGGCGTCAATCCATCCTGCCTGTTAATTCCACCATACATGATGCAATAACCAACCTCGATAAGGTTGCTATCAAGATCGTCTTAGTTGTCAATGAAGAGGGTCGGCTGGAAGGTACAATTTCGGACGGTGATATTAGGCGTGGCTTGCTCCGCGGGTTGGATCTCAATAACCCCATCGAAAGTATCGTTTATCGTAACCCTATGGTTGTTTCGCCCGACATGGGACGTGAAACAGTTCGACAGTTGATGGTTGTAAATAAAATCCAACAAGTCCCTATTGTTGATGTGCAGAATTACGTCGTAGGATTACATCTATGGGATGAAGTATCTATACCTCCTTTACGTAATAATCTTATGGTTATTATGGCGGGGGGGAAGGGGACTCGGTTACGTCCTCACACGGAAAACTGCCCAAAACCTATGTTGCCTGTATCGGGTAAACCGATGTTGGAGCATATTATCGAGCGCGCTAAATCGGAAGGATTCAGCCAATTTGTATTAGCCATTCATTACCTTGGTCATATTGTTGAAGATTATTTTGGTAATGGAGGCCGTTTGCAAGTTCAGATTGATTACCTCAGAGAGCAATCGCCACTGGGTACTGCAGGCGCACTAGGATTATTAAATATTTCTACAGCAGTACCCTTTGTGGTAACAAACGGCGATGTACTCACCGATATTCACTATGGTGAGCTTCTAGACTTCCATATTCGCCATAATGCTACAGCAACCATGGCTGTACGTTTACACGAATGGCAACACCCCTATGGAGTAGTGCAGACCAAAGGTGTCGATATTATAGGTTTTGAAGAGAAACCAGTTCACCGTAGCCATATTAATGCTGGAGTTTATACTCTAAACCCAGAAGCATTAAGTGTTCTCGAGAAAGATTCTCGATGCGATATGCCCACTCTCTTTGAGCGTCTTCAAGTAAAAGCCAAACGAACTGTCGCATATCCGATACACGAACCTTGGTTGGATGTAGGTCAGCCAAACGATTTAGCTTTGGCTCGTGTAAACCAATAACAGATAATTTGTGAAAATTCTTGCTTTGATTCTTGCGCGTGGCGGGTCAAAACGGTTACCCGGAAAAAATATTAGAACCCTTGGTGGGAAGCCACTAATTGTTTGGTCGATTGATGTAGCAAAAGATATTCCCGAAATATGTGATATACTTGTTTCTACCGATGACCCTTTGATAGCTAAAGTGAGTAAAAAAACTAGTGCTATTGTTCCATGGTTACGTCCTGCAGAATTATCATCCGATACAGCGAGTTCAGTCGATGCAGCATTACATGCATTAGACTGGTATGAAGCGAAGTCTGGTGCTATTGATGGCCTACTTTTGCTACAGCCAACATCTCCATTTAGAACTAAAGAAACAATTCGTAAAGGGATTGATCTTTTTCGGGATAATTATCAAAATACTATAGTTGGAGTTTCCGCAACTCATGCTCACCCAATGTGGACATTCAAGAGAGAAGGTGAATATATAGTGCCTTTTATAAGGGAAAATAATATGAAAACTAGGTCGCAAGATCTTCCCGAAGCATTGGTGATAAATGGCAGTTTTTATTTGTCATCTCCTAAATTATTAAGGAGAACGAAAGTATTTTTTGGGGAAAAGTGTGTGCCTTTATTAATAGAATCACAGCAAGAAGCTTTAGATATAGATACAGAATGGGATTTTAAAATAGCTGAATATATATGGGAAACAGATTTAAGTTATACTAATAAACTAAGGGCAGATAGATTATAGCTGTCAGGATGGACTCCCCGCGACTTTAGACGAAAGTTAGTGTTTCTGAAACAAGGTATCCTACTGCTTGGTGCGGGGAAAGAAATTATTGAAATAAATAAGTATATTAAGAAAGGAAAAGTGGACTCAATTATTCTTTTTAGTCGTTGTGAATTAGTAGATTTATACGGAAGTGTATCAAAATATCTTTCTGGAAAATTTAATATTATTCATTTAGCATATTCAAATAAAGAAGCCGATACATTAAAAAAGAAGTATAAAATAAAAAATATATTAGTCTTTAAGAAGGAGATTGAGAAAGTAATTAATGAAAACAAATTAAATCCTGATCTAATTAAAGAAATTGATAATTTAGTAATCAATCAAAGTCAGGGCCGATTTTGTCTAAACAGTGCAATTCAGAGTGATAGAGGTTTTTCTAACTTATCTTATAATGAGGCTCTGTTTTTATCTCAAGTTTACTATATGTTTTGGGATGATTTAATATCAAGATATAAAATAAAAATGATATTGCATGAGCCAACTTCCCTCTTTTTTAATCATATAGCAGCATTGCTTTGTAAAAAATATTCTATTCATTATTTTAGTCAAATAATGGTGCAATCAGATCGCAGATATTCATTTATATATATAGCTGATGATGATGCTAATGCTATTGAGCTAAATGCTGAATATAATAGATTGTCTAAAAATGAAATTAATGAAAATAAGGTAAGGATTAATAATTTCATTACAAAAATAACCAATTCTGAAAATATTTATTTAAGTGAGGTGATAAAAGTAAGGATTGGGTATATAAAAATTATATTATCAGCTTTAAAGGAGAAAATATATAAAACAATAAATCCGAGTCAAGTCAATAAATATTTAGATAATATAGAGTTTTGGAAAATAAACTCAGGTGAAGCCAAACAGAGATTGATAAATCTGATTCGATATCAATTATCATTAAAATATAATAAATTTGATCAAGCATTAAATTACTATTACTATCCATTTCATCTAGAGCCGGAAGCTGTTGTGTTATACTGGGGTGATGGTATATATAAAGGTCAAGTAAAGTTGATTGAGAATATTGCTGCACAACTTCCTCCACACACATATTTATATGTTAAAGATCATCCGCATTATATTGGCTACAGAAAAGTAGATGATTATTTATCATTGCAAAAAATACCTAATATTCGATTGATCTCACCAGAAATTGCAGGTAGAACGGTAATAAAGCACTCATTAGGAGTTATTACTATAAATGGAACTGCTGGTTTTGAAGCATTGATGATGAAAAAGCAAGTATATGTATTTGGAAATGCATTTTATAGCGTTAGTAAAGCAATATGTAAAGTTAAGAATATAAAAGATTTAAGAGAAGAATTATATAAAAATATCAATAAAGTCTTTGAGGATGATCAGGAAATAAATAGAATGACTCTGGCATTTCTTAATACAGTACATGAGGGTGTAGTCGATTATTTTGCTCATCGTATTTATAGCTATCCAATTGATTTAGAAGAAAATTCTAAAAAAATAGCGGATTCACTTATAATTCTAATGAGTCAAAAAGATAATTATAGTAAAGTGAAATTGTAAAATAAATAGCATTCATATGAATTTATTAAGGATAAAAAAATATGTGTATGTAAAATTATTCTATTTGTTTTATAAAGATTCATTTGGTTATATGGGTAAAAATGTAAGAGTTTATGCTCCTCTAAGTATAGAGGGAATAGGGAATATAAAAATTAACAATAACGTTACAATAGGATATAAGGGGTGGTTGGCATCAAAGGGATTAGAAAAAGGATGTATGTCAGTATTAGAAATTGGAAGCGAGACATATATTGGTAATTTCAGTCATATATATTCAACAAAAAAAATTACGATAGGCAAAAATGTATTAATAGCTGATAATGTATATATATCAGATAATCTACATTCATACGAGGATATTAATACGCCTATAATGTATCAAACTATTAAGCAATGCAATTCAGTTGATATTGGAGATGGATCATGGATTGGAGAGCATGTATGTATTATAGGTGCTAAAATAGGAAAAAATTGTGTCATAGGTGCAAATTCAGTTGTAACGAAGGATATTCCTGATTTTAGTATTGCAGTTGGATCTCCTGCAAAAATAATTAAACAATATAATGTTGATAATTCCGCATGGGAAAAGATGAATCATATTATAGATGATTAAAAAAATTAATTACATTGCAGTTAATGTTTTGAGTAGTGCAATAGTTTTTGCGTGTTCAGTATTATTTCTTAGAATACTTTCAGCAAAAGACCTTGGTATAATAATGCTATTCCAGTCTGTTATTGCTTTATTAGGACTTGCACAAATAGGGTTGTTTAATGGAGGACTTAGAATATTTTCAGTTGACTCCAGTCATGAGCAATATCAAAGGGTAAATAATAGTATTGTAACTTATATATTAATTCTTTTATTATTAACAATAGTCCTAATAATTTCAACAAATCTGTTTTATAGGATAGATATAAAGATTTATATATTATCCGCAATTATAGGAAGCTTTGCATTGTTAAAAAATTGGTTTTCAAATATTCTTATAGCCAGAAGAAAACTTTCTTATATTAATACGATTAATATAATTAGCTCATCAATTTCAGCGTTGTTGTCATTATTGGTTTTTAAATATGGGATATATGGAGCTTTGATATCAATTGCTAGTACACATGTTATGTTTGTTATACTATATTTTGTTCTTGAAAAAGATTATATACCGAGAGCAATTGAATTGGATTTGCACTCAATAAAACAATCGTTACTCTTTGGGTTTGTACCTTATTTGTCTGGAATTGCTGCCTTGCTTAATAATCAAGTTGATAGAATATTTATTGCTAAAGGAATTTCATTAGAAGCTTTAGGACAATTTTATCTTGCATTTACATTCATCTCTGTTTTTGATATGTTGCCAGGAAACTTAAATTCATTGTTTATTCCTAATGCACTTAACAGCTATAATCTACATAAGATCGATGAGACTATAAGTATTGCCAAAAAATATCTTTTGATATTAATTGTTTATTCCTTAATAACCTCAATTGGTTTATTTGTATTAGGAGAAAAAGTTGTTTCATTATTATTTCCTGATAAAGTTGGTCAGTTTAAATACTTAATAATTATGCTCCCAGGGATTGTTGCTTTAACTATTTCGAAATCATTCAGTTTTGTGTTGTATATTGCCTTAAAATTACGAGCTATTCTATATTCAAATATATTATCTATTGTATCCTATATATTGATGTTAAGTTGTCTTATCTTTTTTAACAAATTTTCTATAGAAAATATTTCATATGTAAAGTCAGCTCAAGGTTTTATTATCTTATTTGTATTGGTTTTCTCTACTATAGTTAATTGGAAATCAATTAATGCACCAAAAATAGTTTAAATATCACTTATTAAATGGTTTGTATTCACTGATCTTTATAGAATGATTTTAAATACATATAATCCAAAAATATTTATTTTGAAAAACATATTAATTACGGGTGGTTCAGGCTTTATTGGTTCTCATATATCTTTAAAATTATTAAACTTAGGCTTCAATGTCAGAGTATTGGATAATCTATCTCCTCAAATACATGGAGATAATCCTGCGATTACTTCACCCCTATATAAGTCAATAAAAGATAAGGTTCATTTTATCCATGGGTCAGTTACTTCAAAAATAGACATCGAAAAAGCTTTAATTGATCAGGACGCGATTATACATTTAGCTGCCGAAACCGGCACAGGTCAATCGATGTATAATATTTATAAATATTCAACTGTTAATATTGGGGGAACATCATTGATTCTCGATATATTGTCAAATATAGATCATAAAATTAAAAAAATTGTACTAGCATCTTCAAGAGCAATATATGGAGAAGGGAAATATCGATGTGATGAACATGGTCTTGTATATCCATGCGCACGAAAAGAATTTGATATGATCAATTCAGATTATGAATGCAAATGTCCAATTTGTGAAAAACAAATAACTATGTTGGCAACTTCAGAGGACTCAAAAATTCATCCCAATTCTGTTTATGGTATAACCAAACAAAATCAGGAACAATTAATTATGTTGATGGGAATTGCTTTAAACATATCGGTTGTCTCTTTTCGATATCAAAATGTTTATGGACCAGGCCAATCACTTTCTAATCCCTATACAGGTATTTTATCTATATTTTCTTCTTTAATGCAAAACAATAAAGATGTTAATATATTTGAAGATGGTAATGAAAGTCGCGATTTTGTATATATAGATGACGTTACAGATATAACCATTGATGGATTATTATCAGAAAAGTTTGATTATCAGGTTTTTAATGTAGGTTCAGGAATCTCAAATAGCGTTATTTCTATAGCCACCCAGTTAAAAGAAAAGTATAATAGTGATAGTAAAATTATAATCAGTGGTAACTTTAGGGTTGGTGATATTAGACACAATTGCGCTGATATTAGTAAGTTACTTATGACTTCAAATACACCACCAAAAATTGATTTCAAAATCGGCATTGATAGATTTGTTAATTGGGTAAAAGATCAGCCTATTGAGGTTCTTCAATATGAAAAATCTCTTTTAGAATTGAAGAAGAAATCTCTCCTTAAAATAATTGTCAATTGATTCTTTGTGGGATTTAGTAGACTGTGGAATATAATCGTAGACTGAAGTATTTAGTTTTCACTCATAGAAAGTGCAACAATTTACCAAGCATTACCAACAACTATTAGGATTTCCTGCTAAATAGAGGCTAATGATTTAAACTAGTGTTATGTCACGCATCGAATGACGTATAAAGACGCAGAAGCTTGATTTTGGCTTTCTCTGTCGTAAAGGCGCCACACTAATTGTCGTTTATTTATTATTTCTTTTATGCTCCCATACTGCAACTTCCGCCCTGACTTCAGTGATCATATCAATGCGCCGGTTTAGACATTGGGTTGAGAGGACTCTCAATTCTATCTCCACCATATTCAGCTAACTGCTGTACTTCGGTGTATAGACAAATTCAAAGCTGTTGAGTATTGCCTTAGCTTTTTTCGTATTAATGGCATGATATATTAAACTGGGTTCCTTCGTATTGAGTTTATCTATCACCAGAGGGATTAGTTCTGCATGCTTGTACTGCTTGGCAATCTCTTCAAGAAATCTTGCCCAGTCATGCCTTTTCCTGCTTGAAGTTACTCGAACCATCCGTTTACCAACCAAGAGTTCATTGGCTATGAAAACGTTACAGCTTCCTCTCCGACTGTATTCGTAATCATATCGCGCAAGCTGACCAGGTTTTGACGGTATTGGAGTTCTAACCTCTGCAATCAACTGCTTGGGTGACTCATCCATACAAACAACAGGGTACAATGAATCATAGGGCTGCTTATACACGTCAAGAACCATCTACATGTGTGCCACAAAATTTGCATCACTGAGGGGTGGAATTATCCATCCTGCTTGTTTCCAAGGCTTAAGAACGTTTTTTTTAACACCCGACGAACGGTCTCGTAGGAAATATCATCAACGTATTTCAGTTCCACTGCTTTGTCGGCAAGCAATCTCAATGTCCATCGCTTATGACCTACCGGTGCTTCGGAACAGCTCGTGGCTATCAGATGCGCTTCAAGGTCTCCATCAGCTTTTCGTTTGTACACGCGTGTTGAGGGTTTGCCGGTAGGTGCCATAGCAATCCCCTCTTCTACAAATCACTTTTTTACTCGGTCTATCGTTTTCATACTGACATTCAAAACACGGGCAATGGTTTCATTGATTGAGCGCTCTTTCTGGTACTTCCCTTCATCACAAGCCAGTAATATCAAGGCATTCAAAACCGTTTGAGCAGCATGCTTTCCTCTGCTGCTGAGCGCATCAAGTTCCTGCCGCTCTTCCAATGTCAGAGTGACTATGGTCGGGTAACAGCAGCGCATTACTGCGCCACCGTCCCCTAAGAACCGTGCGTGCGACTTTCACCGCACACGGCTCAAGCCTCGGCAAAGGCACCTTGCGGCACCCGACAACACTGTTGTGTTGATTTGGTTCTCTGTTTGTTCCGACGGGCGTCAAAGTATTGCTTCCACGCTGGATCGTGTGGGTTAGCCATACCTTTGATTTTGATATGCCGCCTTATAGATGTATCAGCTTCAAGCACCAAACTGAGCTTTTTGTGCTTGTTGCTTTCATCTATGGCGGTAAACATCCAATCCCTGTACCCTCTGGTTTTAAAGTATTTCGCTTTCACCCATTGGGCAGATTTATGTGAATGTCGTCGTTTAGCCCATCGCCAAAGTGCTGGCCAGATCTGGGAATCAATCCAACTAAAGGTTTTCTTTGCGACAATGTGGCGATGATAGTTTGCCCATCCTCGTAGAAGGGGATTGAGCTGCTCTATCAAGTTCATCTGTTTAGCCGTTCGGTTTGCCTTGATGATTTCTCGTACCTTGTTAAGGTGTGCTTTAATATTTGCTTTTGATGGTTTCATGAGAAGTTTGCCATGATACTTGCGAATATTCCAGCCAAGGAAATCAAACCCTTCCGTGATGTGCGTTATCTTGGTTTTTTCTGGTGACAGGGTTAGCCCCCGTTTTTCCAGAAAGGTAACCAACACTGGCATAACCTTCTGTTCCAGCCATTCTTTCGAGTGACCGGTAACGATGAAATCATCACAATTACGCACCATGTTCATTTTCAGACCTTTACGTTTTGCTTGCGGAAAAGCTGTTGCAAGTGCATGTTCAAGACCATCCAACGTCATGTTTGCCAGAACCGGGCTGATAATACCGCTTTGCGGCGTGCCAGATTCTGTGGGAAAGAGCTGTTTTTGATACACAAATCCTGCCTTGAGCCATTTCTGAAGGATCGTTTTGTCAACTGGAATGTTGTCGATCAACCATTCATGGCTGATAGTATCGAAACAGGCTTTGATGTCCGCCTCAAGCACCCATTGGGCGTTGTTGCCCTTGGCAAGACAGGCGAAACATTGTTCCCCTGCATCTGCTGTTGAGCGCTCTGGTCGAAACCCATAGGAGTGTTGATCAGCAGTAGTTTCGGCAATGGGTTCCTGTGCAGGTAGATAAAGTGCTTGCATGGCACGGTCTTTCATTACCGGTATACCGAGAGGCCGTGTTTTGACCTTCTTTTTCGGAATAAAAACTCTCCGAAGTGGGAGTGGCTTGTAGCCTTTCCGTTGCAACGATGCTATCGCATTGGTCTTTGCTTTTGGTGTACTCCAGATAACCTTATCAACTCCGGGAGTGTTTTTCCCCCGGTTTCCGCTCACTCGTTTCACTGCTAATGCTTTTCCGCTGAACGAGTGGGTCAGCAACCACTGCAAGGCTTTTACCTTGCCGAGTTTGCCACCCTGTGTTGCCTTTACAATACGAGCCTACAGCTTCTTTACCCGTCGCTGAACTTGAGACCAGTTGATCACGGCCCAGCCTTGGGCGGAAGGCGCACATACCGATAAATCAGTATTCATTTGCATTTTTCCTGTTAAAAAAAGTTCTCCAGATTTCTTGTAAAGCGAGACCATAAGGAAGTCTGCCAATTTTCACGTGGTGTGATGTTGCAACCCCTATCCACCCCATTACAGGGCGGCATTCGCTTTTTCCTTAATCCTATACCCGCAGCTTCATGGTCGTTCCTTGCGGTTCGACTGCCCAATGTTCCGGGCAAAAATACGGGCTTAACGTGTTGCGCGTAGTGAACAAATGAGTGATTTAGGCCCTGTCTTTCCACCGG
>Ga0007855_1000263_pt1 | contig 18479 bp, 10 predicted proteins | sample CryBogCBH01Aug08_FD_71230 | JGI IMG/M metagenome (GOLD analysis project Ga0007855, IMG submission 71230) | Freshwater microbial communities from Crystal Bog, Wisconsin, USA - CBH01Aug08 | ecosystem: Environmental > Aquatic > Freshwater > Lake | place: Crystal Bog, Wisconsin, USA | collected...
AGCGTCGGCTAAATTAGTTTGCGCGGATGTCGCGGCTTGATTTACCGAAATGGTGGCAGTCGATTTTTCCTTCAATAAAATTAAGGCGGCAAGTCCGATGGCAATCAGCAAAATTAAAACGGTAATTCCTATGGCAATGCGCCTGATTCCATTGTTTTTATTGGTTGAAACTGGCGCGATGAGTTCGGTTGGTTGGCCGCAATGCGGGCAGGGGATGGTTTCGCCGGCGGCGTCCGTCGGAAATTCCAGATGGCCGGCACAGTGGTGGCATTGGCCTTTAACAAAATTGCGATTGGACATTTCTCGGTAAGAATGCGAGAAACTAAACGAAACCAAAAGTTTGTTTTAAGCGTCTCATTTACTAACAACCTAAAGTTATGAACCAGGACGAACATTCCGCGCATCTTGAAGATCATTTTTTGACGCGCCGGCAATTTCTCCAACGTGCGGGCATGGGCTTTGGCGCGTTGAGTCTCGCGGCGATGTTTGGGAGCGAACTTCTTGTTCCCGCCGCAAACGCGATGGAAGCCGAGGCGACATTGTTGCCAAAAACTCCGCCGTTGCCTGCCAAAGCCAAACACGTCGTCCATATTTTTGCGCAGGGCGCGCCGTCACATGTGGACACTTGGGATCCGAAACCGGCGTTGACGAAAATGGATGGTCAGGAAATTCCAGGACAGAATGGCGTGGCCATGGGTTCACCGTTTAAGTTTGAAAAGAAAGGTAAGTCCGGCATTGAAGTTAGTGAAGTTTTTCCGCAGATGGGCGAATTAGTGGATGATCTTTGCGTCGTGCGTTCAATGTATACCGACATTCCCGCGCACGAAGTCGCGACCATCATGATGAATACGGGGTCGCGCCTCGTGCGGCCGAGTGTTGGTTCGTGGGTGCTTTACGGTCTCGGCACGGAAAATCAAAATATGCCGGGCTTCATTTCGTTGCGCCCCGGCGGTGCGCCGCCCGGCGGCACAGCGAATTGGCAATCGGCTTTTCTTCCGGGAATTTATCAAGGCGTCAGCATCAACACCAAAGTTCCCACGCTGAATCAGTTGATTGAGAACATTCACAACCCCGTTACGCCGTTGCCGGAACAGCGTCGGCAATTGGATTTGGTGCACAAGTTGAATGAGATTCACAGTCAGAATTTGCAGAAGGACGCGCAGCTTGAATCACGTTTAGAAGCTTATGAAATGGCGTTCCGGATGCAGACGGAAGCGACGGATGCGTTTGATTTGAACAAGGAGCCGCAAGCCATGCGTGAAATGTATGGCCGCACCGCGCAAGGGAATCAGATGCTCATCGCGCGACGACTCATCGAACGCGGCGTGCGCTTCGTGCAAGTGTGGGCGGGCGGTTGGGATCACCATCAGGATTTGGAGGAGAAATTACCAGACCGTGCGAAAGACATTGACCAGCCGCTCGCGGCGTTCATCAAGGATTTGAAACAGCGCGGGCTGTTCGACGAAACGCTGATTGTTTGGGGCGGCGAATTTGGTCGCAAACCGACGCGCGACCGCAATGGCGGCGACAATCCGGGGCGCGACCACAACTCAAAAGCGTTCACGACCGTGCTTGCCGGTGGCGGTGTTAAGGGCGGTATGACTTACGGCCGGACGGATGATTTCGGCGCGGCTTCCATTGAAAACAAAGTCCACGTCCACGACTTGCACGCAACGATTCTTGCGCTGCTGGGTTTCGATCACAAAAAGCTGACTTACCGCTATAATGGCCGCGATTTTCGCCTGACGGAAACGAGCGGTGAAATTGTCAAAGCTGTCTTCGCATGAAAAACATTTTGCCACTGATGTTGCTGGTGGCCTTGAGTTGGGGCAGGGCGGACGCCGCAGATTTGACGCCCGTGCAAACAGATTTTTTTGAAAATAAAATCCGTCCGGTGCTCGCGGATAATTGCTACAAGTGTCATAGCACGCAGGCGGAAAAAGTTAAAGGCGGCCTGTTGCTCGACAGCCGCGACGGACTTTTGAAAGGCGGCGATACCGGCGTGGCGATTGTGCCGGGCAATCCCGAAGCGAGTTTGCTCATCAAGGCCGTGCGCTACACGGATCCCGATTTGCAGATGCCCAAGAACAAGAAACTCGACGACGACCAGATTGCGGATTTGGTGGCGTGGGTGAAAATGGGCGCGCCCGATCCGCGCGTGGCGACGGTCGCGCAATCCAAATGGGGCGACAACAAGACGAATCATTGGGCCTGGCAGCCGGTAAAGCACGTCACCGTTCCCGAAGTTAGCAATCCGGATTGGTGCAAAACTCCCATAGACAATTTTATCCTCGCGAAGCTGGACGAAAAAAATCTGAAGCCGAGTCCGCCTGCCGACAAACGCACACTGATTCGCCGCGCGACGTTTGATTTAATCGGTCTGCCACCGACGCCAGAAGAGGTTCAGGATTTTGTGAACGACACTTCGCCGGACGCGTTTGCCAAAGTTGTTGATCGGTTGCTCGCGTCGCCACATTACGGCGAGCGTTGGGGACGCCATTGGCTGGACGTGGCGCGTTATAGCGACACGAAAGGTCAGCCACGGCGTAACACTGAGGATAATCTAAATCCCTTCGCTTGGTCTTATCGAGACTATGTGATTCGCAGCTTCAATGACGACAAACCTTACAATCAATTCATCATGGAGCAGATTGCTGCGGATCGGCTGTCTTCGTGGAAACGGGACCCAACTAATTTAACCGCGCTTGGTTTTCTGACGGTCGGCGATCATTTCATGGGCATGCAGAATGACATTATCAATGACCGGATTGACGTGGTGACAAAAGGTTTTCTGGCTTTGACCGTGACCTGCGCGCGCTGTCACGATCACAAGTTTGATCCGATTCCGCAGAAGGATTATTATTCACTGCGCGGAATTTTTGATAGCTGCGTAGAGCCGAAAGTGGAACCAGTTATCGCCAAAATCGCCGCCACAGCTGATTATCGTGACTATTATCAAAAGCGGGAATTGCTGACGACCGAGGCGGATAATCTGGAAGCCAGCCTGCCGAGATTTCGCAAGAGTGGCAACCAAGAAGCTTTCAAGGAAGCGCGGCGGACGTTACAACAGAAAGAACACGCGATTGCGGAACTGGATTTGAACAATCCGGGCTCACCCGAGCGCGCAATGGTTTTGGAGGACGCGGCAAGGGGACATGATTCACCATTATTCATTCGCGGCGAGGCTGGCAACAAAGGTGAAATGGTTCCGCGTCGTTTTTTGCAAATTTTGTCTGCACCGAACCGTCCGGTTTACACGAACGGCAGCGGGCGGCTGGAACTTGCGTTGGGCATCGCCAGCAAAAACAATCCACTCACGGCCCGCGTGATGATTAATCGCATTTGGGAACATCATTTTGGCGCGGGCTTTGTCCCCACGCCGGATGATTTTGGCATGATGTCCGAGCCACCGAGCCATCCGGAATTACTCGATTATCTCGCGATGAATTTCATGACCAACGGCTGGAGCATCAAAAAAATTCACCGACTCATCATGCTATCGAGCGTCTATCAGGAAAGCAGTGAGAGTAATCCGCGCTACGTGCAGATTGATCCGGGCAATCGGCTGCTTTGGCGCGCGAATATCCGCCGTCTTGAATACGAGCCGTTGCGCGATTCGTTGCTCGCCATTGGCGGAATGCTTGACACCAATATCTACGGCAAGCCGGTGGATTTGCGCAAGCAACCGGATAATACGCGACGGACAATTTATGATTTTGTAGATCGCGCGAACATTGACGATGTGCTGATCAATTTTGATTTTGCCACACCGGATATGGTCACCGGCATCCGTCACCAGACGACCGTGCCACAACAGGCGTTGTTTTTGATGAACAGTCCGATGGTTATCCAAGTCGCCCGTCGACTCATTGGTTCCCCAGAATTTGTCGAGGCCACAGACGAAGCCGCCCGTTTAAATTTTCTTTATGAACGCATCTACCAACGTCCGCCCAGTCTGGAAGAGGCAGCGCTTGGACTTGAATTTGTCGGACAAACACCTTTAGCCGGCGAGGTGACGCCGCTGGCTGCCAACAATACTGGCGGCAATGGTGGCGGGAAAAAATTTAACCAGAAGCGGAATCAAACCTTTCCCAGTTACAGCATGAAAAATCATGCCCCGTTAAGTTCATGGGAGGAATACGCGCAAGCACTCTTGCAGGCAAACGAAACTTCCTTTGTAAATTAACCGAACGGTGCGGACAATTCTTGCGGTGATGGCATTGCAACTGCTAAATAGGCATTGAGAAATGTCATGACCCGCATCGCTTTTTGGCTGGCGCAGCACCAGCTCAAATCTAAAACGCCCGCGCGGCGTTTGCGGGCGTTACAACGGTTACGCACGGCTCTCAACGATGCCGTTGTTGCGCTCGACGACAAAATCACCATTGCGCTCCTCGACCATGTCCTGACCGATCCCGAAGTTGAAGTCCGTCGGGAAGCGACAGCTTTTCTTGGAGACTTCCGCGACGTTCGCACGTTGCCAGCACTCATCCGTGCGTTGAGCGATCATAGCGAAGCGGTTCAAGAAATTGCCATCGCCGGACTCAAGCGGTTGGATGACCGCGCAGCCATCGCTGCGCTCGTGCCGAAATTATCCAACGGCACGCCGACCGTTCAATGGCGCGCAGCGCAAACGCTCAAGTCGCTCGGTTGGAGTCCGCAAACTGCGGCGGAGCAAATGTATTATTACATCGCCACGGGACAAATTAAGCATCTTTCTGCGTTCGGCACGGAGGCGGTGAAGCCGTTGACTGAATTACTCCGCACGGCTTCGACTGATAAGAAAATTGCCGCTGCCAATGTCCTTGGTGAAATCGGCGACCCTGTCGTTTTTAAGCCGCTGCAAAGTTTATTGCGCGATGCGGAACCGCTGGTTCGCAGCACGGCAATTTACGCGTTGGAGCAAGCTGGTTGCCGCGAGGCGTTGCCGGCAATAACTGCGGCACTGCGTGACAGCGCGCGAAATGTGCGGCTCGTCGCTGCGTCAGTGCTCGGTTCACTCGGCGATGCAAAAACGGTTGACCCGCTGATTCGCTTGGTAGATGACAAAGATTGGGAAATCCGCCGTGCCGCACTGGATTCGCTTGGAAAAATTGGCGATACGCGGGCGTTTCCCTCCGTCGCCAAACGGCTGGATGATACGGATCAAGAAGTTCGTGAAGGCGCAGCGAATGCGTTGGGTCGCGTTGGCAATGAATCCATCGTTGAAAAACTTGTGATGACATTGGTTGACGCGCACGGCGGCGTGAGACAGGCGGCAGCGCGGGCGCTGAGCCGGATCTATCCGCGTTGGGAAACTTCTGACCGCGTGCAAAAAATGCTGCCGGAAATTCTATCTGCAACCCGACATCGCGATGTTAGCGTGCAATCCGCTGCCACCAGTTTACTCAAGCGCGTGAGTCGCAGGAACGCGGATGGCTCTGCGTTGGCGTTGACGGCGGCCAGCGATCAACGTCCACCGCCAGTCGCCATGCTTTTGCGAGAACTGCTCGCAGACGCTGACACAGACGTGCGCGTGGCTGCCGCTGAAACGGTCGGACGAATGCGGTTGGTGGAATGCACGGAGAAATTAAAATTTGCGCTGAACGATGTAGAATTAGCGGTGAGACTTGCTGCGCAAACGGCCTTGGCCAACCTTGCGGCTGAGGAATCGGCTTCTACTGGTAGCAAAGTTACATTTCTGTCGCAGACTGCACCGCCAACAACTGCCGCTGTTTCTGTGGTGGAAGATGTTTTGATTTGTTCAACGTTCGGCGAGTTGTTGCACGATCGCAATTGCCGCCACTTGGCAGACTGGTTAAAGACGTTGGAATTCATTTTGCCGCAAGCGGAGAGGTTGGGCGTGCTCATGACGCTCGGCACTTTTCAACGTTTGGAAATCCATACGTCCGGCTCCCGCATTCTGATTCTCGCCACGCCGGAGGGCAGTGTGATGTTGCGCGTGAAAAATAATTCTGCCGTTGTGATCGCTCCGATCAGCGCGAGCATTACTGACGCATTGAAAGCGCAGTTGACAGAATGGCTGCGGCACGCGCCGGCGTTGCGCGGCGTATTGCTGCGCGGATTGCGCTTTACTGACCAGACGATTGTTTGCGATGTAGATTCGCGCGATCTTACTGCCGCTTCGTTAGAACAGGCGTATCGCGTGGTGGCCGAGACATTTCAATGGCTCTTGCCGCGCCAGCTTCCGTCCGTGCAACTCATCTGGCACTATGACCGGACGGTGTTGCACTGTGTGCGGCGGGCAGATAAAACAATTTTGGGTGCAATGGCCTTGGCCAAACAGGGAGATACGGACTTGGCTGGATTGAGCCGTCAACTGGCAGAATTTCAAACGCTGAAGCGCGATTGAATTCCCGAGCGGAATCAGAGTTAATCTACCAACGGTTTTGCCTCCGCTTTTAATTTATATTCCGGCCAAAAAGGTTTGCGGAAAGCTTCGGTGAAATCGTAACCATCTTGAAAATCATCGCGGGAATCTTTTTCTGTGCGCGCGAGTAGGCCAATTTCAACCATATTAAAAACAATTTCGCCAAAATCTTTGCAGTTGCAGATGCCCCATTCCTCAAACACCGTCGTCGTCATCGGTCCGAATTGTTGCAAAGCGTATTGCCGCAAGCCGCTCAACAATTCTTGGCCTGTGACGTGCCGCACCTTGCCGAGATTTTCACGGCCAACGAGTTTTTGCGTGAAGTCGAGCGCCTCGCGCATGAATAAATAAGCATCGCGATGAAAACGCGAGTCCGTCGCGAGGATTTGATCCACGGCTTCGTCGAAATTGACTTCTTGCATATCAGTTTTTAACCGGTTGGCTGCTCGTTATGGCTGGATGCGCGGCGCGATAATATTTCACTGCGAGTCCCGTTACGAGCAAACCAATGACAATGCAGATGATAAATTGCTCCTGCTTTGTCAGCCAGTTCATGCCCTCAATGTAACGGAAAATTAACATTCGGCAAGCAGAGGGCGGCTTTAACTCCTTGCTGACAGCGAACGACATTGGTTTAATTGATTTCAATTTATGGCTGCCATCGGCAGATTTTCCAAAGGCGAAGAGGTCTTTTACGCCAAAGTGGTGGACGGCGAATTATTCCGTCTGCGCGGCGATGTCTTTGGCGCACCTTCTTTCGACCGCAAGCCAACGCCGCGCAAAGGTGTGAAAACGCTGGTGCCTGTCGTGCCTAGCAAAGTCATCGCCGTCGGCCTCAACTACGCCGATCACGTTCGCGAAATGAAACGTGAGTTGCCGAAAGAACCACTCTTCTGGTTCAAGGCCACAACTTCGCTTTTGCCGGATGGCGGAAAAATTGAAATTCCTTTTCGCGATCATCGCACCGATTTTGAAGCGGAACTCGCCATTGTCATCGGTCGTAAAATTCGCAACGTTACGCCGACGACCGCCGCGCGTTATATTTTTGGTTACACCGCCGCGCAGGACATCAGCGACCGGACGATTCAAAAAGCCGAGTCGCAATGGGCGCGTTGCAAATCGTTCGACACCTTCACACCGCTCGGTCCGTATGTGGAAACGATGCTCGACCCCAGCGAATTGAGCATCCAACAATTTCAAAATGGCCAGTTGCGTCAGAACTCCAACACGCGTGAACTAATTTTTAAGCCGGCAGAAATCGTCAGTTTTATTTCCACCAACATGACGCTGCTGCCCGGCGACGTGATTCTTACCGGCACACCCAGCGGCGTCGGCGCGATTCAATCCGGAGACAAATTAGAAGTGCGGATTCAAGGCCTGGCCACGCTCACCAATACCGTGAAGTAAATTTCCGTCCCCGCGTTTGCTTTCGACACGATTTCCCCTCAAAAAATCCTTGAAAACCAGCTTTTCACTTCAAGTCAAACGATAGTTATTCACAATTAGTAGTGCTACAAGACCACCTGTGCGCAACATATTGTGGTTTTCTCTTTACAGAAACCGCCAGCTTTGGTGTTCTTGTCCTATCGGTTTATGTATCTCAAGAATCTTACAGTTTTAGGTTTTAAGTCCTTTGCAGACAAAACCTCATTGAACTTTCAGCCCGGCGTTACCGCCATTGTCGGGCCGAATGGCTGTGGCAAATCCAACGTGTCCGACGCGATCCGCTGGGTGCTCGGCGAACAATCGGCCAAAGCCCTGCGCGGCGGCGAAATGGCCGACGTTATTTTTAATGGCACCGACGGACGGAAGCCGATGGGCTTATGCGAAGTTTCGTTGACGCTCGGCGGCGTCGGCGAAGAAAGCCTCAAGGCGGCGGGCGTGGAAGTTTCTTACGACGAGGTCACGCTCACGCGTCGCATTTATCGTGATGGAGGCAGTGAATATTTTTTAAACCGCACACCGTGCCGGTTGAAAGACATTCAGCAATTGTTCATGGGCACCGGTGTCGGGCGCACGAGCTACAGCATTTTGGCGCAAGGTCACATCACGCAGATTCTTTCCAGCAAACCGGAAGATCGTCGGATGATTTTCGAGGAAGCCGCCGGCATAACGAAATTCAAATCGCAGAAAAAAGAGTCGCTGCGGAAACTGGAATACACCGAGCAAAATCTTCTGCGCATCGCCGACACGATCAAGGAAGTGAAGCGGCAAATTGGCTCGCTCCAACGGCAGGCAGGCAAGGCGCGTCGCTACAAACAGATTTCGCAGGAGCTTCAGCATTTAGAAACGCAGCTCGCGCGGCATCAGTTTGATATTTTGTCCGGCGAGATTTCCGAACGTCAGAACCTGGTTGAAAATTTACGGAACGAAGTTGAGGTTGGCTCCAACGACGTGCTGCGTTTTGAAAATGAAATCTCAAAACTGCGCGAACTGCTTTCCGAACTTGAACACGAAGTTGCAGCGCAGCAGCAGCGTGGACTGGAATTGAAGGCCGAAATGGATCGCCATGAGAGCCGCATTCAATTCAATGGCGAACGGCTGGCGGAAATTGAGTCGCAAAACGCCAAAGCTCTCGCGGAAATTGCGCAAGCGGAGGAGCGTTGCCACGCGGCTTCGAGTGAATTGATTTCCGTCACGGAGCGGCTTGCGGTTGCTGAGGCCGCGCTGGAGCAACATCGCGAGAGTTTGCAGGCCAAGCGCGAAGGTTTGCAGCAAATCGAAAACGCCCAGCGCGAAAATCAGGAGCGTTTTCGTCAGGCGCAAGCCAGCGCGTTTGCAGCCGCGCAGGATTTGTCGCGCCTCCGCAATGAAATCACCGCGCTGGATTTGCAGAAGCAGGGCAACTTGGTTCGCCTCGAAAAACTTTCGGCGGAAAAAATTCAACTCGAAGTCGAGCGCACCGGACTGGATGTGCGTTTGCAGGAATTCACGGCCAGCGTTGAAGTTGAAAAGCTGAATGTCGCCACGACGCGCGGTTCGGTTGAGCAGCGTCAGAATCGTTTGCGCGAATTACAGACCGAACTTCAAAACGCTTCGACCGAGCAGGATAAATTCCTTCATCAACAATCCGACAAACGTTCGCGCCTCACCGTTTTGGAGCAGTTGGAAGGTTCGCATGAGGGCTTTGATGCGGGCGCGGTCGCAGCGTTGCGGCAATCCCGTTCGGTCATTGGTTCGCTCGCGGATCGCATTCGCGTGCCGGATCAATTTGTCACCGCGGTAGAGAATGCGCTCGGTCACAACCTGCAATTGATTCTCACCGAACAGCCCGCGAGCGCGCAGGAAATTCTTTCGGAACTGAATACCAACAAGTCCGGGCGCGCGAGCATCGCGGCTTTGGCGATTCAACAATATCAGGACGAAAAACAACTGGCGTTCGCCGGTGAAATGTCGCCTGCCGATAAAAATGCGGCGCCGGAAATGTTGCCGACGGGGAAGATTGTTCACGCCATGAGCGTGATTCACGCCGAGCCGCAGGTGGAAGCGCTCTTGAAATCGCTGCTTGGTCGCACGTTCATCGCGGCTGACTTAAATACTGCGACGGCGCAAATCCAAAACGGTCACGCTGGTTGCGATTTTGTGACGATGAGCGGCGAATTGCTGAACCGCCACGGCATTTACACGGGCGGTTATTTGAATAAAGGCAGCAATGGCAAAGCGCCTAGTTCCATTCTTGGCCGTAAGAATCAGATTACGGAACTGCAAGCGGAGCTGAACGAGTTGCAATCGCTCGTGGAAGACGCGAGCCGCAAGCGCGGCGAACTTTTAAGCGAGCAAACGGAATTGCAAGCGTCGTTGCAGGCGGCACAGACGGAGTTGCGCGTGCAGGAAGTGGCCATCGCCACGCGCGAAGGCGAGTTCAAGGCATTGCAGAATTCAAATCGTTTGCTGAATCAGAAGATTGAGACCGTGGTCTTCGAGGTGCAAAGTTTGGCGGCGCAGGAAGCTGAAGGTTTACAGAAGCGCGAGGCGCTCACGGCGCGGTTAAACGAACTCGAAGTGCGTGAACGCAGCGCGCAAGAACAGGTGCTCACGCTGACCACGGAGCTGGAAAATTTACGTCAGCAGCGCGACGCGGCGAATGCGGCGTTGACGGAAAGTAAAGTGGCGTTCGCCTCGGACGAACAGCTCGCGTCGTCATTCAAACTGCAACTGACGTCGCTCGAACAGCGCATCCGCGAGTTGTCCCAGATTGTGGAATTGCGCAAGAACGAGTGTTCCTCGTTCATTGTCCGGCAGGAGCAGGCGCAGACGGAGATTCAAGATTCGCGCAGTCAGATTGAGCGCTTGCAACATGAGCGCGCGCAGGTCAGCGAGCAGACCGCCGAATTGATTGGTCGGAAGAACGCGCAGGACGGCGAGATTGCGCAGCGCGATGAGGCGTTGCGTTCGCAGCGCGGTCGGTTGACGGAATTGCAGAATCTGCGCGGCGGCCTTGAAGTCGAGTTGGCGCAGAAAAATATGACCGTCCAAAATTTGCGCGAGAAGGTGCAGTCGAAATATCATCTCAATCTCGACGACATCCGCAGTGAATGCATCACCATCACGCACGCCGACGAAGGGCCGGCGAAGATTGAGACGCTCACGCCGGAGCAGATGGCGGAAAGTGGCGCGGGCACGGATTGGAATTCGGTGCAACAACAAGTTGCCGAGTTGCAACAGAAGATTGATGAGATGGGCCCGGTTAATTTGGTCGCGATTGAAGAATACGAAGAGACCGAGCAGCGCCATCAATTCCTCACGACGCAGCATGATGATCTGGTGAATGCCAAAACGCAGTTGCTCGAAGTCATCAACCGCATCAACACGCAGACGCGCCAGATGTTTTTGGAAACGTTTGAGAAGATCCGCGACAATTTCCGCGCGATGTTTGTGGATGTCTTCGGTGGCGGCAAAGCGGACCTGATTCTTTCCGACGAAAATGACGTGTTGGAATCCGGCATTGAGATTGTCGCGCGCCCGCCCGGCAAGCAGTTGCAAAGTATTTCACTGTTGTCCGGCGGCGAACAGACGATGGTCGCCGTTTCACTGCTGTTCTCCATTTATCAGGTCAAGCCGAGTCCGTTCTGCGTGCTGGACGAATTGGACGCGCCGCTGGACGAATCCAACGTCATCCGCTTCGTGAAGATTTTGCAGCGGTTCATCGCGCATTCGCAGTTCGTCATCATCACGCACAACAAGCGCACCATCGGCATGGCGGATATCCTTTACGGCGTGACGATGCAAGAACACGGCGTGAGCAAGATTGTCAGCGTGAAATTCCACAAAGCTGATGAACAACCGCTGTTGCCGCGAAATCCAGAGCCGATGGCAGCGTAAGTTTCTAGTGAATAAATAACAAGGCCGCGCGCGTGCGCGGCCTTGTTAATTTCAGCAAAGGTAGTTTACCACGAATAATGCACCGTGTAGGTCACGGTCTTCTCCTCGTCCGGCTTGACGGGGATGCGGAACTCGATGGTCTGCGCATCCTTTTTTTCAAACTTGTGCGAGGACGATGTGATACTCCAATTGCTCCAGCGATAAAGGTGCTCGACGACGCGGATTTCCACGGCGTCGGTCTTCTTGCGGTTGCGTAATTTGATTTCAAACGTCTCATCAATCCACGGCGGCGGCGGGGAATTGGTTTTGGTAACAGCAGGCTTCGATGCTGGAAGCCCGGTAGCCGGATCAACCGAGTTAGGATTGCCGGAGAGATCAACCTGGAAATCCGTCTGCTTGCGTTCGCCGACGAGGTCAAACGCATTGCCGGTCGTCACACGGATGGTTTCGTTACGGGGTGTGTGGTCAATCGTGTTCTCGCCGACGAATTGCAACTGGCTATCGCTGTCGCGGCGATAGAAGCGTAACTTGCCGGCGGGCAGGGCGATGCCGAGTTGGTTCGTCTCGGCGTTCTTAAATTCACGCTGGACGATAATTTTTTTATTGCTGCTTTGGCCGAAATTCTGGTCGTAGTTTAGACCGTAAAACCGATAGCCTTCTGCGCCGTCGTAAACGTAAATTGTCGGCGCATACATTTTTTCGGCGTGGACAAACTCCACCTGCTTCGTTTCGTGGTCATGCAGCGTCGTCGGGCGCGCTACAGAATAAAGATGAAATTCATCAAAAGCTTTCTCGCTGACAGCGGGAGCACTTTCATCCGCCATGGCTTTCATCATCATTACTCTTGGAAAGGCACCACCGCTGCCACCGCCGGCACCGCCCGTTTGAATTTTATTCACATCACCTGCCAGCAATTTTATTTTCGCGTTATCAAATGTTTTGCCGCTGTTGTTGTTCATTGTAATCCAGCCGACGAGGTCGCAGTAATCACCTTTTTCCGGCGAGACGAGATTGTAGCTGGCGCTCCAATCGAATCCACCGGTGACATAACCGACTTCGGCATCGAACGCGCCGGGTTTGTCGGATTGCAGCAGCCAGTTGAAGGCGGGCTTGAGAATCGTGTCGCTGCCCAGATCCGGAAACAACGGTTGGCCCGGCAAAGTGAATTGCAATTTTCCATTCACCTCAATGATGGGCTGCGTGTTGCCGCCGCCAGGCACAAAACCGCTGCGGACAATCTTGCCGGGAATGAGTTCGGTGATTTGCGTGCTGTCCTTCGTGCGGACGTTTTGAAAATCAATCGTCTTACCCTCGAACAGCGAGAGGAGCAGTTCCTGCGACACCGGGTCATTGCGATAATTCTGCTCGAGAATTTGCAAAGAGTGTTTGCCCGCGGGATCGCGCAGAATCACGGAATCGGGTTCCACCTGCGCGGTCGCGCCGGAATAAACGACGGCGTTCGCGCCCGACTTCAAATCGAGCGGCACGGTGTCGCGCACGACGGCGAAGTTCTGGTTGTAAATGGTCAACGCGGGTTCGGCACCAGCAACCAGCGTGGAAAGGGCGGTGAGCAACAGGATGGTTTTCATGAGGTTGGCAATCGCATTTAAGATAAGACGCGCAAATGGGAGTTTTATTAGAAAAAATCCCAAAGTATTTTGGCGCGCGTCGTTGTCGTGAACAATTCAACCTTTGGGGTGAGGGCGCAAGCAAATTCCAGAATTGACTCCGCTCGCCAAACATGGAGGAATCTGCGCGTGAACCAAGTTTTCCATCGCGCTGGGCTGTTAGCGATCGCCGGCATTGGGATTTTTTTAAATTGCCCGAATGTCCGCGCGCTCGACCGCACGAACGAAACGTTTAAGGTTTTCCAATTTCCCGCCGACCAGATTCCGCGCATTGATGGCGACACGAATGATTGGAATATCGTGCCGGAAAGTTATGTCATCGGCACGGATCAGTTGGTCGAAGATTTTGGTAAACACAAAGTCACGGACACCTCGACGCCAAAAATCCGTGTAAAAGTAGGTTGGGTGAAGGGCTTGAACCGTTTGTATTTTCTTTATGAAGCGGATGATGACTATTGGGATTTTTCCCAGCCTGATTTGCACAACGACACGTTTGAATTGGTCGTGGATGGCGATGTGTCCGGCGGGCCACTGATTGAAAAATTTTCGCCGGTGCGCGATAAGTTGGGCCAGTGGCAGACTTATTTCCAGATGCAGAGCGTCCACGCCCAGAATTATCACATCTTCACGCCGGCTCACGATAAAGACTGGTGTATGTTTTGGGGGCCGGCGCAATATGCGAAGCGTTTGCAATATGCCAACGCGGCGCAGAAATATACCTTCACCCCCGGCCAGAACGGTCATTACGTGCTCGAATTTTGGATAACGCCATTCGATTCCGCACCGGCGGAAGCAGCGCGCGCCATCGAGACTAAATTGACCGAGAACAAGACGATCGGACTTTCGTTCGCGTTGATTGATTATGACAACGTGAATTCCGGCGGCACGAACAATGGCTTTTGGAATTTATCGCGCCATCACACGATGTATGGGAACGCGGATTATCTTTGTCCGTTCAAGTTGATGCCGCTGGAGCCGCAGTTTGTGAAACCGCTGGACGCCGATTGGTCGTGGCAGCTGGTGGATGAAAAAACACGTCGAGTTGCGTTCAAGGATTTGAGCGTCGGCGAAACCAAAGCGTGGCATTGGGATTTTGGTGATGGTGAAACTTCCACGGAACAGAATCCGGTTCACGCCTATAAGAATGCCAATTACTACGTTGTGGTGCTCGACATCGAAGGAGCGGCGGGCAAATCGCGTCGATCGAAGGTCTGGGACGTGGCGGTAAAATAAATTTACATGAACAATAAATACTTCACAGCCGTTTTGATGTTTGCGCTGAATCTTTCGGTGGTAGAGGCGAAGACATTCAACGTTTTTGATTTTGGTGCGAAAGGCGACGGCACAACGCTCGACACGACGGCTATTCAACACACGATTGATGCCGCAGCGAAAGATGGCGGAACGGTTTTGGTTCCACGCAAAAGCACATTCCTCATCGCAACTTTGGATTTGAAGGGTGGTATTAATTTTCAAATCGAAGGCACGCTGCTCATCAGCACGAATCAGGCTGATTATACGGGCGATGGCGTCATTACAGCGAGCAACGCGGCATATTTGAAAATCACTGGCGGCGGCGAAATCATTGGTCAGTCGCTTTCATTTATGACGAGTTATGAGGCGACAAATGAATGGTGGATCTTCAAAGAGTGGCGACCGAAAATGTTCGTGTTGACCGGCTGCACCAATCTGGTGGTGCGCGACATCACGTTTAGTGACGCGCCGTATTGGGGGTTGCACATGCTTGGCTGTGAAAATGTCTTGGTGGACAACGTCACAGTCAATAATCGTCTCGACGTGCCGAATGACGATGGCATTGACCCCGACCATTGCCGCAACGTGGAAATAAAAAACTGTCACGTCACCGGTGGCGACGACGCTATCGTGGTAAAATCCACGCGGCAGACAAACGACTTTGGCGACTGCGCGAATATTCATGTCCACGATTGCATCATTCGCACGCAGGATGCCGGATTAAAAATCGGCACGGAGACGGTTGGCAACATCCACGATATTTTATTTGAGCGCTGCAAAATTATTTCCTGCAGCCGTGGTCTATGCATTCAGCTGCGTGACGAAGGCGAGGTTTCCAACGTGACCTTCCGTGACATTGAATTGGTTTCGCGTTATCACAGTGATCCGTGGTGGGGCAGGGGCGAGGCGATTTCGTTTACGGCGATTCCTCGCAATGCGGCAACCAAACTTGGCAAGCTGCACGATGTATTAGTGGACAGTGTTTCTGGCCGCGCCGAAAACAGCATTCGCGTGAACGGCACGAAGCAAAGTCGCATTGCGAATGTGCGCTTCAAAAATGTTTCGCTAGAATTTTCCCGGTGGACGAAATATGCCGGCGGTGTTTACGACAATCGTCCGACAAAAGTTCTTACGCCAATTGAATCTCACCTCACCGACGGATTTAATCTAAGCCAAGCCGACAATGTGAGTCTGGAAGGTTGCAATATCAGATGGCTGGAAGCGGACGCGACGCGTTTCGGCGATGCCGTCAGCGCCGAGAATGTGCACGGGTTGAAGCTTTTCAAATTTTCTGGTGACTCGGCGGTGCGCCCGATTCAAGTTCGCTAAAATAAATTCTTCGTTCCGGCATTCCTTTGTTGTTAAACTTTTCGTCACATGAAGTGGACACAATCTTTGATTCCGACGCTCCGCGAAGCTCCTGCTGATGCGGAAATCGTCTCGCACAAATTGCTCTTGCGCGCCGGGCTTATCCGTAAACTCGCGGGTGGCGTCTATACTTTTCTGCCGCTCGGTTTGCGCGCGCTTCGTAAAGTTGAACAAATTATCCGCGAGGAAATGGACCGCGCTGGTGCGGTTGAAGTGTTGATGCCTGCTTTGCAGCCGCCGGAAATCTGGGAAGCGAGTGGACGTGCGGAAACAGCTAGCAATGTTTTGTTCAAGGTCAAGGACAGCTCTGGCCGCCAATGGTTTTTGAGTCCGACCGCCGAGGAAGTCGTCACGACACTCGCGGCGAATGAGATTAATTCCTACCGCCAGTTGCCGAAGAATTTTTACCAGATCAGCCTTAAATTCCGTGATGAAATCCGTCCGCGCTTTGGTTTGATGCGCGCGAAGGAGTTCATCATGAAAGATGCGTATTCGTTTGATACGACAGACGAAAACGCGATGGCCGCTTACAAGAAAATGTATGATGCCTACACGCGCATCTTCGCGCGTTGCGGGCTGAAGGCATTTCCCGTCGAGGCTGATACCGGCGTCATTGGCGGAAATTATTCGCACGAATTTATGGTTCCCGCCGAGACCGGCGAAAACGAAGTGGCGTTTTGCGAGGCGTGCGGCTACGCGGCGAATATTGAAAAAGCGACGAGCGGAATTCCGAAAACTGCCGCGCGCGACATCGGCGCGGCGATTGAAAAATTCGCGACGCCCGGCGTCGTGACGATTGAGGCCTTAAGCAAAGAGCCTTACAAAGTTCCGGCGAACCGCCAGATCAAGACGCTGGTTTACATCGCTGACAGCAAGCCGATCATCATTTTAATTCGCGGTGACGATCAATTGAACGAAACCAAATTGCTCGCGAAAACTGGCGCGGTCGCGGCGCGTCCCGCGACGCCGGATGAAATCGTTCCATTGCTCGGTGCGAAGCCTGGTTCGCTCGGCGCGGTGGTGAATGTGCCGGCGAGCGTTCAAGTATTTGCTGACGAACGTTTGCAGGGCGCGAACGATATGACGACCGGCGCGAACGAAGATGGTTTCCATTTGAAGAATGTTTCCATCGAGCGCGATATCAAAGTGACTGCGTGGTTTGATTTGCGCACAGTCAGCGCAGGCGAACCCTGCGTAAAATGCTCCAAGCCGTTGAAAATCCGTCGTGCGATTGAAGTCGGTCACGTTTTCAAACTCGGCACGAAATACAGTGAGAAGCTTGGTGCGACGTTCCTTGACGTGGATGGTTCTCGCAAACCAAGCGTGATGGGTTGCTACGGCATTGGTGTCACGCGAACGTTGCAGGCGATCATCGAACAAGGCAACGACAAGGACGGCGTCATCTGGCCGTTGAGTGTCGCACCCTACCAAGTTTGCATCACACCGCTCGCCGTCACGGCGGACAGTCAGGCGATGCAACTTGCAGAAAAATTCTACTCAGAACTTACTGCGAAAGGTGTGGATGTGATTCTCGACGACCGCGACGAACGTCCGGGTGTGAAGTTCAAAGATTCCGAGTTGGTGGGTTTTCCGATCCGCATCGGTCTTGGTGAAAAATCGTTGGCAAAAGGCGAAGTGGAAATCAAGCCGCGCAACGGTGTTATGCAGTTCGTTAAAATTGAAGAAGCCGTCGAAGCCGTTTTGAAACTGGTTGCAGAAAATTAACTTCCTTTTTTGTCGAGGCAATCGCGGACGACCTTAGTGAGCTCGGCGTGACCGTAAGGTTTTTGGATAAAGCTGGCGTTGGTGCGTTGAAGCATTTCGGCACTCACATCATCGGACGTGTAGCCGCTCATAAAGATTACCTTGAGTTGCGGCATTTCCTTAACGAGGCGTTCGGCAAGTTCGACACCAGAAACGCCTTCTGGCATGACCATATCGGTGAGGAGTAAATCAATTTTACCGCTATAACGATGCCAGACATCGAGCGCTTCGCGACCGGAAGTCGCTTCCAAAATCTGGTAGCCGGAGTCCTTGAGAATTTCCCGTGCGAGTTCACGCAACATTTCTTCATCTTCGACGATCAAAACAGTTTCACTGCCGCCAGCGGTCGGGAAAACCACCGCTTGTTCGATCAGATGAATTTCAGTCGCGGCTTCCGAATTAGCGGGCAGATAAACAGTGAAAGTGGAACCGCAACCTGGCTGGCTTTGAACATCCACCCAGCCGTTGTGCTGGCGGGCGATATTAAAAACTGTCGCGAGGCCGAGGCCGGTGACTTTGCCGATATCCTTGGTCGTAAAAAATGGTTCAAAAATATGGGCGCGCGTCGCTTCGTCCATGCCGCAACCCGTATCGGTGACTTCCAATTTTACAAAATGTCCGACGGTCGCTTCCGGGTGAATTTGGGCGTGTTCGGGACCGATAAATGTTTCAGAAATTTCTACAATCAGCGTGCCGCCATTCGGCATCGCGTCACGCGCGTTACTGGCGAGATTCATGACGACTTGTTCAATCATGCTCTGATCGGCGTGGAC
>Ga0007855_1000265_pt1 | contig 18380 bp, 13 predicted proteins | sample CryBogCBH01Aug08_FD_71230 | JGI IMG/M metagenome (GOLD analysis project Ga0007855, IMG submission 71230) | Freshwater microbial communities from Crystal Bog, Wisconsin, USA - CBH01Aug08 | ecosystem: Environmental > Aquatic > Freshwater > Lake | place: Crystal Bog, Wisconsin, USA | collected...
GTCGCCTCTGTCCTGCTCCTTGCGAGACCGCCTGCGTCGTTGGAATTAATGCAGACGCCGTCACCATCAAGCAGGTCGAACTACGCACAATTGAAGAGGCATTCAATAACGGGCTCGTTACTCCACTGCCACCAGATCGCCTCACCGGCAAGACAGTTGCGGTCATTGGTTCGGGACCTGCTGGCTTGGCCGCAGCTCAACAACTAACCAGAGCTGGGCATACCGTCGCGGTCTATGAACGTGCAGATCGAATCGGTGGATTGCTGCGCTACGGAATTCCTGAATTCAAAATGGAGAAGTTTATTGTCGATCGTCGCATCGCCCAGATGGAGGCCGAGGGAACTCGCTTCCGCGCTGGTGTGAATGTCGGCGTAGATATCAATGGTGCTGAGCTCCGCAATAGATACGACGCGGTTGTACTCGCAGTCGGTGCGACACATTGGCGTGACATCAACGTTCCAGGTCGCTCCAACAAAGGAATTTACCAAGCGATGGAGTATCTGCCTTGGGGCAACAAGCAGGGCCTTGGCGAATTGGAATCTGAACCTCCAATTAATGCGCATGGAAAGCATGTTGTAATTCTTGGTGGCGGAGACACGGGCGCCGACTGTTTAGGAACAGCGATCCGACAGGGAGCAGCGAGCGTGACTCAACTTGAGATTATGCCTCGACCTACTGAAGAGCGTCCCGCAAATCAGCCTTGGCCAACCTATCCAATGATCTATCGCGTGAGCAGTGCCCATGAGGAGGCCGGCGAGCGGCTTTACGCTGTCTCGACCGAAGAGTTCATCGGCGATGGAGCTGGCAATGTTAAAGCGATCAAGTTGGTCGAGACCGAGTTCATCAACGGCAAGTTTGAGAAGGTAGCTAACTCTGAACGCGAGATTCCTGCCGACTTGGTCTTTCTCGCTATGGGATTCCTTGGACCTGAGAAATCAGATCTCGTTGCCCAATTAGAGGTAGAACTAGATGAGCGCGGCAACATCAAACGAGATGAAAAATTTGCATCTTCTGTTGAGGGTGTCTTCGTTTGCGGAGATGCCGGACGTGGACAGTCATTGATTGTTTGGGCCATTGCCGAAGGAAGAAGCGCTGCTGCCGCAGTAGATGAATTCTTACTGGGAGAGACTGGTCTTCCTGCACCTATTCTCCCAACCTCGCGTTCACTCACTGTTTAAGGCGGCTTGGGACTGTTTAAGAGCATTTAGGGGGAACTTTCCCCCTAAAATGTGCACCTAACGATTACTTAACTTATTTATTAGAACCGGAATCTCGCCCGATTCCCCTCAAGAGATGGCTTAGGCTGAACACATGCGAAGAGCAAAAATTGTATGCACGATGGGTCCGGCCGTTGAGTCGCCAGAGAAGGTGGCTGAATTAATCGCCGCTGGTATGAATATGGCCCGGCTCAACCTCTCACATGGCGGATATGACGAGCATCAGAATCGTCTAGATCTCGTACGCGCAGGAGCTAAGAAAGCTGGCCGACCTGTTGCAGTACTCGTTGATCTGCAGGGACCAAAGATTCGTCTGGCTCGATTTAAGGATGGCCCTCACGAGCTATTCCGTGGCGATATTTTCACCATCACAACCGACGAGGTTGAGGGCACGAAAGATATTTGCGGTACTACCTATAAAGGTCTGGCCGGAGACTGTAAGCCAGGTGACCGTATCTTGATTGATGATGGAAAGGTCACCGTTGAGGTTGTTGAAGTAAATGGCCCCAATGTGGTCACCAAGGTAATTCAGCCGGGATTCGTTAGTAATAATAAAGGTATCAATCTGCCAGGTGTTGCTGTCTCTGTCCCTGCTCTCTCCGAGAAAGATATGGATGATCTGCGCTGGGGATTACGTGCCGGAGCAGATTTCATCGCCCTCTCATTTGTCAGAAACGCCAAAGATATCGATGACGTTCATCGAATTATGGGCGAGGAAGGCATCTTCCGTCCGGTTATCGCCAAGATTGAGAAGCCGCAGGCGGTAGATAATCTCGAAGAGATCGTTACCGCTTTCGATGGAATTATGGTTGCGCGCGGCGACCTTGGTGTTGAAATGCCAATCGAAGAGGTTCCATTGGTGCAAAAGCGTTGCATCGCTCTCGCTCGTGCCGCAGCAAAGCCGGTCATTGTGGCAACTCAGATGTTGGACTCCATGATCACAAACTCCAGTCCTACTCGAGCTGAAGCAACCGACTGTGCTAACGCAGTTCTCGACGGAGCCGACGCCCTTATGCTGAGTGGCGAGACCTCAGTGGGTGCCTTCGCTATCGAGGCAGTGGCTACCATGGCTCGCATCATTGCTCGTACCGAAGAGGCGATGCTCGATCAGATCGCTCCTCTCAAGCACAACCCAGCCACCAAGGGCGGCGCCATCACCAAGGCAGCGAAAGAAGTGGGCGAGATAGTTGGCGCTAAGTACCTCGTGGCCTTTACCCAGAGCGGCGATTCAGCACGGCGCGTCTCTCGTCTACGTTCAGCAATTCCAATTCTTGCTCTGACACCTGAAGTTCCGGTCTATAACCAATTGGCCCTTTCGTGGGGCGTGGAGTCTCTCATCATTCCGGTCGTCAGCAATACCGACGCCATGGTGAAGCAGGTAGATGCCCTCCTGATCGAATCAGGCCGAGTATCTAAGGGAGATCCAGTCGTCATCATCGCTGGTGCACCTCCAGGAATCCCAGGCTCTACTAATGCGCTCCGGGTTCACATTGTGGGAGATGCCATTGATGGAGTACACCCCGCCTACAGGAGCTAATTTCTAGCCGTCATTCCTATGTAGAACGACTAGGTATGATGTGCACTTCTTGGAGCGGGGATGCTCGCCTCTGAGAAATGCCTCGGTACTCCAACGGTAGAGAGGGCGGACTCAAAATCCGCACAGTGTCGGTTCAAATCCGACTCGAGGCACATGACACAAGCAGAAGCAAAAGGTAAGGCGCCGAGCGCCCCGCTGCGCATTCTCGTTGCCGAGGATGAGGCGATTATTCGTCTTGACTTGGTAGAGATGCTCACGGATGCTGGTTATCAGGTCGTTGCCGAGGCCACCAACGGCGTTGAAGCTATCACATTTGCCAAGGAGTACCTTCCAGATATCGCGATCTTAGATGTCAAGATGCCAGAGTTGGATGGAATTTCCGCCGCGGAACAGATCATTGAGATCTCACCGGTACTCATGCTCACCGCCTTCAGCCAACGCGAGTTGGTAGAGCGCGCTCGTGATGCTGGTGCAATGGCATACGTTGTTAAACCATTTAGCATTTCGGATCTTGTCCCTGCAATTGAAATTGCAGTGAGCCGCCACAGAGAGCAGAAGGCGCTGCAAAGCGAGGTCTCTGATCTACAAGAGCGTCTAGAGACTCGAAAGATTATCGATCGCGCCAAGGGTATTTTGATGAAGACCCTCAACCTCTCAGAGCCAGAGTCATTTAGTTGGATTCAACGTACTGCTATGGATCGTCGAATCTCCATGAAGGATGTTGCGCTCGCTGTCATCTCACCCGATGCGGTTCCCGATAAGTAGTTTTAATCAATCCATCTGAATTGATTCCAACTGAATTGGTTCAGGGCATATAAGTCAGGAGAAGGCGCATGAGGAGATTTACCCGCGTAACTAGCATCTTCGCCATTGCCTCTCTTTCAACTGCCGGCGTAGCGCTTAGTTCAGTGCCACAAGTGCAAGCAGCCAGCACCAAGACCCTGGTCATTGCGACAGATCTCCCAATGGATCCATCCGATCTTGATTCAAGCATCTCGACCAACAACGCAATTGCTTTGTACTTAAAGCAGATCAATTACACCGCCGGAAAATTCAAAATCGCGCTCAAGCAATACAACGATGCCACAGCTGATTCCAGCGGCTGGGATCCAGTTCAATGTGCCCTCAATGCACAAGCGCATGTTGCGAATAAATCCGAAGTAGCCGTCATGGGGCCTTTCAACTCTGGTTGCGCAAAACTTGAGGTTCCGATTCTCAATCAGGCGCCTAAAGGTCCAATGCTTATTGTTTCCAATGCGAATACCGCGCCTGGATTGACCAAGGCAGCGCACGAGGGCGAACCTGACATTTATTACCCGACCGGTCAGCGCAATTACGCCCGTGTCTCTACCACCGATGACCAACAGGGTGCTGCGGATGCCGAATTCCTTAAGTCCAAGGGTGTGAAGAGCGTCTATGTTCTCAATGATGGTCAGACCTACGGTCAAGGTGTAGCTCAGTCATTCACGGCTAAGGCAAAGGCGATAGGGCTTAAAGTCCTTTCACCTGGTTTGGTCGGGGATAGCTGGGATCCCAACCAATCTGATTACACCGATTTATTTCAAAAGATTGCTCCACTTGCACCTGACGCCATTTTCGCCGCTGGTAGTTATATAAATAATGGTGCGACATTAATTAAGAACAAGGTTGCCGTCCTGGGGGACAAGACCAAGGTTAAATTTATGGCTCCTGATAGCTTCACTGGTTTTAGTGCATTCGTAAATGCCCCAGAAGCTCAAGGTGCCTATCTGAGCATCGCTGGAATCTCCAATAGTCTGCTGACCAAGAACCAACCTAACGGTGTTGCGGCAAAGTTTTTGGCCTCATATGTAAAGGCTTATGGAAATCCACCAGTAGGTGCTTACTCCCTTTATGGCGTTTCGGCGGTTCAGGTAATTCTGGCCGCCATAGCCAAGTCAGATGGAACGCGCTCCAGTATCACCAAGGCGGTATTTAGCGGTGCTGGAATCACAATCCCGGCTTCCCAATCGATCCTGGGCAAGGGCCATTCACATCTCAACCGGCAGCGGTTCAGGTGGGGTAGCGGCGGGGGATAGCACGGCTATCGATATCACCATCGAACAGGTGGTTAATAACCAAGAGGTCACGCTTCAGGCCTGGACCGTTCAGTAGCACTGAACGGTCCGAGTAACTGGACGGTTCAGTAAACCGAACCGTCACGAAGGCATGGACCGTTCAGTAGCACTGAGCGGTTAATTGGCCTGGACGGTTCAGTAACTCTCTCCAACCTCAAAATAGATTGAGCGTTTAGAAAATCTCGAATCTGTTATATAAATCAATGCCCGTTTTGTGACGATTAGTCTTGATGTGGTGGTAATCCGCAGGTACCCTTCAACCCTCCCTGTCCCGGGACAAAGAAAACAGGAAGGTAACAATGACAAAACTCACTCGCGTAGTTAGTGTCGTTGCAGCCGCTTCAATGGTCGCTACCGCATTCGTTGCAGGAGCAGCTCCATCACAAGCAGCAGCATCAAAGACACTAGTGATTTCGACTGACCTACCTCTTCAGGGTTCGTCTTTCGATTCCAACGATTCAACCAACAAGGCAATCGCCCTTTACCTCAAGTCAATCGGCGGCAAGGTTGGTAAGTACACAATTACCCTCAAGTATTACGACGATGCAACCGCTACTGCTGGTGCATGGGATGCTGGTCAATGTGCACAGAACGCCCAAGCACACGTTGCTAACAAGGCAGAAGTTGCAGTTATCGGTACATACAACTCAGGTTGCGCCAAGATTGAGGTTCCAATTCTGAACCAAGATCCTAAGGGCCCAATGTTGATGGTTTCACAAGCTAACACCAACCCTGGCCTCACAAAGGCTTGGAGCCCAGGAGAGCCTGATGTTTACTATCCAACAGGCGTTCGCAACTATGCACGTGTCTGCACAACAGACGACAACCAAGGTTCAGCTGCTGCTCAATTCGCACAATCAATCGGCGTAAAGAGCGTTTATGTCTTGAACGATACCCAGACCTACGGTCAAGGTGTTGCACAGGCATTCACAACTGAAGCTAACAAGATCGGCTTGAAGGTTCTTTCAAGTGGTCCAGCTGGTGAGGGTTGGGATGCAACCCAGAGCGATTACACCGCTCTCTTCCAGAAGATCGCTCCATTGAACCCAGATATGGTCTACTTCGGTGGAATTTATGACAACAACGGCGGACAGCTCCTTAAGGACAAGGTTGCTGTTCTTGGAGATAACACCAAGGTTAAGTTGATGGCTCCAGATGGATTTACTGGATACCCACAATTCAACTCTGATCCAAATGCTGCTGGTGCATACCTCACCTTCGCAGGTCTTTCAAATGAACTTCTCGTAAAGAATGCACCTAACGGTGCTGGCGCCAAGTTCTTGGCTCTCTACAAGAAGACATACAAGAAGGATCCAGTTGGCTCATACCCAATCTACGGCGTAGCTGCTCTCCAAGTTATCTTGGCTGCTATCGCAAAGTCAGATGGAACTCGTAAGGGCATTACAGAAGCTGTCTTCACTGGTACCGGAATCACAATTCCTGCATCACAGTCAGTTCTCGGCAAGGCTCTCCACATCAGCACATTGACTGGAGATACCACTGCTAAGGACATCACCGTTGAACAGATCGTCAACGGTCAAGAGACAACTCTGAAGGCCTGGACTGTTAAGTAGTAGAACTCGTTCTATTAACTTATTAGTTCAATAGCTTAGAAATTAGATGGGGCTTGTTCGCAGGCCCCATCTAATTCTGTATAAACCCGATTCCATCTAGAGGAGAACAACGTGGCAGGCGTTACTTATAAGACTCGCCAATTGCGTCGACGATATATTGAGAGATCGTTTGCAACCATAGCGATTGCTGGCGCTTTATTCTGGCTGATTATTAACTTTGTTAAATCCCCGACTCAATTCGTTGAGGTGACTTTCACTGGCCTGAGCAACGGAATCTTGTACGCGCTTATTGCGCTCGGATATACCTTGGTCTACGGAATTATCGAGCTGATCAACTTCGCTCACGGTGACCTCTTCATGCTTGGCGGATTATTCTCCGCGCACTTCATCACTTTATGGTTCGGTCAGCGCCACTCTTCAGGTGCTGGTTATGGTGTGCTTCTCTTATGTCTTGTGGCGGTGATGGCCTTCTGCGCCCTCATCAATGTAACCATTGAAAGATTTGCATACCGTCGACTGCGTCGGGCGCCTAAGTTGGCACCTCTTATTACTGCAGTGGGAATGTCATTTATCTTGCAATTTGTCGGTTTACGCTGGAATGGTTCTGGACAGAAGACCTGGCCAAGCCTGCTTCCTAATGGAAACTTCTCCATCTTTGGCGTTCGCCTGCCTTACACGACCTTGATCTCCTTCCTGGTCACCATCCCAGTTCTGCTCGCTCTCACTTACATTGTGACCCAGACAAAGCAGGGCAAGGCGATGCGTGCGACTGCGCAAGATCAAGATGCATCGCGATTGATGGGTATCAATGTAGACCGCACAATCTCATTCACATTTGGTCTCGGCGGAGCGCTTGCAGGTGCTGCAGGACTCCTCTTCGAACAGACTCGCGGTTTGACCTCATACAACCTTGGTTTCCAACTGGGCTTGATTGCATTTACCGCAGCTGTTATGGGCGGAATTGGAAATCTTCAAGGTGCAGTTCTTGGCGCAATCATCATTGGATTGATTCAAGGACTAAATGATGGATTGCCAATTGGTCTTGGCCAGCAGTGGTCAAACACAGTTGTGTTCTCCATCTTGATTCTTTTGATGGTATTTAAACCGACTGGCTTGCTCGGCAAGCCAACGACGGAGAAGGTGTAAAAAATGGCCATTATCGCTCGCAAAAAAAGCTCCAAGAAGCAGAGAGCCCCGTTCTCCCAACGCACCTGGTCGATCGGCTTCTTCTCCTTGGCCGTGCTTATCTACATCTTCTACACCTACATCTTGCCTCACACCCCAGATGGCTTCCAGAGTCAGATTCAAACCTGGTTCCCACCATCTGCTCTTAACGAGGCGCTTGTCTGGGTAATCGCTGCGCTCGGCCTCAATATTGTGGTTGGTTACGCAGGCTTGCTCGATCTAGGTTTCGTAGCCTTCTGGGCGATCGGCGGATATACAGCCGGTTGGTTTATGTCTGGATTCTTCAACCAGTGGAACTTCCACTTTGGTTCGGAGAGCGCAAAAGTTATTCCTGGAATTCACCTCTCCTTCTGGTTGGTTCTGGTTATAGGTGCGCTTATCTGCGCCTTCTTCGGAATAGTTATCGGTGCGCCGACACTCCGATTGAAGAGTGACTACTTGGCCATTGTGACACTTGGATTTGGTGAGATCATTCCTCAGATCTTTGTGAACGGTGAGAATATCCACGGATTTAACCTCTCTAACGGTACAAAGGGAATTTCTCCGGTTGACTCAATCGGAATCTTTGGCAAGCGCCTTGGACCATTTGACCTCAACTACAAATACATGATTTTCGTGGCGATGGCTGCCTTCATGGTCTTCATCTCATTGCGTCTACGTAGCGGTCGCCTCGGTCGTGCTTGGCTTGCTATCCGCGAGGATGAGCTTGCAGCAAGCATGATGGGCGTTCCTCTCATGAAGACAAAGCTTGCAGCGTACGCAGTGGGAGCGATCTCCGGTGGACTTGCAGGTGTTGCATATGCAACTCACGTCAACGGTATCTTTGCAGAGCGTTTCCAATTCTCGATCTCCATCATCCTTCTCGCGATGGTCGTTCTCGGGGGAATGGGTAATGTCTGGGGCGTTATGGTGGGAGCGCTTCTCATTGCATGGGTGAACTCAACTGGTCTGCCTGCATTTGGTAACGAGATCAATAGCACCTTCCACACCAATATCAATTTCCCTTCATATACCTTCCTTATCTTCGGAGCGTTGCTTATCTTGATGATGCTCTTCCGTCGCGAAGGAATTTTGCCTGAGTCACGTCTGAAGTTGCTGATGCATGAGAATGATGATGAGAGTGGCAATGAACAGCCGCATGATGAAATTAGCGAAGAGGAGGATTTGTAATGGCGCTCGATTCCGCTCCAGTTCTCGAAGCAAAAAATATCTCGGTTGAGTTCGGTGGCCTCAAGGCGGTCGATGATGTCTCTTTCGCGATCCCTGATCGCAGCGTTGTTAGCCTGATCGGTCCTAACGGTGCCGGCAAGACGACCTTCTTCAACGTTCTGACTGGCTTGTACAAGCCAACGTCAGGTTTCGTTACTTACGACAATGAAGACATCACAGGACTCGTTCCTCATAAGATCGCTGAGCGTGGTGTTGCCCGTACCTTCCAGAACATTCGCCTCTTTGGTCTCATGACTGCGGAAGAGAATGTAATGGTTGCAATGCACTCCCATCTCAAAGCGGGCATCATCGGCACCATCGTTGGCACGCCTAAGCAGCGCAGCGAAGAGCGTGAGGCTCGTGCTGAGGCACAAGCTCTCTTGAACTTCGTTGGTATCGGAAAGACGGCCAAGGAATTTGCTCGCAACCTTTCATATGGCGATCAACGTCGCCTTGAAGTTGCCCGTGCTCTCGCGCTGCGTCCAAAGGTGCTCCTGTTGGATGAGCCAACAGCCGGCATGAATCCGCAGGAATCTGCAGTATTCGTCGACTTTGTTTACAAGGTTCGTGATGAGAAGAACATCGCAATCTTGCTGATTGAACACGATATGTCCGTAGTGATGAAGGTTTCGGAGCGAATCACTGTTCTCGATCGGGGAACAAAGATTGCGGAAGGCTCACCTGCCGAAATCAAGTCCAACCCTCGTGTGATCGAGGCCTATCTCGGTAAGTCAGCGGAGGTTCACTAATGTTAAAAGTAGATAAAGTTGAAGTTGCTTACGGCAACATCAAAGCTATCAAGGGAATCTCTCTCGAAGTTAATAAGGGCGAGATTGTTACTTTGATTGGCTCTAATGGTGCTGGTAAGTCCACGACGCTGCGCGCCATCTCCGGCTTGCTCAAACTCAAGTCGGGTTCGATCTCATTCGAAGGTGATCGCATCGATGGCAAAGAGGGTCATGAGATTGTTGCCAAAGGCATCTGCCAATCTCCTGAGGGCCGTCGCATCTTCCCTCGCATGAGCGTCTCTGAGAATCTCGATCTCGGTGCCTTCCTTCGCAATGACAAGGAGGGAATCGCAGCAGATCGTGAGAGAGTCCTTGAACTCTTCCCACGTCTGGCAGAGCGCATTAATCAAAAGGCAGGAACTATGAGTGGCGGTGAGCAGCAGATGTTAGCTGTGGGCCGTGCGCTTATGGGCAATCCATCTCTGCTCCTGCTTGATGAGCCTTCAATGGGTCTCGCTCCAGTCTTGGTGGATATGATCTTTGAGACGATCACCAAGATTAATGAGCAAGGCACCACCATCTTGCTGGTGGAACAGAATGCGCTTGCGGCACTTAACGTGGCTGATCGCGCTTATGTTCTTGAATCAGGAAATATTAAGTTGAGCGGAAACGCTAAAGACTTGATCTCTGATCCTGAGGTAACAAAGGCTTACCTCGGCGGCTAATTTAAATTAATCGCTCAAGATGAGGCTGGTGATGCGCGCCGTACAGGTTCGCTCGCCGGCCTCATTTGTTATAACGATCTCGTAGCAGGCGAGCGTGCGACCTCGAGAAACGGGAGTTGCTACCCCGGTCACAATTCCACTTCGCGCAGATTTGTGGTGGGTGGCATTGATATCTACTCCTACAGTGCGCTTCTGACCACCCGCATGTAGCCAAGCTCCCAGAGATCCAAGTAGTTCGGCGAGTACAACGTTGGCGCCTCCGTGCAACAAGCCAAATGCCTTAGTATTTCCCTCAACCGGCATAGTGCCAACAATTCTCTCTGGGGAGGCTTCGATAATTTCAATCCCCATCTTGTGGTCCAAGGCACCGATGTTGCGATCATGAATCATTTTTAGGTAGTCGGTCATAGCGGAATCTTAACTCTCATGTCACCTTTCCACTCTAGAATCGTAGGGATGAAACGGTTACTGCTTATTGATGGTCACTCCATGGCATATCGGGCTTTCTTTGCCCTGCCTGTCGAGAATTTTCGAAGCAGCAAAGGACAACCGACAAATGCCATCTATGGCTTTGGATCTATGTTGCTCAATCTCATCATTAACGAGAAGCCCACACATATTGCGGTGGCATTTGATGTCTCGCGCAAGACTTTTCGTACCGAGATGTTTCCCGAGTACAAGGCCACGCGTGCAGCCACACCAGATGAATTTAAATCACAGCTCTCATATATCAATGAGCTTGTTGACTCACTCAATATTAAGCGCTTTGCCATCGAAGGCTTCGAAGCCGATGACATCTTGGCAACGCTTTCTACCAGAGCGGTTGCAGAGGGCTTTGAGGTCTTGATCTGCACTGGCGATCGCGACTCCTTTCAGCTTGTCACGCCTAAGATCACTGTGCTCTATCCCAAAAAAGGTGTAACCGAAATGGCGCGCATGACACCAGATGCGGTCTTCGAGAAATATGGCTTGACCCCAGTCCAGTATCCAGATTTTGCGGCGCTACGCGGAGACCCCAGCGATAACTTGCCATCGGTTCCGGGCGTCGGCGAGAAGACAGCGACTAAGTGGATTGCAGACTTTGGCTCGCTCTCAAAACTCATTGAGTCGGTAGATTCGATCCCAGGCAAGGTAGGCGAGTCGTTGCGCTCTAATGTCAATGTAGTTCTTCTTAATCGCGACTTGACCGCCTTGCGCCACAATCTAGAGATAGATGTCGCTATTGATGATTTGCAATGGAGTGGCCCAGATATAACTGCGACTGAGACCTTACTCAATCTTTTGGAGATTAAAGCGCTCAAGGAGCGCATCCACTCACTTTCAGGATCGCCTGCCAAAACTCAAACGCCGGCGCAACAGGTAGATGTTTCAACTATCACCTCAACGGAATTGGCGAAGAAACTTAAGGGTCGCAAGGAGCCGGTCGCACTTTATGCTTCTCATCGATTTAGAGATGGTGGATTTGCCATTGCACTCTCCACTTCTGAGATCTACCAAGTTGAAGATGCAGCAGGGGAATGGCTACTGGATGCCGCCCTTCCTAAATGGGTTCATGATGCCAAGCGAATTGCACGTTATGAAGAGATTGCAGGTGTTGAATTCGATACCGAGCTCGCCGCCTATCTCATTAACCCTGGTGGAAGGAATCTTGAACTAACCGATCTGGCGCAACGCTTCTTGGAGAAGACAATTCCTGCTGTGGGGGATGACCTCTTTGCCACATTCAATCCCGCTCTTGCCGGAGTTATATTCGAATTGGTTCCAGTACTGCGCGAGCAGATGACTGAGCGAAATTTAGTGAGCCTCTTTACCGAACTTGAACTTCCGACCGCCTTTGAACTGGCTCACATTGAGAAATTAGGCATAGCGGTGGATCGCTCAAAGTTAGAGGAGTTGCGGGATTTCTTCGCGCAGGAAGTCTCTCGCGAAACCAGTGCAGCGCACGCTGCCGCTGGTCATGAATTTAATATTGGTTCACCCAAGCAGCTGCAGGTCGTACTTTTCGATGAACTCAAACTCCCTAAGACCAAAAAGATTAAAACTGGGTTTACTACCGACGCCGAGAGCTTGGATTGGTTAGCCGCCAAGACCGGACATCCCATCTTGGCTCATCTATTGCGCATCCGAGAAACCAGCAAACTTCTTACAACTGTCGATGGACTTCTCGCAGCGATCGCAGAAGATGGACGTATCCATTCAACTTTCCAACAGACCGTTGCGGCCACTGGTCGACTCTCCTCGACCGATCCGAACTTGCAGAACATCCCAGTTCGTACCGAGGAGGGCAGACGAATCCGTGATTGTTTCGTCGCTGCTAAACCATTTACTGGTCTACTTACCGCTGATTACAGTCAGATTGAGATGCGGATCATGGCCCACCTTTCTAAGGATGAGGGTTTAATTGCCGCCTTTAAGAGTGGTGAAGATTTACATAGTACGGTTGGAGCCCAGGTCTTCGGTGTTGCTGTTAAAGATGTGGATCCAGAGATGCGTCGCCAAATTAAAGCGATGTCCTATGGACTCGCTTATGGGCTCTCTGCATATGGTTTAGCAGCCCAACTAAATCTCTCTCCAGGAGATGCACAGGAGTTGATGCATCAATATTTCAAACGCTTTGGCGGAATCCAGGATTATTTGAAGAGCGTTGTCGAAGAGGCGAGAGAGAAGGGCTATACCGAGACAATCTTGGGACGCCGGCGTTACCTGCCAGATCTATCTAGTGATAATCGGCAACGCCGCGAAGTTGCAGAACGGATGGCACTCAATGCGCCTATCCAAGGGTCTGCAGCCGATATCATCAAAGTTGCGATGCTTAACGTTGCGCGAGTTTTGCGCTCCGATAATTTTGAATCTCGATTGCTTCTTCAGGTACATGACGAGCTCATCTTTGAAATTGCCCCGGGTGAGCAGGAGAGACTTTCTGAAGTCGTGCGACGCGAAATGGAGAACGCCGTCGCTCTGTCGCTACCTCTCTCGGTGAATATTGGGATTGGTGCTAGCTGGGATCTGGCAGCGCACTAAGCGCCTACCCGGCTTCGATCAAAGGGCTTCAGCCAACGTTGGCCGACAAAGATGAGGATGAGTCCCAATCCGAACATCGAGGTAGTTATTGCAAAACAGAAGTGTGGAGAGAAATGTTGCGAGAAGAATCCACCCGTTGATTGACCAAGCGCACCGAACGAACCTTCAGTAGTCCAAATCCATCCAATCGCAGCAGCGGCGCTTCCAGTTGGGCGTATTAATTCCAGCTGCTCCAGGTAGTAGACCTGCTCCGCCCCACCAATAAAACCAAAGGTAGCCAGTACCAATAAGAGTGACCAACCAGGATTTACAAAGGCGAGCGGAATCGTTGCCAAGAACCAGAAGAGATAGATAACCCGAAATCCTTGGACTGGCGCGATATGCCTTCCCAGCGCACCTGCCACCAGACTTCCAGCGATAGAGAGTGCTGCAGTCGTTCCGAAAGCTAGCCCGGCAAAGCGTGGTTGATGATGCAAGGAGCTCAGTGCAGGAATCGCAATCTGGAAGTTTCCGGTTCCATAGCCAATCAGAACACCCTCGGCAATGAGGAGACGCATTCCTGGATTTCTAAGGAGTGTCTGCCCACCAGCTTCGCGTTTTTCAGGGCGCCACTGCTTGGTGAATTTCAGAGAGGAGAGCGAGATTCCGCCAAAGAGGATCAGAGCCGCAGTTGTGATGAGACCACTTGCGGGATGACCAGAGAGTGCCAGTGTTGTTGCCAGTGCAGGTCCGAGAACAACCCCAAGATTCATGGAGGCGGTATCAATCGCAATTGCGGTTCTGTATTGCTCCTCGGGTACTGCGGTCTTCCACATTGGCCGTACCGACAAATTGATGGGAGGTGCGGTAAATCCTAGAAGCGCGGCGAAGCCAATGAGGAGTTTTGCTCCGTGACAGGCGTCAAAGGAGGCGAGTGCTAAGGCGTAGGCGGGAACGAAGATTCGTAACGGAATTTTTAGACCGAGGCGGTCAATGACCGCGGCGCGCATCCCTGTGCTGAGCGAAGCAACGATGCCATTGGCGCCAGCAGCCAATCCGGCAAGGGCGATCGAGTGGGTAGCATCGTGAACCTTGAAATACAGGTCGAGACCCACCATTCCGTAGGCGAGTCTGGCTGGGAAGGCGGCCAAAATCATCGCCAGGGCCCGTGGATTTCGCAGAATCATCCAGTAGGCCTTCACGACAGTCAGTCTACCGCGTGTGGATTTTGGCCGGTTTGACCCTATCTAGGCGCCTGCGTACCCTTAGCCTTTCGCACGCCGTGCGAGATTTACCAACTACTACTTTCTATTCCTACGGAGCAAATTGAGCAGCATTCACGCAGTAAATGACATTGGCAGTGCAGAAGATTTTCTAGCCGCAATTGAAGGCACAATCAAAAATTTCAATGATGGAGATCTAGTCTCTGGAATTGTTGTCCAGATTGATCGCGAAGAAGTACTCCTTGATATTGGCTACAAGACAGAAGGCGTAATTCCTTCCCGCGAACTCTCCATCCGCCACGATATCGATCCATCAGAGATCGTAAAGCTTGGCGATCGTGTAGAAGCTCTCGTTCTTCAGAAGGAAGATAAAGAAGGTCGTTTGATCCTCTCCAAGAAGCGTGCTCAGTACGAGCGTGCCTGGGGCGAGATCGAAGGCAAGAAGGAGCGCGACGAGGTCGTCACCGGTTTGGTCATCGAAGTTGTTAAGGGTGGCTTGATCGTTGATATCGGACTCCGCGGATTCCTTCCAGCATCACTCGTTGAGATGCGTCGCGTACGCGATCTCACTCCTTACATTGGCAAGGAAGTTGAGTGCCGCATTATCGAACTCGATAAGAATCGCAACAACGTCGTTCTCTCACGTCGCGCTTACCTAGAGCAGACACAATCAGAGTCACGTACCACATTCCTTAACCAGCTCACAAAGGGTCAAGTTCGTACCGGTGTTGTTTCATCGATCGTTAACTTTGGTGCCTTCGTTGATCTTGGTGGAGTCGATGGTTTGGTTCACGTCTCTGAACTCTCTTGGAAGCATATTGATCACCCAAGTGAGGTTGTCGAAGTTGGCGATGAAGTCACCGTTGAAGTTCTCGAAGTTGATTTCGAGCGTGAGCGCGTCTCACTCTCATTGAAGGCAACTCAAGAAGATCCATGGCAAGCCTTCGCTCGCACACACACCATTAATCAAGTTGTTCCTGGTGAAGTAACTAAGTTGGTTCCATTCGGCGCATTCATCCGCGTCTTTGAAGGAATCGAAGGCTTGGTTCACATCTCTGAGTTGGCCGAGCGCCACGTTGAGATCCCAGAGCAAGTTGTTCAAGTTGGAGATGAGCTCTTTGTAAAGATCATCGATATCGATCTTGAGCGTCGTCGTATCTCACTCTCTCTCAAGCAGGCTAATGAGGGACATGAGGTCGAGATCGAGGCCTTCGATCCAACTCAATATGGAATGCCCGCTCGTTATGATGCAGAAGGAAACTTCATCTATCCAGAAGGTTTCGATGCAGATTCACAAGAGTGGCGTCCTGGCTTTGAAGCACAACGCGAAGAGTGGGAGCGTCAATACGCTGAAGCTCAAGCTCGCTTCCTCGCTCACAAGAAGCAGAAGGCAGAGGCCAAGGCGGCTGATGCAGCTGCAACTCCAGCCGATGAGGTTGCTGAGTAAGCAAGCGCTAGATATAGAGTTCAAGGCCCTGACGTTAAGTCGGGGCCTTTTACATTTCTGAAGGTGTGCATTTCAAAGTTACACACTCAAAACTCCATGAGTAGGCTTATCGGGTGCTCCTTGTTGCGTTGACCGGTGGAATTGGCTCTGGAAAGTCCCTCGCCGCTGAGTTCTTTGCGGCCTGCGGAGCCCAGATCCTGGACTTCGACCGGTTAGCCCGCGATGTGGTGGAGCGTGGCACCGAGGGTTTCGATGAGATCGTCGCTCGCTTCGGAGATGAAGTTCTTAAGAATGGGGAGCTAGATCGCGCCAAGCTTGGTGAGATCGTCTTTGCTGATGGGATCGCCCGCAAAGATCTAGAGGCGATCACTCACCCCAAAATCCGCGCCGCCTTCGATGCCGTTGTAGCCGACTTGGAGCCTGATGCGATCTTGGTCAGTCAGATCCCGCTCCTCGCCGAGAGTTCCTATGCCTATCCCTTCGACTTCGTGGTGACTGTCAGTGCTAGCGAGGATACTCGCCGAGCCAGACTCATTAATCGCGGAATGAAGGACTATCAAGTGACTCAAAGGATGCAGGTGCAGGCAACAGATGCGCAACGCGAGGCGATCGCGGATGCAGTTCTTATTAATAATGGCACCGAGGATGAGCTCTTACGTCAAGTAGAGAATCTCTATGAGGATCGACTCTACCCAGCAAGGCTTGGGATGTAATGCGTCCAGTTACAGATCTGCAACGCAAGGTAAAACCATTCGAAGTCATCAGTGATTACACCCCGTCTGGGGATCAACCGACTGCGATCGCTGAACTCACTCGGCGGATTAACGCGGGGGAGCAGGATGTAGTACTTCTTGGTGCAACCGGAACTGGAAAATCAGCAACCACCGCATGGCTTATTGAGCAATTGCAACGACCCACGTTGGTACTGGCACCCAACAAGACGCTAGCCGCGCAATTAGCAAATGAATTTAAAGAATTGCTTCCTAATAATGCCGTCGAATATTTCGTTTCGTATTATGACTACTACCAACCAGAAGCCTATGTACCACAATCAGATACCTTTATCGAGAAGGACTCTTCAGTTAACGAGGAGGTAGAGCGGCTACGTCACTCTGCAACCAACTCGCTACTTACCCGCCGTGATGTAGTTGTGGTTGCCACCGTCTCATGTATTTATGGTTTGGGAACACCACAAGAGTATGTAGATCGCATGATTCGACTACGTGTGGGAGATTTTATAGAGCGCAATCAACTGCTTCGCCGCTTTGTAGATATCCAATACAAGCGAAACGATATGGCCTTTGAGCGGGGTACTTTCCGAGTTCGTGGGGACACAATCGAGATCATCCCCATGTATGAAGAGCACGCCATTCGCATCGAGATGTTTGGCGATGAGATCGAAAAGATCATGACCTTGCACCCTCTCACCGGGGAGATCATTCGCGACGAGACAGAGATGTATATCTTCCCGGCATCGCACTACTCCGCTGGCGATGAGACCATGAAGCGCGCGATTGCGCAGATCAATGAAGAGATGGAAGAAGCTGTCCGCAAATTCGAGAAGGCGGGGAAGCTTTTAGAGGCACAACGCCTTCGCATGCGAACAACCTTTGATATCGAGATGATGCAGCAACTTGGCTTCTGCAGCGGAATCGAAAATTACTCGCGCCACATTGATGGGCGAGAGGCTGGATCTCCACCGAACTGCCTCCTTGACTATTTCCCTGAGGATTTCTTGGTAGTCATTGACGAATCCCACGTTACTGTTCCTCAGATTGGCGCCATGCATGAGGGTGATGCTTCTCGTAAGAGAACTTTGGTGGAGCACGGATTTAGACTCCCCAGTGCTCTGGACAATCGCCCGCTCCGCTTTGATGAGTTCCTGGCTCGCAAAGGGCAGACCGTCTATCTCTCTGCAACTCCAGGCAAGTATGAGTTGGAGAAGGTGAAGGGCGATGTTGTAGAGCAGGTAATTCGCCCTACCGGCTTGATTGATCCAGCCATCGTCCTCAAGCCCATCAAGGGTCAGATCGATGATTTGGTTGCTGAAATCCGCTTGCGCGCCGAGCGCAATGAACGTGTCCTAGTAACGACACTTACCAAGAAAATGTCCGAGGATTTAACCGATTACCTGTTGGGACTTGGAATTCGAGTTCGATACCTACACTCCGAGGTCGATACCTTGCGTCGGGTAGAACTTCTACGCGAGCTACGTTCCGGCGAATACGACGTTCTGATTGGAATCAACCTGCTCCGCGAAGGTCTCGATCTGCCAGAGGTCTCACTCGTTGCGATCCTTGATGCAGATAAGCAAGGCTTTCTCCGATCGGCAACCTCTCTTATTCAGACTATTGGACGCGCCGCTCGAAATGTTTCAGGTGAAGTTCACATGTATGCCGATAGCGTGACCGCGGCGATGGCCCAGGCTATCGATGAGAC
>Ga0007855_1000275_pt1 | contig 17971 bp, 13 predicted proteins | sample CryBogCBH01Aug08_FD_71230 | JGI IMG/M metagenome (GOLD analysis project Ga0007855, IMG submission 71230) | Freshwater microbial communities from Crystal Bog, Wisconsin, USA - CBH01Aug08 | ecosystem: Environmental > Aquatic > Freshwater > Lake | place: Crystal Bog, Wisconsin, USA | collected...
AGACCCCTAATTTTTTGATTAGGCAAGGCCAGGCTCGCCCAGCCGCGCAGTTAGGCTTCAGAGCCCCAGGATTTCCCTTGTCGCGCCAATCATGGTAAGTGGCCAATTGGCGTAACGCTCGCGGTCGATTCCGCGCCGGCGCCTCTTGTCTCGCAACCCCTTGAAGGTTCGCGCACCACAACAGGATAGAGCCGTGTCCATACCATTCCGCTACGTCGCGAAGATCGGATCCTACATCGTTAAGCAGCATTTGATGGGGGTAAAGCGTTATCCGCTTGTTCTCATGCTCGAGCCGCTCTTTCGTTGCAATCTCGAATGCGCCGGCTGCGGCAAAATCGATTACCCTGATCATATTCTCAACAAGAGATTGTCTGTTGAGGATAGCCTGGCCTCAGTTGATGAATGCGGCGCGCCTGTCGTTGTGATTGCTGGCGGAGAGCCGCTATTGCACAAGGATTTGCCTGAAATTGTTGAAGGCATCATTGCCCGTGGCAAGTTTGCGATTGTATGTACTAATGCGCTGCTGCTGACGAAGAAGATCGACCAATACAAACCCAGTCCCTATTTCACTTGGTCTATCCATTTGGATGGCGACAAGGATATGCACGACAAGGCTGTGTGCCAGGAAGGCGTTTATGAGCGCGCCGTTGAGGCGCTCAAGCTTGCCAAGTCGAAAGGCTTCCGCGTTACAACCAATAGCACCTTCTTCGCTGATGCTGACCCAGAGCGGGTTGCAAAGTTTCTTGATGATACGACAGCTTTGGGTATTGACGGCATGACGGTGTCGCCCGGTTACGCTTATGAGCGTGCGCCGGATCAAACTCATTTTCTTAATCGTCAGCGCACGAAAGAACTCTTTCGCGCCATCTTAAAGCGTGGTCGCGGCGGCAAGTCATGGGCTTTTCAGCAGTCTGGCTTGTTTATGAATTTTCTTGCAGGCAATGAAAGCTATTTCTGTACGCCGTGGGGAAATCCGTTGCGCACAGTCTTTGGCTGGCAGCGCCCCTGCTATTTGCTTGGAGAGGGTTATGTTCCAACCTTCAAACAGCTGATGGAAGAAACGGATTGGGATGCTTATGGCGTCGGTAATTATGAAAAATGCGCCGATTGCATGGTTCATTCCGGCTTTGAAGCCAGCGCTGTGAATGACGCCGTTCGTCGTCCATGGAAAGCGGCAGCTGTAGCCTTGTTTGGCGTGCGCACAGAGGGACCGATGGCTCCGGATATTTCTCTGGAAAACCAGCGTCCGGCGGAATATGTCTATGACGAAAACGTCGCGCGTCTTTCAGAGATCCGTGAGCATGAGGCGAAGCAGCGGGCCGAGCAACGCCCCACTGCGGCGTAATGAGGCAAAGGCTGCGCGTGAATCTAGGCCTGCTAAAATAAGTCCTTGTATTTGGTCAGGCGCGCGCAGTAACTCTTTCAGAATGTGAGCGATGTTAACGTCGCCGTTGGCTGTAATGGCCTTAGTGACGAGTGGCGGCAGCGTGCGAGTTGCAGGATCGCTGATCACGCGCAGCGCGCCAAAGGGTAATTGTTTCGCCCGCGCAAATTGTGCCGCGACATGCGATTCCATATCGACAGCGCGCGCTTGCGTTGTTGCAAATAAATGTTTTTTTGTCTGCGTATCCAGCACGACATGGTCAACGCCGATGAGCGCTCCTTTGTAAAATTTGTCGCCCGTAGCGCTGACAGCATCAGTAAGCGCCTCGAAGAGCCGCGCATGCGTTGGCAAGCGAATGCCGTCGTTGATTACAGCGTCAGCAATTACAACATCACCGGGTCGCAAAGATGGATCGAGGCCACCGGCAAGGCCGATGCTTATCACCGCACTTAAATTTATATCCTGAATATCTTCAAGCGCGGCGCAGAGTTTGGAGACATTTGCGCTGCTACAGAGCGTTTCAACGCCTTCGTGCGCAAAACAAGCGGCTTCCTTTTGCATGCCCGTTACAAACAGCATGGGAGACAAAAGGCGCGCTTGTTCTTTTTTGAATTTCGTCTCGCGCGTCATGAGGCTTTTTGTTCTCTAGAGACCAACATGCACAAGCTTGCTGTTTGCGCGTTGTAAATTGCGAAAACGAGACAGAGCCCATAGAGGGAAGAATTTAGCGTAGCCATGGTAGCGCAAGTAAAATACCCGTGGAAAACCTGTCGCCGTAAAGCGCGCTTCCTCCCATAGGCCGTTTTCCACCTGTGTTGCCTGTAAATATGCGATCCCACGCGCAACGGCGGGGTGATCAACCTCGCCAGCCGCCATTAACCCCAGTAGCGCCCAGGCTGTTTGCGAGGGTGTGGAGGGGGCTTGTTCATATCCTTTGTAGTCAAGCTTATAGCTTGAGAGATCTTCTCCCCAGCCGCCGTCTGGATTTTGTATCGCTGTGAGCCAGGAAACAGCTCGGCGGTAGGCGACATGATCATGAGGCAGACCTGCCGCGTTAAGCGCGCAAAGAGCAGACCAAGCGCCATAAATATAATTGGCGCCCCAGCGACCAAACCAGCTGCCGTCTTTTTCTTGTTCAGAAATGAGATAATCGACGCCGCGCCGCAGTGGCTCGCTGGCGTCAATCTTATCTCCAAGCTGCGCCAGCATGGAAACGCAGCGCGCTGAAACATCTGTGGTTGGCGGGTCGAGCAGCGCGCCGTGATCGGCAAAAGGAATATGGTTGAGATAATCATGGGAATTATCCGCGTCAAACGCGCCCCATCCGCCATTTTTGCTTTGCAAACCAATGATCCATTCACGCGCCCGTGCGATGCGTTCAGCGTAGGGCTGGTCTGTTTCGCCGCGCGTGAGGCGATCCATTGCCGTCGCCACCACCGCCGTATCGTCTACGTCTGGGTAATAAGCGTTCGCGTATTGAAACGCCCAGCCGCCTGGGCGCACATCTGGTCGCTGCGCCGCCCAATCACCCTTAACGTCGAGCACCTGTAACGGTGCGAGCCAGTCGCAAGCGTCCCGCGCGCGCGCAACGGCGTCCTCATCTCCTGTTTCTAGTAAGGCGTGCGCAACTAATGAGGTGTCCCATATGGGAGAAACGCAAGGTTGGCAGTATATTTCGTGTTCATTGATAACCAGCAGGCGCTCAATCGCCTCACGCGCATTCCGAACGCGTTTGTCGCTTGCTGGAACGCCAAGCAGATCATACATCAACAATGAATTCACCATTGCGGGAAAAATGGCGCCGAGACCGTCAACGCCATTTAGGCGTTGTGTTGTCCATTGCTCTGCAAGCTGGAGAGACTGCTCTCGCGTTGATTTTGGAAAATAGGGTTCAATGACCCGCAGAAGTTTATCGATCTCGCCAAAAACATGCGCCCATGGCCATGTTTGATGTTCGCCTTTGGGCCAAACTTTTACCTCATCAGGCGCGATGACGAATAATTCAGAGATATGAATGTCACGGGGATTCTTTGCGCGTGGCTTTTTCGTCATCAAGACAAGCAACGGGACAAGCACGGTTCTCGCCCAATAGGAAACCTTGTCCAGATGAAACGGAAACCAACGCGGCAGCAGCATGATTTCAACAGGCATCACCGGCACGCCGCGCCATGGAATTTCGCCATAGAGCGCAAGCAAGGCGCGCGTGAAAACATTAGTTGTTGCTGCGCCGCCATGAGCAAGGATGGCCTCTCTTGCGCGCGTCATATGTGCTGCATTTTGATCGTCACCGATCATTTTCAAAGCAAAATAAGCCTTAACGCTGGCGCTGATGTTAAAATCGCCATCTTGAAAGAGTGGCCAGCCGCCATGCGTTCCTTGAACACGTCGCAAATAGACGGCGATTTTTCTTTCAAGCTCTGCGTCGATTGGTTCTGCGCGATAATGACGCATGAGCACATATTCAGCGGTGATCGTACAATCCGCCTCTAGCTCAAAGCACCAATGGCCGTCTTGTTTACCAAGGTCGAGCAGACCTTTCTTAGCGTATTGAATGCTCGTCTCGAGTGCAGAAGCGTTGATGGCTTCGGCGTTGCGGTCAAGGCGCGCAGCTGATGTCATTGTGTTTAGCCTCGTAGTTATTCACATTTCGAGATGTTGCGCGTCAGGGAGGGCTGCTCGCAAGCTTTGCCGCTAAATAGCCTGAGCGGATTGTGCCTTCAATGGTTGCTGGCAGTCCTGTCGCGGTCCAATCGCCGGCAAGAAATAAATTAGCCCAATGAGTTTTCGCGCCAGGTCGACGCGCCTCTTGTTCAGGCGTTGCCGCGAAGGTCGCGCGCTTCTCTTTCACGATCTGCCATGGCGGCGGGGATGAGGCAAGATCTGATGTCTTGAAACGCCCAATGGCTTTTTCAACTTCCGCCCAAACCTGCGCTGCAAGTTTTTCTCGCGGCGCGTCCATCAGTCGGTCTGCGCCGCTGATTGTAACAGACAGCCGATCATCGAATGCAAAAAGCCATTCAGACAGACCATTAACAAGCCCCATGAAGAGAGGCAGGCCTGCAGGCGGCGGCATTTTAAAATGTATATTGAGGATGGCGCGATGGGCGTCAGGCGCGTCCAAGCCAGGGATGAGTTCCTGAGCGCTCCAGGCAGGAGCGGCAAAAACAACTTTATCATGGGCTGAAAGAGGGACGTCTTCGTCTCCAAATCGCAGTGTGACGACGCGCTCATTGTCAATCACAAGCTGGCGCAATCGCGCGCCAAATTTTATTGCGACTCCGTCTTGATCAAGCTTACGCAAGGCGGGTTCAACAAAAGCGTGGCCAAGTCCTTTTCTTGCAAAGAGCGGACGACAGGCGTTGCCGCCGGCCGCGAGCGTTTCGCGTAACACAGCGCCAGCGAGCGAAGCCGACGCCTCTTTTGGTTCAGTGTTCAGCGCGGAAAGAAGGACAGGTCGCCAGAGTTTTTCATACAAAGCGCCGCTGCAGCGCATGGTTTCGTCGATCGTTGCGGTTGGTTTGGCAAAAAGCAGTTTTGCTGCGTCTAAATAATCAAGCGCTGAAGTTTGCGGCACGCGTCGGTCTGCTAAGAATATCCACCAGGGCAGTCTTGATGCGTTTGGACGCAATCGCCATTGAGCGCCAGTGGATAAATCCATGAACTCAAAGATAGAGGTTTCAGGGCCGATGAGCGCATCGCTCGTTCCAATTCGCTTTGCATAATCATGCGCCGCAGTATTGCCAGACAGCAATAAATGATTGCCGTTATCAATCGTCAGGCCAAGTGTTGAGTCAAAATAGGAGCGGCAGCGCCCGCCCGCCATACGCGCGGCTTCATACAGGGCGACTTGTTTGCCGGCGTCACTCAGGCGGACCGCGCATGAAAGGCCAGCTAAGCCTGCGCCAATGATGTGGATTTTGCCTGTCACGAAAAAATTTGACGTAAAAAAGCGCGGGCGATTTTTAATCGCGACGCACGCACGGGCGCGCGCGGCGGCGAAAAGCCTCGTTTTTCTAGATTATCTAGAATCGACCGATAGCCTGCTGACATGAGATAGGGCGCTTTTAATGCGCGTTTGGGCAATCCCGCCATTACAAGTTCTGCTTGATCGTAATGGTCGCGCGCACGGCGCATCACGACGGTGCACGCATCGCCAAGATTTTGATGCGCGAGCACAGCATGTGGCGCGCTGGCGTTAACGCCAGCTTCAATTAGGGCTTGATGGGGTAAATAAAGGCGTCCGCGCGCAGCATCTTCGTCAAGATCGCGCAGAATATTCGTCAGCTGCAAAGCTCGGCCCAAATGATGGGCAAGGAGTTTTGGTCCGGTCGAGAGCTCGGACAGGTCATCATCGGCAAGACCGAAGGCGCGAACCGAGAGGCGACCAACGGCGCTCGCGACGCGATCGCAATAAAGGTCCAGTTTATCCCAATCAGGCGCGCAGATGTCTTCGTCGACATCCATCTGCATACCGTCAATGACGGCTTCAAAATCAGCACGCTCAAGCTTGAAGCGCTCAACGGCCTCGACAAGGAAAGCAATGCTTTGGCGGATATCGCCAGCGTAAAGCGCATCGAGATCTCTGCGCCATTGGTTGAGCGCATGGCGGCGTAAGTCGCGTGCGCCTTCATCATCAGCAATGTCGTCAACAGCTCTGCAGAACGCATAAATTGCAAACATTGCGTCGCGCCGGGCTGGTTCAAGAATGCGCATCGCCAAATAGAATGAGCTTTTGACGGCGACGCCTTGATTTTCGCTGGAAAGGCTAGAGGCGTTTTGTTCTACGCTCATTGTGCCGGGTCCATTGCAAGTCGCCAGGCGCGCAATGGGCGGCGTACTAGCGCGTTTAATGCTCCGTATGCCCCTGTCAACGCAAAGCTAAGCTTGTTCGCATGCACATTCTGGCTGAGAGGGTCGCTATTGCGCAGACGTGAGGTAAGTTTTTCGGCAAGCGCCTGAATGGCGCCAACCTCCATGGCAAGCCGCGTATCCTGAATGGATTCTGCAAAGTCTCGCGATTGATCCAGTAAGGTTGCTGTTTGTTCAACCAGATCTTTGATCACAGCGCACATTGCTGGCGATGCGCTCTGATGACCTAGCATTTCATCCGTCGCGCCATATTTATGCATGACATCGCGCGTTAAATATATCCGGTTTAATGACCGATAGTCTTTACCGCAGTCTTGTAAATGATTGATAATCTGTAGTGCGGCGCAGAGCGCGTCATTGGCGGGCCAGGTTTTTTCTTCTTTTTCTCCATGGACATCTAAGACGAACCGGCCAACTGGCATTGCCGAATAACGACAATAGTCCATGAGTTCCTGCCAATTATTATAGCGAAGCTTTGTTATGTCACGCCGAAAAGCGACGAGCAGATCGTGTGCATGCTGTATATTTAGCCGACGTTCCTGACATAGGGTGCGTAAACGCGCCGCGACAACTTCGTCTGGGCCTGCGCCAGCGAGCGCTGCGTCGAGTCGATCGAGCAACGCAATTTTCTCTGTTCCAGCAAGAGTTGGATGATCAGAAATATCGTCTGCTGCGCGCACAAAATCATAAAACGCCATAATCGGAGCATGATGGCGCTTGGCAAGGAGAAAGGAGGCGACTGGAAAATTCTCGTCGCGGTGCGTCTTTCCTGAAGCTGTGTCGGCAATGTCGATCATGTCGTCAGAAAAGCCTCGAAACGAGAGGGGCTGCCCCCGCAATTGCGAAACTCCTATAGCACGCGGCCAGCGCAGGCAAAGTCAGATCACCGTTTTTCCGTTGAGGTTTTTAGGCGCTCTTGAGGATTTCATCGCGCACAGCTTGAGCGGCCGCGCGCGGGTCGCTGGCGCGTGTGATCGGGCGACCAATAACCAGGTGATCAGCGCCTGCCAGGATGGCCTTAGAGGGGGTCATAACGCGTTTTTGATCATCTATGGCCGCGCCAGTAGGGCGCACGCCTGGGGTTACAAGCAACATTTGCGGGCCAATATGTGCCCGGACTGCCGTCAGCTCCATGGGTGAAAGGATCAGGCCGTCTATTTTAGTGGCGCGCGCTTGTGACGCGCGCCGCATAACCAGATCCGTGACACTCCCGGTGTAGCCTGCATCCTCAAGGTCCTGGGCGTTATAAGACGTTAAAACCGTCACGGCGAGTATTTTGAGTTTATCCCCGGCTCCCGCACGTGCCGCTGACATTGTCTGTGGATAGGCGTGTATTGTGAGAAAGTCGGCCTCTAGACGGGCTATTTGGCGCGTGGCGCGCTCAACCGTGGCGCCAATATCGTGCAACTTCAAATCAATAAAAATTTTCTTTCCGGCGTTGTTAAGCTCGCGGGCAAAATCTAATCCGCCGCCATATGCGAGCTCCATGCCGATTTTGTAGAAAGAGACGCTATCTCCGAGTTGTTGCACAAGGGCGCGGGCCGCTTCAACGGTCTCGACATCAAGCGCAACAATTAGTTTGTCAGTGTTCGGTGCGATCATACCGAGGGTTGACCGGCATGCCCTGCCTTTCGATATCGCCAAACGCGCGCTGGTGGAATATTGAGCAGTATCGGCGCAGAGCCTTTTCCAACATAGGCTCCGTCTAAACTATGCGCGTGGAGCGGCATTGGGGATTTTGTCAGGCCATAGGTGAATTGAATGAAGAGCCCGTCGTTGCCCATCAGTTCAAACGCCTGATGAAGTAATTCGACGCGGTCGCGTTCCGGTCGAACCAGAAGGGGCAGGCTGGAAACGACGGTTGCTGGACGTCCCTCAATCTTACCTCTTAAGGTGTCTCTTAAGGAATAAGCGTCTCCTTGGATAATATTGACGCCTGGGTAACGCTCTGAGAGCAAATGACAAAAACGATGCTCATATTCGACAAGAAAAAGACGTTTTGGCGCAATTCCGCGCGCCAAGAGGGCTTGCGTCACTGGTCCCGTGCCTGGTCCAAGTTCGATGATGGGATCATTTGTCTTGACATCAACATAGCTCGCCATCGCCTTGGCGAGCGCAGGTCCAGAAGGCGATACGGCGCCAATCAATCGGGGATTTTCAACCCATTGCCTTATGAAGCGGGCATTATCTGCAAGCGAGCTCTTCTTTTGCTGCACGGCCGGGTCTCTCTTTAGTTACTTGGCTCAGTTTTTGATTTTATCGATTACAGAACTTTGTGACGATTGCGTCGCATGCGCGCGCATTTTCGCCAGTCGCAACATATTTAGCCAAATATAATCTACTTCCCAAACAAATCTTTCATCCGCGCAAAAAAGCCCATGGTTTCTGGATGCGTATCATGAGAGGATTCGTTTTCAAATTCGGCAAGTAATTCTTTTTGGCGTTTGTTGAGTTTTTGAGGCGTTTCCACGCTAAGCTGAACATGCAAATCGCCATGATCGCGTCCGCGCAAAACAGGCATGCCTTTGCCTTTCGCTTTGATCTGTTTGCCCGATTGCGCCCCTTCTGGCACCTTTAGTTTAACCTCCGAGCCGTCTAGCGTATGGACGCTGATTTCGCCGCCAAGCGCCGCCTTGACCATGGAAATTGGCACACGGCAATAAAGATCAGCGCCATCACGCTGGAACAGCGGATGCGGTTTAACTGACAAAAAGATGTAAAGATCGCCTGTCGGCCCGCCGCGTAGACCAGCCTCGCCCTCGCCCGCCAAGCGGATCCGGGTGCCGTCTTCCACGCCTGGCGGTATGTTAACAGAAAGAGTTCTTTCGATGGTTTTGCGTCCCGTACCGCTGCAGCTTGCGCAAGGGCTGTCGATCGTTTCTCCTCGGCCCTGACAATGTGGGCAGGTCCGTTCGATTGCAAAAAAGCCTTGCTGCGCGCGCACGCGCCCTTGCCCGCCGCAGGTCTTACAGGTTTTTGGCGAGGAGCCTGCTTTCGCGCCCGTTCCAGAACACGGCTCGCAGGTGACTGAGGTTGGAATTTTTAAAGTCGCCGCTTTCCCAGCAAAAGCCTCGTCGAGCGTGATTTCCATGTTGTAGCGCAGGTCTGACCCGCGTTCGCGTCCGCCAGTGCGATTACGCCGCCCCATGACGTCGCCAAAGAGATCCTCGAAGATGTCGGACATGGAGGCGCCAAAGCCTTCGCCAGCGCCAAAGCCGCCGCCCATGCCGCCTTGTTCAAAAGCGGCATGTCCAAAGCGATCATAGGCTGAACGTTTCTGCGGATCGCATAAACACTGATAGGCTTCATTGAGTTCTTTGAAGCGGATCTCTGCTTCGGTGTCGCCAGGATGGCGATCAGGGTGACATTGCATCGCCGCTTTACGGAAGGCGATTTTCATCTCACCCTCTGTCGAGGTGCGAGAGACTCCGAGAATTTCATAATAATCGCGCTTGGCCATCGCTAATCGATATCGCTCATTATGGGTGGGTTGTCTGCGTGCGGTGTATCGATCAAGAGGGATGGATGATCCGCGCGCGGAAATGCAAGGAACCCGACGTTTGCACGCCGGGTTCCTTTCTCGCTATCTCAAGGCGATCATGAAAACCAGCCCTTGTTGCGGATCACTTTTCGTCGCCGACGTCTTTGAACTCTGCGTCAATGACATCGTCATGCGGCTGCTCTCCGCCGCTAGCGCCGCCAGCTTCCGCTTGTTGCGTCTTATACATAGCCTCACCAAGCTTCATGGAAGCTTGTGCGAGTTCTGTCGTCTTCGCCTTTATGGAGTCGACGTCCTCTCCTTCCAGCGCATTTTTCAAAGAGGCGATCGCTGCTTCCAGCGCACTCTTATCGGCAGCTGAAACTTTATCGCCATACTCTGCAAGCGACTTCTCGGCTGCATGGACGGAAGCCTCAGCATGATTCTTGGCGTCAACAAGCTCTCGGCGCTGCTTGTCTTCCGCTGCATGGGCCTCTGCGTCTTTCACCATCTTATCAATATCGGCGTCTGACAATCCACCGGATGCTTGGATGCGGATTTGCTGCTCCTTGTTTGTCGCCTTGTCTTTTGCCGTTACGTTCACGATGCCGTTGGCGTCGATATCAAATGTCACCTCAACTTGAGGCATGCCACGCGGCGCTGGCGGGATGCCGACGAGATCAAACTGGCCAAGCATTTTATTATCCGCCGCCATTTCGCGTTCGCCTTGGAAAACGCGAATAGTGACTGCCGTTTGATTATCTTCCGCTGTCGAGAAAACCTGACTTTTCTTGGTTGGGATCGTTGTATTGCGATCGATGAGACGCGTGAATACGCCTCCCAGCGTCTCAATGCCTAAGGATAAAGGCGTAACGTCCAGAAGGAGCACATCCTTTACGTCACCTTGCAAAACGCCAGCCTGAACAGCCGCGCCGATGGCGACAACTTCATCAGGATTGACGCCTTTGTGCGGCTCCTTGCCGAAGAACTCTTTGACGACTTCCTGAACTTTCGGCATACGCGTCATGCCGCCAACCAGCACCACTTCGCCGATTTCTCCAGCGGACAGACCGGCGTCCTTCAGTGCCTTTTTACAAGGCTCCACAGTTCGCTGGATCAAATCGTCAACGAGCGCTTCAAATTTTGCGCGCGTCAGCTTGAGCGTCAAATGTTTTGGCCCCGAGCTGTCGGCTGTGATGTAGGGCAGATTGATATCTGTTTGAGTCGCAGAAGACAGCTCGATCTTGGCTTTCTCCGCAGCTTCTTTTAACCGCTGGAGTGCGAGCTTATCCTTTGTCAGATCGATGCCTTGTTCTTTTTTGAACTCGGCAGCGAGATATTCAACAATCCGGTTGTCAAAGTCTTCGCCGCCCAGGAAGGTGTCGCCATTGGTGGACTTCACTTCGAACACGCCGTCGCCAATCTCCAAGATGGAGACGTCGAATGTGCCGCCCCCAAGATCATAGACAGCAATCGTTCCGTTTTGCTTTTTGTCGAGCCCATAGGCGAGGGCGGCGGCTGTTGGCTCATTGATAATGCGCAGCACTTCAAGGCCCGCAATTTTGCCGGCGTCTTTTGTCGCCTGGCGCTGGGCGTCATTGAAGTAAGCTGGAACCGTAATCACAGCCTGGGTCACGGTTTGGCCAAGGAAGGCTTCAGCCGTTTCTTTCATCTTTTGCAAGATGAAGGCTGAGATCTGAGACGGCGAATACTGCTTGCCAGACGCCTCGACCCAGGCGTCGCCATTATTAGCCTTCACGATGTGATAAGGCACAAGACCAATGTCCTTTTTGGTCATGGGGTCGTCAAAGGTGCGGCCAATCAGTCGCTTGATTGCGAAAAAGGTCTTATCAGGATTGGTGACAGCTTGGCGCTTGGCGGGCTGACCAACCAGGCGCTCGCCGTCGTCGCTGAAGGCGACAATAGATGGCGTCGTACGTGCGCCTTCGGCATTTTCAATAACTTTTGGGCTCGATCCTTCCATTACGGCCACGCAGGAATTTGTCGTGCCCAGGTCGATGCCAATAATTTTTCCCATAACTTTTCCCTTTCGCGCTCATATTGGGCCCCGAAGCGGCCCCTTGCTGCAGTCGAGGCCGGCGGCTCGCAAAGAGCCCGCCGCGCGATCCATCGACGCTGTCAATCCTGAAGATTGTGTCCATGGTCCCTAGACGCAAGGGCTCTTGGACACAAGTTGGGGAATTCTTTCCTTGCCGTAGCCTGACGGCAGGAGCAATGAAAATATCCTCTCCCCTTGACGGGGGTCCATAGCGATGAATATCGCTTTTGACGGCTTGTCTCTGTGTTAGCGGGCCGTGACGGGTCGGTCAGCGCCATGAGAACCAATAATGTATACAATCAGCGCGCGCCTTTGAAGGAGCGTCGACTGGCGCTTTTTTTCTGCGCCCTGATCGCTTCATCATTTCTTGGGTGTGGAAAATCTGACAATGACGCCCAGAAGGAGGCTGAAAGGCCAGTGCTGGTTGCTCTGGCGCATTTGGCGTCTCAGGGTCAGGTTCGCGATTTTGTTGCGACAGTTAAGCCAAGGATTGAGTCGGATTTGGGTTTTCGCGTCAGCGGCAAGGTTGTTAAGCGTCTTGTTCAGGCGGGGCAGCGCGTCAGGCTTGGCGATACGCTTGCGCTACTGGATGAAAAAGATCTCCGTCTACAACGGGAGCAATCGGAAGCAGAGCTCGCCGCGGCCAAAATGGCGCTTGCCCATGCCGCCGGCGATGAGCAGCGAACGATGACTTTACACAAGGACGGTTGGACGGCTCAGGCGGCAGTTGATCGCGTGCGCGCTGCCGCGCAAGAAGCGCGCGGACGCTTGCAGCGTGCTGAACGCGCCGTTGAACTTTCTGTTAATTCGCTTGATTATGCGACTTTGCGCGCCGATCACGATGGCGTTGTCACACAAACATTGATTGAGCCCGGTCAAGTTGTCGCCGCGGGCCAAACAGCCGTTCGAGTCGCGCGAACAGATGAGTTGGAAGCAGCAGTCTCTTTACCAGAAGATTTTGCGGGGCAAGCAGATAAAGGCGTTGCGACACTGACCTTATGGTCCAATCGCGCCAAGCGCTATCCAGCAAAATTACGCGAACTTAGTCCCTCAGCTGACGTGCAAACACGCACCTTTGCTGCGCGTTATTCAATTCTTGACGTCGATGCGGCGATATCGCTGGGTATGAGCGCAACGCTCGAGATTGCAACACAAGGCGTTCAGGCAATCGTCAAACTGCCGATGTCGGCGCTGTTTAACCAAGGCGCCGGTCCGGCGCTTTGGAGAGTGGATCAAGAGGGGCGGGTTCAATTGCTGCCCGTCAAAGTTGTGCGCTACGAGGCGGATCATGTGCTTGTGACAGGCGTGAGCGAGGGGGATAAAATTGTTTTGCTCGGCGTGCATAAGCTCGAGGCAGGACGCAAGGTTCGCGCAATTGAGCGCCCGGTTTAGGAGCGCTTAATCTTTGTCTCGTTTTAATCTTTCACAATGGGCTGTTAAGCGCCCAACGTTGATGCTTTTTCTGATGATCGCCATCAGCATCGCGGGAGCCATGTCTTATGTTAGGCTTGGGCGCGCAGAAGATCCTTCTTTCACAATCAAAATAGCTGTTGTCACGGCCTATTGGCCAGGCGCCACATCAAAAGATATGCGTGATCAGCTTGGCGATGTTGTTGAGAAGAAAATCCAAGAGCTGCCCTATCTCGATAAAATCGAAACTTATGTGAAGCCAGGCTTTCTTGCCATGCAGGTTGTGTTGAAGGACTCGACGCCTGCTAAGGAAGTGCCAACGCTTTTCTATCAATTGCGTAAAAAACTCTACGACATCAAAGCCATTCTGCCTCAAGGGGTTATTGGTCCAAACGTTAATGATGAATTTGGCGATGTTGATACGGTGCTTTACGCCGTGAGCGGCGAGGGGGTTGATTTTCAACTGCTCGACAAGGTTGTCGAGAGAATGCGTCAACGGCTTTTGGAGGTTCCTGACGCAACAAAAATAGATGTCGTCGGCAAGCAGGCGCGTCGCATTTATGTCGAGTTTAGCGAAGCAAAAATCGCCAACCTTGGCATAGAGCCGCAAGCCATTCTTGATTCTTTGACAAAGCAAAACACAGTTGCTGACGCGGGCGTTTTTGAAACGTCCACGAACCGCGTGCGCATTATCGTCACCGAAGAGCTAAAAGGCGCGGATGCGATTGCCGCGATTCCCGTTGAGGCAAATGGCAAAGTCATCAGACTGGGCGATATTGCGAGGGTGTTTCCAGGATTTGAGGATCCCCCTCAATTTCTTGCGCGCTATAATGGCGTACCAGCAATGGTGGTCGGCGTTGTCATGGCGAAGGGCGCAAATGTGCTGCGCTTTGGCGAGAATATCAAACAAGCGATTGATGAGGTGCGGGCGCAAACGCCGCTTGGAGTCGATATTGATCAGATTGCGGATCAGCCAAAGGTTGTTGAGGCTGCCGTCGGCGAATTCACCCGTTCCTTCATTGAGGCCTTGATCATTGTGCTTGGCGTCAGCTTCGTTTCTCTAGGTTTTAGAACTGGCATTGTGGTGGCGTTATCCGTGCCATTGGTGTTGGCGATGGTGTTTATCTTCATGAATGTGATGGGGATAGATTTGCAGCGTATCTCGCTTGGCGCTTTAATTATTGCTCTGGGCTTGCTGGTTGATGACGCCATTATCGCCGTTGAAATGATGATGGTGAAAATGGAGCAGGGCTACAGTCGGTTGAAGGCTGCGACATTCGCATGGGAGTCAACTGCCTTTCCAATGTTAACAGGAACATTGATCACGGCAGCCGGGTTTATGCCTGTTGGCTTCGCCAATTCTGGCGTTGGCGAATACACTGGCTCAATGTTTTGGGTGCTCCTTATTGCACTCATCGCCTCTTGGTTTGTGGCGGTGTTATTTACGCCCTACATCGGCGTCGCGCTCTTACCAAATTTTGGTCAAAACGCTGCCGGGCATGATCCTGAAGCAATCTATCAGACGCCTGCTTATTTGCGTTTACGTGAAGCTGTCACATGGGCTGTCGATCATCGTTTGCGCGTCATTTCCGGCACAGTGGCAGTCTTTTTTATGGCCTGCGGCGGTTTTGTTGTTGTGCAAAAACAATTCTTTCCCTATGCGGAGCGATTAGAGTTATTCTTTCAGCTACAATTGCCAGAGGGCTCGTCAATTTTTGCTTCGCTAGAGGCGGCAAAGCAGGCGGAGTTGCTCATTAAGGATGATCCTGACGCTCGTTTTTATACGACCTATGTTGGTCAAGGCCCGCCACGATTTTGGCTTGGATTGAATCCGCAGCTGCCAAACGAGTCTTATGCAGAAATCGTGATTGTCACCAAGGATGTTGAGGCGCGTGAGCGAATTAAGAAAAAGCTTGAAAAGGCTTTGGCCTCTGGGGCGGTGCCGCAGGCGCGGGGGAGAATAGAGCGCTTTAGCTATGGGCCGCCAGTTGGCTTGCCTGTGCAATTTAGAGTAGTTGGCGACGACCCGCAAAAAGTACGTGAAATTGCTTATCAGCTTCGTGATCTGATGCGTAAAGACACAGGCGTTGTTGAGCCGCATCTTTTATGGAACGAACAAACGCCAACTGTGCGGCTTGTGATCGATCAAGATCGTGCGCGCTTGTTAAATGTAACGCCGCAAGAAATTTCTAATCGTTTGCAGATGTCAATTTCTGGCGTGACCGTGACAACTTTGCGCGATGGCGTTGACGCCGTTGGCGTTGTCATGCGCGCTGTTGCCAGCGAGCGCGGCGATTTGGGTAAGCTCGGCGACATTGTTGTTTATTCTCGCGACGGTAAGCCTGTGACGGTATCTCAGGTGGCGAAAATTGTTTTTGATCATGAGGAGCCCATCATTTGGCGTCGCAATCGTCATATGATGCTAACGGTGCGCGCGGGCGTTAAAGACGGTGTCCAGGCCCCAGATGTATCCAGTCGACTTTGGGCGCAGATGGCGCAACTTCGCCAGTCCTTGCCGCCGGACTACCGTATAGAAATGGGTGGCGCGATTGAGGAGTCCGGCAAGGGGCAGGGGTCGATTTTCAGCCTTTTTCCATTCGTTGGCCTTCTAATGCTGACGATTGTGATGCTGCAGTTGCAAAACTTTACGCGCGCAGGGCTCGTGATGATGAGTGCGCCTTTGGGTATTATCGGGGCTTCACTGGCGCTTAATGTCGCTCATGCGCCTTTTGGTTTTGTTGCAATGCTTGGCCTGTTTGCCTTGTCGGGCATGGACATGCGCAATTCGATCATTCTCGTCGACCAAGTGCGTCAGGATCTTGATCATGGCGCAACCTATCGTGAGGCGATCATCGGCGCCACCGTGCGTCGCGTTCGACCCGTGTTGCTTACCGCGATGGCGGCGATCCTCGCAATGGCCCCGCTGTCTCAATCTGCCTTTTGGGGACCGATGGCGCTGACAATCATGGGCGGTTTATTTGTTGCGACTTTCTTGACCGTGCTTTTTCTGCCAGCGCTCTATGCTATGTGGTTTCGTCATAAGCTGGATCATCGCTTACGCGAGGCTTCAGCCGCCTCTTGAGCGGCAAAATTGTCTAATCTTTCGCTTTTGAGCAGGGCGTAAGAATTTATTTTTGGCGCGTCTGATCGCATGGTTGCCTTTAGCGTAAAAAGCCGCAAGAAATAGGATCCTTTTTTGAAATATCAGAAAGCATGGTCGTCGATGAAGGTTACTCTGGTTCAGATGAATTCAATCAGTGATAAAGCGGTTAATCTTGCTCAAGCGCGCAGATTGATCGAACAGGCTGTCACGCAAGAGCGTCCAGATTGGATCTGTCTGCCTGAGGTATTTGATTTTATGGGCGGCTCGCGCGCAGAGAAAATGGCGGCGGCGGAAGAGCTGCCTGGCGGTCCAGCCTATGAGATGTGCAGCGAGCTTGCCCGGAAACATAAAATTTTTATCCATGCAGGCTCAATTTTAGAAAAAATTGCAGATGAAGATCGTCTTCATAATACCAGCGTCGCTTTTAATCGCGAGGGAAAAGAGGTTGCGCGATATCGTAAGATCCACATGTTCGACATCACAGCGCCAGATGGGGCGAAATATCATGAAAGCGCCGCCTTCAAAGCAGGCGATGCGATTGTGACCTATGATGTTGAAGGCGTTAAGGTTGGTTGCGCCATTTGTTATGATTTGCGTTTTCCCTATCTTTTTCAAGCTTTGGCTGAGCAAGGCGTGGATATTGTCGCTCTTCCTGCCGCCTTTACGCTTGTTACCGGCAAGGATCATTGGGAAGTGCTCTGCCGCGCGCGCGCTATAGAAATGCAGGCTTATGTTTGTGCGCCAGGTCAAACTGGCTCGCATAAGGCAGGGCATGAGACGCGCTTTACTTATGGCAATTCTTTGATTGCAGATCCATGGGGGCATGTTGTTGCAAAAGCCTCGGAGGGCCCTGGTCTTGTCTCAACGCATGTCGACCTTGATCGCATTCGCAAAGTGCGCGCCATGATCCCCGTTGCGCAGCATCGTGTAAAAATTGGCGCTTGAGTCGCATATGTGCAGCCTTAGAGCTGCACATGTTTGTCTGCTTGGTTAGAGGCATGATGATCTTTTGTTGGCGATGTTGGGCAGACATGAGGCGGGGATGGCGGTTACTGATTTGATAGCAGCGAAAAATATGTTTGAGCTTCAAGGATTCTAAATGCGTAAATTAAGCGCGGCCGTCGCCGCTTTTGCTGTTTTGGCTGCGCTCGTTGGCGTGCATCGATCAGACACTGACCTTTTTCTTCTAGCTTTTGCTTCAGCCTTATGTGCAGTTACGACCCTTCGTGGCGCATATATGTCATCTTTCATGAAGATATTTGCGGGGATCTTTTCAACTGAAACAATTGTGTTGGGTGTTATACGCCTACTCGAAGCGGAAGGCTGGTGGCCTGACGCTTTGGTTTATTTTACGCCGCCAGAAAATATGGCGCTCACTGTTGCTGTTTTTTCAGTCATCGTTTACGCAGTTTCAAATCTAAGCGTCGTTCGCGACATGACGCGAATTGCAGATCTTTATTTTGATGCGCCAGATCGTGGCGAAGGTCGGGTGTGGCCATTTCCTTCATTTCGAGCGCGTGAAAGTTTTATCGCAATCGCGATGATTGTTGTTCTTGTGCTGATTAATCAGGCTCAGGTCGGCATTTCGGTGAGGCTGTCTTTCTTTAACAGAGACTGGTTCAACGCCATTCAGGAAAAAAACGCTGCGGAATTTTGGCGGCAATTGCT